>OIYU01001259.1_pt1 | contig 16807 bp, 6 predicted proteins | sample 1588321 | NCBI WGS metagenome assembly OIYU01 (sample SAMN03283258) | human gut metagenome | biome: human-associated habitat; material: feces | host: Homo sapiens | place: USA | collected 2013 | reverse complement strand
CAAACAGCCGGGAGGAGGCCGAGCAGTTTGCCAGGGACCAATGGAAACGCGGCGAGATCGTTCTGGACGCCAGCCATTTTACCGGCGTGGAGTTCCATGCCAAGCGGTATTCCCGTGACCGGGGCGAGCGATGAGTTCTTTTTTCGCCTGTACCAGATTCCCCGCAGGGGAATGGAATGTGATCTACTACTTTGCCCGTGTGGGTGCGGACTTGACCGCCCACTTTGCGGCCCTTGGGTCCAAGTGCAAGGAGCTGGATGCCGGGGAGCGGCTGCGCATCCTCCACGATTTCTACCGCCCTGGGGAGGAGGACGCCTTCCATTTTGATCTCTCCCAGTCCGCCCGGCTGGGGCACAGCTTTAAGGACGGCATTTGCCCCGACAGTGTGGAGCGCCTTTCCGACCATCTGAAGCTGGGGGACAAATACTGCCGGGTGCTGTACCTGAAGGAGTACGCCAACTACATTAAGGATGAGATGGTCAACGAGCTGACAGATTTGAACCGGAACCTGATGCTCTCCATTGACATCCTACCCGTCCCCACAGATGAGGCGGTGCGGGAGGTGGAGAACCGCCTGCTGGGGGTGGAGACCAATATCACCAACTGGCAGCGGCGGCAGAACCAAAACAACAACTTCTCCGCCGTCATCCCCTACGATATGGAGCTGCAGCGGAAAGAGAGCAAGGAGTTCTTAAACGACCTGACCACCCGCGACCAGCGGATGATGCTCTGCGTCCTGACCTTAGTCATCATGGCGGATTCCTATAAGCAGCTGCAAAGCGACACGGAGTCCATCCAGTCGGTGGCCCGGAAGCAGATGTGCCAGATGGCTGTGCTGAAGTTCCAGCAGATGGACGGACTCAATACCGCTCTGCCTATCGGTGTGCGGAAAATCAATGCCTTTCGTACCCTCACCACGGAAAGTCTGGCGGTGTTCATGCCCTTCAAGGTGCAGGAGATCCAGGACAAGGGCGGCATTTACTTTGGGGAGAACGCCATTTCCCACAACCTTCTGCTGTGCAACAAGGGGAATCTCTTGAACCAGTCAGCGTTCCAGTTAGGGGTGCCTGGTTCCGGCAAATCCTTCCTCTCCAAGGAGCAGATCGCCTTTCTCATCCTCAACACGGAGGACGATGTGTTGATCTGCGACCCGGAAAACGAGTTCGGCCCCTTATGCCAGACCCTGGGCCGGGAGGACGCCGCGGTGATCCACATGGCCGCCGGCGGGAAGGACCGCCTCAACGCCATGTACATGGTGGAGGGCTACGGCGAACAAAATCCCATCGTGGAAAAGAGCCAGTTTGTCATGTCCCTCATCGAGCAGATCGACCGGCGGGGCGTGGGGCCCCAGCACAAGTCCATCATTGACCGGTGTACGGCCCTGGTGTATCAGGAGGCGGAGAGGACCGGAAAACCTGCCACCCTCTGCGACCTGCGGCGAAAGCTGCTGGAGCAGCCGGAGGAAAAAGCCCAGGACATTGCCCTCTCTCTGGAGCTGTTCACCACCGGCTCCCTGGACATCTTCGGCAAGGAAAGCACCGTGGACTTGGACAAGCGCATTGTGGTGTTCGACATCCACAGCCTGGGGGAGCAGCTGAAGCCCACGGGTTTGCTGGTGATTACCGACACCATCCTCAACCGGGTCACCCTCAACTGGAAACGAGGCAAGCGCACCCACGTCTTTATTGACGAGTTTCATGTGGTGTTTGAGAACGAGCAGAGCGGAATTTTCTTTAGCTCCGCCTGGCGGCAGTTCCGCAAGCGGGGAGCCTACCCCACAGCCATCACCCAAAATGTGGAGTACCTGTTGGACTCTGTCCAGGCCAGCACCATGCTTTCCAACTCGGAGTTCATCGTCATGCTGAACCAGGCGGCTTCCGACCGGGAGAAACTCTCCAAGCTCCTGAACATTTCCAAGGAACAGATGAGCTACGTCACCAACGCGGACGCTGGCTGCGGCCTGCTCCGCTACGGCAGCGCTTTGGTGCCCTTTGTCAACCGGTTCCCCAAGGACACCAAGCTCTATGCCCTGATGACTACGAAACCCGGCGAGGGTGTGTTCGGAGGCGCCCATGGGTAAGAAAATCAAGACCAAGGCGGCCCAGGAGGTGAAAACCCTGGAGTCTGTGGGGGAGCCGGGCAAGCGCATGAAGCAGGCGTATATCCGAGAGAAACAGCGGAAAGCCGGGGAGGTTTCCGGCACGTCCCCGCCCCCCTTGGGGGAAGGGGATGTAACGAACCAGGCCAGACCGGAAAATCCGGATTCATTGGGCAGCAGCACTTCTGCCAAGGAAAAAACTTTGAAAATCCCCTCTCCCGGAGAGCGGATGAAAGCGGCCTTCCTCAAAGCGAAAAAGGCGGCGGTTCGGGAACAGCCCGCCCAGCAGAATCAACAGGAGGACCCATCTGCCCAGGCCGTCGGGCAGGTGAGCGAGGCGGGAAAGCACGCGGCGGATTCCGTTCTCCATCGTGCGGAGCGAACAGGGCGTGAGAGTTTATCTCAAGTAAAACCCCGTGTGGAACAGGCGCGGGAAAGTTTCCGAGAGCTGAAAAGTACAGTGGGAAATGTTCGAGAAGAAAGCCAGAGTTTTGTCCGTAAAAGAACCCCTCCTGCTGCTTGGAAAAGGGAGGGGACGGCAATCAAAACGCCTGCCAAGGGGAATGTGAAAACCGCCGCCCATTCCATCAAGACGGTGGAACGGAGCAGCGCCGGTATCAAGACCAGCCAGCGGGTAGCGGCTCAGACGAAAGCCGCTACCAAGGCCGCGAAGCAGTCCGCCCGGCGGGTGCAGGCGGCGCGGGCCAAGGCGCAGGCAGTCGCGCGGACGGCAAAGCAGGCGGCCAAAGTCACAGCCAAGGCTGTGAAAGCCGCCATCGCCGCAGCCAAAGCCCTGGTGACGGCCGTTCTGGCCGGGGGCTGGGTGGTGGTGATGGTAGCTGTGGTAACCTGTCTGATTGGTCTGCTTGTGGGTTCCTGCTTCGGTATTTTCTTCTCCGGGGAGGACACCAGAACCGGCCAGACCGTCCGCACAGCCATTGCCCAGGTCAACCAGGAGTACCAGGAGCGGCTGGAAGAAATTCAATCGAGCCATCCCCACGACAGCCTGGCAATTACCGGCAGCCAGGCAGTGTGGAAAGAGGTACTTGCCGTCTACGCTGTCAAGACCACCACCGACCCAGATAGCCAGGACGTGGCCTCCATGGACGAGGAGAAGTGCCGGCTTCTCACCGAGGTGTTCTGGGAGATGAACCAGCTTTCCGCCAGGGTGGAGACACGCACGGAAACCACAGAAAGCGAGGATGGGACGGCTGTGGAGACAGAAGTCACCGTACTGGTAATTTCTGTGTCCCACAAAACCGCACAAGAGATAGCGGAACCGCTGGGGTTCGATGATAGCCAAAAAGAGCAGCTGCAAGAGCTGCTCTCCCCGGAATATGATGACTTGTGGAACGAATTGCTGTACGGTATCGCCCTGGGCAGCGGCAATGGAGACTTGGTGGCTGTGGCCCAGTCCCAGGTGGGCAACGTGGGCGGCGCGCCGTACTGGAGCTGGTATGGGTTCTCCAGCCGGGTGGAATGGTGCGCCATTTTCGTCTCCTGGTGCGCCGGCCAGTGCGGGTTACTGGACAGCGGCGCTGTCCCCAAATTTTCCGGGTGCGGCACAGGTGTGCAATGGTTCCAATCCAGAGGCCAGTGGCTGCCCGGCAGCGCCACGCCGGAGCCGGGAATGCTCATCTTCTTCAAGTGGTACGGCAGCGACGCCCTTATCGCCGACCATGTTGGCATCGTGGAACGGGTGGAAAACGGCCGGGTCTACACCATTGAGGGGAACTCCAATGACATGGTGCGGAGGAACAGCTATCCTGTGGGGTATGGAGAAATTAAAGGATACGGTGTTGCGCTGGCATAAAACGGTGGCAACTAAAAAAGTGATCGCTTTTTCATTTCATGTAAATCAAAGAAGGCAAAACTGTGTACTGTGTGGCAATTCCTTGGGTTACAATACTCGTATCATCCCAAAGGAGGCAAAATCATGCGCCGCATCACAGAAGAAGCCATTTCAAACTTCGCCCGCAGGCTCCGCCAGGAGGACCGCAGCCCCGGCACCCAGGAAAATTACCTGCGCCACATCCGCACATTCACCAGGTGGATGGGCAACTTGCCCGTTACCCCGGAGAGCGCTGCACAGTGGAAAGCCCATCTCCTTGACAGAAGCTATGCTCCCGGCACGGTCAACGCTATGCTGGTGCCGCTTAACCGGTTCTTCGCTTTCCTCGGCTGGCGCGACTGCCAAGTGAAGACACTCCGCATCCAGCGGCGGATGTTCCGGGAGAACCGCCGGGAGCTGACCCGAAAGGAATATGCCCGGCTCCTCTCTGCGGCCCGGGTCCAGGGGAGGGAGCGGCTGGCCCTGCTCATGGAGGCCATCTGCGCCACCGGTATCCGGGTGTCAGAGGTGCAATACCTCACCGTGGAGGCAGTGGAGCGCGGCAGGGCGGAAATCCACTTGAAAGGCAAGATCCGCACCATCCTCATCCCCGGCAGGCTGCGGAAGAAGCTGCTGCGGTTCGCCAGGAAAAACAAAACCGCCTCCGGCGCGGTGTTTCGCACCAGAAGCGGAAGATGTCTTTCCCGAAAACAGATTTGGTCGGAAATGAAGTCGCTGTGCAAAGCCGCCGGGGTGGCGGCCTCCAAGGTCTTTCCCCACAACCTTCGGCACCTGTTTGCCCGGGCCTATTATGAGGTAACCCACGATGTGGCGAAGCTGGCGGACCTGCTGGGCCACAGCTCCATTGAGACCACCCGCATTTACCTCATCTCCACTGGCGCAGAGCACCAGCGCCAGCTGGAGCGGCTGGGGTTGGTTTCTTAGACAAACTTAACATATTGTTTCCTGTCGGGAAAAATCGGCCCGGCAGATTCACTCTTTACGGGGTTATTATACCACGAGAATTCTCTCTGCACAAGCTATTTTCCTATGTTTGGGCGCAAAAATAAGAGCTGGTCGCAAGGCTTTTTGACCGGCTTTCTTTTTCGCGCCCTTTTTTTCTTCTCCCAGCCACACCCAAGGAACGTCATCCTGTGAATGGGGGCAAGGCGGGAAGATTCCAACCGGCTTTGGAAACAAATTGTTAAGTTTGTCCCGTACTGCCAGGGAACCTACGCTGAGGGCTGCCCACAAATTGTTAAGTTTGTTCCCGGCAAAATGAGGATGGAGGTGATAGGCTACGATCCAAACAGTACAGGAGAAAGTGGAAATCTCTTGGGAACAGGTGAAGGAATATCTGGAATCGCTAAAAATAAAAGGGTGTGTTCCGGGTTCCATTCAATCCTACCGGCACAATTTGGAGCAGTTCTACCAAGCGTTGCCAGAGGGGAAAGTTCTCGAGGCGGACACCTTGCCCCACTGGAGGGATTCCATGCGAGAGAAGGGCTACAAGCCAAGCACCATTAACCAGCGCCTGGTGTCCGTGAATTGCCTGCTGGCGTATCTCAAGCTGTGGGAATACCAACTTCCTCTTTGCCCTGACGTCACAGATACTCAACCGGAACTGACCCGCAGTGAGTACCTGCGGCTTTTGTCCGCAGCGAGGGTGTTGAGAAAAAAGCGCTCCTATCTTCTTGTAAAGGTATTTGCCTGTACAGGGATTGCCGTTCGAGAGCTTCCAAAGCTGACCGTGGAAGCCTTAAAGGAAGGCCGTTTGGCGCTTACTGGCGGAGAGGGGCGGATCATTCCCTTAACGGGGCCATTTAGCAAAGAGCTGCTGGATTATGCCCGTCAGGAGGGGATCAAGGCCGGACCGGTATTTGTCACCCGGAACGGCAGGAATCTTAACCGAACAGGAGTGACGGCGGCCATCCAGCGGCTGGCCCAGGACGCCCGGGTGGCACCGGAGAAGTGCAATCCCCGGTGCCTGCAAAAGCTCTACCGGGCCACGCAGGAGCAGATTCGCCAAAATATCGCCCTGCTTGTGGACCAGGCCCATGATCGGCTGCTGGAGCAAGAGCAGCTCACCATTGGATGGGAGGTGATCTGAAATGTGAAACGTACTGCCCCTGTTGCTGCGGGAATACCTCCAACACAGAGCTAGCTGCGCCTATCTGGACGGCCTTAAGTATCTGAACAGGTGGGAGAAAGTGCAGCTGACGCAGGCGCAGCCGGAGCAGACAGCGGAGGCCGCAAGAGCGCGGCTGATTACCGTATTATCACAGCCTGTTGTGAAGAATTAGAGAAATAAGGAAAATAGGAGTAAAGGTATGAAACAACGATTGAAACGGCCAATGGCACTGCTTATGACCATCGTGATGCTGCTGGGGCTGCTCCCCACCGCAGCCTTTGCCGTGGAGGAACCTGGGGAGCCGGCCACGGTGACGGTAAACGAGACGGAGCCTGTTACCCCCAGTGAGAGTAGTGAGCCGGAGGGCGGCCAGGAGCCGTCTGCCAACAGCACGCCGGAGAATGAGCAGACCCTCGGCAATGGCAATGCCAACGAGGAGCCGGGGATCAATAATCCCAATGACGAGGAGCCCCTGCTGCCCGTAGATAACAGCGGATTAGAGCCTGGCGAGCCCGATGGCGGGGACTCGGTCCCGCAAGCGGACAGTACGGCGGAGATCACCTCCTTAACGCTGATCAATTTTACGCCGCATGGGGAAACTGGCAGTAGTAACGTGGATCTTTTGAAGAAAACCGACACAGACAAGGCTGTCCAGTGGGATCTCTTTAACTCCTACGCGCTGCAAGTGTCTGTTACCGTGCCAGCTGGTAACGAAGACAATACTTTTACACTGACTCTGCCGCATGGGATGAAGTTTGTCAATCTCAATACTTCAAATCTTGAACAGACAGACGGTATTGCTGAAGCACAATATGAGAAAGATGAACAGATCGCAAATTTTATTCCTGTAGACGGTGAAAGCGGTACTTTGACTGTTGTATTTGAAAGTAATGCACAGCAGGTGACGTTTTCTGTTCTGGTTCAACCGGATGTGGCCTTTTTCCCTCTTGAGAATAAATCGGAAGGCTGGCTTATTTCAGATGCGATTCAGGCCACCTTAACATGCAGAGAGAGTGTCGCAATTGAAAAGAGAATTCCTGTCGACGTACAGATCAACTCAGATGTAGATTTAACTGCCAGGTCGCTTGAACTCCGAATCGGCGATATATATGCGCCAAAACCGAATGTGGCTCCCGGGGAGGAGTACCGGTTAGGTGGGAATGTTTGGACTGGCTGGATTGACTATAATGGGCGACAAAACTACCGGCTTCGGTCTAAAGTCGTCGTTGTTCTTTCCGTTCCCGAAGATCTCAGTCTGAAACGGATTGGCGGTACTTTTTGGCAGGTTGAACAAGAAGGTGAAGACAGTGACAACTACGACTACAATTTATGGAAGCTGACCGCGACAAATATTTGGAATGTGGCCCCTTCCTTTGTTAACCAAATTGCCGTCGTCATTCCTAAAGATGCAGAGCCAGGAACCTCTTACGCGATCAAACAATCTTCTATTTCTGTTACAACCTACGGCCAAGAAAAGGCGTGGACAGTTGGCGCGCCTGAAAACGGCCAGCCAATCTGGACACTTACTGTTCGAGACCCAGATAAAGTACAAGTGAGTTTTCAAACAGGAAACACAACAAATGTCTATGACTTTACTAATCAATCAACGGAAAGCGGCGAACCGTTTACCGATTATAATACCTCTTTTGCCGGCGTAAAGCTGACAAATGATGGCGTCGGTGATATTACCGGAGGCTTGATTTATAAAGCCGAGTTTGGGCAGGACGTACAGTTCGTAACCGCTGTGGGAATCCCCTGCGGATGGGATGATACGGAAAATACATGGCTGCCCACAAAAATCACAGTTCACACAGATGCAAATAGAGTCTATACCATATCCGCAGACGGGAGCAATTACTCAGCCATCCGGAAGGTCGCATCGTTAGCCTACGCAGGCAAAGGCTTTATCCTGCGTGCGTCGGATATTGATGGTCTTGCCCCGACAGAGAGCATTACTTCGGTGGAAGTGGAGCTTCCGGGCCTTCCAAAAGGGTATGCGAGTTCTAACTATTTTTTAACCGAAAATGGAGGGGCTAACAATGCCTATACCGGTGTATGGGGGCGAGTCAGGGAAGCTCGTGGAGAGAATGTAACTGATGAAAATGTATTTTCATTGTGGCGAGAAAGTGAGGCTGAAGGAGCTCTTGCAAGCAAAACTGTTGCAACAAACATTACGAAAAATGGGAAACTATCTGTAACGACGCCATATTCTCAAATCAAGATCAAAGACAAAAGTGGCACGGCGGCTTCTGCTAATGATATTGTGCATATTCGACAAAGTATTGAACCTAACCGTGCACACGGTTCATTTCACGATGCGGAGACTCTTTTGTATGATCCGGTTATCTACCTGTTTGAGCCGAAGGATCTCTCCATTGAAAATGTAACATTCTCAATAGAAACCGCAAACGGAAAGAAGATCGAGAACCTTTCTTATACTGTAGATCGGATCAGTGGAAGTATTGAAAATCTCTCCAATGCATACAGCGAAGTGTACCAGTACACGCTTAGTGATAAGGTCATGCTTGGCTGGTGGAGCGGCGATTGGGATGCAGTGACTCTGTATGTGGACTTTGACTATCGGGTAGACCCCGCTGCTAAAACAAATGCCTATGACCTGAGAGATATGATTTTTTATAAGTCATCCCTTGGTTTTGAAGTAACCGGGAATAGTGCCACGGACACCTATAATTTGAACGACGGCAAAGGAATTGGTACTGTCAACTCTAACAGCTTTACCGTTCAAGCTCAATCTGACTTCAATGTCGCCACGGCCATCCAGATTGACGGTGAGAACAAGTGGTACTCTTATAATCCAGAGGACAAGGCCAATACCACCTCAGTCTTTACGGAGGGCGCTACCGCCAACGTTAAAATCACCGTGACCAACAACAGCGGCGCTACGGCCAATAACGCAGAGGTGTATATCCCCATTCCCAAGAAAAATTCGGACATTTTGGACGAACATTTTATCAGTCAGGCCGGATTTGATATGTTCCTGGCTGGATATGCTAACCTTACCAACGCCACCGGCTGGACCGTAAAGTACGGCCAGGTCGCCGAGGTAACACTTGGAGAAAATGATGTACCTACTGGTGACTTTACCCTACAAGATGGAGAGTGGTCTGATTCGTATGATGACGACACCAACATGGTCAAGCTCACCCTGTCCGGTTCTATGGCAAATGGCACCTCAGCGGAGATTATCCTGAGATTCAAAGCTACCACCGAGACCAGCCAGACGGACAGCATGAACATCTTCAAAAGCTGGTACAAGTATTCTACGCAAAACGCCTCCATTGTGGACACCGAAAAGGTCTACAACTTCGGTACCCTGCTCCAGAACGGCAAGCTGAACGGCACCGTGTATGCCGATACCAACCGGAACGGTGTGAAGGACGTGGGAGAGTCCGGCATCGTAGGCGTCACCGTCAAAGTGACCGACAGCGATGGCCGCACCTATGAGACACAGACTGGCAATGATGGCACCTACTCCTTCAACTCCCTGCCTGGTAAAAAAGAGCTGACCGTCACCGTTATCAACCCGGAGAGTCCCGACCCCAACAACAGCGGTGGCTCCTATCGGTTCCACGCGCTCAATGCTACTGCCGAGGGTAATATCGGTTCTGATGTGATCCCCGCTCAGGACAACCGCTCCGCCAGCAAGAGCGAGTTTACTCTGGAGGCGGGCACTGCCACTGTCAATGCGGGCCTGATCGAGCCGTACACCGTGACCTTCCTTGTGTCCGGCGGGGATGGTACCACCAGCTTTGTCAACCCGTCCAGCAGGAAGATTTACGCGGGCCAGAAGCTGAGCGAGGTCACCGAGCGGGTCACCGTCAGCCTGGCTCCCGGCCTGAACTTTGAAAACAAATGGACAATGTTGCCTGATGGGGGAGAATCCAGCGAAGTTCAGAACAGTGACCTGCTGGGGCAGACAGTCATCGCCGACACCACTTTTACTGCCATCACTTCTTCTGTCAGCAACACCGTGACTGCCATGTGGTGGGATACGGAAACCAACAGCATCAAGCAGCAGTTTTCCAAAGACGTGGACTGGAACAAGCCGGTGGGCGACACTTTCCCCACTGACAAGGAGGTCAACAACCGTCCCGGCTATAACTTCACCGGCTGGAGCGTGAACGGCACCAGCACCATCGTGCAGAGCGGCGAGATTATCAATGCGTCTGTCACCGGCGCGGTGAACTACATCGCCCAGTACACGGAAAAGACGGACATCACCGTGACCCTGAACGCCAACGGCGGCGCCTTCGAGGACGGACAGGACGCAGTGACCAAGAGCAGCCAAAAGTACGGTACAGCGGTAAACTATGATACCCCCACCCGCGAGGGGTACACCTTCCTGGGCTGGTCCACGGACCAGAATGCCGAGACAGGCAGCATGTCCCTGACCTGCCCGGCGATGGATACCATATTCTACGCCGTGTGGGCACCCGGCACCGTCCGCCTGACCCTGCTGGAGAACGGCGGCACATGGGCCGAGAGCAGTTCCCATAAGAGCGGCTACATCGACGGCATCGTGGGCGAGGCCGTGAACCTGCCCGGTGGATCGGACATCACCCGTGAGGGCTATGACTTCCAGGGCTGGTACGTCCAGGGCGACACCAACCAGACGATCCTGAGCGGCTACAAATTCCCCACCAAGGCCACCACCCTGATCGCCAAGTGGGAGCCCAAGCAGGAGAGCATCACCTTCAACTATGGTGAGGCAAGCCAAATCGCATCCGAAACGGTCAGCGGCGCGCATGGCACCCCTGTGGGAAATGACCAAGCGCAGGCGCTGACGGCCAAGACCTATTCCGGCTACACGCTCACCGGCTGGACCGCGCCGGATGGCACGGTTGTCCCCGCCGCCAATACCGGCAGCATCGTGATTGAGGGCGGCGCGACCTATACCGCGATTTGGGCGCAGAACCAGACCAGCCTCATCTTTGACGCCGGTAAGGGCGCTACCTTCCCCAACAACGGCCAGAAAAAGGAGTTCTTCGGCAGCGCTGGTACTGAACTGTATCGGGGCGACCTGATCGACCCCGTGATGACCGGCAAGACCTTCGAGGGCTGGTACACGCGGGAGACGGGCGGCGATAAGGTGGAGACCTTCACCTTCCCGGACAGCGGCAGCATCACCTACTACGCCCACTGGAAGGACGCGGAGTACACCGTCACCTTCAACTACAACGGCGGCAAGGTGGGCGACGACACCTCCAGCACCGTCACCGTGATCCACGGACAGAGCGTAACGAATGTGCCTGTGCCGGAGCTGTCCGGCTCCACCCTGGAAAGCTGGCAGAACCTGACCACCGGCCAGACCATGAGTGTGGATGAGATCAAAAAGGCGGCAGTCACCGCCGATGTGATCTACAACGCCGTGTGGAGCGGCAACAGCTACACCGTCACCTTCTCCAACTACGACGGCGACCCGAATTCTGTGGCCACCGTTACGGTCACCGAGAGCGCGGCTCCCGTGGCCCCCGTGGTGAAGGCCCCGGAGGGCCAGGTGTTCCTCCATTGGAAGGACAACGCCAGCGAGAACATCTACACGGCGGAAGCTCTGACCAAGCTCCAGGTAAAGGAAGATATGAACTTTACCGCCGTATTCGGTGAGGACAGCTACACCATCACCTTCATCACCAGCAACGGCAGCTTTGAAGATGGAGCGACTCAGACCACCATCACCAAGCAGGGCGGCCAGGTGCTGGCGGAGAATGATTTCCCCACCGTGACCGGCAACACGGCCAACTTCACCGGCTGGTACTGCAACGGTACCACCAAGTCAGCCGAGCAGTGGGCCGGCACCCCGGTAAACGGAAGCATGACCTTTGTGGCCGCATTCGAGGGCAAGGTCACTGTGTCCTTCAATACGATGGGCGGCAAATGGACCGATGACGGCCAGCAGTACGCCAACGGCATTGAGGGCAATGCGGGCGAACCCATGACCCTACCCACGGCGGAGCACATCACCCGCACCGGATATACGTTCACGGGCTGGTACACCAACATGGACTGCACCACCAAAGCCCCGGATGTGTTCCCCGGTTCTCGCACCACCTATTATGCCGGCTGGAGCACCGAGGGCCTGTCCGTCACCGTTACCGAGACCCCGACCTATAACGGCACTGCCAAGACCCCGGCCCTGACGGTCATGAGCGGGACCACTGAGCTGATCTATGGAACGGACTATGTGGCCATCTACGAGAACAACGTCAACGCAGGCACCGCGACAGTGACGGTCTACGGCATTGAGGATTACGCTGGCTTAACTGGCAACGCTACCTTCACCATCAACAAGGCCAACCAGACCGTGACCTTCGCCAAACCCGACGAACAGACGGCCATCTATGGCGAGAGCTTTGCCAACACTGCCACCGCCAAGCTGGACAGCGCCAACGCGGAGATCACCTACTCCAGCAATAATATCAGCATCGCCACCGTGGACGAGACTACTGGCGAGGTTACTATCCTCAAGGCCGGCGAGGTCACCATCACAGCGACAGCGGCGGCGACGAGCAATGTCAACGAGGACAAAGCCGAGTATAAGCTGACCATCAGCAAGGCCACCCCCACGCTGACCTTTGCCAACAGCACCGTCAGCGTCAAGACCACCGGCTCCGTGAGCAACACTCTGTTCACTGAGCCGAAGGACCTGATCGTAACCTACTCCAGCAGCAACACCGATGTTGCCACCGTGGATGGGAACGGAAATGTTACCCTTGTAGGCGAGGGCGAGGCCACCATCACCGCTACCTTTGCAGGCGATGAAAAGTACAACGGAGCCACGGCCACCTACATCCTGACCGTGGACAACGACGCCATCGCCTACACCGCCGAGGGCTGGAACGGCACCTATAACGCACAGGAACACAGCATCACGGTGAAGGTCACCACTCCCAACTCTGGTGCAACTGTGACTTACAGCGAAACTGTGGATGGTAACTTCACCGCTCAGAACCCCACTTTCACCAACGCCGGCACCTACACGGTCTACTTCAAGATTGAGGCCAAGGGCTATGACGCCGTGACCGGCTCGGCCAAGGTCATCATCGAAAAGGCCCAGCTCACCGAAGCTACCGTCACTGGCGGCGAGTACACCGGCCAGCCGGTGGAAGGTACCGTCAGCGAGGTCAAGGCCGGAACCCTGACCGTTCCCGAGGACAGCTATGAGGTGTCCTATGTGAACAACGTGAACGCGGGCACAGCCGTAGCGATTATCACCGCCAAGGCTAACAGCAACTTCACCGGGATGGTGCCCGAGACCTTTATCATCACTCCCAAGCAGTTGACCTCGCAGATGGTATCCGACATCGTGGATCAGCCCTATACCGGCAACCAGATCACTCCTACCGTCACCGTGGAGGACGACTCCACCCCGCTGGTGGAGGGCAGGGACTTCACCGTGACCTACGGCGACAACGACACCGTGGGCACCGATGCAGGTACCGTGACCATCAAGGGTTCCGGCAACTACGCCGGCAAAGTTGAAGTGAGCTTCAACATCACCAATACCGGCGCTTTCAAGGTCATTGTGGATAACTCCGAGCACACCTATAACGGCAGCGCGCACACGCCTTCCGTCGTGGTCTACGCCGTGGACGAGGACGGCGTGATGACTCCGCTGGTTGCGGGCACCGACTATGAGGTGTTCTATGCGGACAACACCGATGCCGGCGTCGCCAGCGTGACCGTTACCGGCAAGGGTGCTTATACCGAGAGCGGCAAGAGCTGGAAGGATACCACGGCCTATTTCACCATCCAGCCCGCGGAGCAGTCCGTGACCTTTGCGGGCGTCACCGATGACAAGGCGGAAAAGACCTACGGCGATCCCACTTTTGAGCAGGCCGCCACAGTCACCCTGAATCCCGTTGTCGGCGGCCAGACTCCCGGCACAGTCACCTACACCAGCAGCAATCCCGCCGTGGCGACGGTGGACAGCGACGGTAAGGTGACCATCGTGGGAGCCGGGACCACAACCATCACCGCCAGCGCAGCGGCCACTCAGAACTACAAGGGGGCCGAGGTCAGTTACACCCTGACCGTCAAGCCCAAGGACATCAACAGCGAGGACGTGACGGCCTCCAAAATCCCTGACCAGCCCTATGGCGGCATCCCTGTGACCCCGGAGTTCTCCCTGACCGACAGTGATCCCGACATTTCCAAAAACAATCTCAAGGTCAACGTGGACTACACCTTCTCCTACTCCAATAACAACGGCGAGGGCGAAGGCAAAATCACCATTACCGGCACGGGCAACTACACCGGCACCAAGGAAGTGACCTTCAAGATCATCCCCTGGAGCGAGTCCCAGGTCGTTGTCACCCCTGCGCCCATCACCATCTACATGGGCGGCGCGGACGGCTATGAGCACGTCATCGTGGACGAGGACACCGGCGAGATCAAAGCCAGCTCCTCCCTGCCGGAACCCGGCTTCCTGTTCGACCTGCCGGATATGCTGGAAGAGGCATTGAAGGCCAACGGCGATAGCCTGACTGACATCAAGTTCTATGAGCTTGCCAGCAGCAAGGCGTGGACCGTGGCACCCTACGCAAAGGGAAGCAGCACAGTATACCGTCTGGTGCCCGGTGCTGGACAGGAGCCCGTTCGCGTCCAGTTTATCAACGCACAGGGGGAGACCGTCACTGAGGATCAGTTCGACGTGGGCAGGAATGTCAACCAGGAGCTGACCATGACCCTCTACAAAGGCAAAGTGGGTGTCATCAATGCCATTTACGACGGCGTGCAGTATCCCATCCAGCTGGGCGAGAGCACCCTGACCGTCCGGGGCGTGACCGATGAGGCACAGTACGCCACCGTGACGGACGGCACCACGGCCCCCGAGGCGGGCAAGCCTGCCGTGGCCGCAGACAGCGACACCACCTACACCATCAACGGCAGCAATGTCCAGGTGGCGGACGAGAGCGGCGTGGCGCTCTTGTACGACAGCATCATCGACGCCAATGGCGAGGACCGCACCAGCCTGCTGGAGGATAAGGCCGGGGATGCCCTGGCCGGTATGGGCCAGACACCCGGCGAGGGCAACCGCTTTGCCTACTCCTTCCAGTACCTGGACCTGGTGGACACCAACAACGGCAACGCCTGGGTCAAGGCCAGCAAGGATGTGACCATCTACTGGCCCTACCCGGCGGGCACCAACAAAGATACCGCGTTTACCCTGCTCCACTTTGAGGGCCTGCACCGCAGCATGGCCGCAGACGATATTGCGGGCCAGATCGAAAACTGCACGGTCAGCAAAGTGAGCATCGAGGACAAGACCGAAACCCATATCGTGCTCAAGGTCGGTTCTGCGGGATTCTCCCCCTTCGCCCTGGTGTGGGAGGAGAAGATCCCGACGCCACCTCCCGTCAATCCCAACCCTCCAGCCGACCCGGATGACACCGGTGTTTCCAGCCTACTGGAAACCAAGGAGCACATCCAATACCTGGCAGGCTATCCTGACAACAGCTTTGGCCCTGGCCGCAACATGACCCGGGCGGAGGCAGCGCAGATGTTCTATAACCTGTTGGTAGATAAAGAAGTGAAAATCACCACTACCTTTGAAGATGTTCCGGAGAATGCCTGGTACGCTACGCCGGTAAATACTCTGGCAAGTCTGGGGATTATTTCCGGTGTGGGAGACAACCGGTTTGAGCCGGACCGTTCTATCACCCGGGCCGAGTTTACAGCCCTGGCTATGAAATTTACCGTTGGGGCGGAAAAGGAAGAAAACATTTTCAGCGATGTGAAACCCACGGATTGGTTCTATGAAGCGGTGACCGGCTCTATCCAGTTCGGGTGGATCAACGGTTATGGGGACGGCACGTTCCGCCCCAACAATACCATCACCCGCGCGGAAGTCACCGCCATCGTCAACAAGATGCTGGGCCGGGAGGGAGACCAAGCGTTTATCCAGCAGCACCAGGAAGAGCTAAAACGCTTTACGGACGTAACTTCCGCTCACTGGGCCTACTACCACATTGCGGAGGCCACCAACGAGCACGACTACACCAAGCAGGGCAACTGCGAAAAGTGGAGTTCCAGCAGCTATGAGAAATGAGAAAGAAAGTTCCCGCCGTAAACCTTCCAAAATATAGAAGATCCGCTAATAAGCCCGGTTAAGGGCAATAAAAGCGCCGTAGTTCCCCATGGGACTGCGGCGTTTTTATTGCCCTTACCTCTTTTTGCGGGAAATGGAAGCGCCCGCTGCCGTTCTCCGCCCCATCTGATTCCGGTCGCCCCAAAACCCGAAATCAGATGGGAGGCACCATTATGTACTACGATCTGACAGAGTGCGGAATAAGGATTGCCCAATTACGGGCAGAATCAGGGCTTACCCAATTGCAGGCCGCTGAAAAGCTGAATATCAGCGTGCAGCACTACCGCTCCGTGGAAGCCGGTCGGCGCGGCGCATCCATCGAACTGCTGGTGGAGATTGCCAACACATTTCACACCTCTCTGGATTACATCATTTTCGGACGAAGCACTGAGAAACGTCTTGGTGAGCTGAAAACAGAACTTCAGGGGGTGATAACTGCTCTTAAAGCAATCGAAAAGACACTTTAGTGTGAAAAAGTGCGTCAAAGAGGCATAGTAAGTGCGTCTACAAGGGACTCTTGCTCTGCGGAAAAATAAGCTACAATAGAATCACAGCCAGGAGCGGCTGCGAACCTTGACAACCTCATACGCACTTCATCCAGTCCATTCCCACTGCGAGGTGAGGAGCCAAAGCCGATCC
>OIYU01001253.1_pt1 | contig 16899 bp, 16 predicted proteins | sample 1588321 | NCBI WGS metagenome assembly OIYU01 (sample SAMN03283258) | human gut metagenome | biome: human-associated habitat; material: feces | host: Homo sapiens | place: USA | collected 2013 | reverse complement strand
TGCACACAGGTGGCACGATCGGAAAGACCCATCTGTTCTACCGCAGCACAAAGTTTTTTGTGGGTCTTTTCATCCGGCTCAAATGCAAATACCCGCCTGCATCCTCCTGCATAATGCAGCAGCTCTGCAATGGTATCTCCGCGGTAGGCACCAAGATCGGCAAAAGATTCCTGCGCCGTCGGCTTGATAATATTATGGTAAGCTTCATCAGTATCGGTTGTACAATCTGCAAGATAACAAAGTTTGCCGCTGAGTTTAAAGTTTACGATATCATGCAGCACCTTTCTGGACTGCTCGTCTGCAAGCATCGATTCCACCTGCAAAAATTCCTGCTCATGTTCCTGCACAAAATCCATGGTAAAAAGGTTTGTTCCCGCTACCGGAACATCAGGTGCTACCAGTTCATATTTCTGAGACAGTTCATAGAGGTAGTTTACTGTTGGCTCATCATGAACCGCAAACGCCACCACAATCAGGAAATCATCATAGCGGCTCTGAATATCCGCAAGTTTTTCCATCTTGTAGCCCATGAACAGATTACCGCGGGCAAAACCATCACTTGCAAACATTGCAGCTGGTGCAACCCCATACCGCTTCATCACCTGCAGAATTTTGACAGCACCATCCCCCATTCCGTACATCACAATCGGTTTTTGGGTGTTCTGTAAATGCTGCCACACATCCTGCGTTTCCCTGATCCATTCCAGCATAACTTAATCTTTCTCCCTTTTCTTGATTTCTTTTTAAAAGTATAGCACAAAATCCTGTCAAACTCAAACGAAGGAAAGGCAGGGATTTTGTGCCGGACAAATTCTCTTGACAAATTTATTGCACGCCGATATAATGAAAAAGTAAATTTCAGATGGGGGCATAGCGCAGTTGGGAGCGCGTTTGAATGGCATTCAAAAGGTCGTCGGTTCGATCCCGATTGTCTCCACCAATCACCGGCTCGTTTTCTTTTGAAAACGGGCCGGTAATTTTTTACTAAAAAACACAGAAAATAACGGTAGAAAATTTTTTCTGTCACTCTTTATATTTTAATTCAAAATAGAATTTAAAATATCTGTTCTTAATACAGCTTGTTTTTATGTATTGTTGAAGTTACTGCTAATCGCATAGTAATTGTTCTCAAATTAGATCTATTGAATTCGACAAATTAAATAATTTGTGCTAATATTTACTAGAGGTGATAAGTTTTATGGAAATTCTTCGGTATATTGATGCAAATTATTCGGGTATATTAAGTGTAATGATTGCAACTATGACAGCGCTTGTTACACTAGTCTATGTTATTTTTACATATAAACAAATGAAAATTTCACAAGCTTCGACTGAAACTGCAATAAAACAATTACGGTTAAACAATCAGCCGTGTGTTATTACTGAAATTTCTGAAACGTACGGCAGCGAATGCTTTTCAGGTACGAGAAGACAACTACATATAGAATTGAATTTAGAAAATGTCGGAGACTCTCCTGCGCTTTCCGTATATGTATTTGCATATCTTGAATTGCAACATACCAAACACATAAAAAACAGTTCAAACATTGTAGAAATGGACTTCTTGCCCGATTTTGTAAAATGTATTAAAGTGGGAGAAAAAGGAGTTGCATCTGTAAGATTTGAAACGTTTGAAATAAATATGTTATTAGAGGATTTAAGAATTGCCTATGAGAAAAACATGAAGCGATTGTACGTGGAGCCATATCATTCCCCTTATCGTGGCACTGTGTTGGTTATTGAAACTTATTACAGAAATGTTTTGGGTCAATGGTTCAAAAATACTATACGACAAGAAATAATGTGGCTGAATGATAAACATGCTGAGCCAAGAAAAACTAATAATATAAATGAAAATACCATTCCACCGCGTATTTTAGAGAAGGACACGGAGTTCGAGTTGCAGTTAGTTTCTCCTCATTTGTCGGTTTTTTCAACTGAGTTGATTGATTCAACTGTGATGGAAAGAAAATTAGAAAAGTATAGCCGTTATTTGAAATACTAATTGATAATCCTAGATAACCACACCAAATCTTCGCCCTTGTGTAATTTTTATTGGTTACGCATTGAATCGCATCTTGCTTGGGTATGTAACCGATAGGCTCAGGAGCGCGTTTGAATGGCATTCAAACAGTCGGCGGTTCGACTCCGATTGTCTCCACCAAATTATAAAAAGTACCTGCAAAAGCAGGTGCTTTTTTGTTTTTCTAACCTATTTACTTGGGAGCAGGTAAGCTGCTGGATCTGCAGATACACTGTCTTCCTGAATCTCAAAATGTAAATGTGCCAAAGGAGCAGTATTGGTTGTTTCAACGTTTCCTATTGTCTGTCCTGCTTTTACTGTATCTCCTTTTTTTACCTCAAGATTTCCTAAATTTCCATACAAGGTGGTAACTCCATCTCCATGATCTATAATCACATAGTTCCCATTACCGCTTTCTGCCCGGACTAAATTGAGGTTAATTGCATCTGCATCTGGAATGGCAGTATCATATGAGCTAACACAAATTACCTTTCCATCTCCAGCAGCAACTACCGGCTTTCCGTCCGTATTCTTTCCTACAATATCTGTACCCATGTGGAAAGTAACACCGCCTATTCCTCCCTCCGTTTCAAACTCCATACCGAAAGGAAGTGCAATCAGATAGCAATCAGGAACTGGCCATGTCATCTGACCTTCTTCCAGTTTTACATTCTTTTTACTCTGGAAAACGCTTCCCTGAGTATACTGCTTGAGAATACCTTCCTGGAAATCACTAAATTTCTGATTCATTTGCTCATGATATTTTTCCGGGTCCTGCTGATAAAGTTTTTCCAAATCTTCGATGTTAACAGCTGCTCCTTTCGAAACTAAACTTTTCGAAACCGAACTGCTTTCTCTTTGCTGTACAGCATCCTTAAGGGTAGCCGATGTTCCTGTTTTTGCAGCGGAAACATCCACAAAACCGACCATGCTCATTCCCGCAATTACAACAGCCATTGCAGTAAGCAAAATTCCTTTTCTTTTCTTTCTAATATCCATAATTGTCTCGAACCTCCTGATAATCTGTTTTTTCTGTCCGAAAAATCCCGTTGTCAGCGGCAGATATTTTTCTTTTTCCCCCTGTAAAAAAGACAGAATAACTGTTCCATATTCTCCCCTTGCCTGCATTCCGCTTTCCTTTAATACTGCATCATCACAGGCTTTTTCGATATCCGCAGATGCTCTTTTTCCCATAATCCACACCAGAGGATGAAACCAATGAACACTCTGCGCAAGCAAAATCAATAACTTAAGCCATAAATCTTTTCGCTTATAATGACTCAATTCATGGCGCAGCACATAAGAAAGACTCATCTTGTCCAGTTTTCTCTCCGGAAGCAGAATCATCGGTTTCCAAAATCCCATCAGCATTGGAGTGGACAAAATAGAACATTGGCACAAACTGATTTCTCTTTTTATTCCACATTCTTCTTTACAATGGTTAAAAACTTCCTTTGTCTGTTCATCCTGCACTTTGATGCTCCAACGCAGAATTTTCCTTCTGGTCTTTTGATAAAGAGCAGCATGTACCAACAGAGAAAGACCTGCTCCTCCTAACCAAGTCCAGGACAAAATCTCCATAAATGGGATTTCCTTCCTCTGCACCTGTACTTCTCCATGGATTTTTGTCACTTCTGGAGTAGAGGTTATTTCCACAACCGGTTCTGGCACTTCCTCCTGCTTCAGAGAAATCTGATAGGACGGAACCGGTATCGAAATCTGTGGCTGCTCGCCTGGAATCGTCGGTAGCAGCAATCTTACCGCCACAATCGCCCAAAGAAAACAACTCACCTTAGGTTGGAAATACTTTTGCAGCAAAGGGGAAAGCAGCAGAATCGGTACCAGAAGCAGGGTAACAGAAAACGATGTTCCCAACACAGCACAGAATATAGATTCCAACATGTTATTTCTTTCCTTCCGTGAGCAGGTAGGCAGCTGGATCTGCACTCATTCCTTTATCTCGGATTTCAAAATGCAGATGTGGTCCTGTTGAAAATCCTGTCGATCCAACTTCACCAATTTTTTGACCAGCCTTCACAGCGTCACCTTCCTGAACACTTATCTTGCTCAAATGTCCATACACTGTCGACAAACTATCTCCATGATCCAGTATAATATACATTCCATATCCTCTGCCTGATGTATAGTCCGTCTGTGTCAACACAACTGTTCCATCCGCTGCCGCAACAACATCTTCTCCAAATATGTCTTGATTTTCCGGATCATTCTCAAGCGAATCTGCAATGTCGATTCCAACATGAAAATCTGTCCCATCATATCGGAAACCATATGGATTTCGAATAACATAATATCCTGGCAATGGCCACGTCATCTGACCTTTTTGTATAGCTGCATTTTCTGCACTATAAAAGTTCAGAATATCTGTCTGGAACTGTTTTTGACGTTCTTCATATGCCTTTGGATCTTTATCGCGAATTACCTTCCATTCTTCCTGTGTTAAGCAAGCTTCTTCTTCCTTGGGACTGATTTCTGTATTCTGACTCATTCCCTGCGGAAACAGAGAACTTTCTTTTTCTGCTGCATAGGCGTCTACAAAACCAACAAATGTCATACTATAAATTGCAATTGCAACTGTAAGTACAGTAAGTAAAAATCCTTTTTTCTTCTTTCTAATATCCATAATTGTCTCGAACCTCCTGATAATCTGTTTTTTCTGTCCGAAAAATCCCGTTGTCAGCGGCAGATATTTTTCTTTTTCCCCCTGTAAAAAAGACAGAATAACTGTTCCATATTCTCCCCTTGCCTGCATTCCGCTTTCCTTTAATACTGCATCATCACAGGCTTTTTCGATATCCGCAGATGCTCTTTTTCCCATAATCCACACCAGAGGATGAAACCAATGAACACTCTGCGCAAGCAAAATCAATAACTTAAGCCATAAATCTTTTCGCTTATAATGACTCAATTCATGGCGCAGCACATAAGAAAGACTCATCTTGTCCAGTTTTCTCTCCGGAAGCAGAATCATCGGTTTCCAAAATCCCATCAGCATTGGAGTGGACAAAATAGAACATTGGCACAAACTGATTTCTCTTTTTATTCCACATTCTTCTTTACAATGGTTAAAAACTTCCTTTGTCTGTTCATCCTGCACTTTGATGCTCCAACGCAGAATTTTCCTTCTGGTCTTTTGATAAAGAGCAGCATGTACCAACAGAGAAAGACCTGCTCCTCCTAACCAAGTCCAGGACAAAATCTCCATAAATGGGATTTCCTTCCTCTGCACCTGTACTTCTCCATGGATTTTTGTCACTTCTGGAGTAGAGGTTATTTCCACAACCGGTTCTGGCACTTCCTCCTGCTTCAGAGAAATCTGATAGGACGGAACCGGTATCGAAATCTGTGGCTGCTCACCTGGGATAGTCGGTAGCAGTAATCTTACTGCCACAATCGCCCAGAGGAAGCAGCTCACCTTAGGTTGGAAATATTTTTGCAGCAAAGGGGAAAACAGCAGAATCGGCACCAGAAGCAGGGTAACAGAAAATGATGTTCCCAACACTGCGCAGAATATAGATTCCAACATGTTACTCCTTTCCCTTTTCCAAAAGGGCTTTGATTTTCTGAATATCATCCTCACTTAAAGCATCATTTTCAATCAAAGCGGCAAACAGCTTGCTTCCCGAATTCTGGTACATCTTTTCCAGAAAGGAAGAGGTTTCTTTTTCCCGATATTCGTCCAGCGACACAAGTGGTGTGTAATGATTGAGACGCCCAATCTTTTCGCATTGAACAAATCCTTTCCCTTCCAGACGATTGAGCGCATTTTGAACCAGCTGCACACTTTTCTTTTCCTTTAAATGCTGCATGATATCACTGGTACTGACCTTTTCTTTTCCATCCCAGATAATCAGCATCACCTCAAGCTCTGAATCCGGCAGACGTTTCCATCGTTCCATTTTACATCCTCCTTTTTGTTTCTTACATACAAGATATTGTTATACAATCAATTGGTTGTATAACAATCATATCGTGTATTCCTTCATTTGTCAAGAATTTCTTTTTTTATTTTCTAACTTCAGAATCAAATCAGGATGAAAAAATTAATATTATTTCATTTATAATGTCAAAATATAATATTTATGCAAAATTATGCTTATTTTTTGCATTTTATAACGTCAAAATTAATAATATAAAGCAAAAAAATTTCATATTCATCAACAAAGTTTATAGCTAATACCTAAAAATATAACGATATTATTTGGTTATATTATAGAATATCCGCATTTTCACTTTAACTTGTTGAAAAATCGTATATTGCGCTGTATAATATGAATTGTTAACAAATAATGAAAAGTGACTATACGCTTTTCATTTTGAGGAAAATCCTCAAAACCAAATTTAACAAGGGGTGTTGTTATGTTAAGCTTACTTGGCGTAGTTGTTGTTATCATTGGTTTCGCGCTGAAACTGGAACCTATCGCCATCATCGTTGTATCTGCCATTGTAACCGCTGTATGCGGCGGAATCAATGTGGTAGATCTGCTGACCTCGGTTGGTACAACCTTTGTAGCAAACCGTAACCAGTTGATCACCATCATTTTGATGATTCTCACCGGTACACTGGAAAAAAATGGTCTGAAAGAAGCCGGCGCTGCTCTGATCAGAAAAGCAAAAGGCTTAACAACCGGTATGTTAATCGCAATCTGGGGTGTTCTGGATGAAATCTTCATCATCTTCAAAATCCCGATTGGCGGTATTCCATCTTATGTTCGTCCTATCCTGATGCCTATGACCCTTGGTATCATTGAATCTAAAGGCTATGAAGTTGCTCCAGAACATGAAGAAACTATCAAAGCTCTCTACGGTAAAGACTACAACGTATCCAACTTCTTTGGTCAGTGTCTGTTTGCTGCAAACTCTTCCGTTCTGCTGATCCAGTCCACTCTGGCAAGCATCGGTTATGAAGTGGATGTAATGCAGATTGTTGCTGTTCAGATTCCAGTTGCTCTGTTTGCAATGCTTGTCAACGCAACTCAGACTCTCATCGTTGATGGACGTATGGTTAAGAAATACTATCCTGATATGAAGAAAAAGGTAGCATAGCAGAAGGAGGAATTTTTCATGTTAACTTACTTTTTAAGTCCGGAGTACACTATCTCCGATAAACTGGTACAGATCATGTACCTTCTTTCCGGTTTCTTCTGCATGTACTGTGGTGTGCGTGCATGGATTGTAAAAGCAAACAAGCACTTCCTGCCAACCGGTTTGTTCTGGTTCACTCTGGGCATCGTTGTTGCATTTGGTCAGTGGCTGCCTCCGCTTGCAAGCGGTATTCTGGTTGCTATCACCTGTATTCCTGCTGCACTTGGTATGGTTAAACGCGGCAATCTGCAGTCCCCAACCAAAGAAGAACAGCAGAAGAACTACAATAAGATCGGTATGAAGATCTTTATTCCTGCATTTGGTGCTGGTGTTTTCTCCATCCTGATTTCCCTGTTCCTGCCTGGCTGGAGCTCGCTGCTTGGTTCTCTGTTTGCAACCATCGTCGGCGTTATCCTGCTGGTAATCTGGAACCGTGAAAACAAAGCTATGACCTTCCTGGAAGAAGGTCGCCGCTTCCTGGATATGACAAGCGCTGTTTACATCATGCCTCTGCTGCTTTCCTGTCTGGGTACAATCTTTACAAACGCTGGTGTTGGTGATGCATTTGCTACCATCTTCGGTAAAATCATCCCACAGGGCAACGTTTATATCGGTATCGTTGCATATGCAGTTGGTATGGTACTGTTCACCATGATCATGGGCAACGCTTTTGCTGCTATCACTGTTATGACCGTTGGTATCGGTGTTCCATTCGTTATCAGCCTGGGTGCAAACCCTCTGTACATGGTAACTCTGGCTATGACCTGCGGTTACTGCGGTACTTTGCTGACTCCTATGGCTGCAAACTTCAACATCGTACCTGGTGTATATCTTGAAGTAAAAGATAAATATTCCATCATCAAAATGCAGCTGATCCCATCTATCCTGATGCTGGTATTCCAGATCATCTACATGTGCCTGATGGTAAATAAGCCTTTTTAGTCTAAAACTGAAAGAAGGGGTCTGATATCAGACCCCTTCTGATTTAATAAATTATTCAGAAAGGCCGTGAGTCGATGTCTTCCAAGATGCAAAAGGGAGCCGACATTGTTATCCACCGCTGGTGTCAGCTGAAACGCGGAGAAAAACTACTGATCATCACCGATCATTCTCATTTAAGAGAAAGTGCTGCTCTGCAAAAATCTGCTGAAATCATCGGTGCTTTTGTCGTCACAATTGTTATCCCGGAAAACTGTACCCAGGCCGGCACCCTGTTTGATTCCATGCTGGAATTTTTGCTCAGCAATGATGTCATCATCGGTGCCACCAACTACTCTCTGATTACTACCCGTGCTGTCCGGGAGGTTTTAACCCACGGCAGTCGATATCTTTCTCTTCCCCTTTCTACCAATAATGGTCGTTCCATGCTTGCGTTTGACTTTATGGGAATGGACCCGGAAGAAGCCAGAAGATGTTCTGCCAACATGATTCATTATCTCAATGAATCGGATACTGTGCGCATTACAACGCCGCTCGGAACAAACTTGACCTTTGGAAAGAAAGGAAGAACTGCCGGACTGTTTCATGGCATGGCATCCCATCCTGGACAGGTCGGCTCTTCCAGCTTTGAGGTCTATATTGGTATCGAAGAAACCAAAACCAATGGACATGCTGTTCTAGACGGTTCTATGGGTTATGTCGGACGTCCTCCAGAACGTATTCAGCTGGAATTTCGTGATGGACGTTTGGTATCGATTGAACATAATGAATCCGGCATCTTTTTGCAGGATTATATGGAACGTTTTGGTGATCCTGGCATTTTTGTCGCAGGCGAACTTGGAATCGGACTGAATAAAAAGTCCCGTTGTCTGGGAAACTGTTATATTGAGGACGAATCCACCTACGGTACCTTCCACATTGGAATGGGAAGAAACCTTGCTCTTGGCGGTGTCCATGATGCTGCCGGACATTTTGATCTTGTTTTTCACTCTCCGACCATCTATGCCGGAGATGTTGTAATTATGAAAGACGGACTTGTTGTTGCGTCTTAAATAAAACGTAAAGGAGAATGTACCATGAAAGTTGTTGTTACTGGTTTCCAGCCTTTTGGCAAAGAAACAATGAATCCATCTTTTGAGGCAGTTCGCTTGCTCCCAGATGAAATCAAAGGTGCTCAGATCGTAAAGAAAGAAATTCCTGTTGTATTCCGTAAAGGCGGTCAGACTGTTCAGGAAATTGTACGCGCTGAAAAACCAGACATTGTTATTCTGGTTGGACAGGCTGGCGGCAGAACTTCCATGAACGTTGAACGTGTTGCAATCAACTGTGAAGATTGCCCAACCGGTTTCCCGGACAACGAAGGTAACTGCCCACAGGGTGAAAAAATCTATGAAGACGGTCCTGATGCATACTTTGCAACCGTTCCTGTAAAAGCAATGGTTAAGAAGATGATGGACAATGGCGTTCCTGCTGCAATTTCCAACACTGCTGGAACCTATGTCTGCAACGACCTGATGTATCATCTGCTGTATCAGCTCAAACATGAGTTCCCAAATGCACGCGGCGGTTTCATCCATGTTCCATATGCAACCATCCAGAATCATCCAAACATGGCTTCCATGACCATCGAAGAGATGAGCAAAGGTCTTGCACTCTGTGTTGAGGCTGCAATTGAAAATGAACATGACATCACTGCTGCAAGTGGTGCTACCCATTAGTAACTGGAACGTGTCCCTCATACTTCAGGGACACGTTTTCTCTTAGGAGGTTTTGTATGTTTTCTTTCTTTAAAAAAAAGCAACCATTTTCTGTCAGAATCAAAGAGTATGACAGTGTTCGATTAATTGCCGGCATGGAGATCACAACCTGTCGAAAAAGCATGAAAAAAGATGTTTCTCAACTTCAGAAAAAAGTTCAGCAGCATCAGTCCGAGCTTAGAGAGCTTTCCAACCCGAGCGGTACCATGGTCATCTCAACAACGCCGGATGAAACAGGCAATTTTTCTTACTTTCTTGGAGCATGGGTTGATATTGAAGAACAGGAACCTCCTTTTATTGTAAAACAGCTTCAGCCTGGACTGTATGCCCACATCCAGGTAGATTTTTCCGTTCCAGCAAATCTTGCTTTAAATATGGCAAAAGCAAAACACTATTTTTTTGAAAAATGGCTTCCGGACTCCGGTTACAAGGTGGTTGACGGCATTGATTCCATCGAGCTGTACGACCGCCGCAGCCAGATTGGGCTTCCTTCCATCGACCTCATTTTTCCCTTGGAAAAGAAATAATTTGTAAAAGCCTGTTTTCTGATCTGGAAAAACAGGCTTTTTGTTCTATTTGGTTGTTCTACAGAACATCTTTACATTTTTTGACTTTTCCTGTACAATCTAAATAAATAAAGCTTTTGCTTTTCTTTTCATTGGTCTACACTTTTCAATCAGAATAAATTTATTTCAAAAAGGACAGGAAATCTATGGACGTTATTCAGAAAATTCACAACCTTTATCCCGAAATGACTCGTAAGCAGAAGAGTATTGCCGACATTCTGCTGGAATCTCCGGAAGACATCGCCTACATTACACTGGCTAATTTGAGCCAGAAAACTTCCTCTTCCGAGCTGACTCTGCTTAGATTTTGCCAGAAACTGGGATATTCCAACTTTCTTGAGATGAAAGCAGCCTTTCGTGAATATACTCAGAGTATGGTTAAGTTGCTTTCCTCCCCACAGTATTTTGTTCCGGATGCTACTATCACTGATGTGGAGGGAAAATCCGAACTTCTCCGTCAAATCTGCCGGGAAGAAGCGGAAGCCAGCCAGCGCTTTTTCTCTTCCCTGGATCTGCTTTCTATTATCTCTGCTGCCGAAGCGATCCGCGGCGCAAAACGCATCTTTATCTGCGCTCATGATATTTCACATGTCCTGGCAGAATTCCTGTATGCCCGCTTAAAGCTTCTCTATTTTGATGTATGCTTAATCGATCTGACCGATCTTAACGATACACAGGATAAGCTGGATATGCTCACCTCTCAGGATCTGGTCATCTTTATTGCTTTTCCAAAATATTATTATCCATTGGCAAGTATCGCTAAAAATGCATTTTCTCACGGAGCAACTATCCTCACCATCACAGACAGTGTCTCTTCCCCAACAGCACAGTACAGCAAGCATCTGCTTGTTTGCTACACCGCAACCCGCGTTTTCTATAACTCGCTGACTCTGCCGATGGCGATGGCAAACCTGCTGTTGTCCTATCTGGTTATCGATCTTGGACCGGACTACCGTAGCCGGGATTTGAGCAATGCAAACGCGTCGAATACAAATAATTAAAAATAACAAATTGTATTTTTATGTCGTTTAATTACAAATTTCTTCAGGAATATCAGAATTTAATTCAAAATACAAACCTCCAAAAAGGTTATCAAGAATTTATTCATCTTTTCCGCTGGCTTCGGATCAGTCTGCAAACCCGATTTTCTTCTTTTCGCTTTCAGGGGAATATCGTAGAAAACAATATGGAATATTCCTACTTTCAGTTTTCAGATGATACCCTCAAACAGATGGGACTCAAGATTGTAGTTGTTTTTGTTCATTCTGATTTTCGGTTTGAAGTATGGATTTCCGGATGCAACAGGCAGATCCAGCGCCAATATTATAACCTCTTGATGCAATCTTCTCTTTCTATTTTCCTGACACCAGATCCTGATCACCTGGATTACATCGTAAAATTTCCCATTGAAGCTAATCCTGCACGTATAGACTGTGACGCTCTTTTGGATATGGTTTCGGATACTTGTGTACAGGCAATTCACTTGGTGAATGAAAACCTAAAAACGGAATAAAAAAATCCCCCTCGTTATGAGGGGGATTTTTTATTCTTCCACCATTTTTTCTTCTGCTGCAAACAAAATCATAACAGGCGCTTTCGTCTCAGCATCCTGTTCTGCCAAGCTGTGCGAACAGAAAAACTCCATTCCCTGTTCCTCTGCTTCTTGAGAGAGCTGTTGTGCTCTGCCTAAAAATTCTTGCTGCTGTTGACTTGCTTCCAAAATATCGCTTCCCAGCCACAAAAGCAGGCTGCGTTCTTCACAAGGCTCTTCATTGGTAAAGTTTGTAAAACGAATAATGATATCCTCCAATTGACCAAACACATCAAAGCCTTCTTCCAATGTCTGCTGGGCAAGCATAGCAAACAGGCGCACAACATCCTGTTCGTCTTTCTGTGAGGTCTTTACGAAAGCTGCGTCATATTTCTCCGGCAGAATCTCCGGTGCACTCTGAGCAAACCACAGGAGCATACACGGGCATTCTTCAATCAGGGAATCGATCTCCCCTTCAATTCCAACTGCCAGCAAAATTTCCAGAGACTGGCAAAACTCCTCTACTTCCTCTTTGCTCATTTTAGAATAATCTGCACTCTTAATATTTTCTCCTGTAATCTGGCAATCCTTTCCTTCTCCGTACAGGATACCAACCTGCTTTAACTGATCAATCATCTGTTTTCCTCCTTTTCCCTAATAGCAAGACAGGGACGGCTTTTGCACCATCCCTGTATCTTTTTTCATTATTTGCTTTCTCCAACCCAGCGCTCTGCTGTTTCCAGCACCGCCCGGTGTTCTTTCAGGCTCTGCGGAACGTTGATAATTCTCTGGTTTTTGCTTCCGCGAAAACGTGCTTCCAGCGTTCTCTGTTCCATCAAAAATGGTCCGTCCACCAGAATATCAATGTTTTCCAAGAGCTTTCTCTGTTCCGGCGTACCGTCCAGCAGCTGTTCAAAGGTATAGCCGCTGTATGCCGCAACCTCATAGCCGTTTTCATGCAGCAGCTTTGCAAGTTCTGCATGTTCTGCTGCCTGAGAAAATGGTTCTCCTCCTGAGAGAGTAACCCCACGGATCAGAGGATTTTTCTTTACCATCGACAAAATGTCCTGTGGTTCCATTCTGGTGCGCTCACTAAACTCCCAGGTTTCCGGATTCTGGCAGCCTGGACAGTGATGCGGACATCCCTGACAAAATACCGTCAGGCGGATTCCTGGGCCATCTACAATACTTTCGCCGACAATTCCCGCTACATTAATGCTCATGATTATTTACAGCCGCAGGACAGGCCATGTTTTACACGGTCATGCTCTTCTGCCTTCTTAGCGTCGTTCCATTTATCCATGGTACCAACCAGATAACCGGTAATACGGCGGATTCTTTCAAAGCTAACATCTTTTCCTACTGTGGACTGTCTCTGCATTGCGGACATAAATCATTTCTCCTTTATCTTTATTTCAATTACTTTTTAATAGGCTTATTCAATACCGCGGAAGGTTGGAATATCCGGATACTGTTTGCGAAGCTGTGCCAGCTTTTCTGGGCTGATTGCTTCGCCATCGCGTCTGCCGCAGCGTGGGCATACATCGCCGATTACGCCGACATAGCCGCAAACCGGGTCACGGTCAACCGGATGGTTGATCGAACCATAACCGATTCCTGCATCATGCATGCAGCGAACAACCGATTCAAATGCATCTACGTTGTTGGAGGTATCTCCATCCAGCTCAACATAGCTGATATGACCTGCATTGGTCAGTGCATGGTATGGTGCTTCCTTCTGGATCTTCTCAAATGCGCTGATGTTGTACCATACCGGAACATGGAAGGAGTTTGTATAATAGTCACGGTCTGTAACACCCGGAATGATTCCGTAGCGTTTTTTATCCATACGGATAAATCTGCCGGACAAGCCCTCTGCCGGTGTTGCCAGCAGGGTGAAATTCATCTTGGTTTCCTGACTTCTGCGGTCGCAGTAAGCACGCATGTAACGAACGATCTCCAGACCTTTCTGCTGCATCTCGTCGCTTTCGCCGTGGTGATGACCATAAAGAGCAGTCAGGGTTTCTGCAAGACCAATGAAACCAATCGAAAGTGTGCCGTGCTTGAGCACTTCACGAACTTCATCATTTGGTCCGAGCTTGTCGCTGTCGAGCCATACACCCTGTCCCATCAGGAATGGGTAGTTATATACGCGTTTGGATGCCTGAATTTCAAAACGGTCCAGCAGCTGGTTTGCTACCAGATCCAGCATCTCATCCAGCTTCTGATAGAAGACCTTTTCGTCGTGGTTTGCTTCGATTGCCAGACGTGGGAGGTTGATCGAAGTAAAGGACAGGTTTCCTCTGCCGTAGCTGATCTCTCTGGATGGGTCATAAACGTTGCCCATAACGCGGGTACGGCATCCCATAGTTGCTACTTCTGTTTCCGGACGTCCTGGTTTATAGTACTGGAGGTTAAATGGAGCATCCAGGAAGATGTAGTTCGGGAACAGTCTCTTTGCACTTACTTTGCAGGAGAGTTTGAACAGATCGTAGTTTGGATCGCCCTCATTGTAGTTAACCCCTTCTTTTACCTTAAATACGTGGATTGGGAAGATACAGGTTTCGCCGTGTCCCAGACCTGCGTCAGTTGCAAGCAGGATATTGCGGATAACCATTCTGCCCTCTGGGGTAGTGTCAGTTCCGTAATTGATCGAGCTGAATGGAGTCTGTGCACCTGCACGGGAATGCATGGTGTTCAGATTATGTACAAAGCCCTCCATTGCCTGATAGGTGTCGCGGTCTGCTTTGCGGTTTGCTCTGCGGCGAGCTACCTCAACCAGGTGAGCTGCTTTTTCCTGTGGAATATTGTATTTCTTTGTGATCTGTTCGGATACTGCTGCATCAAATTTTTCTGCATCGGTTTCTAGACGTGGGGACATGCCGGTAGCTTCCTTCACATCTGCAAGGATTTTGGTAACATTGTCCTTCTCATCTTCAGTATCCAGGAAATCTTCCAAACCTTCGGTCAGCTTATTGGTGTAAGCCTTGCGGAAGGTCTTTGCAACGCCCAGAGCCATACCGTAATCAAAGTTTGGAATGCTCTGACCACCGTGCTGATCGTTCTGGTTGGACTGAATTGCAATTGCTGCCAGCGCTGCATAGCTCTGGATACTCTGTGGCTCACGCAAAAATCCGTGACCGGTAGAGAATCCGCCATCGAACAGATTAACAATATCAATCTGGGTGCAGGTAGTGGTCAGCGAATAAAAATCAAAGTCGTGGATGTGAATATCACCCTCACGATAAGCCTTTGCCTGCTGTGGAGTTAACAGATATGCCTCATTGTATGCTTTTGCACCAGCAGTACCGATCTGGAGCATGCTGCCCATTGCCGTATTGCCGTCGATGTTTGCATTATCGCGTTTTACATCGCTCTGTCTTGCATCCACCTTGGTGATCTCATCAATGGTTTTCATCAGGCTTGTGTTCGCCTCACGAATACGGGTACGATTTGCGCGGTAGAGAATATACTGCTTTGCTACCTCGTCAAATCCCATGCGCATCAGCTCGTGCTCCACGATGTCCTGGATCTCTTCAATCTTTGGTGGGGTCTGCTGATAATGTTCATCCAGATGGCGGCTGACCGCTTCTGTCACCGCTGCTGCTCCCTGTGACGCCGTACAGCCGGCTGCTTTCATTGATTTCTCGATCGCTGCAAGAATCTTGCCGCTGTCAAAATCGACGACACGACCGTCTCGTTTGATGACTTTTGTTATCATGCCAATCCCCTTCTCTATCGTAACCTAAAAATTCATTTATCTGCAAATATTAAAGCAAGTATACACTTTGTATTGGTGTTTTCATCAATACTTTGTGTTGCCTTGTCATTTATACCACTATATCTGGGTATTGTCAAGTCAGAGAAAATGGAAGCAAATAAAAGAAAACCTATGATTTTTGACGCTTAATCCCCTCTAGTTCACTTTCCATCTTTTTTTGAGATCCACAAGATTTTGGGAATGGTACAAAAATATCCTGTTTTTGTTGGGGGCTTATGACAAGAGTTACAAGAATACTATATTAGTATAGTTTAACTTTTCCACATGAGTTTTCACATTTTTTTCGCTTTTCCTCAACAGTCAAAAAATAGCCATTACCCATTGTATAAATTACAAACTCTGGGATTTCTGCAAAATTATTATGGCTATGAAATTTATCCTCTTTCTGACCCTCTTATGATAAAATAGCATTTCACAAAGAAAAGCGTCCGTATAATACGGACACTTTTCTTCTGATTCATTTTTATTTATCATAAAAGTTCATTTGCAAAACGATTGAGCTGTTCACATGGTTCCTGTTTGGTACGGTAACCAACCCCATCAATCACTACAAACGGGTTATACTCCATAATAGAATGTTTTGTTCCATCGGTCATGGTAATGGTAAATATCACACCTTGCCCTGCATAATCGGTATAAGATTGATCCTTTTGATAGGTAATAATCTGGGAAATTAATGTCGCTGCCTGCTGTATTTGTTCTGCTTCCAGTTGGATTGTCACATCCGGCGGTGTCAATGTTACCGTCATAGAGGCAATCTGCTCTGCCTTCAAAGATCGAAATGGGCGCTTTCCCATCATCATAACAGCTGCCAATACCAGCAAAATGATCACGATTACAATAACAGCATATTTCTTGTTCTTCATTCTGCCTCTCCCTTTCATAGAAGTTTTTTAAAAACACAGCCTTCCTACCTTTAAAGTGTAAAACAGAGACCCTTTTTATTGTGGCTTTGAGCAAAAAATTCCGTTCCTATCAATTTTATCATAAAATGAGCAGAGTTGCGATATTGTGTCCAGCTTCAAGCTGCTAAGCTGACCGGAGCTTGAATGCTTCAAGTCCGTTTCTGTTTTATACCAAAAAATGCCAGACCCTAGCAGATATCATAATACCTTTTTTGTCCTAAATTATTTCTGTATCCAGTATGATGACCGGAGCTTGAAATGCTCAAGTCCGTTTCTGTTTTATACCAAAAAAAT
>OIYU01001243.1_pt1 | contig 16983 bp, 12 predicted proteins | sample 1588321 | NCBI WGS metagenome assembly OIYU01 (sample SAMN03283258) | human gut metagenome | biome: human-associated habitat; material: feces | host: Homo sapiens | place: USA | collected 2013 | reverse complement strand
CCAGAAGCCCCCCTCCGATTCCGGCGCAAACCACCCCACCGGCAACTCCTGCAATCCGCTACTCGGCCATGCCACATCACACGCGGCGACACTCATCGGCCTGTTCGCAATCGTCCTGTGGGGCTTCATGGCCGGCCTCGTGCGACTGGTCTCCGAATCGTTCGGCGCCACGCTCGGTTCGGCGCTCATCTACACCGTCGGTGGTGTCATGCTGTTCATTGTGCGCCGTCCGAAACCAATCCGCGAAGCGCCATGCAAGTACCTCATCGCAGGCGGACTCATGTTCATCGCATACGAGGCGTCAATCTCGCTGTCGATCGGCCTGGCCACAACGAACGCGCAATCCGTGGAAGTCAGCCTTGTCAACTACTTGTGGCCGACGCTGCTGGTGCTGATGACCGCAGCGGTATCGCACAAACGTGGTGCGGTCGCCAAAGCGATTCCTGGCGCGGTGATCGCAACCATCGGTGTGGCGATGGCGGTTGGCGGAGAAAGCCTTGATATGCAGGAAGCGGTCCACAATATCGCCAGTAACCCCCTACCGTATGTGCTCGCGTTTGTTGGCGCCTTTATTTGGGCGATTTATGCGACTTTTACGCCGTCGTTGTCCGGAGGTTACGACGGCACGACGATTTTCTTCTGCTGTGTGGCCGTTGTACTGTGGACCATCCATTTCGTTTCGGGAGACGGTTTGCCGGACACGGCGCCCGGCATCGGTGGATATGCTGCGCTGATTGCGTGCGCCGCTTCGATTTCGGGCGGCTACGCGTGCTGGGGATACGGCATGTTGCACGGCAGTATGGAAACGCTTGCGATTGGTTCGTACGCGACTCCGCTGTTTTCCACGGCTTCTAGCACGCTTCTGTTGGGCGTGGCGCTGGGCATGCCGTTCTGGATCGGTGTTGTGCTGGTGGTTGCCGGTTCTCTGATCAACGTGTGGTTTGCACGGTGCCCCTGAGTGTCCGTTTCTCCCGAATCGGACAACCTGGGGTGACCGGATGACGCGTGGGTGGCTGATTCGGGGGGATCGGACACTTGTTGGTGCGTGAGGAGGCGACATGTGGGGTAGTGGCGGCGCAGAGGAGCGCCGGGATGGCGCAGCGGTACGTAAGGGAAGTGACTGGGCAGGACAATGCCCTACGCCTCCACGCTAGCTTAGGTTTTTGCCGGCTGGTCGATGGTGACGAATTCGTGGCTTTGGGTTTTCAGGTCGTCGATGATGGCGGGCAGCGCGTTCACGTGTACCAGCCGAAACCGATCTAAACCGGCTCAAACCAGCCCGTTCAAATCCGCCTCGTCACATCACCTTGGTGGACTCCAGATTGCGGCTCACCCAGTTGTTCAACCGGATCACCGGCTTGCGCAACACCAATCCCAGCAGCAGCGAAGGAATCAGGAACAAGGCGAGATACACCATGTCAAGCAGGTACTCATTGCCGTATGATCCGGCCATCGCGGCGTGCATGGCATCGATGGCGTGCGGGAACGGTAGGAACGGGTAGAGCATTTGGAAGAACTTCGGCAGCGTCTCGATAGGGAACGTACCGCCCGAACCGGCGACCTGCATCACCAGCAGCACCACGGCCACAGCCTTGCCGATATCGCCGAACGACACGGTCAGCGTATACACGATATTCGAGAACACGAGCGCGGCAAGCCACCCCACGGCAAGGAACTGCAGCGCATGATTCGCCTGCACGCCAAGGAAATACGTGTCACCCAGGCAAACCAGTGTGCCCTGCAGCAACGCGAGCAGTGCGAAGATCGCGTACCGTCCGAAATACTCGTGGTCGAGGCGCAGTCCCCAACGTGAGGCGTTCCCCGGGCCGGACGGGCCGGCGATGCGCGGCAGCGTGTCGCCCAAGCCCAGCACATGCGCCTTCTCGCGGTCCGAAATCGTCACTTTCAGCATGGCGCACAGGATGATCGCACCCACCCAGATTGACAGGATCGTATAGAACGGCGCCATGGCCGAACCGTAGTTCGCGATCGGGTACACCGAGACGCGATGCAGTGCGACGGGCGCGGAAATCAGCGTGGACAGTGTGGACGCGTTGGCGGTGGCCAGTGCACGTAGTTCGTCCGATTCGCCCGAATCGGCGTCGTTGTCGCCGTCGCCACCATCGCTGTTGCCGTCACCGGCGTTTCCGCCCGTCTCCAGCTTCGTGATCAGCTCCTTCACCGTCGCTGCCGACGAGTCGAGTTTCTTCGCGATCGCGCCGAGCGTGGAACGGATGGACGTCACATTCGTCCCCACATCGCCCGTCACATCGTCCAGACCGTCGGCGGTGCCGCTCAGCTGGGTGATCATGCTGTCGGTTTGGGAGATCAGCGTGCTGACTGTGGAGGCGAGCGCGTCGATTTTCGGCTTGACGTTCGTGGCGTAATCGTCGCGCACATTGCTGATCGACTGCTTCGCGGAGGTGATGCGGTTCAGGATCTCCTTGCGGGAGCGTTCCGCGGCTGCGGTATCCTGCGTGACCTGCGTGGAAGCGTCTTTCAGCTGCTGCGCGAGCTTCTGCGAATCGCCTTTGGCGGCTTCCAGCAGCGTGATCTCCCGGTCGATGGCTTCCAGCAGCGCCTGTTTCGCGGAATCACTGTCCGGTAGTTGTTCCACCGATTCGCGCATGTGGTTGAGGCTTGTGATGTACGTGTCGTACAGCGATTCGCCGCTGGAGATTTGTTCGCTCAACGTTGCCAACTGGCTGGCTGCGGTGTCTGAGCCCTTGCCGATCGCGTCGAACGCCTTGTTCACCTTGGCAGCTACTTGGTCGAACGCGCCTGACACCTGGTCGAGCGCGGTGTTCACCGAGGAGGTGACGTTCGCACCTGCAGAAGTGAGTGACGTGGCACCTGATTTGCCTTGCTTCAACGCGTTCTGGGCCTGTTTGCCCGCCTTGGTCGCCGAGGCGAGCAGTTTGCCCGTGGAATCCACGATGTCGTTCGCCGAGCCGAGCAGCTGCGAATACGACGTCACCTGCTGCGATGCGCCGCTCAGCGTATCCGCCGTGGTGGTGAGATTGCCGTTGAGGTTGCGCATGTATTCGGCCATTTGCGGGCTTTGCGAATAGTGTAGGATGCTTGAGGCCAGGTCGAGTCCGACTTGCGCAATCGTTTTGGCGAAGGTTTTGTCGATCGTGTTGACCACGGTTGTCGCGCCCTGATCGGTGATATGCGGGGCGATCGGGTTGATTTTCTCGTTTAGATAGTACTTGAGCTGCGCGTGTTTGATGTCGGGGGAGAACAGCGTCATCATGTCGGCGCTGAAACCTTTCGGAATTACGATCGCCGCATAGTATTCGCCGGATTTCACCCCGTCGATTGCCTTGTCGCTTTTCACGAACTGCCAGTCCAGCTGGTCGTTGGCGTGCAGTGTGCTGATGATGGTTTCGCCCACGTTGACGCGCACCGGTATGAGATCCGACTTGTAACCCTTGTCGTTATTGGCCACGGCGACCTTCAATGCCTTGGTGTTGCCGTAGGGGTCCCAGCTGGCCGCGATGTTGAACCAGGCGTACAGCGCCGGCACCACCACCAGGCCCATCGAGACGATCACGGCGATCACGTTGCGGGTGGCATGGCACATGTCCCGCTTGAAGATGCCCCAGATCATTTTCACTGTTCGTTCCCCTCCTCACGCAGACTCCTGCCAGCATTTCCGTCCGTGTTTCCAGCCGCATACTCAGCCGCATGTTCAGGCGCATGTCCGGCCGAACCACCATGCGCAGCCTCATACAGCCTCGTACGTACGGCATGCATCGGCTTGTAATGCATGCCCGGCCGGAACAGCAGGTTCTCGTGCAGGATCGCGCTGCGGAACTCTTCCGCACTCATCGCTTCCTCGCCCAGATAATTCGCATACCGTTCGCGCAGATACTCCACCACGATGAGATACGTGTCGATGGCGATGATCGAAATGATCCAACCGAGCAGCATGGCGAGCTTCATGCGCGTGATGAATAGCAATAGCAGGAACACGAACGGCAGTACCGCCAGCGCGAGGAATCCCCAACGCACCAGGCGCGGGTACAGGCGGAAGAAATGAATCGCCCGTCTGCGGGCGAGTTCGGGGAACTCCTCGGCGATCTGCTGCGCGGTCTCGGTGAGCCGCAACGGTTCCACCGTGCCTTCGTTATGTTCGGTGATCATCAGATCAGTGTCCGCCAGACGGTTGTCGAACAGGCGGTTGAGGTTCAACGCCAGCTTGCGGACCACCAAGCCGATGAACAGCGCCACAGGCAGATACCAGAACAGCGAGAGCATGTCGATCCAATAATGGTTGGCATACATGCCGCCGATCGGCCCGCGCATCGCGTTGATGCCGTAGGTGAACGGTAGGAACGGTTTCAGACGGCGGAAGAATTCCGGCATCATCTCGATGGGGTAGAGGCCTGCCGCGCCCGGAATCTGGATGATCACCAGAATCACGGCGACGGCCTTGCCGATATGCCGGAACGCCACGGCGAGCGCGTAAATGATGTTCACGTAGACGAACGAGGCGAAAATGCCGGCGAGGATGAACAGGAACGGATGCTCGCATTGGATGCCCAGCGCGAGATCGCCGATCGTGGCGATGATCGCCTGCAGGAATCCGACCGTGACGAACAGCAGCCAACGGCCCATATAGCCTTGGCGTGGCGTGTACATGCGGATCTTCTCATCGCGGTCCACTTCAAGCTTGTAGATCGCGACGAGCACGAATCCACCGACCCACAGCGCAAGATTCGTGTAGAACGGCGTGACCGCGGAACCATAGTTTTTGACCGGGTAGAGGACCTGTTCGTCCAAATGCACCGGCTCGCCCACGAACGAGCCGACCTCGCTCGCGTCAAGTCCGAGCGCTTGGGAAAGCTGCTGGAACATCGCCGAACTGCTCAACGCGGCCACATCGGTGCGCGTGGTGTTGAGCTGTTTGGCGAGATTGGCGAGCTGTGTCTGCGTGCCAGCAATGGTGGTGTTCGTTTGGGTCACGGTGCGCGACAACTGGTCGAGCAGCCCGTTGCCCTGTTCCAGCGTGCTTTGCAGCGTGGTAAGCGTGCCGGACAGCGACCCATTGGCCAGGCTGAGTGTATCGAGCCCGGTGTTGAGATTCGGCATGACCGTGCCGGTGATGGTCGTGTGTGCGCTCGCCATCGACGCCGTGCCGTTCTTCGCCAGCGTGGTGACATCGTCGTTGAACCCGTTCGCGGTGTTCTTCCCCGCGTTGATCGCAGCCGTGGTGTCCTGATCGAAGGCGTCGATGCGCTGCTGCTGGAACGTCAGCTGTTTGCGGGCTTCGGCGAGCTGCGCGGAAAGATCCTTATACGTTTGGCTGTTCGGATCCAGCTGGCTGGCCTGCAACGCCTTCTCCACGCCGTCGAGCACATTGCCGGTGGTGGCGTTGACGTGATGCATGGTGCTGGACACTTGGTCGAGCGCGTCCTGCGTGGTGTTCAGTCCGCTGAGCACGGTGCCGGTGGCATTGCTCACGTTGACCTGCAGGCCGGACAGTTGCGTGCTGCCGTTGTCGAGCGCTCCGACCAGTGTGTTCGAGAATCGTTCGGTTTGTGTGCGCGTCTCGCTCAGCAAGTCGGACGCCTTGCCGACGGTGTCAAGCGAGTTGGTGATTTCCGAGGCGAGCGCGATGTTGGACTGTTTGGCCGAATCGATGGTGGTGAGGGCCTTGTCGAGCGTGGAACGGGTGTCGCGCAGCTGCTGTTGGACGGTTTCGAGCTGGTTGATGGTGTCGGTCAGATCGTTGACGACGTCGCTTTGCGCGCTTTTCACGCTGCCGGTGGTTTCTCCCGCTGCCTCCTTCACTTCCTTTGCCACGGCGTCGGCCACGCTGGAAACGAAAGTGGTGTTGATCTGCTCGTCGATCGTGGTCGCGCCCGTATCGGTGATTTTCGGCGCGATCGCGTTCAGCTTTTCGTTGATGTAGTACGTGATCGACGGTCGGTCGCCTTTACCGGTGACGGTGCCGATTAGTCTGGAGCTGAAGTCTTCCGGCAGTACGATCGCCGCATAGTATTTGCCGGATTCCACGCCTTCGATGGCTTGCTGCTTGGGAACGAAACGCCAGCCGAGCTGATGGTTCTTCTTAAGCTGGTTGACGGTCTGCTGGCCAGCGTCGAGATGGCCGACCAGCGTGGAGGTTGTGCCCTTGTCCTCGTTCGCCACAGCGACTTGGATGTTGCCCGTGTTCGCGTACGGGTCCCAGTTGGCGAGGATATTGCACCATGCGTACAGTGATGGGATGATGGCCACACCCAGCGTGACGACGAGCGCCACGGGGTTCTTCAGAATGCGTTTCACGTCTCGAAGGAAGATGGCGAAAACCTGGTGCATCAAGCCTCCTCGCGGGTATTGGTCGCAACATCTACGTGCGGCGGCATGCCCGTGCGGGAACACCCGGTTGGGCTCTTCGTCGCGCGATCCGGTGGACATTCTATGACTTCCGATGGAACGATCGCAATGGTTTCGCCATGTTTATTGGTCGGTCCCGCAAGTGTCGGGATATGAGACGAAAACGCTCGGCATATGGCTCTAGTGGGGCGGGCGACCTGGATATGGAGCGGACGGTTGGGAAAACGGAAAGGAAAGATGGCGAATGTTGTCACATGACAAGTGGGATAGGGTTGGGCGATAATGGAGGCATGACTATTGCAACGCCGGAACGTTATGCGCAAATGCTGGACGCCGCACGCCGCGGCGGTTACGCCTATCCCGCGATCAATGTGACCAGCACGCAGACCCTGAACGCCGCACTCCAGGGTTTCGCCGAGGCGGAATCCGATGGCATCATCCAAGTCTCCGTAGGCGGCGCCGCCTACTTCTCCGGGCAACGCGTCAACGACCGCGTCACCGGCTCGCTTGCCTTCGCAGCCTTCGCGCACGAAGTCGCGGCGAAATACCCCAACATCACCATCGCCCTGCACACCGACCACTGCGCCAAACAGTATTTGGACGAATGGGTGCGCCTCTTGCTCGACCATGAAGTCGAACAGGTGAAGCACGGTCAGGAACCGACCTTCCAGTCACACATGTGGGACGGTTCCACAGTGCCGCTGGATGAAAACCTCGACATCGCAGAAGAACTGCTCGACAAATCCCAAGCCGCGCACACCGTGCTGGAAATCGAAATCGGCGCGGTCGGTGGCGAAGAAGACGGGCACAGCGCCGAAATCAATGACAAACTGTATTCCACGCCCGCGCAAGGCATCACCGTCGCGCAACGACTCGGCCTCGGCGAGCGCGGACGCTACATGGCCGCCTTCACCTTCGGCAACGTGCACGGCGCATACAAACCGGGCGTGGTGAAACTGCGCCCCGAACTGCTCGACGAAATCCAGACCACGGTCGCGCTCGCGATCAGGGCCGGCGAAATGCCCGACCCCGCGCACTCGCTGGATGTCGCTCCCGGTAAGCCGTTCGCCCTGGTGTTCCACGGCGGTTCCGGCTCCGCGCCGGAGGAGATCGCGCAGGCCGTGAGCTACGGCGTGGTGAAGATGAACATCGACACCGATACGCAGTACGCATTCAGCCGTGCGGTGGCCGGTCACATGTTCTCCAACTATGATTCGGTGCTCAAAATCGACGGTGAGGTGGGCAACAAGAAGCTGTACGATCCGCGATCCTGGGGTCGTGAAGCTGAATCCGCGATGGCCGCGCGTGTGGTCGAAGCATGCAAGCAGCTCGGCAGTGCCGGGCGCGCGCTGAACTAGCCAACGGTCTTTCGAACTGTTTTCGGGCGTTTTCTGGTCTGTTTTTCGGACCGGTTGCAATCCGATTACGGTCGGTCCAGAGCCGTGAGCATCCCTCAGACCCGGTAGAGGGTGAAGAGTAACCTTTGTAAGGCTTTAGGCGCAAGGCTTAAGGCAGAATCGCGTACGCACGGAGGTGCAACAACATGCCTGGAATTGTTTTGATCGGTGCCCAGTGGGGAGACGAGGGCAAAGGCAAGGCAACGGATCTGATCGGCACGAAGGTCGACTACGTCGCCCGTTTCAACGGCGGCAATAACGCTGGCCATACTGTGGTGGTCGGCGACGAATCGTATGCGCTGCATCTGCTGCCGTCCGGCATCATCAGCCCCAACACCACCCCTGTCATCGGCAACGGCGTCGTCGTCGATCCGGAAGTGCTGTTCCAGGAGATCGACGGCCTTGAAAGCCGTGGCGTGGACTGCTCCCGACTGCTGGTGAGCGAAAGCGCGCACATCATCGCCCCGTATCACCGCGTGCTCGACAAGGTGACCGAACGCTTCCTCGGCAAGCACAAGATCGGCACCACCGGCCGTGGCATCGGCCCGGCATACGCCGACAAGATCAACCGCGTGGGCATCCGCGTGCACGACCTGTTCAACGCGGAGCATCTGCATGACAAGGTCGAGGCCAGCCTGCATCAGAAGAACCAGATGCTCGTCAAGCTGTACAACCGTCGCCCGATCGACGTGGACGAGACCACCGACGAGCTGCTCAAGCTCGGCGAACGCCTGAAGCCGTACGTTGCCAACACCTCCCTGGTGCTCAACAAGGCGCTCGACGAGGGCAAGACCGTGCTGTTCGAAGGCGGCCAGGCCACCATGCTCGACGTGGACCACGGCACCTACCCGTTCGTGACTTCCTCCAACCCGACCGCCGGCGGCGCCTGCACCGGCACCGGCGTTGGCCCGACCAAGATCACCCGCGTGATCGGCGTCTCCAAGGCGTATGTGACCCGCGTGGGCGAAGGCCCGTTCCCGACCGAACTGTTCGGCGAGGACGGCGAATGGCTGCGCGCCCAAGGCCACGAGTACGGCGTGACCACCGGCCGTCCGCGTCGCTGCGGTTGGTTCGACGCGGTCGTCAACCGTTACGCGGCCCAGGTCAACGGCCTGACCGACATCGTGCTCACCAAGCTCGACGTGCTCACCGGCCTCAAGGAAATCCCGCTGTGCGTGGCGTACGACGTCAACGGCGAGCGTCGCGACGATATGCCGACCGACCAGGCCGAGTTCGCCGCCGCGAAGCCGATTTACGAGTCCATGCCGGGTTGGGACGAGGACATTTCCCAGGTCCATGACTTCAACGATCTGCCGAAGACCTGCCAGGATTACGTCAAGCGTCTTGAGGAACTGTCCGGCTGTCGCATTTCCGTGATCGGCACCGGCCCGCAGCGCGACCACATCATCCAGATCAACTCGCTGATCGACTGAAGCTGATTCGGCTGATTCGTCGATATGAACGTCGGTAACGAACGTCAATGACAAGTGCCGGTGGGCCTGTGCCTGCCGGCACTTTGCGTATGGTGCGTGCGATGGCGTGCGCGTATGACGCACACCGCATACACACCGACGGGGTGCGCGGCGGAGGAACGGAAAAGGGGAGTGCGATGACTGCAATGCCGCCTAACGACAGGTTCGACAGGTTTGACAGGTTCAGCAAACTGGTCCCGCGATTCGACCACCTGAAATGGAAGATGGCCGCTGCCGGCATTCTCGTCGGCCTGATTTCCGGCTTCCTCGTCGTCCTCTACCGTCTCGGCATCGAATACGGCACCGACACCGCGCGCTGGATCTACGCGCGCATCCGCGAAACCCCGTGGCTGGTCGCACCGTGGGCGGTCGCCGCAATCGCAGCCGCGCTCGCCATCGCATGGATGGTCAAAAAAGAGCCGATGGCCGGCGGCAGCGGCATTCCGCAAACCAACGGCGTGGTGATCTGCGGCCTGAAAATGCGATGGCAGACGATTCTGCCGGTTCGCTTCATCGGAGGCCTGCTCGGATCGCTCTTCGGCCTCTCGCTCGGCCGCGAAGGACCGTCCATCCAAATCGGCGCATCGGGCGCGCAGTTCCTATCGCACCGGCTGCGCGGCAAGAAACGTGAGGACGTGCAGGAGCATTATCTGGTCACCGCCGGTGCCGCGGCCGGCCTGTCCGCCGCGTTCAGCGCACCGCTGTCCGGCATGATGTTCGCTTTGGAAGGGGTGCATCGCAGTTTTTCGCCCGCGATTCTGATGGGCGCCACCGCCGCGTCCCTGACCGCCGATTTCGTATCGAAATACTGTTTCGGCCTGCGTCCGGTGCTTGACTTCGGCACCATCGGCCAACTGCCGCTCGGCGAATACGGGTGGCTGATTCCGCTGGGATTGGTGGCCGGTTTGGTTGGTTCGCTGATGAACCGTTCGCTGCTCGGCTTCCAAACGCTGTACGGCAAGCTTCCCGCATGGAGCCGCCCTTTGATCGCGATCGCACTCGCGCTGCCAATCGGCATTTGGCTGCCTGACGTGCTCGGCGGCGGCTCGAACCTGATCGCCATGGCCGAGCATGCGCGCGTCGGCTTGGGCATGCTGTGCGTGCTGTTCGTGGTGAAAGTGCTGTTCACCTCCACCAGCTTCGGTTCAGGTGCTCCCGGCGGCATTTTCATGCCGATTCTCGCGGTTGGCTCACTCGCCGGCGGTATCTGCGGCGAGACGTTGCACCAGTTCGGCAACCTGCCGTCCGATTCCGTGGCGATTTTCTCGGTATGCGTGATGACGGGCACGCTGGCCGCGTCCGTGAAAACACCGATCACGTCGATTCTGCTGGCCGTGGAAATGTCCGGCACATTGACGCACATGCTGCCGGTCGCCGCCGTCGCGTTCATCGCATTGCTCGTCTCCGACCTGCTGCGTACGAAACCGATCTACGGCGAGCTGCTGGAACGGTACATGCGCGCGCAAGGCGGCACGACGGCAATCGCCAATCGCATCGACAACGGCATCATGGAACTGCCTGTGGAAATGGGCGCGACCGCGGACGGCAAGCTGATGCGTGACGTGCGCTGGCCGTACGGCTGTCTGGTGATTGGCCTGCGTCGCGGCGAACGGCAGATCGTGCCGCATGGCGATACGCGGCTGCGTGCCGGCGACTATCTGGTCGTGCTGTTCAGCGGCGAGGACGAAAGCGACGCACGGCATGCGATGCGGCGGCTGTGCGACGTGTCCGTCTGACGCGGCCTTACTGTCTTCCATAACCATTCGTAGACGTCTAGGGCCACCCGAAGTTATCCACAGTTATCCACCGAATCGGACATGTTCGATGTTTGGTTGCAATGCACGTGTAGACTCGTACAAGGTTAGGAAGACGGCACCTGCGGCCAGCTCGTTGCCGTATGGCTGGGGTGGAACGACGCTGTCCGCGGAAAGCCAAGTACAAGGGGAACGTGATGGAATCGCAAGAACAACGGGCGGCAGACTCGCCAAACGCGGGTGATGAGCCGAATCCCGCCACACAGTCGATCGACGTCGCCGAAGTGGCGCGCGCGGATGTGCGCCCGTCCGGTGCCGCCGCATCCAAGCATCCGCCGCAGATTCCGCTCGCGCCGATGAAACGCATGCAGGCGCGATTCAACCCTCTTGCCGATGGTCTGATGTATCTCGTGGTGTTCGTCGGCGGTTTCGTCGGCGTCGGTTTCCGTCGCGCCACGGACCTGCTGCTGCCGTCGGTGAACGGTTCGCCGTTCGTGGTGGGCACGTTCGTGTCGAATATGCTCGCCTGCTTCCTGTTTGCGATGCTGACCGAATACATGGCGACCGCGTCGTGGCTGCGCCGCAGGGTGCGGCAGGTCGTCAGCCGTGGCGTCGGGCTTGGTTTGCTTGGCGGACTGTCGACGATGTCCGGCGTGATGTTGGAAACCATGGAAGGCATGCGCGAGCAGCGTTTCGGCAGCGCGCTCGGCTATCTTGCGGGAAGTTTCGCCGGCGGTCTGATCGCGGCCGCGGTTGGCGTGGCGCTGATGCAGGCGTTGCTGGCGCGCGGCACACGCAAGCGGGTCCGTAACGCGATCGCCGATGCTTCCACGGCTTCCGTATCCTCAATGTCCGATTCGGGCGAATCGGACGTGCCGGCCGCGCAAAATGTGCAGAACAACGTGCCGGACGCGCAGGGCGTGCGCCACGTGAAGGTGGCGGATGCGGCGCATTCGGCCGCGCAGGCCGCGTTGGAGGCCGCGCAGGCGGCACAGCAGGCGGCCCAGGTCGCCCAGCAGGTCGCGCAGACCGGGCAGGTGCCGAAAATCGAATCGCAGCCGCAGTCATCGCAACCCGTCGCACCTCTGCCCAGCTTCGAACCCAAGCCGGTCACCGCGGAAATCCCGCTCGTCGCCGACCCGACCACAGGGGAGGTGCGCTGATGACCTGGATGATCTGCCTGTTCGGCGGCATCGGCGCCATGGCCCGTTATGTGCTTGACGTGTCGATCCAACGCAGCTGGAACCGTGACGGCAACCACAGCTTCCCCCTGGCCACGCTCGTCATCAACGGCGTCGCCTCCCTGTGCGCCGGCATCGCCATGATGTCGTACTATGCGCAGTCGGTTGATATGGGCACGGTAATGACGTTCGTTGTGGGGTTCCTCGGCGGATTCTCAACATTCTCGTCGGCGATCAACGAGGTGCTGTCGCTGATTCGCAAACGCCGTTTCGCCATGGCCCTGGGCTATGGCGCTGCCACGGTCGCGGTGCCGCTCGCCTGCGTGGCGCTCGGATTCGGCATCGCCATGCTGGGCGGCCACGCATAGCTGTCACCGGCTCAGCCGCGCGTAATTTTCACGTTACACGGGCGGTCATCGGGTAACGTTCAGGAAATCTGAGCGCAACCGCGCGAGCTGTTTCCTCTCCTACGTTGTGAAAGCAACAAGAGAGGAAAAACCTATGACAGCCGTAACGTATCTCACACGGCATCGTCGACCGGGAATCGTCATACTCTGTTCGATTGTCGCCGTTCTCTCGATGCTTTTCGTACTCCCTCCCGCCATCGCGTCCGCCGCCGATTCCGGCGCGCAGGCCGTCGATGAATGCAATCCGACCGCCAGCAACGGCTGCGTCAACGGCATCCTGCAGGACGCCGACAAGAAGCCGATCGCCGACGTCACCATCACGCTGTCCGGCAAGGCAACCGCGGAAACCAAAACCGCGGCGGACGGCAAATGGGCCTTCTCCGTTGCCGATGACGGCGATTACACCGTCACCATCGACGCGTCCGTTGCGAAAGAGCACGGCCTGAAGGCAAGCAGCGCGACGGTGACGATCAGGAAAGCCAGCTTCGACAAGCAGCGCGGCGTTGTCCGATTCGACCAGGCGGGCGATTCCGCCGGCAGCGGCACGTCCGGCACATCCGGATCGTCCGGCTCGGCAAACGGCACGAAAGGCGCGACCGGCACATCCGGATCGACGGCGGCCACGCAATCGCCAGTCAAAAAAGACGGCTCCAATGTCGGCAAACGCATCTGGCAGCAACTGTATTCCGGCATTATCTTCGGCCTGATGCTGGGCCTCATGTCCGTCGGCATGAACCTCGTCTACGGCACCACCGGCCTGCAGTCGTTCTCACACGGCGAACAGGTGACGCTCGGCGGCCTCATGGCATACGTCGGCACGCAGATGCTACACATGCCGCTCATCGCCTCCGCCATCTTCGCCATCGTCATCGGCGCACTGACCGGCTTCATCCAAAACGAAATCGTCTGGGGGCCGCTACGCAGACGCCACGTCGGCACCATGCAGCAGATGATCGTCACCATCGGCCTGTCCATGGCGTTGCAGTACACGTTCCAGTTCTTCTTCGGTGGCGACATCAAAGGCATCGTCAAATCGGTGCCGGACAGTTTCCAGCTCGGACCGATCACCACCGACATGCCGACGCTGGTCTCCGCGCTGATCGCCATCTGCGTGATCGTCGGCGTCACCCTGTTCCTCTACAAGACGCGACTCGAGCCGTGTCCGACAACGCGGCACTCGCCGCAGCATCCGGCATCAACGTGGACCAGGTGGTCCGCGTGGTCTGGATCCTCTCGTGCGCGATGGCAGCCCTGTCCGGCGTGCTGCTCGGCGTCTACCTGAACGGCATCTCCTGGAACACCGGCGCGACCCTGATCCTGCTGATGTTCGCCGCGGTGACGCTCGGCGGCCTCGGCACCGCTAATGGCGCGTTGATCGGCTCGCTGGTCATCGGCATCGTGGCGGACATGAGCTCGCTCGTCATCCCCAACGATATGCGTTACGCCAGTGCGCTGGCAATCCTCATCATCGTTCTGCTGGTGCGCCCGCAGGGCATCTTCGGCAAGCAGCAAAGGGTGGGCTGATCCATGGACATCATGACAATCATCTCCAACGCGGCGGGCGAACTGATCGCCCCGACCACAGCGGCGTACGTACTCGCCGCCATCGGTTTGAACATTCACTTCGGCATGACGGGCCTTATGAACATGGGCCAGGCTGGTTTCATGCTCCTCGGCGCATACGGATTCGCCATCACGCAGTCGATGGGCTGCAACCTGTTCGCCTCCGTATGCGCGGCGCTCGCGCTCGCGGTCATCTACGCGCTGCTGCTGGGCATTCCGACGCTGAAACTCGGACCCGACTATCTGGCCATGGTCACATTGGCCGCCGCGGAAATCATCCGCATCATCGGCAGATCGACGGCCATGACGAACTTCACCGGCGGTTCCGCGGGCATCTCACCGCAGGACTTCACCGAGAAATTCGAATCGCTTTCGCCGCTGCCGGACGGTTCGACCACGTTCCTGCTGTGGACGTACAGCAACAACATCGCCAACTCCTGGTGGCTGCGCATCGTGGCATGGGTTTTGGTGGTGATCGCGGCGCTGCTGTGCTGGCGCTGGTTCCACTCGCCGTGGGGCCGCATGCTCAAAGGCATCCGCGAGGACGAGAACGCGATCCGTTCGCTCGGCAAGCCGGTGACGCGATACAAGATGGAATCGCTGATTCTGGGCGGCCTGTTCGGCGCGATCGCCGGCATCATCTTCGTCCTGCCGCGTTCCGTACAGCCCGATTCGCTCGGCCGCACCGTCACCTTCTACGTGTGGACGATTCTGCTGCTGGGCGGCGCGGCCACGATTCTCGGCCCGGTGCTTGGCTCCTGCGTGCTGTGGGTGCTGCTCACCTTCGTCAAGGAGGTCATGCGCAACACCGTTCCCGAAACCCTCATCTCTTCCAACCAGATCGAAGCCCTCGGCTGGGTGATCGTCGGCGTGGCGCTGATGTGCCTGGTGATCTTCAGACCACAAGGCCTGTTGGGCGACCGAAAGGAGTTGGCTTTCCATGCCTGAACCAACGAATTCTCCGACCACTGGCGTGCAGCCGGCCACGCAACCCGCAACCGGCGTGCAACCCGTATCCGGTGTGCAGCCCGGCGTACCATTCCAGGACCTCACCAAATGGGCCACCAAAGCTCCGGAAGGCGAGACCCTCATCTCCACCGCCTATCGCGACAAAGTCACCGACGATCTGAAATTCGTCGAAAACAAGCCGGGCGTGCACAAGCCCGACCCGATCCTCGTGGCCGACAACGTGACCCGCAAATTCGGCGGCATGACCGCCGTGGACGTGAGCCACTTCGAAATCGAACGGCACGGCATCACCGCGCTGATCGGACCGAACGGCGCCGGCAAAACCACGTTCTTCAACCTGATGACCGGCTTCGATACGCCGAACACCGGCACCTGGCAGTTCGACGGCAAGGACATGGCCCACGTGCAGCCCGAAAAAGTGGCGCGCATGGGCATGGTCCGCACCTTCCAGCTGACCAAGGTGATGAGCCGTCTGACCGTGCTCGACAACATGCTCCTCGGTGCCCCCGTGCAGCCGGGCGAAGGCATGTTCCGCGCGCTGTTCCCCGGCATGTGGAGGAAGCAGGAGCAGGCGAACATCGAAAAAGCCGAGGCGCTGCTGGAACGCTTCCTGCTGATCAAAAAGAAGGACGATTACGCCGGCGCGCTTTCCGGTGGCCAACGCAAGCTGCTGGAAATGGCACGAGCGCTGATGTCCGACCCGAAACTGGTCATGCTGGACGAGCCGATGGCCGGCGTGAACCCCGCGCTGAAACAGTCGCTGCTCGACCACATCATGGCGTTGCGCGAGGAAGGCACCACAGTGCTGTTCGTCGAACACGACATCAACATGGTGAGACACATCGCCGACTGGGTCACCGTGATGGCGGAAGGCAAGATCGTGGCCGAAGGCCAACCGAAGAGCGTGATGAACGATCCGGCCGTGATCGACGCATACCTGGGCGCCCACGCGAACGTGGACCTGGGCGACGATTCCGTGCTGGAAGACCTGAAGGAGGCCTGAAATGAGCGACATCGCAAGCGTGGCCGACGAGCCGCTGACCCGCGCGCAGATCCACATGGGCGAGCCCGAAGGCGAACCGTTGCTCGACGCGGTCGATTTGGTGGCCGGATACATTCCCGGCGTGAACATCCTGAACGGCGCATCCCTGACCCTGCATGAAGGCGAGATCGTCGGCATCATCGGCCCGAACGGCGCAGGCAAATCCACCCTGCTCAAATCATTGTTCGGCCTGGTGCACATCCACTCCGGCAAGCTGCTGCTGAAAGGCGAGGACATCACCAACCTGCGCGCCGACAAACTCGTCTCCCGTGGCGTCGGCTTCGTGCCGCAGACCGAAAACGTCTTCCCCAGCCTGACCATCGCGGAAAACCTGCACATGGGCGCGTTCCAAGCACCGAAACTGTTCAACGAACGCTTCGACTACGTGTGCTCCATCTTCCCCAAACTCGGCCAGCGCAAGAACCAGCTCGCCGGCCAGCTTTCCGGCGGCGAACGTCAGATGGTGGCCATGGCCCGAGCCCTCATGATGAAACCATCCGTCCTCCTGCTCGACGAGCCCTCCGCAGGCCTGTCCCCAATGCTCCAGGACGAGACCTTCATCCGCGTGCGCCAAGTCAACAAAGCCGGCGTATCCGTGGTCATCGTCGAACAGAACGCCCGCCGCTGCCTGCAGATCTGCGACCGCGGCTACGTCCTCGACCAAGGCCGCAACGCCTACTCCGGCAAGGGCCGCGACCTGATGAACGATCCGAAAGTCGTCTCCCTCTACCTGGGCAACCTGGAAGAAGAGGTTCAAGAGGAAGGAAGGTAGGACCCAGGAAATCGCGGAACGGAGCGTATACCGCCTTTCCTTGCCGCTCGACGTACGTTCGTACGCCTTCGGGCTCGGACG
>OIYU01001231.1_pt1 | contig 17160 bp, 14 predicted proteins | sample 1588321 | NCBI WGS metagenome assembly OIYU01 (sample SAMN03283258) | human gut metagenome | biome: human-associated habitat; material: feces | host: Homo sapiens | place: USA | collected 2013 | reverse complement strand
ACCCCTTTATCCTGCTTTAAAATCGACGGCTTGAAAATTGCTCCAAAACCCACTCAAAAGAGCTGAGATTTCATCCAAAAACGCATCAAAAATCAATTCAAAATACTCAAAAGAAAAACCGCTGTTTTTTTCGATTTTAGGCTTTTAGATTATTTGTCATCAACTCTTACAGTGGGGTACACTATATTTGATGAACTGTGTAGATATTACTTTGCTGTGCGTTTTCAAAAAATCTTTTAGTGATATCTATGTAGCCTTTTTCTTCAAGCGACTTGAGCGTGTTTCTGCAAGTGGTCGGACACATATTACACTTCTTAGCCATCTTCGGAACAGACCAAAAACTTACGCCTTTGCTGTCGCCAACCGAAACAAGAAAACAGTAAATCATAAATTCGTGCGGAGAAAAATTTTCATCAAAGATTTTGTTCGGCATATAGTAAACCTTGCCGTCGGTTTTATAATTTTTGTTTGCGTACATAATTTTTATCCTTTCTTAATTTGTTTTTGAATCCACAACTTGAATTCATCTTTCGGTACAACAATTCTTGTGCCGATTTTTATTTTTGGAAAACCTTTTTCATTGACAAGCTCGTATGACCTTGTTCGAGATATTCCAAGCACCTTTGCAACCTGTGACACCGATATCATCATCGGTAACTCATCAAAACTTTTGTAGCTTTCTTTCATTGCGCTGCCTCCTTTCGTATTATTCGAGAGATACTTTTTTCAAAAAGAAAAGAGCATAAGTAAATTTGAAAACAAAAACTAGCTCATAAAAAAGTCCCTCTACTATACGGAGAAAAATTTCCGTTTTGTTCGGGTGTTTTTCAAAATTCTTTACACCTTGTTTACATTTAATTTCACCACAGCAAAAAAATACCCATCTATAATACGGAGAAAAATTCAAGTTTTGTTGATGTGTTTTGAAGGAAAATTTACAAATTATTTTATAAAAACAAAAATCCTCACCGTTTTTATAGATGAGGATTCATTACCTGTACCATTATTTGTATAATCAACAAAAAAGTTTGTATTGGTTGCTGAAATATGATATACTTATATTTGTATAATTGTATCTATTCATAGATTCAATTCATATCGCAACTTCAAGTTATTGTATGATTACAGCAGGAGGATAAATATGGCTAACGAAAACAACGCCAATATCGGCTTTGAAAAACAAATATGGGACGCAGCGTGCGTACTTTGGGGACATATCCCTGCGGCAGAATACAGAAAGGTTATCGTAGGTCTTATTTTCCTGCGTTACATATCAAGTGCATTTGAAAAGCGTTATCAAGAGCTTGTTGATGAGGGCGACGGCTTTGAAGATGATAGAGACGCTTATGTGGAGGATAATATCTTCTTCGTGCCGGAGGACGCTCGTTGGAGCAAAATTGCTTCGTCTGCTCATACTCCTGAAATCGGTACAGTTATCGACGACGCTATGAGAGCCATCGAAAAAGAAAATACAACTCTTAAAAATGTATTGCCTAAGAATTACGCAAGTCCTGATTTGGACAAGCGTGTTTTGGGTGATGTTGTTGACCTGTTCACTAATATGGATATGGGCGATACAGAGGAAAGCAAAGACCTGCTCGGAAGAACTTATGAGTATTGTATTCAGCAGTTCGCCGCTTACGAAGGTGTTAAGGGCGGCGAGTTCTATACTCCTGCAAGCATTGTTAAAACAATCGTTGCTATCTTAAAACCGTTCAAGAATTGTCGTGTATATGACCCTTGCTGTGGTTCAGGCGGTATGTTCGTACAGAGTGCAAAGTTCATTCAGGCACACAGCGGTAAGCGTGGCGAAATCGCCGTTTACGGTCAGGAGTCCAATGCCGACACTTGGAAAATGGCAAAAATGAATATGGCTATTCGAGGTATTGATGCCGATTTCGGTCCGTATCAGGCAGATACATTCTTCAATGACTTACATAAAACACTGAAAGCAGATTTCATTATGGCAAATCCGCCTTTCAATCTTTCCAACTGGGGACAGGAAAAGCTCAAAGACGATGTCCGTTGGAAGTACGGCACACCGCCTGCCGGCAATGCCAACTATGCGTGGATTCAGCATATGATACACCACCTTGCACCGAACGGGAAAATCGGTCTTGTTCTTGCTAACGGTGCTTTGTCCTCTCAGTCCAGCGGCGAGGGAGAAATCAGAAAGAACATCATTCAGGCTGACCTTGTGGAAGGTATCGTTGCTCTGCCGACTCAGCTCTTTTACAGTGTTACCATTCCTGTTACGCTTTGGTTTATTACTAAGAACAAAAAGCAAAAAGGCAAAACCCTGTTTATTGACGCGCGCAAGATGGGTTATATGGTTGACCGCAAGCACAGAGATTTTACCGATGACGATATTCAAAAGCTGGCAGATACATTTACAGCATTCCAAGAAGGTACGCTTGAAGATGTAAAAGGCTTCTGTGCAGTTGCCGATTTGCAAGAAATCGAAAAGCAAGACTTTATCCTTACTCCGGGCAGATATGTAGGGATTGAAGAAGTCGAGGACGACGGCGAACCGTTTGAAGAAAAAATGACACGCCTTACATCCGAGCTTTCCGATATGTTCGCAAAGTCTCACGAGTTGGAGGACGAAATCCGTAAGAAACTGGGGGCGATTGGATATGAGCTCAAGCAATGAAACAACATATTGCTTAATTTTTGATACGAATGCATTGTTTCAAGCATATGAAAAGAAGGCGGATTTTACAACTTTTAGTTTCAATGCGACATTTCAAAATGTGATTGATATGATTAATCAGCTCGATATATATAATCGGGTAACCATAGCTATTCCATCAGTTGTTTGGAACGAAATGGAAAAGCAGATTATAGAAAAACACGACGAATTACTTTTATCCTACAAAAACACAATATCAAAAAAATTATTTCCTGAGTATTCAATACATGAGAATTCTTCAGTAAATTATCCTGAATACATAGAATCCAAGATTGAGGAATATAAGAAGGAAATTTCAGAAGGTTTGAATGAAGTTATAGAAATTCAGATTGCCTCCAATAATAGGTTTAACAGTATTATACATCGTGCATTTGGCAAGTTACCACCTTTTGAAGGAAAAGACAAAAAATCAGACAAAGGATTTAAGGATGCGTTATTATGGGAAAGTGTTTTGGAATTTGCATTAAATCATAAGAATTCAAAAATAATATATTATTCTAAAGATAATGCTTTTGGGGAATTTCTTCTAAAAGAGTTTGCCGAAAACATTTCGGATTCAATACTGTCAATATGTAAAAATGAAAATGAAGTCAAAACACAATTAGAAGCCTGGGCACTTGAAATTGATAAGTATTCATATCAACCAATTAAAGATTTTGAAGAAAATAAAGGAATTGTAGATTGGTTAAACTCTGAGGATTTTCTTGCACAGATAATAGATCGAGATTTTGGTCTTGTTGAAAAAGGAAGATTAATTACTTCAACTGCAGCACATTTAATAAGCATTGAGGATATTGACTCTTTGAACTCAGACGATGATGAAAGTGCGTATTACATTGAAGCTATATTACAATTTGTATATGAATTAAAGGATGGTGGAAAAACACAGGAAACATTCAACGTTGGGATGGATGTTGAAATAATATATGACGATATTTATTCAATCGAAGAGGCCTATAGAATTGATGAAGACGAAATTGAAAGTGAGAACTAGCTTATGAGTATGGAACAAGAAAGAACAAACAAGTTAGTTACGCAAAAGAAATTGGGGTGAGTGGATATGAAATTTAATAAATTCGCTCTTTCGGAACTGGCAACTATTAAATACGGAAAGAATCAAAAAAAGGTTCTTTCAGAAGGTGGAAACATTCCTATCTATGGTACTGGTGGACTGATGGGGTATGCGACAACAGCTCTTTATGATAAACCTTCTGTATTGATTGGAAGAAAAGGCACAATAGGAAAAGTTAAGTATGTAGAGCATCCATTTTGGACAGTTGACACACTTTTCTACACCATCGTAAATACGGATATTGTACTTCCTAAATATCTTTATTATGTTATGTCGCTTATGGACTTAAATAACTATAATGAGGGAACAACAATTCCAAGCTTGAGAACTGAAACTCTTAATAGACTTGAATTTGATATTCCATCATTGGTAGAGCAAGAAACAATACTTTCTTGCCTTAATCCGATAGATGAAAAAATTGCACTCAATAATGCCATAAACAATAATTTAGAGCAGCAAGCTCAGGCTATTTTTAAGTCTTGGTTTATTAATTTTGAACCATTTAACAAAACAATGCCATCAGATTGGATAATAGGTACTATTGATGACCTTGCAAAAGAAGTTGTCTGCGGGAAAACACCATCAACAAAAAAAGCAGAATATTATGGTTCTAATATTCCATTTATCACAATACCTGATATGCACGGAAAAACTTATGCAGTTACTACCGAACGCTATTTATCAAAACTTGGAGCAAATTCACAGGTAAAAAAGAGCCTACCTAAAAATTCTATATGTGTAAGTTGCATTGGTACCGCTGGATTAGTCACTCTCGTAGCTGAAGAGAGCCAAACTAATCAGCAGATAAACTCCATCATACCCAAGGATGGTTTTTCACCGTATTATATTTATTTGTTAATGCAAACACTTTCAGATACTATCAATAAGCTTGGGCAAAGTGGAAGCACTATTGTTAATCTTAATAAGTCGCAGTTCGGAAAAATACAGGTTATAATTCCTGCACTTTCAGTAATGATTAAATTTGATAAAATCGTATCTCCGATGTTTGAGAAAATGCTTCAAAATCAAATGGAAAATTTAAAACTGACTTCATTAAGAGACGCACTTTTACCTCGTTTGATGTCTGGCGAACTTGATGTCTCTGACATCGAGATTTAAGCCGCTAAATTATTGTTTATCATGAAGGAGATACTTAAATGTGCAATGATTATTGTAAATGTGAAAATGTTAAGTCAATAACAACAGAAGAATGCGAATTTGGATATTGGGAGATTTGTTGTCAATGTGGCAAGCGCATTGAAGACGGATTTCACTATTACAACCATTACGACGGTGAAGATCATGATGACATTGATATATTTTGAATAATTAATCTACATATTCCCATAACTTCCGTGGGTGGCGGGAGTTAATATCGGGGGACTTCCGCCCCATAGTCGTTCTCTAAGTTAAATAAAAGGAGAATTGACTGTGAAACAAGAGTTAATCAAAGATGTTATTCAGGGAATGTTGCCTTACCTAAATAACGCACAAAATGAAAAATTGCAAGAAGTGTTGAAATATACCCTTGCAAATTATGAGGTAACGGAAAATCAAAGCAAAGAGAAATACTCGGAGCAGAACTATGTGGAGCTGTTCCTATCGGCAAAGCGAATAGAAGGCTGCTCCGAAAAATCTCTTAAATACTACAAAACGACTATCGAAATGATGATTGCGACCGTTGGCAAAAGCGTTAAGCACATTGAAACCGACGACATCAGAGGATACCTGACGGAATATCAGGAAAAGAAGAAATCAAGCAAGGTTACGATAGACAATATCCGCCGTATTCTCTCCAGCTTCTTCTCTTGGTTAGAGGACGAGGACTACATACTGAAAAGCCCAGTAAGACGCATACACAGAGTAAAAACCGGCACGAATATCAAGGAGACATACTCCGATGAAGTGTTAGAGCTGATGAGGGATAACTGCTCAGAGCTTCGAGACTTGGCAATTATTGATATGCTTGCTTCAACGGGTATGCGTGTTGGCGAAATGGTACTGCTTAATCGAAATGATATTGATTTCAACGAAAGAGAATGTATTGTTTTCGGTAAAGGCAGTAAGGAACGAGTGGTCTATTTTGACGCTCGTACAAAGATACATTTGCAGAACTATTTGGAGAGCAGGACGGACGATAATCCGGCGCTGTTTGTGTCGTTGAAATCGCCGCACGAAAGGTTAAAAATCGGCGGTGTTGAAGTTCGTCTTAGAGAATTTGGAAAGCAATTAGGTATTAGCAAGGTACACCCGCATAAGTTTAGGCGTACCCTTGCAACCGCGGCAATAGATAAAGGAATGCCCATTGAACAGCTTCAACAACTCTTGGGGCATAGAAAGATAGATACGACCTTGCAGTATGCAATGGTAAAGCAGAGCAATGTTAAGATTGCCCATCGAAAATACATCGGATAAGAAAGGTGAAATTATGGCAGAGTGGAAGAACTACACATTAGAGGAAGTTTGTGAACGAATATATAGTGGTGGAACTCCCTCAACCAAGCACGAAGAATATTGGAATGGTGATATTAAATGGCTTTCTTCCGGAGAAACCTCTCAAAGATTCGTTTATGATACTGAAAGAAAAATAACACAAGAGGGTGTTGAAAACTCATCAACTAAGCTTGCAACCAAGGGATGTACGGTTATTGCAACTGCCGGACAGGGATATACGAGAGGACAAGCAAGTTTTTTAATGACAGACACCTATATGAACCAGTCTGTTATAGCTTGCAAAGCAAATGAAAACGTGATTTTGCCACTTTATCTGTATTACAATTTAGATAGCAGATACGAAGAATTTCGCTTGTTATCCGATGGAACAAGTACAAGAGGCGGATTGTCTGGTTGGATATTGAAGCGAATGGAGATAAAACTACCACCAAAATCATCACAGAAAAAAATAATTGATATTTTATACTCTATAGATAGAAAAATAGAGGAAAACAAAGCCATAAACAATAATTTAGCGGCTTAAAGGTCGATGTCCGAAACATCAAGCTCGCCGGACATCAATTTTGGCAGTAACGTATCACGCAAAGAGGATAGCTTTTCATTTTCATTCTGATTAGCCCATATTTTTTCAAAGATTGGCTCAACCGTAGCTGTAAATAGTGTCACTATTTTTTGCGAGGGAACAAGTATTTCTGTTTTTTGAAAATCAGGTACTGTGAGTTGTTGTTGCGTTGTTCCTGTTCCAGTAATGTGAAGCTGTTTTAGCCATAAATAGAGGTATTTTGCAGAAACAATTTCTGTTTTTGGTATCAGAGTTACTAAACGCACGATTGGCACATAAGGAATATGACGCAAACACACAAAACCTATTGTTCCACGAGCTGATACAGTCACGCTTTCTTCGGATATTTTAGGTTTGTCAGTAAATCCGTAAAGCCCCTCATTGCTCAATCCGTTTGAGTAAATCGGATATTCATACAAATCAGTTTTTATTGGGGATACATTTTGAGGTTTATCTCCACCTGCACCCATTATAGAAACATTACCAAGCGTTGATAACGACCAGTCGCTTGGCTTTCGATTACTGAATGGTTCGAAATCAATAAACCACGACTTGAATATCGCTTGAGCTTGCTGCTCTAAATTATTGTTTGCCATAGAAAGGAATGAACATATGGGAAAGTATGATTTTACATACGCATTGCCTAATGATTTTGATAATCGTGTATGTCAATTACTTAGGCAATTATATAAAAGTGACGAGTTGACAAGTGCATTTGCTAATTGTAAATACGAATATGAAGATTTGGGATTAGCTTATTACAAAGGTCTTAAGGGAGATAATTGGAATAAAAAGGCCATTGATATGACAATAGAAGGACCCCAAAGTGCCATTTTGGTTTTGCAGAATAATAACAAAACTTTTGAAAACGCCATTTCAAAAGCTCTTAAATCGACAGAAACAGGACTTTTGCTACGAAATACGGTGTATTTAACATCTGACAATTTGTCCATTTTTCCTGAAACGAATGAGAAAAGACTTAATGCAGACATTCAATCGGCAGAATTGGTCTTATCTGATTTAATTAAAGTTGGAGAACGCCTCTGTTCTAACCCTACATATAATGGGTATAGTTCCGAAAATAGTATTAACGATTTTTTTAGAGATACATTATCACTTATGGGATATAATGAGGTAAAAGACCAAACCAGACACGGCATATCTAATAGTGGAAAAGATGCCGGAGAAGTAGATATATTGATAACAAAGGATGGCAAGGAAGTTGCAATATATGAAGGATTAAAACTTTCAAGTGTAAATGCTTCATATATTGATGAACACATTGAAAAATCAATTGTAAATTATAATGCGTTGGGTACGGCGACTTTTATTATTGCATATGTTAGCACATCTGATTATGAGAATTTTTTTAATAGGTATTTCGAACATCTGCAAAACATTCAGTTACCAATGGAAATAAAACAAGATTTAAAAATCAATCCTTTTCCGAACGCTTCAACAAGATTGGCAACAATGATTCTTTCTCGTGATGGATATGATTTTCCAGTGTATTTTGTTACATTTAAATTACTAAATAAATTTAAAAAATGAGGAGTGGATTTTATGCCGGGATTATATACTGAAGCCGATTATGAAAACTCTGTTATCGAGCTGTTTAGAAATGATTTGGGATATGAGTATGCATACGGTCCCGATATTGAAAGAGACTTTTACAGTCCGTTATATGAGGAAGTTCTGCTTGACTCTCTGTACCGCTTGAACAGAGGTCTGCCTGATGACGCAATTCAGGACGCCTTATTTAAGCTGAAGAATTTTGAAAACGGAGAGCTTGTGCAGAAAAACGCTGTCTTTATGGACTATCTGCAAAACGGTATCCCGGTTAGATATTTTGTTGACGGTGAGGAGCGTTCCTCTATCGTCTATCTCGTCGACTATAAAAATCCCGACAATAACTCCTTTATCGTTGCTAATCAATGGACATTTATTGAGAACAGCAATAAACGCCCTGATGTAATTCTCTTTTTGAATGGCTTGCCGGTTGTATTGGTTGAACTGAAATCTCCATCTCGTGAGGAAACAGACGCTTCCGAAGCATACAGGCAGCTCCGCAACTATATGATTGAGATACCGTCAATGTTCATTTACAACGCAATTTGCGTAATGAGCGACCAGTTGACCTCTAAAGCGGGTACGATCACCTCCGGTGAAGACCGCTTTATGGAGTGGAAAACAAAAGACGGCGACTATGAAAACACGCAGTATGCACAGTTTGATACTTTCTTTGAGGGTATGTTCCAAAAGGAAAGACTGCTGGATATTATCAAAAACTTTATCTGTTTTTCAAATGAGGGTACGAACTCCTTCAAAATTCTTGCAGGATACCACCAGTATTTTGCGGTCAGAAAAGCAATCGAATCCACAAAGCACGCTATCGTTACCGATGGTAAGGGCGGCGTATTCTGGCATACACAAGGAAGCGGAAAATCGCTTTCTATGGTATTTTATGCTCACTTATTACAGCAAGCATTAGACAGCCCGACAATTGTTGTAATTACCGACAGAAACGACCTTGACGACCAACTTTACGGTCAGTTTGCAAAATGTAAAGATTTCTTGCGTCAGGAACCGGTACACGCAACTTGCAGAAAACTGACAGAAACTTCCGGTAAGAATGATGTCGGACTAAAGGACTGGCTTGATGGCAGACAGGCAAATGGCATTATCTTTACCACAATGCAGAAATTTGAAGAATCACACGAGCCGTTATCTGAACGCCACAATATTATTGTTATGGCTGATGAAGCACACAGAGGTCAATATGGACTTACTGAAACCGTAGACGCAAAAACCGGTAAGGTTAAAATAGGAACTGCTCGCATTATTCGTAATTCACTTCCTAATGCTACATATATCGGATTTACAGGCACTCCTATTTCGTCTAAAGACCGCAGTACCCGTGAGGTATTCGGTGATTATATCGATATTTATGATATGACACAAGCGGTCGAAGACGGTGCAACACGTCCTGTTTATTATGAAAGCCGTGTTATCAAGCTCAATCTTGATGAAGCAACATTGAAGTTGATTGACAAAGAATATGATATTATGTCTGCCAATGCCGATGAAGAAGTTATTGAAAAGAGTAAGCGTGAACTTGGTCAAATGGAAGCTGTACTTGGCAATGACAATACTATAAATTCGCTTGTAAGCGATATACTCGACCATTATGAAAATAACCGTGAAAATTTGCTCACTGGTAAGGCGATGATTGTTGCTTATTCTCGCCCTATCGCTATGAAGATTTACAAGCGTATCTTAAAACTTCGTCCTGCTTGGACAGAAAAGGTTGCAGTTGTTATGACTTCCGGCAACAATGACCCAGAAGAATGGCGTGAGATAATCGGTAATAAGCACCACAAGGACGAACTTGCAAAGAAATTCAAGGACAACAACAGTCCACTTAAAATCGCAATCGTTGTAGATATGTGGCTCACAGGCTTTGACGTGCCGTCCCTTGCAACGATGTACGTTTATAAGCCGATGTCCGGGTACAATCTTATGCAGGCTATTGCCCGTGTAAACCGTGTGTTCCGTGACAAGGAGGGCGGCCTTGTTGTTGACTATGTGGGTATTGCAACAGCACTTAAAAAGGCAATGAACGATTACACTGCCCGTGATAAAAAGAATTACGGTGACACCGATGTTGCAAAGGTTGCATTTCCGAAATTCCAAGAAAAGCTGTCCGTATGCCGTGATAAGTTCCACGGATTTGATTATTCCAAGTTCAAAACCGGCACAGACCTTGAAAGGTCTAAGACTATCAGCGGCGCTGTCAACTTCATTATGGGCAGAGAAAAAGTTGATGATAAAGACTCGTTTGTAAAAGAAGCACTTATGCTTCATCAGGCATTGTCCCTCTGTTCCTCTATGGTTGATGAGGACGACCGTATCGAAGCAGCTTTCTTTGATGCTGTTCGTGTGCTTGTCCTCAGGCTTACAAATACAGGCGTAGGTAAAAAAATCTCCTTGCCTGAAATGAACGCAAGAATAAATGAACTTCTCAAGCAAAGCATTAAAAGCGACGGAGTAATCAATCTTTTTTCGGATGTCAAGGAAGAATTTTCTTTGTTTGACCCGAAATTCCTTGAAGAAGTTGCTAACATGAAAGAAAAGAATCTTGCTGTTGAACTCTTGAAAAAGTTGATTGCAGAGCAGGTTTCTGTTTACCGCAGGACAAATGTGGTCAAGTCCGAAAAGTTCAGCGAAATTATGCAGCGTTCGCTCAATGCATATTTGAACGGTATGTTGACCAATGAAGAAGTAATCGAAGAAATGCTGAAACTTGCAAAACAAATTGCAGCAGCACAAAAAGAAGGCGACCAACTCGGACTTACAGCCGATGAGCTTGCATTCTACGATGCCCTCACAAAGCCGCAGGCAATCAAAGATTTTTACGAAAATGACGAACTCATTGCCATTACGAAAGAACTTGCTGATACTCTCCGCAGAAACAAGACGATTGACTGGCAAAAGCGTGAGTCGGCAAGAGCAAAAATGCGTATGCTCATTAAGAAACTTTTGAAAAAGCACAAGTACCCGCCGGAGGGTATGGACGACGCAGTTCAAACGGTTATGACCCAATGCGAACTTTGGACTGATAACATGATGGAAATGTAAATCGAAAATTTAGAATTGATTAAAAGAAAAACTGTATGAGCCGTGTAATAATAAAAGCAACAGCCTAAAGTGACATCCAAAGTGACAAATGAGATGTCACTTTGGGGAGCTGAAATAAAAATGCTTTTAGGTTTATTCCTAATTCATTTAACACATAAGGTGAGCGTATATACTAATCATTAATTTGAATTCTAATCAAAAAATGTTATAATAAACAATAAATCTTACGAGAAATTTTAGTTTTTAGAGGTGCAATATGGCGCTTAAAAATATCGATAAAATGCCTAAAACAAGTTTCAAGGCTGAAGAATTATAAAATTCATACCGAAAGGGATTTATTATTATTTGTCACTGCCTCTTATAGTGGGGTGCATTATATTTGAGTTATAAATATGTTTCATTTTTCAAGAGCATCAAAAAAGCATCAATTTTCAACAAAAACTATAATGACAAAAATGAACGGCACTTTCAAATCCTGAAAGTGCTGTTTTTATGCGGAATTTTAGAGGGACTGTATTTTAACACGCGGCTTAACTGAAAGCGTGCTTTTCGCTCCAAAACCGCGTGCCGGGCTTCGTCGCCGAGCGCTGCCGGTGGCAGATGCAGCGAGGCGAGGATGGCGCAGCGGTCAAAATATGGCGTAACACCGCCATATTTTGGGCACCGCAAGAGGGGTTGCGAAGCAGCTTCAAGTCCGTTTGCATATCTTAGACAGTCTTGTGGGGATAACTATTGCTTTTGTTTTACGGCGTATTTACTTGCTTTTTCCATATAGATAAAATTACGGCGCACGGTTTTTTCCGTACGCCGCAGAACAGGGGAGGGTTCTTTGTAAAGTAAAGATGTTTTTGTTTGCCTTACAATTTAGAGCGCACCTGTTTTGATGAAATAAGAATTTTAAGCCAAAGTATCCTTGGGCCAAGATTTTCTTAGTGCCACATAAGAAATGACAAAGTTTGCAAGCCAGCCTGCCGGTACAGCAAGCCAGACAAAGGCAATACCAAAACGCGGTGCACAAATCAATGCTACGGACAAACGAATGGCAAGGTTAACCATATTTGCAATTAAAAACGGAGGCATATTCCCAAGTCCTCGAAGAACACCGTCTGTTGCCATTTTGATACCCATAAATATGAAAAAGTAGCCGATCCATCGCATATAATCGCCGGATACCTGATACGCTAAAGCCGTTCCGTCTTTGCCTAAGAAAAGCGAAGAAATTTGCGTATGCATGGTTTCGATAATGATAAATGCAAATACGGCAAAGCATACATCTAACAGCAAAGCGGCACGATAACCTTTTTTAATACGGTCAATTTTGCCCGCACCGAGATTTTGGGCAACAAAAGGGGACACAGCATTCCCGATAGATACAAATATCAGCGAAAAAACATTCTCCACTCTCATCGTTGCCGCATAGCCGGCCAGTGCTTGCGTACCGAATGGATTTACAACCGCTTGCACAATCATCATACCGATGGACACGGTGGATTGTTGAAGAACAGAGGGAACGGCGATTTTTAGCATGGAACGCAGTTCGCTTTTGTCAAACCAATGAAAGGGACTTGCGTATTTTCGCATACGATAAAGGAATATCAAAAAAGATAGAACGGCAGAGATGCCCTGCGCAATGAGTGTGGCTAGTGCTGCGCCAAACACGCCCAGCTTAAGACCGCCCACCATCCAAAGGTCCATGATGATGTTCAAAACCGACGAAAATATTAAAAGCCATAACGGAATTTTTGATTCGCCGATGGATGTAAACATGGTAGACAGAATGTTATACATAAATAAAAACGGGAAGCCTGCAAAATAGATGCGCAAATACAGCACGGCTTTCTCCATGATATCAGCAGGTGTTTGCAGTGTGCGCATCATCCAGTGCGCACTGCAAACACCGAAAATACCAAGAAATATGCTTAAAAGCAAAAAACTGATTAACGAAGTAGAAACGATTGTTTTCATCTTGCCGTAATTTTGGGCGCCAAAATTACGGCTGACCAGTACACCTGCCCCTACGCCTGCACCGAGTGCTATGCAAATAAAAACATTTGTCAACGCGGCACAAGCACCGACGGCCGCAAGTGCAGAGGAGCCGACAAATTGACCGACGATGATTGAATCAGCCATATTGTACACTTGCTGAAAGAAACTGCCTAAAATCATGGGCATTGCAAAAACAGTCAACGCCTTGAGGGGTGGGTCTGTTATTAAATATTCGTCCTTTTTCATTTTTATATTCTCCTGCAATTTACTTGCTTTAGAACAGGGTAGAACAGGTGACGGTTTCTTGTCACAGAACAGGTAAACACATTGTTTTCAGAAAAAAAGACTTTGCATTTCTGCAAAGTCAAATGGTGAAGACGAGTGGACTTGAACCACCGACCCCTTGCATGTCAAGCAAGTACTCTAACCAACTGAGCTACGCCTTCATTTCCTATCGGTGCAATTATTATAACCGTTTTGCCCGTGTTTGTAAAGAGTCTTTTTGTCTTTTTATCTTATCTTGCAACGGTATGCGCCTTGTGTTATACTGAAATCAGTGCAGGCGGATCTTGTCTGCGTAGAAAAGCAGGAGAGAAGAAAATGAAAAAATACAAATTCAAAGCTGTAAATCGGACTTTTCAGCTTTTAGAACAGGAAACCGTCCCCTGTTCTATATTCCAGGGCGAACCACGAAAAATACGCATTATATCAAACAGCACCGGGTACGGCCTTTGCCCAGAGCCGGAGGAAGAGGTCGAGCAACATCTCACGATAAATGCTGATGGACTGGTGTGGTTTTCGGCATATAATTTTGGCGATGGATTTGACCACCACAAAAAAGCACGGAGCCAAATATATAAAATAGATAAGACCTCCGCTACCAATATGCTGACCAGTATCGCCAGATATTTCAGCGATGAGTATGATGAGTGGTTTGCTACCGATATTGGCGATTGGGTTATGGAGATTACCAATACCGAGGGGAATGTGTATAAATTCAGAGGGTCACTATGCGCACACTTTATTGTGGATGGTATCGATCTTTCAGACTTGGTGCGTGAGACGCTCGGTATGGACGACCTTTATGTGTTTGATGGGAATAGCATTTGATGGGAATAGCAATAGAACAGGGAACCGTCCCCTGTCCTATGTAAACATGGTTATGTGACACAATAGCGTGGAGGAAGGATCATGACCACAAAAATCTATCCGTTTGTATACAGCAGTCAAATTCGAAAAATCATTACGAATTTGATACGGATGCTGTTAAATGCGAGCTTTTCATTACCGGTTTCTGTCTTGCTGGTTCCTATATGGATAAAACTTTGTGATTCTGTTTTTGCTGTTAAGTCGGGTGAAGAAGGTAGCATTGTGTTTAAAATTGTACTTGTTGCAGGCGTATTAGCCATTCTTGTTGTCAATTTGCTGTGGATAACTCTGCCGTTGCGAAAACAATATACAGCACTCTATGACCACTCTTTAGTGATCTATCGGAATATGTGGTTTCATACGCAGTTAAGACGAGGCTTTAAGGATAGCATTTTGTATCGTGAAATTAAAAAGGTTGACACCATATCCCACATCAGCGAACTGAAAGATGAGCCACTGCCGGCTGTGGTTAGCAATCCGGAATTTGTCGTACGCATTTGGACAAAACATTCCGCTGACCCATACTATGTAATCACAGATCGCAGAGACGAATTTATCTCACAATTAGAATTACGGATCGATAGAAATAATGATTCTTAGAACAGAAAATGGTTCCTTGTTTTGTAATGCTGTGTAGCATGACGAATATTAAATATACAGAGCAGATCCTATGATCTGCTCTGTTTTTATGAAAAAAAGAGGGGAGTACATAAAAAATGAGCCTTTTGCATTTGCAAAAGGCTCATGGTGCGGATGACGGGACTTGAACCCACATGAACTTGCATTCACTAGAACCTGAATCTAGCGCGTCTGCCAATTCCGCCACATCCGCATATTCAATTTGCTCTAAATTTTTACACGCCAAGAGCGGGCGAGGCAGAGCCAAAAGGCTTGATCTGCGGTGCTGTCCGAAACAGCATTGACATAATACCACGAGGGGAGTAAAATGTCAATAAGAAATTTTGATTTTTTTGAGGTTTTTATGAAAAAAATTTGGATTTCGCTGATTTCCGCGTTATACTGTGGTTTTACATTAGGGTATATGCACTTTGCGGACCCGCGCACCAACGCCGGGGCGCTCTCCACCATTGGGCTGGACCACCCGGTGCTGTTTGCCCTGTGGGGAGCGGGCACTTATGGAGTGCTTTACCTTTTGCTCTATACCATGTATAATAAGCAAAAGCGCAGAGGGCTGTGCCACGGTCTGGTGCTGCCTGCCGGTGTGGGGATGGCGCTGACGGTGTGCTGTCCTTTTGACTTTGAGCGGCACACCCTGTGGCTGCTGCACTGCATTGGATCGCTGGCTTTTTCCATGCTCAGCGGGGTGGCGATCTTTCTGTGCTTTTTGTTTTCATTCAAAAAAGGGCGATTTTGGCAGTGCGCCACGGTTTTTTGGGCGGCACTGATGATCGGCGATCTGATTTTGCTGCTGATCTATAAAGAGACCGGCCTGATCGAGGCGATGCCTGTGCTCACCGGTGTGGTGCTGCTGAACATTGCGATTTATCAAAAAGAAAAGGTGACAGCTTATGCGGCTTGATCGAGCGCTGGCGCACTTGGAGCGCTATCCGTTCCATATGCCCGGACACAAGCGCAATCCGGATTTTGGTTTGCCGGGTGCGGAAATTGATATTACGGAAATAGACGGCTACGATGACCTGCACGCCCCCACCGGGGTGTTGGCCCGGCTGCAAGCGGATTTGGCAGCGTTGTATGGTGCGGGGGCATCTTTTCTCTCTGTTAACGGTTCTACCTGCTGTATTTTGGCGACCATATCCGCCCTGTGCAAGCCGAGGGACGAAATCCTTATTGCCCGCAACTGCCACAAGGCGGTGTACAACGCCTGCTTTTTGAACCGGCTGCAGGTGCACTATGTAGAGGCTGAATTCGACCCCACCACCGGTTTTTATACCCGTGTGACCCAGGCAGCGCTGGATGAGGCATTGGCTGCCCACCCGGAGGTGGCAGCGGTGGTGGTGACCTCGCCTACATACGAGGGCTATATTTCTCGTCTGCACTGCTCGGTGCCGCTGGTGGTAGACGCTGCCCACGGCGCCCACCTTGGACTGGCCCCTTGGCTGCCCGGTCGTATGGAGGGAGACGCGGTGATCTGCTCTTATCACAAGACCCTGCCGGCGTTGACTCAAACCGCCGGTGTGCAGGTATATGACTCCTCTTTGGCGCCGAAGATCAAGCGGTATATGGATATGTACGAGACCAGCTCGCCCAGCTATGTGCTGATGAACAGTGTGGCAAAAATGGCCGATTTGGTGGCGGATCCGGCTGCATTTGAGACGCTGCAAGCGGGACTGCAAAAGCTATATGAACTGCCTTTGCAACACCTGCGCTTGATCCGAGCGGACGATCCAACAAAGATCAATATTTCCACCCTGCATTGCAACATAGACGGCAACGCCTTGGCACACCGGCTGCGGGCGCGTGGGATCGAGCCGGAGATGAGCGACCGTATCCATGTGATCTGTATGGCAACGGTGGGGGACACCGGCGCCGGATTTCATTTGTTGGCCCGTGCCCTGACGGAGATTGACCGTACCCTGTCGCCGGGCGACTGGCCGGTGACGCCGCTGCCCTTGCCGCCCCGGCACC
>OIYU01001226.1_pt1 | contig 17213 bp, 10 predicted proteins | sample 1588321 | NCBI WGS metagenome assembly OIYU01 (sample SAMN03283258) | human gut metagenome | biome: human-associated habitat; material: feces | host: Homo sapiens | place: USA | collected 2013 | reverse complement strand
GGGTGCGAAGTGCGCGCCCTGCCCTTTTGCCACTGGTGGACATTTATCGCGTGGTTCAACGCTATAGGGGAAGGACAGCTTTCCACAGTAGTTTCCATCCGCGATAAGCTTCGCCGGGGGAAGAAACTCGAGAAATGGGAACAGGAATTTTACCGGGATCACAAGCGACAAGTGAACTTGAAACAGAGATACACAGCGGAAGAATTGGCCGAGCAGGAACGCCTGAAAAAGTTATTAGGAGAATAAAAACCGCGCCCCTATGGAGGGCGCGGAGACTATTTATACTTTCCATCGATGTCCACAAGATTGACAAATAGCATATGTTTTGGTCTTGCTACCCTTGCGTGTCAAAAGAGGTATTAAAATAATTAATCCTAATGTACAGCAAGCTAAAACAATCCATACGATGGACATTAAACAACCACGCTTTTTTTGTTCAGCGACAGCTTGTACAGTTACATTATTACTGCGGCATCGTGGACAGATTATTTTTTTTGCCTCGTTTTGCACTTGCAAATTTAGTTGAGCTTGTTGTATACGCAATTGTTCACGTTGTATATCTAATTGCTGCTGAATTTGATTGGATGATATGTTGTTATTAGTTGGTGTTGCAATATTAGCAGTTTGCGATGTTGTGATAGCAGCTCCACAGTTCAAACAAAATTTTCCGTTTTCTGTTTCCGCCCCACATTTTGGACACTTCATAAATCTCCCTCCCCGATAGTTCACTATTTGTTCATATTATAATGCTTTTCGACAAATTCTGCAAGAGAAAAAGAAAATTTTCCTAATCCTCTTGACTTTTAAACATACATAATACATCATTTAAGTACGGACAAAATAGAGGGAGTTGAAAATATCCCCGAGAACAGGAAGACTAACAGTTGATCTTAAACGATCACGTATGGAAATCCGAATTTCTGATAATAACCAAAGTAAAATTGATTACTCTTGCAAGGTTTTCGGATTGACAAAAGCGGAGGTAATTAAGCAAGGCATTGATTTGATGTATGCAAAAGCACAAAAAATAGCAATAACGCCGTACGACCAAGCATAAACGTTATTACTATTAGTGTAATCTCTTGCTATACTATCCGGAATCTGTCAGAATCAACGCTAGTGCTCGATAGTCGAGAGGCGGCACAGATGATAGGGAAAACTCATGGGCATTTATTGCGTGACATGGATTCCTATAGGGCGATTTTGACTGAATCCAATTTTGGATTCAGTGACTTTTTTCAAGAGAGCACCTATAAAGATTCTACCGGACGTATGTTGTCATATAACCAAGTCACTAAAAAAACCTGTGAGCTGATCGCCCACAAGTTCACAGATAAAAAAGGAATTTTATTCATAGAGGCATATATTAACTGGTTCTATGAAATGGAAGAAATCTTGAAGGATTCTATACCCGTTCAAGTCATGTATTACAACGATCAGCCAATCTTACCGAAAGAGGATTTTCTGCGACTATGCCCACCAGACAAGCGTCAGAGAAGATGGTTATATCCCCCTGCCTATTTAGGATTTTAATGGGATGGGGTTAAACCTGAAAGCGGAATTTGAACAAAAATATAGACAGTATTATGATGATGAAACGTTCATGTATGTATACCATAGTGGTGTAGAAATCGCATTGTGGCTGTATGGTGTGCAGTCAAAACTCTGCACATAGATCATGGCATTAGTATAGCCACAAAAAGGATTGAAATGTGCGAAGTCCAAGCAAACATATTTAACTGACGGAATACGCGGAGAAATCGATGTCGCGATTGGTAATATCGCGCTGAATATCCATATGTGGAAGGAGGGGAAAGGCAGATAATCAGTAGTATTGCATAAGTGTAGCACCATAGAATTGTTACTATTTGCTGTCTTGCTCTTTACAGGCAAGTGGATTGAAATATACAATGCCTGTGCCAGATCAAGGGGCTGTTTGGTCTTGCTCTTTACAGGCAAGTGGATTGAAATCGTATAATGAAATTTTGAAAGGACTGATGAATACGGTCTTGCTCTTTACAGGCAAGTGGATTGAAATCCCTGCGGCGTTTTCCGCCCAAAACTCACATGCGTCTTGCTCTTTACGGGTAGGTGGGTTGAAATTGCAATTTTCCAAGGATGTCAGACGCATAGTTTGCATCTTTCTTTCTACGGGCAAATAGGTTGAAATAAATGTATGGGATAGGGGAGGCAAGAACAAATAGAAATCTCTTGTTTTTTTAGTATATGTACGCTATAATGTACATATACTGGCAAAAAAGGAGGAGTTTGTTATGACCAATACAAACATTACCAATTTGCGAAAGAACCTGTTTGAATATATCGACCAAGCGATCACTTATAATGATGTAATCAATGTAAATACCAGAAAAGGGAACGCCGTCATTATGAGCGAAGAGGAATATAATAGCTTAATGGCTACATTACAGATTACATCGGTTCCTGGCTTGACAAAGGCAATTTTATCAGAGGCAGAACAGCCGCTTGATGAAATGGTGAATGCCGATGATCTGGAGTGGTAAATATGTATGTAGTAAAGTTATCAAAACGCGCGCAAAAAGATTTACAAAAGCTGAAACAGAGTGGACTATCCAAGAAAGCACAGTCCCTGGTCGGTGTGATGAAAAAGAATCCATGGCAGAATCCCCCTCCATATGAAAAACTGGTGGGCGATTTAAATGGATTTTATTCTCGCCGAATCAATGCACAACACCGACTGGTGTATAAAGTGTATGAAGAAGAACAAGTAGTAGCAATCTACAGCATGTGGACACATTACGAATAACGAGATAATGAACCGCACTCCATCAGGGGGCGGTTTTCTTATGCACATTTTTAGTTCAGAGGTGACGGGTTGACAGACAGAAAAGTAATTATTGACACAGAATTAGACAACAGCGGTTTTAAAAAGGGGTTATCTGAGCTTAAAGGCGAATGATAGGTTGCCATATCCAGTATCAGTAATACAGTTGCCGTAGCGTTCAGCGTGGGGACCTTTGTTAATTTTGGTAGGGAATCTGTAAAAGTTACATCTGACCTGTCCAGTGCTATGTTGGGACTACAAAGGACTATGGATAGGCAAGGCTACAGCTTTTCACAGACACAGTCGTTTATTGAGAATTACATAAAAGATGGCTTCGTATCCATGCAAGATACAGCAACTTTTGGCTAGCAAGCATCTTTAACGATGGAATAGGCAATTTCGTCGGCGACGGAGCGCCTTAAGAATGAAAATTCTATTCTTGCAGACAATGCGAGCGTAACGAAAAACGTTTCCATCATGTGGAAGGAACATGTGTAGTCTATTGGCGACGGAATCGTATTTATTAGCATACACCAGCGAGGAGGTAGATACTACCATAGAGGGATGACAGACCGCGCAGACGCAGGCAGACGTAATTGCCGCAGACATTGTAGAAGGGAAAGGGGTAATTACCAAAGACGGGTTTGTGACAGGGACCCTGCAGGCAGGTGCGGCAGTCCCCATTGTTACAACAGCGGAAACCGGAAGGGCGTTTACGGCCACGATAGACGACATCACAGAACGAACTATTGGAATGTTAATTAAAAATTATCCCGCACCGCTTACAACATTGTAGCCGGGCAGCAGGCGCAATTATAACGTATCTGAAGTCTGACTTAATAAGTCCTGCCTATAACGTTCAATGTCTACCCCTAAGAAAAAGACAAGACGCAGAAAGATTTCAGAACCGGGGGCAATTTCTCCTTTTTCGATCTTTTGGTATTCACGCAGAGAGATGGATACGGCATCTGCAACTTGCTGTTGTGTCAGTTTTAGCTTGTCTGTACGAATGTGATAAATGTCGCTTGCAAAGTGTGTTTTAAATGACATGAATATTCCTCCTTTAAAAGAAGAATATTCGAATAAATTTTTAAAATCCATAAATCTTCCTCAACTTGTCAAAAGATATTAGAAGATTTAGGCAAAATATGTAAATTATTAGATTCGTACAGTCTTAGTTTTTGACATGCACGATGTTCTATTTTACGTATATTTTCTGGAGTGGTTTGTAATAGCTGTGCAATTTGTTTCGTAGAGTAACCATAAATATAGTATTTCATCACCCTTCGATATTTGTTAGGAAGTTTTTTTAGTTTTTGCTCTATGGTGTCAACTTCAATGTAGGTTTCCTGAGTGAATATGCTATAAGCTAAAATGCTGTCAAGGTCAGAAGTAGAATCTATCCTTTTTTTCTTCATCTGAAGACACCGAATATATTTTCGAGATATGCGGCGAACAGAACTATATACAACGTTTGATAAGTATTCTTGATCGGATTTCTGCGCGGATGAAAAGATGTCGATACTATTTTCAATGATCCAGTTGAAGGCTTCCATCACAACGTCGTCCGCATCGTAGGGGTCCTTTAGTTGGGTGAGGACCCAACGTTTCGCCGGATTGTAATATGTGGTGTATAGATTGATGAAATCATCTGCAAATAAATTGATATTTATAGAATGAATAGTGTTATTCACTACAACTGTCATAGATGCGCATGGCGTCGATACATACCGCTTCTTTGAAATTCCCGCTTGGCTCCTGCGGCGTGGAATTGCAATTGTTCTCATCCATAGTAAAATCCTCCTTACATCTGAAAAGTCGGGAAAAGAACCCGGCGCGCGGCGTTTCAGACGCACGCACAACCTTGTTTCTCCCTAACAGTTTATGGCAGGCGATTCTTTTTGCTACTGGAATATTTCAAAAGAAACAGAAGGGGAGCGAACCGCGGTTTGTTTTGCGAGGAGACTTTTACCAGTTTTCGAGAAGAAGAGAAATCGGATAGATGAAGAAAACGAGCACGACTTTAAAATAATGCTTATAATAGAGGAATCGAAGAAAAAAGACACTTATAGACGAAACACTGTGTACAATAAAACTGTGCAGCCATCTGAAAGATGGCTGCACAGTTTTATTGTAAGAGGATTCTATTCATTGTCTCTTGGTCTAAACTTAAAAAGCACACTGGTTGTAGTGGTAGAGGAATGAATCATCTCTCTCCATTTTATTTCTAGAAGTGTTTATTTTATTGAGAGAACTTTTCTATAGAAATAAATTTTGAGGTTTTATAGGTTCTTCTCCATGCTGGGGATGGACAACCTCGGTATGGATATAATTCATCTCGGATTCTTTTTAAATTCTTTTTTGCCCTACTGGCGGGTTCTGACGATACCAACTTGGTGTGATTCCTTCATAGCGCTTGAAAGCCCGCGTCATTGTCACCGCATTGGTGTACCCTACCATTTCTGCGATGTCGCCAATATTATATTTGGTTTGAAGGATCAAATCTTTTGCCTTTTTAATACGATAGCGGTGGAGGTAATCTAAAAAATTGATGTGCAGTTCCCGCTTGAAAAGGTTGGAAAGCCAGGGAAGGCTGATGTGAAATTGTTCAGCAATTGCTCCTGCCGAAAGATTTGGGTCCTGATAATTCTCCTGTATATACTGCGTGATTTGGTGAATTTTGCGTTTTTTTAGAGGATCATCTTCTTCAGCTTTTTGTATTGCATGCAATGCATCACAAAGCTCTTCGCAGAGATCGTCTAAGTTCTGCCCTTTTTTAGGGGTAATGTCCTTTCGTTTCGAGAGAGATGATGATTCATCTCGTTCACAAAGGTATAGACGAACCGTATCGAACAGGTAATGTAATCGCCTTTGGATGGAGGGAGCAGCATCAGGAGTACCAGCAGATAAAGTCTGGAAAATATGCCGTATACAGGAAATCGCTTCCTGATCGTTTTCAGCTTGAAGGCAGTTTTCCAACTTACGCATGTTGTTCAAAAAGACACTGGAGGAATCGTACTCAGACAAACGATGAGAAGATTGAAATTGTCGGACAGTTCCTGCCTCACCAATCAAGAGGTTGTATTCCCAAGTTTCAGAGGCCTCCCGATAGGCGTCGAAGAACTCTGCATGGGATATATGTATCTCGCTTAATACCATTGAGAGAGGTACATCCAGAGAAGAGTGGATGTGTTCCTGGAGCTTGCGTAAAACCAATTCTATAGAAGACTCACTTCCCAAGGGGGGACATACTGGACCGATCAGAAGTCCCCGATATTCTGTTAAATAACAGGAATAATCGGATTCTGCCAAAAAATTGGATAAGATTTCTTGCAATGTATCCAAAGAAGGGACACTCTTAGAAGAGTCCAACACCTCGGAAAGTTCCGGTTGAGCCATCAATATGACAAAAGGCGATGTCAGTGTAAAACCTACATGAGAGAACGCACTCTCTACTTCGTCGGAAAAAGAAAGTTCTCCCTGTAGCAACCGAAGGAGCAGACTATCTGCGAGCAGATGATTTTGCTGGTTCAACTGCTGCTCGTAATTTTGTGCCTGTTGATACAATTTTTGGACTGCGGTAGAAACCACTTGGAACTCATGCGGGTCGTTTTTGTCGATGTCCTGTACAGGAAGATCATGTACCAATTTCCCAATGGGCCGGTAAAAACGAGAAGCAAATAAGTACGAAAAGATTCCACCTGCAACGAGCCAACTAAAAAGAGCAAACAGAACAACATTGAGAATCATCTGCAATTGGCCGTCTTGAATCGTATTGGGGATGAGAACAATTTGCTCGACGCTACCCTCGGCGAACGGGGTGTGAAACAGAAAATAAGGAGATTCACTCACGTCAATGGTCTTGGAGTCTGCCATACTAGAAATCTGTGTAAACGACAGATATCCATCGAGAGGATTTTGCTCTTTTGTAGAAGAAATAAAACGATCATCGCTGGTGAGAAGGATGGCCTGTGAATTAGGCGGAAGGTAGAAATTTTGGAGTGTATTTTGCAGATTGAAGTCCGTAATTCCAGCCAACAGAACAACGTTTGGATAGATTTCTTTGGAGAGCATCAGTCGTCCAAAGGACATTTGATCGGTTTTTAAACAAAAGGCACGCGTTTGTGTTCCAGCAGTAATAAGATATTGCCATTGCTCCTCGGTCAGGCCAAAATCACCGGTCATCTCACCGCTGAGATATGGATCATTGCTGTAGCTTCCGAGCCCCATCGTATGGTTGCTTTTCTGGAAATATAAGCAGGCTACATTTCCGGCTCCTGACATAGTAGAGTGATAGACAGAATCGAAGTGATTCCAAAATTGTTTTGCTTCCTGAGCCTCTATGGGAAACGTATCGGCACAGGAGAGTTGTCCAATTTCTGGAATATCTGCAATGAGATCTGCAATCTGATAGTAACCTGCAACCATGGAAGGGGCGGACTGCAATACTTTGTTGGCCATTTCTGCATAGGAAGTTTCTGTTGCCTGATTGTTTTGGTTCATAAAATGTAGAGTCAATCCCACTGTCAATACGGCGAATAAAAATACTACGACAAAAAAGGCACCCATCAACTTATAAAAGCTAATTCCTCGATAAGATAATGGTTTTTGACTCATGATGTTCCCTCTCCCTATTTACGATTTTATTGTATAAGTATAACACAAATTTACCTATTTTGAAAAATATAATAGAAACAATGCCCTTCCTTCATCGATCGCTTTTTATCTATTTTTGAATCTGTATAGGCGTTTTTTAAAGTAAATCGTTATTAAATAGTAGTATTATACCTATTTTAAATAAATACATTTTTTAATTACATGGATAAAATACTAAAAAATAGAATAGAAAAAGAAAAAACGCTCCTTGTCCTGGTTTGCTGTGGAGATGTATGCTCAGGACAGCAAAACACGGAAATCCAAAACAAATGTATGTGCACACATTTTTGTAATTTTGGATGAAAAACAGTATGGAAAAGAGGTACAAAATACGATGAAATCCAATAAAGAGAAAAGACAGAAATCATTGCGTAGAGTAGGTTCCTTTTTACTGGCTGCAATGCTGATGTTCTCTTCCACAGCAACCGCATTTGCCTTTGACAAAGACACCGTTTTGCAAGAATCTACAAAAATTTTTACAAAACAGACTACCAAACAATTGGCTGACGAAGGGATGGTCCTGCTGGAAAATGAGCAAAAGGATGCAGAAACAGGAGAAGGAAATGGGGTACCAGTACTACCCTTGAGCAAAGGGAGTGTAGTCTCTGTATTTGGCGTTGGACAGAACAAATGGAGCACAGGTAGCTTTTATGATGGTTTGGACGAAAATTTCATCGATATCATGGAAGGCTTGGAAGCGTCAGAAGATTTGGAAATAAATGAAGATCTTCGCAACTGGTATAACGATGTGACAAAAGATGAAGCTATTCCAGAAGAAATCCTACAACAAGCAGTTGAACATTCCGATGTGGCGTTGATTGTATTCTATCGAAAAAATGGAGAAGGCTCTGAAGGAAAAGCTACCCAGGGCGGTTACTATTTGACAGACGATGAGCTGGCGATGGTCGATTCTGTGAATCAGACGTTTGACAAAACAATTGTTGTGTTTAACACGGGATATACTGTGGATATGCAGTGGGTAAAAGATAAGCACATTGACGCTTCTATCTGGGCAGGGCTGCCGGGCAATGAAGGCGGCAATGCGCTCGCAGATATCTTGACGGGTGCTGTCAACCCATCTGGTAAATTGGTGGATACTTATGCCAAAAGTTGGGAGGATTATCCGTCCTCTTCCCATTGGGCGGACTCCGATGGTACGGACGAGGAAGGGAATCCTATTGTCTACTATACAGACGATATTTATGTGGGGTACCGCTATTTTGAGACGTTTGATGTACCGGTTACATATGAATTCGGCTATGGCCTGTCTTATACGGATTTTACCTGGAGTGATTACAAGCTCTCTAGCGACGGCAGCGGAACAATGACGGCCACAGTTCAAGTAGAAAATACGGGAGATGTTGCCGGAAAGGACGTTGTTGAGCTGTACTTTTCCTATCCAACAGACAACGACAGTATGGATGGTGTGGATGTACCTGCCATCCAATTACTTGGCTATGGAAAAACCGATCTGTTAGAGCCGGGAGAGTCTCAGGAGGTCAGCATTTCCTTTGATTATAGCGACTTGGCCCTGTACAATGAGACTGCTTCTGCATACTATTTATATGCAGGTGTGTATCGAATCAAGTTCGGTCATTCCGTCCGCGACATAACAGGGGAAAAGACCTTTATTTGTAATGCCACACAGGCCACGGAAAATGTCGGACATTATATGGTTCCGCAGGAACCGATCGATGTATTGGAAGGGACCGGCGCTGAGGAAACTTTTGAGGCGGAATTCGGAAATATAGAAAGAAGATATGACGAAGATGCGGATTCGACCAATGCGGGTGCACTTTGCACGGAGGAGACAGCCGTGCCCGTCGATGCAGAGTCCATGGAGGAGAATACGAAAGGCTACTCTTTAAATGAAGTGGCTTCTGGAAAGATATCCTTGGATACATTTGTAGACGACTTGACTCTGGTTGAATTGGCTGCCATGTGTTCCGGCTGTCCGGATGTTGAAAATTTTGGAAAACCCACCCTAAATGGCGAGCCTGTGATGGAGGTCAATACATTGACAGACCGCCAGGTCACAGGGCGTACGGCAGGGATAACGGAGCGCGATATTTATGGAATGACCATGGCGGACCGTCAGGAAACCATCGGGTATTATAATGAATCCCCTTGGGGAGACGGTGTGGGAAGCTGTGGGTTCCAGGTATATCCAAGTTCGACTGTGATTGCCTCCAGCTGGAATCAGGAGCTTGTAGAACAATATGGAGAGTCTATTGGCCGTGAATGCAAAGATGGCGGAATTGACTTTTTCCTTGCACCAAGTATGAATATTCACCGCAATCCCATGGGAGGCAGAAACAGTGAATACTTTTCAGAAGATCCGGTAATTTCCGGCTATTCTGGCGCGGCTGTGGTACGTGGTGTCCAATCCAATGGAATTGGCGCAACTTTGAAGCATTTTGCATGTAACAACCAGGAAACGAACCGCCAGCAGGTCAATGAGTTTGTTTCAGAGCGTGCATTGCGTGAAATCTATCTCAAGGGATATGAAATTGCCACAAAGGATGCAAAACCATGGGGAATTATGACTTCTTACAACAAGATCAACGGCGCGTATTCACCGGAAAACTATGATATGTTGCAAAAGATTGTACGCAACGAATGGGGATTTGACGGTGTATTTATGACGGACTGGGGACATACTGCGGACATCAATCGTTCTTTTGCGGCTGGCAATAATCTATGGATGGCCAGCATCAGTAATTTTGATGCATTTTATCAAGACATCCTGGATGGAATCCTTCCCTTAGATATTGTTAAACAGAATGTTAAAGAAACCCTAAATATTGTCTTACGATCCCAATACTATGCAGATATAGAACCTGAAGAACCCGAGGAACCGGAAGAGGAAGAAGTCGATAAGACTCTGCTCAACAAGGTGATCGACTACGCAGAAGAGCAACAACAGGCGGAAGACTATAATGATGTCATCGAGGATGTAAAAGCAGGTTTTGAAAAGGCGCTTCAAGAAGCAAAAGTAGTGCAGGCAGATCCAAAAGCCAGCGAAGAGGATGTGCTCAAGAGCTGGACTAATCTTGTTAAGTGGATTCATGCGTTAGGCATGCGGAGCGGGGATAAGACTCTATTGTTGCAGGTAATCACAGCAGCGGGTACCTATAACCTAGATAACTATGTGGACGCGGGAAAAGAGGAATTCCAAGAAGCACTCCAGGAGGCGCAGAAGGTCTATGAGGATGAGTTCGCCGGACAAGATACCGTCGATACAGCAACCGATCGATTAATGAATGCCATCTTGGAATTGCGTTTAAAGGCTAATAAATCCAATTTGGATGCGCTCCTAAAAAGTGCTAAAAAGATAGATCTTACCCAGTATACACGGTCAACAGCAAATGCTCTGCAGAAAGCTATACAAGAGGCAGAAGCGGTCATGGAAAACGACCAGTTGAGTGAAGACGATCAACCGATTGTGAAAGCGGTTGAAGAGGAGCTTAAACAGGCTATGGACAATCTGGAACGCAAGAATTCTGGTCACTCAAATAGCTCTGGAAAGAATAGTTCCAGTTCATCTTCTACCGGAAACACCTATGGCTCGTCAGGAACCGTGGTTGTTGGGGCCTTGCAGACAGCGCTAGGACAGGCTGAGGTGGTTTCGGATACAACCGTAGATTTTACTTTGAAGAGAGGTGCTTCCTACTGCTTCAAGATGAACGTTGTAAATGGGAACAATAGAACTCCGAACTTTACGGTTGGAAACGGCGATGTGCTTAAGACCCAATTTGTGGCAAAGATTGGCAACGATTTCTATTTCCGTGTGTATGCGATCGGTATACCTGGCCAAAGTACAGGCGTCTATACTACGCTGCCTGGTCAAAACGCTCAAAAGCACTGTACAGTGACAATTGTTTGATCGAAAGCTGTTTGAAATTTAAACAGGAGGAAATTTACTCGAAACGATACAAACATTAGGGTATGAATATCTGACCATACGAAAGGAGACGGTCCATTTCAAGGAATGGATCGTCTCCTTTGCTTTCTTCAAAAATTTCTATTGCACTTTCGAATATCTGCAAAAGAATAGGGAATTCTTTCCCTATTCTATGTGCGTTCTGCTGGTTTACATAAAGTCCTTTGTTTGTTCATGATTTATTCATATATATAGAATATAATTTTAGCACACTCATGATAAGAGTGCTAAAAAATTAATAGAAACCCGCATGAACACTGAATGTGTAACAGATAGGAGGGGTTGAACATGAACGCACAGAAATTTACCCAAAAGTCCTTGGAGGCCATCCAGGAAGCCCAAAACCTCGCCATAGAAAACAACAATATGCAAATTGAGGAAGAACACCTTGTAGCAGCTTTACTGCAACAGAGGGATGGTTTGATTCCACAACTGCTAAAAAAGATGAATGTGGACTGTGATGCTGTCCAACAGGCTGTGAAAGAAAAGATCTCCCGTATACCAGGTGTAACTGGTCCTGGCCGTGAAGCAGGGAAAATTTATGTTTCCACCGATGTGGATGCTGTTTTGACCGCTGCGGAAAAAGAAGCAGATCGTATGAAAGATGAATATGTTTCTGTCGAGCATATTTTACTTGCGATACTGAATCGGCCAAACAATGCGGTCAAGGATGTGTTTCAACGCTTTGGAGTCGAGAAAAATGCGTTTTTGACGGCACTCTCGAGTGTCCGTGGAAATACCCGCGTGACCAGTGACACACCCGAAGAAACCTATGACGCGCTTTCCAAGTATGGGCAGGACTTGGTCGAGCTGGCAAAGAATCATAAGCTCGACCCGGTAATCGGACGCGACGATGAGATCCGGAATGTAGTTCGTATCCTATCCCGTAAAACCAAAAATAATCCCGTCTTGATTGGCGAACCGGGCGTGGGCAAGACTGCTATTGCTGAAGGCTTAGCCCTGCGAATTGTGCGTGGGGATGTGCCCAATAATTTAAAGGACCGCAAGATCTTTTCTTTGGACATGGGTGCTCTGATCGCTGGAGCAAAATTCCGCGGCGAATTTGAAGAACGCTTAAAAGCAGTTTTGAATGAGGTCAAGAAAAGCGAAGGAAAGATCATTCTTTTCATTGACGAGTTGCATACCATTGTGGGTGCCGGCAAGACCGAGGGCTCCATGGATGCAGGTAATTTACTGAAGCCAATGCTTGCACGTGGGGAGTTGCACTGTATTGGTGCGACGACTCTTAATGAATACCATCAATATATTGAAAAAGATCCAGCCTTGGAGCGTCGGTTCCAGCCAGTCATGGTCGATGAGCCGAGTGTGGAAGATACTATTTCCATTCTTCGCGGTTTGAAGGAACGTTATGAGGTATTCCATGGGGTTAAGATTCAAGATCAGGCATTGATTGCTGCTGCGACGCTTTCAAACCGCTATATTTCCGACCGGTTCCTTCCGGATAAGGCGATTGATTTGGTGGATGAAGCCTGTGCAATGGTCCGTACGGAAATCGACTCCATGCCGACGGAACTGGATGATATTTCCCGAAAGATCATGCAGCATGAAATCGAAGAAGCGGCTCTGAAAAAGGATACTGATCCACTCACGCAGGAACATCTGAAGGAAATTCAAAAGGAACTGGCAGATCTGCGTGCCCAATTTAAGGAAATGAAGGCAAAGTGGGAAAACGAAAAGCAGGCTATTGGGAAAGTGCAGAAGTTGCGTGAGGAAATTGAGCAGGTTAATGCGGAGATTGAAAAGGCAGAACGCATGTATGACTTGAACAAGGCTGCTGAATATAAATATGGAAAGCTGCCAGAGCTGCAAAAGCAGTTGGCAGAGGAGGAGCAGATCGCAGAACAGAGCCAATCTTCCGACACCAACCTGTTGCGTGACAAGGTTACAGAGGAGGAAATTGCTAAAATTGTGGGCCGTTGGACAGGAATTCCAGTCTCAAAATTGATGGAAAGCGAACGTGAGAAGTTACTCCATCTTGACGATATTTTGCATCGTCGTGTGGTTGGCCAGGATGAAGCGGTACAGAAGGTGACAGAGGCCATTCTGCGTTCCCGTGCAGGTATTCAAGACCCGAACCGGCCGATCGGTTCGTTCCTTTTCTTGGGGCCGACTGGTGTCGGGAAAACCGAATTGGCGAAAGCTTTGGCAGAAGCATTGTTTGACGACGAGCACAATATGATCCGCATCGATATGACGGAATATATGGAGAAATTTTCGGTGTCTCGTTTGATCGGAGCGCCTCCGGGATACGTTGGATACGAGGAAGGCGGCCAGCTGACGGAGGCAGTTCGCCGGAAGCCGTATTCAGTTGTCCTTTTTGATGAGGTAGAAAAAGCTCATCCAGATGTATTTAACATCCTATTACAAGTTTTGGATGATGGCCGTATTACCGATTCCCAGGGACGTACAGTGGATTTTAAGAATACGATTATTATTCTGACTTCGAATCTGGGGTCAAATGCCATATTGGAAGGCATCAATGCGGATGGCAAGATCAGCGATCAGGCGAAAGAACAAGTGAATGCGCTGTTGAAACAGCAGTTCCGCCCGGAGTTTTTGAACCGTTTGGATGAGATTGTCTTCTACAAGCCTTTGACGCGCGATGAAATCGGTCATATTGTAGATCTGCAAATTGCCGATTTGCAACGCCGTCTGACAGATAAGCAGTTGCGTGTGGAGTTGACACCTGCAGCAAAGACCTTTATTGTGGACAGCGGTTATGATCCAATTTACGGTGCACGTCCGTTAAAACGCTTTATTCAGAGCAAAGTAGAGACGCTGATTGCAAAAAAGATCCTTCAAGCGGATGTCAAACCGCGTGAAACGCTTCTTGTGGACTACGTTGGGAATCAACTTGTTGTAAAAAATATGTAATTGGATAGGGTCATTAAAGGAAAGCCACTGTGCGATAAAAGCTTTGTCGTACAGTGGCTTTTATTTTTTTCAACCATGAAGTAGTCTGTTTTAGGACTGTGAGATGTAATAAAATATCTAAAAACTTCTTGTATAAAGCGTGTATTGATTTTATAAAATCACCAATATATAATATAAAATAAGATATATAAGTAATTCGATTAATGAAAAGGGGGCAAAAAATAAACGAAGGGTTCTACTCGCATGTGGGTTCTGATGGAGAGAAAAGAAAGGATGGTTCAATTGAAAAAAAGGTGGGTAGCTTTTTTACTGGCATTCTGCATGGCGTTTACGGGCTCGATCAGCAATTTGGCGTTTGCTTCTGAGGAACAAGCACTGGGATATGCGCCAGAAACATCTGGCCAGGACGCCATTTTAGATGCATCGGAAGTAGAACTGACGGTCAGCCAAGAGGGGGCGTATCCGGTCAACCTTACAACGGAAGGAAATTTGGATTGGTTGTATTTCAACTCTACGGACGCGCAGTCTTACGAGCAGAAATATCATGCGGATGAAATTAGCAATGTTGTGGTATCCGGAAATACCAATGGACTTACGGGCGATAAATTTGCAGAATTCTGTTTTACCGATGGAACGCAAACTTCCAGCAACAGTGCCACCTATCAGCAGGAGAAATGCGGCCTTATTTTTGAAGGGGTTGATAGTGGAATTGCGTTCGATATTGCTGGAAGCACGGAGCCTCGCACAATCAAGATTTATACAGGGGCATATGCTGCTACTGTAAAGACTGAAATCCGATTGAATGAAGAGGAAGCCCCCATAAAGACACTGCAACAGACTGTTTCTGCTTCCAGAGGAAATATTTTAACCCTTCGGACACAGACAGTGAGCGATGACGATGTTTTACATATTAAGATTTCTATTACGGATGTAACCGACCCGACCTATGGAAGCATGAGTCTCCATGCTGTTACAGTTTATGGATCGATTTCCAGCGAACTGCCGGACGAACCGGTTACTTACATCTCCGAAGATATTCCCCAGCAGACGACACAAACCGTTAACCTGACGAGCGAGGGGAACTTGGATTGGGCCTACTTTGATGCAGAAGATATTCACAATTATGAATATAAAAACCTTCAGGAGACCTATGTTGACAGTTTTATTCAAAATGTTTCTGCTTTGGGGACAACCAGTGGTATTACAGGGGATCGGTTTGCAGAGTTCCACTTTATGGATGGTATGAACCGTGAGAATAACACCAGTTCCTATGCATCGGAAAAGCGTGGAATTATCATGCAACATGTGGGAAATGGTTTGACTTTTGATGTAGACAGCAGCACCACACTTCGTACATTAAAACTGTATACTGGGGCTTATCAAGCAACAGTAAAAACCGAGATTCGCCTGAACGACGAAGAGACTCCGTTAGCGACCATTGTACGGACTTCTGGGGAAACCACTGGGAACATTCTGACAGTAAATTTCTATTCAGAGAATGAAGAGGATGTTTATCATTTCCGCGTGGAGATTACAGATGTAACCGATCCGACATATGGAAGTGTAAGTGTCCATGCAATTACCTTGCATGACAACAATCCGCCGGTTGTCATTCCTCCCGATCACAGTGGGGAATCCTTTCAAGATGAATCCACGGGTGTCCTTTTAGATCATGCTCGCGGAACCATGAATGATCTGCAATTCCAGAACGACGCCGGTGAATGGATTGAGGTTCCTTTCCGCACGGGCGGTTTTGCAGGACCCACCTGGCAGTGGAATGGCAATGCAGTACGGCTGAAAAAGACAGCGGAAAATGAACATTGTTATACAGGAACCAAGGATGGCGTAGAGTTTGGCATCTCCTATAGCTTGCTGGATGATGGTATCCTTCAGATTCAAGCAACGCTTCATAACACCAACGATCAAACGGTAACCCCCGATCGGGCGAGCATCAATCTGGGCATTGATACCTATATGAAGGATACCTACGAAAGTTACCGTAATTTGTTCTTCCCGACTTTGTTGCGTTGTGAGAAGACCCATCTGTGGGGTTATCTGGAAAGCCCGGAACAGAATGTTGTATCGATTGTAGCAGATGCACCGGTTTCTTCTTATCGGCTGAGTTACGAGAGTGGAGCGCATCGAATCAATGGCGTTGTCCTGGATTTGATGCAAAAGGATGAAACTTTGCCCGAGCGTCATCCACGGGACAATTCCTCCTTGGAAACAGATGAAACCAGAATTTGGAACATCCGGTTGAAATTAAGCAACAGTGTGCAAGACGTCAAAGAGGATGTCACAGAGATGCTCAATGCCCCTTCGATTGACATAGATCAATACACATTGGGAGAGGGAGAAACTGCAAATATATCGGTTTTTGCAGGGCAGCCGGTATCTCAAATGCGTGTATTTGCGCCGGATGGCTCAGAATTGGCGCCGATTTCCTTACAACAGGCTAAGGACAACCGGTATGTCGGGAGCTTCACGCCGGAAGATGGAGAGGGCGTATATACCCTGCGGGTGGACTCCAATGGCTATAAAGCAGAGGCAATGGTCACGTTGCGAAAGCCGTGGTCTTGGTATATGGAAAAGGCAAAGGAGGCCGCGCTCAGCCACCCGGCCAAAGCTGCGGATTGCTGCGAATCCTGGTATGGCTTGTATAGCACATATTTGGGAATGAAATACTTCCCAGATGAAGAAAAGGATAGCCAAATCGATCAGAAATTCCAGGAAATCTACGGAATCATCGACTACAATGAGGAAGGAATTCCGCAGAATAATCCGACAAGAATTCAGAATCACAGTACAACAGTCGGAATTTTAGTCGATAAGTATCAGGCAGGTGGAACGATTGAGGATCTGCAAAAGGCGATTAAGATTGCAGATTATTTGATTAGCCGCCAGGACCCGCAGACA
>OIYU01001219.1_pt1 | contig 17301 bp, 15 predicted proteins | sample 1588321 | NCBI WGS metagenome assembly OIYU01 (sample SAMN03283258) | human gut metagenome | biome: human-associated habitat; material: feces | host: Homo sapiens | place: USA | collected 2013 | reverse complement strand
GGCAGTCGAGCGCGGACGTCGGGCGGTAGTCGCCGTCGTCGAGGGTCCTCTCCAGTACGGTTGCTTTGTATTTTGCTTTCAGGTCGTACTTAGCGCTCCATTTGCTGTTTGATTCTTTGGTGACATTCGAAGTCGCGGCCAGCTCAACCTTGGCGCCTTGGACTTTCCACTCCCTCCGATTCATCGCGTACGCAACAATCCCGTTCTGAATCCCCGAGATGCTCGGCGGGAAAGACTGGTTGTCAGCGTCAATGGAAAAGCTCTCTTCCTTGGTATCCAAGTGCTGCTGAATGCGGTCGGCATACTTCTCTGCCCATTCATCGGCCTTGCCGTTTCGCACAAAGTAATTGTTGGACAGGTCGGTCGAGCGGTAGGCGTAGCCGTCCTTCTGGTAGTTAGCCGTGTGGTCGGAGTGGGCGATTGCCATGAACTCGTCGGTCAGGCCAAAGTACAGATGACGCTGGTCCAGGTCCCCGTACCAGTTGTCGCTGGTGTCGTCCCAGGTTAGGTCCATCTGGCACCACTTGCCGTCGATCTTTACGGCGTTCCAGGTGTGGCCGTTTCCGGTGATGCGGCCGTTGGCGATGCCCGCGGCGTCAAGGAGCTTGGAGTAGATGCGCTGGTAGCTCTCGCAGGTGCCCTGGTGGCGCGTGAGGCCGCTTTCGGCCGAGCACCAGTTGAGGCTGTGGTCGTACTCCAGCTGGTCGAGCGTCCAGTCGTGGAGCCACAGCGCCATGTCGTATTCCGAGCCGTTTGTCTCTTGCCTGCACAGGTCCACGGCGTCGTTGACGATCTGCGTGACACTTGGGCGGGCGGCGTCGTTTACGGTCACCTCCGCCGTGGTGCGCAGGTAGTAGATCCCCTTGTCGTTTTGGGGGTCGTTTCTGTCGTTGTCCATGAAGTAGAAGTAGATGCGGTACGTGCCCGATGCAGTGAAGTCGAAGGTAAAGTCGTGGCCCGCGGTGCCCAGGCTGCAGTAGCCGGACCATGCCGGGCGCGACGGGTCGCAGACGCTTTCCTGGCTGCCGCCGTCCCAATAGGTGGGCACGTCCATGCGCGCCTTGGCCTGGGACGAGCCGTTGGTTTGGGTTACGTGGAAGGTCGTCGCGGTGCCCGCGGGGGCGTCGTTCCACGAGACGGTGAAGATGACGCCGTTTTGGGTTGCGGTGGCGGAGTGGGCGTAGCCGGTTTGTGACGTGGCGGAGATTGCCGCGGGCGTGGGGTTGGTCTGGGCTCGGAGGGTTGGGGTGGGGGCTGTGGCGGCCGTGTCGAATGCGGCGGTGGTGCCGGGGGTGGCGGCCGTGGGGTTTGCGGTGTTGGCGGTGGCGGTGCCGTCAGCGCTTTCCGTGTTGGCTGCGCTGGTGTCGATGGATGTTGCGGCGCTGTCCTCTACGGTATCTGTTGCCGCATTTGTGTTGGTGCCGTCTTCGGCCTTGCCTGTGTCGCTGGTGGCGTCGGCTTGCGCCTGCTGCTCGGCTGTTGCCGGAGGCTGCATGGCTTCTGCGATGGCTGGCGTAGGCAACGTCGCGCTGATCAGGGACGTGCACGCGATCGCGCAGAGCAGGTAGTAAAGGGGTCGATTCATAGCGGAGCCTCTCGGTGAGCAGCCAATAGGGTCCGAAGGCAGCTCCAGGCCAGCACTCCGCACATATTTTGTTGCGGTTTATTTTACGGGAACCCCAGTCAACATCAGCGAGCTTTCTGGGGGATGTTGGGGAGGGGAGGGATGGCTGATTGCCCGGTGACGTTGTGGATCGCGTCGGGTTGACTATGCTCGATGCGGCAACTCCAGCATGAGACCGCCTTGTGCATCTTCGAGGCTCGGCACCGAGGCCTTCCAGGAAAAGTTTGCGATGCTGCTGCCTAGATCAAGCTCTACATGGTCGTATTCTTCAATTTTGCAGCCAGGGTGGTTCTCGTCGGGTATAAGAAGGCATTCGACCGGTTGCGACCCGATGATTCGATACTCCTTCTGATATGCGTACTTGGGCGTTTTGATAACGAGATTGTGCGGGATGCCCTCAAAGATCTCGCGGATTAGTTTTGGCCCGGGGATGCCGTAGGAGATGGAACCGTGGGCGTAGATGCTTCCGCCGTCGGCGGTGTGTCTGTCGGCGAGGTACGCGAAGCTGTCGTACTGTACAATGCCGATCCACCCGTCCGCGCACCCGAACTCCTGGATCATTCGCATCGGGATTTTCACGGCGTTGTCGACGATATCGTTCTCGCGGACCGTGTACATGCAGATTTCGGACCTCGAGCGTTCGGCTGCTTCAATGAACCGTATATCTTTCGCTGGGGCCAGGGGCGCGGCCATCTGTTCTTTCTTCCCGTGGTGGCTAGCCATAGTAGCCAGCACGGGAAGCTGTACAGCGAGGGTCGCGCCCCGGTTCCCGGGGCGCGACCCTATTGATTTATTTGCTCAATTTTTCGTGCCCATGGCGCTTATTTCCTGGTAATCACTCGGACCATTTCATGGTTAATATCAACACCTGTCCTTCAGGCGAGTGGGACCGCAGAACTGTACGGCATAGGCGAGGACAACACGCGCCAGCTCCATGAGGCCGGAAACTATCGATAGGGGGTACCGGGGCTCATGCCGGACCACGCGAGCAAGCAATCACTGATCATTCGTCAAGATTTTCATAACCCTGTCTGAAAGTATCGCTAATCCGTCTTTATCTCGCTTATAGGTAAATACCCTCCTGTGGCTGATATCAAAAGGCAGCTGGGGAACATCATCTTTGCATATCAAAATGGCCTGCTTGCCCCTTCCGATCGCATAGCCCACTTCGAACATGACGTTTGGATTCAGATTGGTAATATCAGCAATTACCAAAGAGCTAGACGCAATCAAATTAAATATGTCTTCCGTAATATCTACGGGAGTCAACATCTCGTCTACGCGCATGCATTTCTTACCCGCCCTCTTAGAGCCTTTGACCAACGCTAAATATACAGGGTCGATAGAAGGGTCTTCGGTGAATGGCATCATGACGGCAATTAAATTTGGATCACACGCAGAAGACGCTTCAGGTTCGACCGGCAAGGGACGGTCATCAAGAAACTTTGAAAACAGGCGAAAAGGGTCCCCTTCGCAAAGCCTCCAATGAGTACGTTTATTTTCCCAATAGTTTTCATCGAGCAAGCCGAGATCCAATAAGGCATGCGATGGAAACTGCAGAACGGGTGAAGAAATTACTGGGTTTATCGACGGAGAGTCCATATAGCCCAGCCTGGCCATGGCGCCCATATCGTCCGACTCAAATTCACGCGCCATAACAGTAGGAAGCTGAGCGAGGGCATTAAAATCAAAGCTGGTGGAAGTTCTATAGCGGTCCGCCAGCTCATCGGGAGTTCGCTCAAACATTCTAGAAGTCAACATGGGCAGGGTTTCATCAGCACGGATAATCAAATTAAACAGCATTCACATCACACCCTATGAAAAGAAACGGCTAAACGACTGAAAAAATAGTACTCTTTTAGTCTGTCTCGGAGCAGAGCCAATTGTGCTCGGTAATCTCAGCTGCCTTGTTCCTGATAGAGCATTGAGGCACCGTCAAGATTCTTTCGCAAATTGATTTAGCCGTCCTCGGTACCGTCCTCTTCTAGCCTTCCGCCTTTCCCTTCAGCTCGTCCATCTCCTCTAGTTTGGACATGTCCAGCCCCTTCTCTTGCTCCACTCGTGATCCACTGTGTACTTCAGCCTCGCCGTCACCAGCATGAGGGGCGAGTTGCCGTCCGGGAAGGTCCCGATGACTCTCGTCCTCCTCCTGATCTCGCGGTTAATGCGCTCGATCCCGTTGTTCGTCCTGATCCGGCGCCAGTGCTCCGGCGGGAATTCCGTGTAGGCAAGCGTCTCGGCGAACCCGTCGCGCACCGTCCTTGTGGCCGCCCCGCGGAGCTTCGGCACGCTGAACTCGACTTACTCGGCCCCGGTGACGAGATTTCTCGCGTAGTGGCTGCTGCGGTAGGCCTCCCGGCCCGCCGTCCTCTCATAGCGCTCGGCCCCGACAAGCTCGGACGCCTCCTCTTTGGGCAGCGCGTCGAGCGACCCATCGTCGATCGATACGATGTTCGCAGACGGGGCTCGTGCCCCTTACGTCGATGATTTGTTGTTTGGTCGCCTGAACTCATATGACGACGCGTGAACCGTGTTCCTCTATGTGTTTGTCAATTTGTGAAAGAAAATATGTGTCACCTCCTTATGCGCAACTTCTTTCCCTATGGGTTATTAAGGCTTCCCGAGACGGATTGTTGGTCGTTGGAGATTGGTTTGCCCAACTGGGCTTAAGGTCCTTGATCTGGATTTCCCAGTCGCCCTACAACGCTCTTGCAATGAGTGTTGTAGCGGTCATTGCTCAAACGTTTCTGGCAATCTATGAGCTGTTTAGGAACATGAACTACTACGACATGAACGCCCCGTTTCTTGAGAACTTCTTCAACGCCGTTAAGGGTGCGGCGCTGAAGCCGTGCACTGCAATCTTGGGCGAACACGCGATACATGTGTCGTGCAAGAAGAAGGTGAGTGAAGGCGAGATGCTCAGAATATCAGGCCGTTAGGTGCTGCGATCACCCCGTTGTTGACTGTCTCAATGTGGGCGTTGTATATCATGGATTTGATGTCGGTATGAATAGGGAGAGACAAAGTGGGCGAGCTTTCCAAAGAAATTGCATCTCTGCCATCTGGTGTATTGAGTAAAGCATACGATGATGCTGTGCATCCTGTGTTCTCATCGGTCGGAGACACTCTGAGTTTAGTTCCCAGAACCGTTGGCGTATTGCTTGGCCCCTGGAAGAAATGGGTGGTTAACGGTGAGAACAATATTGAGGAGGCGATTCGGCAAATCGAAGAAAAGATGGAAGACGTCCCGGAGGATTGCTTCTGCGAGCCTGCGTCAAATGTCGTGGTCCCGGCTATTCAGCAGCTTTCATATTCGTATGACAGTCAGGACTTAAGGGGCCTGTACGTTAATTTACTCGCGTCCTCCATGGATAAAAGGGTTTCTTCTCTCGTCCATCCAAGTTTTGTTAGCATAATCGGGCAACTAACCCCCGATGAAGCCAAAATGATGTCGTGGCTCTCTAAAGGGCTCGGTAAAGATCATATTCCGGTTATTGACTTGCGCGTTGTTGAAGACGATGACATGCCAATTAAAGCTCGGTGGCGAGTGCTTTGCGAAAATTATACGAACGTATTCGATGTTATCGTTCAATGTCCTGAGAATGTGTCTTTGTATTTGAATAACTTGGAGAGACTGAAGCTGCTAAGCGGAGAAACGTACCGTTACGAGGGAGAAGACGATTATCTTGGGATTGAGGATTCTGACAGAATTCGAAATATAAAGAAGGATAATACGCCTTCTGATGGATGGCGGTTTGATTGCGTACATCATATTTTTAGGCTGACACCGTTCGGGAAGCTATTCATCAAGTGTTGTGTTTAGTCTTCTCGGCAGTGCTGGTACGATTCGATTCAAGGCCGTTTGCTAATGGGTGAATGCATTGGCCAGATCCGATGGGAATATCTTCTATTTCTTGTCGCTTAGTCTTTTAAAGCTTCCGACCGTCGTCCTGGCGGTTTTTCTTTTTCCCCGCATTGGTGGACAATTTCCTTAAACGATTTTGGTCCGTGATAGTTTCTCACGGTTCATTTTCGCTTCAATTTATGGTGATGGTGCCAAATGGTAAGAGGTGCATATGAACGAAGCGGTTTTAAGGGTTTTAGCCAAGCTAGGGCTCGACGCTAAACCATTCGAGCAGGAGAAAGTAATCGAGCTGGTCAAGAACCCCCTTTCCGGAGCATGGACTACCGTCTATTCGCACCATGACGCTGCTGATGGAAGGCCTTCCGTTTTTGGCTGTTTTGCCGACCTTACACGAAAACAGGAGATTCTTGCAGGTGATGATTGGTTGAAGCATGCCTCCAGTTTCTCACCAGGCTTCTGCGTATGTGCAGATGGCGTCACTTATCATGACGGACGCGATGAGGGCTATGACTTTATTGTTGCCGAGCAGTATTTCTATCCGCTCGACCAAGCGCAGATTCTGGTCAACCAGGAATTTGTCATGCTGTTTGAGCTCTACCGCGGCGAAGACGGTTGCTACTATAGCGTCGACAAGTGTGGCGAGAGAGAAAAAGTCGTCGACTTTGCTGGAGACGAGGTGCGTGTCAGGACCAAATATATACTGCGCTTTATTGCAGCTAAGCAATGCCTCTTCGTCTACTTTGTGGACGCGCGGCTGGCATCTTCGTCCAGCTTTCCTTTGGGGAGCACTGAGTGTATTGCAGAGAGTGATGAAGTCGGAGGAAACTACCATATCGGACAGTGGTACACGAGCGATATTGATGAAGGCTATCTTCTGTCGATGCTCTACGCTCGAAGCTTTATCGAGCCCGGCGACGTCGAGACTTGTGGCGTATGGCCGTACGATGAGAAAATAGAACAGTACCCTGAGTTCATCATCGGCGAACGGCCTGACGGCTCGCTCGTTCGATACACATGTGACCCGAATAAGCTTGGCACCTACTTTGATAAGGAGCCTCGCGCCCCACATTACTTAACTCCCGTCTTCTTTAAGCCCGCTGTACTCGATAAGTACAGGAGTAGCCCTTACTTCGATGTCAGCGAGCGTCACATTTCATGTGGGAGCCAGTGGAGGTGCGAGATTGACAATGTCGATCCGGACAGAGTTATGGTGTATCTTGGCGATCTGGGGCGCGATCTTCCCGAGAGCGAGCGCACCCATTTCCTCTCTTTCGAGATGTCGCCCGTTGACCAGCACATTTCCGATGAGGTGTTCAAGACAGATTTGCTTAATATGTGGTTTAAAGATCCGTCGGGTCCTGTTTCCATGCTTATGCGAGCGCGAATGGAACTTGATAAAGCATGGAGCAAACGGTTTGGCTTGACGCTGTACAGGCCTTTCCACCGTGCAGACGAGGGCATTCTTGAACAAATCCACATTCCATCTGGCAACGGCGAGTCTGAATTTGAGGCCGTGACTATGGCCCTCACGAGAGCCCTCGTCGACTACATCGATGAAAGTGCTCTAGAGGGCGCTGATGCGAAGGGTAGTATTAACAAGCTGGAGGTCTTTCTTAGTGCGAATGACATCGTGGCTGATCTAAAGCCTCTCCGTGACCTTCAGAACCTTCGGTCGGCGGGGGCGGCGCACGGCAAGGGCTCAAAATACGATAGGCTTTACGGCGATGTGGTCACCGAAGACCATAGAGAAGATGCGAAAAGACTCATTGCTCGACTTACGACCATGCTGAACGAGTTGACTGAGACTTTAAAATCCGTCGACTGTCACGAATAATTCTAGGGTGTTGGGCTGTCATACGAAGAGGGAAATACGTTTGTCGTTGTTTGCGGACCTAGGCGTCATGCGTCAAGACCTTCCGATTGACGACGTCTTCGCCTTTGTTGCTGTGCAGGTGTTTCTACGCGAGTCATAGGTGAGTCACGTCCTCCTGAAGGGCTGTATCACCTAGAATTGATAACTGTTGACAGCGGCGTTTGTCCAAGGGGCTTCAAATGGATTCGTCCAAATTCAACGCGTTGCGGGCTTCTCTTGGCTCGACTGCAATTTCAGAGATGCAGAACGCCTTTTACACCTTGGGTCTTTCTTTAGCGGAGCTTCGCGAGGATTACGATTTGCCGTCTGGATTTACCGACTCTGATTTCATCGCCTTATTCGGATTGTTCGAAATTGATAAGATTTGCCCCGTCTGCTTTGGACATCTTTGTGCGCCTCATGTTAGCAGGGGCATTTTTGGTGCGGGGCCAACTTCCTACGATAGTCGTGCGTCCTTTGTGTTTCGTGCCATCTCACTTCTGATCAAATAGAGCGAGAAACTTTCTACTTGGATAAGGAAGGATAGATCCGTGAGTGTCTACATACACAGTTTGTCCAGAGAAGATACGGCGTTGCGATGATATTGGAATCTTATTATTGGCGCAAAGAGCTCAGTTGCATGATGGATGAACTGGTCTCCTGCTTTCGATTTTTAGCAAAGCATGCTTACCGTTCTAATCAACATTCTATCTTTAATCGAATTGTTGAACGTAAGGAGTACATTGTCGAGCGAGACCTTCTTCTCTCTGCATTTATTGTTCGCACTTTGTTTGAAGCGGGGAAGTTAAGCGATGAGATGGCTGACTATGAGCTGAGCATTGTGTCGTATCCTGCAACTCCCAGGAATACAAATAAGCTGATGCCGTTGCTTAGGCGCGTTCCTGACGATGACTTGTACGACTATGGTCGGCCTTCCCAGCTGAGTATTCCTGGCAGGCGGTTTGTAAATCAGCTGATTCATGCTGCTGTTATTCCGTGTTTTGATTTTGGGGACAATACCAGACCCGCTGCTTTCATGGTGGTCTCGGATCGATTCGCTCAGGAATGTCTATATCGATGCGAACTAGATGTTTGGGTGAAGTTTGTCAGGGAAGTTGTTCATGATGAGGTCAATTCTATTCATGAAACATGGGATGAGGCTAAGGGCAAGTGGAAAATCGAACGGAGTCGAAAACAAGGCGAGACGTAATTTCGGTTGAATAAGCTGCAGCGATCCGTTCGCGATGCCATCAAATGATCCGGTGGCGTAGTCGTGTTATATGCTGCAGCTTTAGGGGAATGAGGACGGTACCGATTGGGATAATGCTCTAGTGGTGTCCGGTAGCGGATATAATTAATTCAATTTCGGCTCCGCACTTAAGGACCCATAATGAAAACTCTCAATGGCCTCATGAAACATCTTAGGGATAAAGGGATAGAGACGCACGGCTCTGTCCATAAAAGAAAGATGAAGAATTACGGCTATTATCATGGCTACAAGGGTCATCGTTTTGTGGGCAATTCTTCCAACTGCTTGGATTTAACGAGCTTTGACGAGGTAATTGCCTTAAATGAGTTTGATATGGCGGTCAAGGCGCTCTTATATCCAAGCGTAATGTTTATTGAAACTGCGTTAAAGAACTATACGCTAGAAGCCGTGCTTGAAGATTCTCACTCGTTCGTGCTGGAGGATATTTTCTCTCGAACGCTCGTGGCGTACCGTGATTACCCTAGAAAAAGTAAAGACTATAGCGCTGCTATGAAAAAGCGCCTGGGTCTGCGCGCGGAAATCAATAGATTGATTCAGTACAATTATTCCAAGAACCCTGTTGTTAGGCATTTTTATGACAGTGATAAACCCTTACCTATTTGGGCGCTATTCGAGGTCATGACTCTAGGAAACTTCGGTGTTTTCTATTCGTGCTTAAAGGGCTCGGTTAGACAGAGCATATCCGATGACCTAAAGCTTCCGAACAATTACGACGGTCCCGGGCTTCTCGAACGTACTATCTTTGTGCTCAAGGATCTCCGTAACGCGGTTGCTCATAACAGTGCCGTTTATGACGTTAGGTTTAAGAGGGCAAAAGTGGGAAATCAGCTTGGCCAGATGCTGTCATCCGAGGTTGGCGTTCCTTCGATAGACTTTTCAACTATTACTGATTATGTCGTCCTAATTGTCTATCTGCTCAGAAAGATGATGGTTTCCAAAACTGAGTGCTATCAGTTAATTCGAAACTACTCTAGCGTGCTGGAAGACTTGCACGGCTCTCTGTCTTCCTCTGATTTTCATAAAATAGTAAAGACTGGGGCCAGGAGCAAGATGGATGCACTTCGTGGCTATATAGCTGCTTCTTAAGAAGCAGCAGCTAAGATGGATGCTAAAGATGGAGATGACATTCTTTGGAGCTGGGCCCGTAGACAAACATAGGATATCGACTAAAATATAATCAATTGCGGTGGAAGCCTTCGGGCGACACCTGAAGAGGGTTGATGCGTCGGCCCTCTTTTTTTGACGTTATTTTACAGCATGCTTGACATAGCTGCGCGAGGCCGTGCGGGGGAATCCGTGCGGGGAATGTCACTTCCAGAATTGATCTTGCGATTCAACTGCCGCTCGACGTGGTCATTTCGCAAGATACCGATTTGGCGTCGGTGCTCCTGTACCCATCGTTTATTCGCCCGATAATCACGACGCTATTGTTTGCGATCTTGCTCTCTTGCACCGTGAACATGCAGTAGATCGGTAAGAGCCAGTTGGCGTAGATGCCCATCCCGTACGCTAAAGACGCTACCAATGAAACGCTCTGCTCGCCGGGTAGTCCATGGTAGTACCCGGCCGCGTTCATATAGAGGCGCCCGTCCATCAGGTTGTCGATATGAACCTCCTTGGATGTGAACTTCAGCACCCTTTCTGCTCTTTCGCTTTGGTTTGCAGGGCTGCCAGAAGACAAAAACATCAACGTGCTCGTTGCGTGCGCTTCATTTTATGTCCGCGCCAGTGGCTACACTTTTGAAAAACGGCACGTAGGTATCTGTCGCATATCTCATGCTGTAGACATATCGGCGAGTTCAGAGTTGAAGGCGAGGTGAGTATGAAAGGCAGAAATCAGCACGTTACGAAGCGTTCGGATGGCAATTGGCAGGTTAAGGGCGAAGGGGCAAGTCGCGCTTCTTTCGTTACGACGACCCAGAGCGAGGCGATAAAGCTCGGTCGACGCATTTGCTCCAATCAAGAGTCTGAGCTGATCGTCCATCGTAGCGACGGAAGAATCCGCGAAAGGGATTCCCATGGCCACGATCCCTTCCCACCGAGGGGATAAGGGTGCGGCTCCATAGCGACAGCGGCTCGTAATAGCGTGCCCGCTGTCGCTAAATGACTTCTTCGTTGTGGCGAAATACGAGCTTGGGGTTATTTCACATGAATTGGTCGTTTGGTCTCTTCTAAGGGCTGATTTGGGGGATTCGTGGTATTGGATTGACGGCCCCCGAGTTCTCCCTTAAAGTAAACGTTGTGATGAGGCCTTGCGACGGTACGTCCGGCTTGGTCCGTGGGAACCGCCGAAAGGCGGTTTTCGCGTTTAAGGGGCCCATATGGATAAGCCATTTAAATCTATTACCGAGCAGATTGCTATTCTTGAAAGCCGTGGGCTCGAATGCGATAACAATACTCGTTTAGTTCTGGAGCGTGAGGGATACTATCCGGTTGTTAACGGCTACAAGGATTTGTTTCTTGACCAACGGGAAGACTCTGGCCAAGAGGTTTTCGTAAAAGGGACCAAGTTTTCTGATATCTATCGTTTATTCGAATTCGATCGAACGTTGCGCCTGCTGATGTTTGAGTATTTTAACAAGGCGGAAGCAGTTCTTAAGACCGTCTGCTCTTATCGGTTTGCCATGGCTCATAAAGATAACCCAGAAGCATACCTTGATAGAGATTCCTATCGGGCTGAGGCCGGCTATCGAAAAAAGATCGACACGCTTATCGGTGATTTCGAGAAGGCGCTATGTAGGTCTAAAAAATGGAACAGTGATTATAAAAGGGACTACATTCGTCATTATGAAAATAATCACGACAATACGCCGGTATGGGTTCTTATGAATTATTTAATGCTTGGCCAGGCATTCAAGTTTTTCGAGTTTCAACCAGAAAGCATGAGAAATTCCATTGCCAAGTCGTTTTCTGACCTTTATTCCGAGACGCATGAAGTCCATAAGCGCATCAGCCCACGAAGGCTAAGACTTGCATACGATCACATTAAAGATTTTCGAAATATCTGTGCGCATGACGAGCGTCTGTTCTGCGCAAGGGTGTCTCCGTCTCGCGATGTCAATCTAGTAGGGGTTTTAAGCGATCTTGAGCTAGTGCTGACTGAGGATGACTATAAGATGTTACGCCGAAATATACTGCTTGATGCACTCAAGTTGAGTGACGAGCTCAGTAACGATGCCAGCACAAAGGTGCTTTTCGCTATGGGTGTTAACGATTTATCGAGTGTGTTTCCTAAGGAAATACTGGGGTCGTAATCGACGCGAGCGATGAATTTACTCTACAAGTTGGACGTGCACGAATCGCGCAGAGCGGGTAGTAAAGGGGCCATTTCATGGCGGAGCTTCTCGGTGAGTAGCCAATAGGGCCCGGAGGCAGCTCCAGGTCAGCACTCCGCAGTTATTTTGTTGGGGTTTCTTTTACGGGAACCCCAGTCAACAATAGCGAACTTTCTGGGGAATGTTAGGGAGGGGAGGAGTAACTGACTGTTGGGGCGTTGGTCATTGGCGGCGTCCCGCCCGCGCTTCGTTGGCTATGCTTGATGCGGCAACTCCGGCATGAGGCCGTCCTGCGCCTCATCGAGGCTCGGCACCGAGGCCCTCCAGGAAAAGTCCGCGAGGCTACTGCTTGGGTCAAGCTCTACATGGGCGTATTCTTCGATTATGTAGCTAGGGTGATTCTCGTTTGGTAAAACTGGCTGCGAAGTGATTATCGCTAGTCATGTCTCAAGTGACTCATTAGTCTCCACGCGTTTCTCTATCATGTAATCGCTACGTCATGCGGTTGCTCCTCACGGGTATCATGGTGAAAGCGATTTCAATGACAGGGGTACTCGTGGTAAAGATGAAAGATGTGGCCGAGCTGGCCGGCGTTTCGAGCGCCGCCGTCTCGCGCTACCTCAACGGTGGCTACATATCGACGGACAAGGCCGAGCGCATTAAGCAGGCGATTGAGCTGACCGGATACGTGCGGTCCAGCCAGGCTCGCGCGCTGCGCACCGGTTCCACCAAGCTCATCGGCGTCATCGTGCCTAAGATCAACTCGGAATCCGTGAGCCGCATTACCGCCGGCATTGGCCAGGTGCTCGGTCGCCGTGGCTACCAGATGCTGCTTGCAAACACCGACAACGCGGCCGATCGCGAGCTCGAATACCTCGATTTGTTCCAAAACCATCCGGTTGATGGCATTGTGCTGGTGGCAACTATGATTACAGACGAGCATCGCCGGGCGATTGAGTCGTGCCGCGTGCCCATCGTGCTGATCGGCCAGAATGTTGAGGGCGCGGCGTGCGTCTATCACGACGATTACGAGGCCGCCTTTGAGCTGGGCCATGCGCTTGCGGGTCGCGTTGACGGCAAGATTGCCTATATTGGAGTTACCGAGGGGGACCGCGCGGCCGGTTATGACCGCCGTCGCGGTTTTGAGGCTGGCTTGCGCGCCGCGGGCGTGGCGCTTGATCCGAGCCTGATTCGCCAGGGGTCCTTTACGCTCGACTCGGGCTATGGTGCGGCGCGTGAACTGCTTTCCGTCGCTCCCGATGTTTCGTTTATCGCCTGCGCGACCGACACCATGGCGGCGGGCGCGCTGCGTGCCATCGATGAGGTTCGCGGCATGGGCGAGGGTATACACCGCGTGAGCGGTTTTGGCGACAATGCGTTTTTGCGCGCGCTGACGGGCGGCATTCCCACCGTGCATTATGGCTACCTGACCAGTGGCGTCGAGGCGACCAATATGTTGCTCAACACGCTCGATGGCGTTGAGGGGGAGAGCGGTCTCAAGACGCTCAAGCTCGGCCATCAGCTTATGAATGTCTAGGCTTTGGGCACGTCTGCCTGCCTCTGAGCCCTTATGTTTGTCTCAAAACTACCATTCGCCGGCTTTTTCCTACCGTTCACCGTTATATGAAAACGATTGCAGTCATATGAAACTGAAAACGATTACAGTTTAAGTGTCAAAGATGGCCGGGTGCACATGCGCCCGTTGGAGGAAAGGGAAGTCATGGACTACCGCAAATCAGCCCAAGAGGTGCTCGACAACATCGGTGGCGCCGACAACGTTGTTTCGGCCGCACACTGCGCCACGCGTCTGCGCCTGGTGATTGCCGATAACGCCAAGGTTGACAAGGAGGCCCTCGAGAATATCGACGGCGCTAAGGGCGTCTTTGAGGCCCAGGGCCAGCTCCAGATTATTTTTGGCACCGGCACCGTCAATAAGGTGTACGACGAGTTCATCGCCCTCGGCGGTATCAATGCCGCCTCTAAGGCCGAGGTCAAGGAGGCCGCGGCGCAGCAGCAGAACATCTTTATGCGTGCCATTAAGGTGCTCGGCGATGTCTTTGTCCCCATCATCCCCGCCATCGTGGCTTCGGGCCTGCTGCTGGGCATTATGAGTGCCCTCAACTTTATGGCCTCCAACGGCTTTATCGCGCTCGACACCAATAACTTTATTTATAAGATCGCCGACCTGGTCTCGGGAACGTCCTTTGGCATTCTGCAGATCCTAATCGGCTACTCCGCGGCTAAGGCCTTTGGCGCCAACCCGTACCTGGGTGCCGTCGTCGGCGGTGCGTTCATCAACTCCTCGCTGCAGAGCGCCTACACGGTTGCCTCCGAGGGCGTGCAGGCCATGGTCACCGTCATTCCCGGCGTGTACAGCTTTGAGTGGGTCGGCTATCAGGGCCATGTGATCCCCATCGTTATCGCCTGCGCCATTCTGGCCTTCCTCGAGAAGCGCCTGCACAAGATCGTTCCCGAGATGTTCGACCTCTTTGTGACCCCGCTCGTCTCAGTGTTCGTGACCGTGCTTGTGACGCTCGTTGCCGTCGGCCCCATCTTCGTGTGGGCCGAGAACGCCATCCTCGGTCTGATCCAGGCCCTGCTGACCCTGCCCTTCGGCATCGGTTCCTTTATCGTCGGCCTGTTCTATGCCCCCACGGTCGTTACCGGTATCCACCAGATGTACACCGCCATCGACCTGGGCCAGCTCGCCCAGTATGGCGTGACCTATTGGCTGCCCATCGCCAGTGCCGCCAACATCGCCCAGGGTGGCGCTGCGCTCGCCGTTGCCTTTAAGACTCGCGATGCCAAGATTAAGGGCCTGGCGCTTCCTTCGGCTCTGTCCGCCTTCATGGGCATTACCGAGCCTGCCATCTTCGGCGTGAATCTGCGTTTCTTTAAGCCCTTCATCGCCGGCTGCATCGGCGGCGGTTGCGGTGCCCTGGTCTGCGCGCTCACCTCGCTTGCTGCTTCCGGCACGGGCGTTACCGGTATCTTCGGTATCCTGCTGTGCCTGGCCCAACCCGTGCAGTACGCGATCATGTTTGCGGTCGCCGCGCTGGTTTCCTTTGGCGTCTCGTTTGTCCTGTACAAGGACGAGCCCAAGGCTTCCGAGCAGGCCTAAGAGCTTTTGATTGGGGGAATGCCCGCGGGTTGTATGCTCGCGGGCGTTTCCCGTATCTGGTGTCGATCTCTGGCGCCTTGTAACTTTCGATCCGTTAGGACTTTGATATGTCTAATGCCCTTGGGCGCGATCTTGCACAGCTGGTCGCCGCTGTTGACGCCGCCGCCTCTGAGTGCGGTCATGGCGCGTATGGCCAGCGATTTCATATTATGCCGCCGGCGGGCTGGCTCAACGACCCCAACGGTCTTTGCCAGGCAGATGGCGTATTTCACGCGTACTTTCAGTATGCCCCGTTTGATGTGAACGGCGGCGTCAAGATGTGGGGCCATGCGACGAGTCGCGATCTTATGACGTGGGATTACGTTGGCGCCCCACTGCTGCCCGACGAGCCGTTCGATTGCCACGGTGTGTATTCGGGCTCCGCGCTTGCCGAAGACGGTTGCATTCGCGTGCTCTATACGGGCAACGTTAAGCTTTCCGATGCTGACGGTACGTACGACTACGTCAATACTGGCCGCCGCGCCGATACCGTCTATGTGGAGAGCGTTGATGGCCTTGCCGGTCGGGAGTTCAACCAAAAGCGCGTGGTGCTGGCGTCCGAGGATTATCCTGAGGATTTGACCTGCCACGTGCGCGATCCCAAGGTGTGGCGTGACGCGGACGGGCGTTATCACATGGTGCTGGGCGCGCGTCGTCGCGTGGATGGGCCGCATGTCGATAGTCGATTTTGCGCTATGCACGGCGAGGGCGCCGGTCGCGATGTGGGCGAGATCTTGGTGTATGGCTCGGCCGATATGCTGAGCTGGGAGCTCGAGAGCCGTGTGTCTACGCCCGAGCGTTTTGGCTTTATGTGGGAGTGCCCGGGATACCTTGAGCTTGAGGCGGATGGCGATGTACCGGCGAGGTGGCTGTCCTTCTCGCCCCAGGGCCTCGAGGGCGGCCGTTGGGACCGCGGCAACGTATACGCCGCTGGCTACATGCCTGTAACGGGCGATATCACCGGTGGTGACGGTGCCTATGAGCTGGGCGAGTTCCGCCTGTGGGACGCCGGTTTTGACTTCTATGCTCCGCAGGAGTTTACGTCCGAGGACGGTCGCCACATTCTGATCGGCTGGATGGGCATGCCCGATGAGCCTACCTATGGCAACGACCCCACTGTGGTGAGCGGCTGGCAGCACTGCATGACGGTGCCGCGTGAGCTTACAGCCGGTGCCGACGGCGTGGTGCTGCAGCAGCCGGCGCGCGAGATTGAGCACCATTATGCCTCGGTGCGTGTAGGGGAGGGCTCGTTGGAGGTTGCCGGCGATACCTGCTTTGACGTTGTTGCCGACGGTGTCGACGGCGCGTTTACCGCAACCGTTGATGGCGAGCTTAGGCTGGCGTATGTGCCCGCAGAGGGCGAACTGCCCTCGCGCTTTGAGATGCGATTTACCGATGAGAGCCGCGCTTCTGCCGGCTGCGGTCGTACCGTGCGTTGGGAGCCCGTCGATGAGGTTCGTAATGTGCGCATTGTTGGCGATGTTTCGTCGGTCGAGGTGTTTGTGAATGATGGTGCGCTTGTGTTTTCAACGCGCATCTATCCCGAGGCCTATGGCGTGACCGTTGACTCTCCGGGTGCGAGCGTGAACTATCACACGCTCATCATCTAGGCGAGTCGTCGCATATCGGCGCTATACTGCTGCCGTTGCCCACGATGCGGGGAACATCCGCATCGTGGGTTTTTGCTTGTGAAGGGACGGTACTGCGTGGACGTGCAACAGCTAGAAGAGGCCTGGGCTTTGAGGACCGGCGCGCGTGAGGTGCATCTTTTTGCTGCCCGGCACGTGCCGGCAGCGCTTTCGCTGCTGGGTATTGTGCGTCCCGGTGACCGCCTGGTGGCCTTTGCGGACGACTTTGCCGATGCGTTTACGCGCGGCTTTGATGGCTGCGACGTTGTGCTCGTGGGCTCACCGTCGGTTGCGGCGTTTACTGCCGCGTCCGAGGATTTTGATGCTTCGTTTGATGCCGAGGGACCGCATCTGTGGTGGTTCGTCAACTCTATCGGCGGGTTTGGTCTTCGTGTGCCCGACCTTCGTGCTCTGGGCCGCGCGGCTCGTGAGGCCCACGCGCTGCTGGTTGTGGACAACACCGTGGCGTCGGCTTTTGGCTGCAATCCGCTGCGGCTGGGTGCCGTGCTGTCACTTGAGGCGCTCGACCGTGTGTGCGCCGGTAAGGCTCCGCGCAAGCTCGTTGCCGCTTCGATGGCGCGCTCGCAGCTCAAGCGCCATCGTATGGCTGCCGCGGCTGAGTGCGCG
>OIYU01001216.1_pt1 | contig 17334 bp, 16 predicted proteins | sample 1588321 | NCBI WGS metagenome assembly OIYU01 (sample SAMN03283258) | human gut metagenome | biome: human-associated habitat; material: feces | host: Homo sapiens | place: USA | collected 2013 | reverse complement strand
ACGTCGCGGGGTTATTTTAAATAAAAAAGGGGCATCTGCGCGCTAAGAGCCGCGCTTTCAGCGCGGTTGTTCGCAAGGGAGGCTTCGCACCGCTCCGGCACGCGCCTGCGGGCGCAGTCACCACCCCTTTTTCAGGCTGCCCGCAGCCGGGACGACCAAACAAATTTTTGCATTTCTGACGGTTATTTGTTACAATGGGTTCAGTTTTATAGCTGCGGCGGAAAAGATCTGCTCTGCCGCACAGAAGGGGAGAGGGAACGTGGCAATTGAAAAGGTACGGGAATATTTTGAAAGTTTCGGCGCCGCTGCGCGCATCCGGGAATTTGATGTATCCAGCGCCACGGTGGAATTGGCCGCGCAGGCGCTGGGCTGCGCACCCGAGCGCATCGCAAAAACGCTGTCGTTCCTGGTGGACGGCGGTTGTGCGCTGGTGGTGGCGGCGGGCGACGCCAAGGTGGACAATCCACGCTTCAAGGCGCAGTTTCACACCAAGGCAAAGATGCTCACCCCCGGCGAAGTGGAGGCGATGGTGGGCCACGCTGTGGGCGGCGTATGCCCCTTTGCTGTCAACCCGGGCGTAAAAATATATCTGGATGCTTCTCTGCGGCGGTTTGAAACAGTGTTCCCCGCCTGCGGCAGCAGCAACAGTGCCATTGAACTGACCATCTCGGAGCTGGAACAGTATTCCCGTTTCGATGCATGGGTGGATGTCTGCAAGGGATGGCGGGCGGAAGGGGAAGGCTGAAAGGCCTTTTTCGAAGAAAGAGCGTGTGCCCACAGGGACGCTGGAAAGCAGGAGGAAGCCATGGACGAAGCGGGTGAAAAACTCAAACGGGCGTTTACAGGCGCGTTTGCGCTGCTGTTCGCCGTCATCGTGCTGTGTGCGGTTTTCTGCAACCAGAACGTGTTCGGCACGCAAAGCCCGCGGAGCCTGCTGGCCGGGGGGCTGGCGCTGGCTGTGGGTGTGCTGTGCGCCGCGTGGCTGCTGCGCCTGCTGCCCGCCCCGGGCAAAAGGCTGCGCCGGACGCTGCTGGCGGCGTTTTTCACGCTGTGCTTTTTGGCGCAGGCCCATGTGGGCAGGGCGCTGGTGGTGGGTGCTACCGGAGACTGGGATTTCGGCATCGTGCTGCGCGCCGCGCTGGACTTTGCGGCAGACGGTGCGCAGGGCGGTATTTATTTCAACAATTTCCCCAACAACCAGCCGCTCATGCTGCTGTTGGCGGGGTTGTTCCGTCTGCTGCGGGTCTGTGGTGTGACGGAGGAGTATGAGCTGCTGGTTTGGGGCATGCGCTTCGGCGCGGTGCTGCTGCAGCTTGCACTGTTCTTTCTGTACCTATGCGCCGCGCGTCTGCTGGGCCGTCGGGCCGGCGCGCTGGCGCTGCTGCTGGGTGCGGCCACAGCGCCGTTTTTGCTGTATGCACCCGTCTATTATACGGATACCGTCACCGCGCCCATTCCCATTGCCATATTGTACTGCTGGCTGCGCCTGCGCGCGGCCCGACGGGAGGGGCGGCCGGGCCGGGGCCCGCTGGCGGCTGTTTTTGTGCTGGGCGTTTTGGGGACGCTGCTTAAAGTGACCGTCGTTATCATGGTCATCGCCGTGGTGCTGGATTGGATGATCTCGTTCCCAAAGCTGCGGGAGCGGCTGGCAGCGCTGGCTTTGTTGGCCGCCGTGGTGGCGGGCGTGAATGCGGGCAGCTTTGCGGCCGCGCACAGCGGTGCGTTCCGTAAGGCGCAGCCGGGGGATGAGATACCCAAAACGCATTGGATAATGATGGGCCTCGCGGGAAACGGCGGGTACAACAATGAGGATTATGTGTTGACATTTTCTGCGCCGGACGGTGAGACGCGCAAGGCGCTTATCCGGGACGAGATCGCCGCGCGCCTGAAGGAGATGGGGCCCGCGGGTCTGGTGCGGCACGCACTGGATAAGATCGGTTATACGTGGGGCGAGGGCACCTATTATCTGCCGCATAAATTGGCCATGGGACCGACCCAGCCGCATAGCTTCTGGGCGGAAATTTTTTTTGAAGGCAGGGCGCACTTTTCGCTGTTCCTGCGCTATGCCAACGGATTGATGCTCTGCATGCTGCTGTATCTTTTGGCCGGCGCGCTGCAAAAGCAGAGCCGAGACGTGCTGTTTGCCGCGCGGCTCTCAGTCTGCGGGCTGTTTTTCTTTCTGTTGATATGGGAGGCGCGCAGCCGTTATCTGGTCAATTATGTGCCGGTGCTGCTCCTGCTGTTTGCTGCGGCCGCGTGGGGAATGGCCGGTCGCCTGCCTGGGCGGGGCTGCAAACAGCGCGGTACAGGCGGTGAAAGTATGCCCGGATGAAGCATCCGTGTTTGGCCGGAGCAAAGGCAAACGCCCCGCGCCGGGGTATCCCGGGGCGGGGCGTTTTTTCAAAAAGTTCCTCGCGCATATGCGCGGCCGTGTCAGCCATGCTCCGGCACGCCGTAATGCTCCTGCTTGTCCGCATACATGCTCTCGTCGGCAGCGCGCACCAGCTCGTCAAGATCTTCCCGGGCGCAGGCGTGCCAGGCTCCGCCCAACGAAACGCCGTAGTCTGTTTCACTGGCAAGGCGGTCGCGGGCTTTCGCGAGCATTGTCTCGAACCGGGCCTGCGTCACACCCGGGCACAGCACGACGAATTCATCACCGCTCATGCGGTAGATGTGCGCGCCGGGGAAGCAGGCGCGCAGTACGTCTGCTGTCTGCATGATAACGGCGTCGCCCCGGCTGTGGCCGCAGCGGTCGTTGATCTGCTTGAGGCTGTTGATGTCGCAGAATACCGCGCCGATGGGGCCGGCGGGAATGGGACCGGCCAGAAAACGCTGGTATTGCAGACGGTTTTCCAGCCCGGTGAGCGCGTCGTGACGGTTTTGGTATTCCAGACGGGACTGCAGGCGCCGGCGCGACAGTTCGGAACCGACAAAGTAGGCCAGCGATTCCAGCACGCGTGTATCGTCAATGCCGGAGGCGGCATTTGCAACGCCCAACAGGCCGCGGCCGAACGTGTGCGGCAGCGGCGCAAATAGCAGGGCGCTGACCCCGGCATCCTGCATCTGTGCCGCGACCTGACGGTATTCAGGGCCCAGCCGCTCCGCAAGGATACATTGTGCCTGAGGCGATTCAAGCAATCGGTTGAGCAGCGATCCGTTGGACAGAGAGATCGAAGGAAACTCCAGAGGTTCCGCGTCGGCGGCCGTCCACAGCTGGGTGCAGTGCACGCTTCTGCCGGAAGCATGCAGCTCCAGCAGGAACGCGTGAGATGCCTGATAGAAACCGCCGACACAGGACAGCACGGCCTGCGCGGCCTCGCGGGAGGATGCCGCGTCCATCAGGCGGCGGATGCATTCCACCAATGTTCGCTCGGTCTCCAGCTTGCGGGCGGTGTCCCGGCTCAGCAGCTCCTGTTCGGTGATATCCACCGCGATCTCCAGCCGCGCCGGACGTCCGTCCCAATCAATCAGTTTGTCTTTCAAAAGAAAATGCCGCCCCATGGAAGGGTTGTTGAATTCCCAAACGTAAAATTTGTCCGGTGTGAGCCGGGCATTGGTGCAGTAAGGACAAGGGGCGGGCTGGCCCTGCAGCAGTGCATAGCATGGCTTGCCCTTGTAATCCCGGGTGGGGAGCAGAGAACGGCAGCGGCGGTTGGCGTAAAGCAATTCATATGTATTCGGGTCGCTCACATAAACGATCTCATCCAACGCATCCAGCAGGTCCTGTGGGCCCATTGCCGCAGCACTCCTTTCCAGAACTTTCTTCTTAAGCATAGCATGAATTCGTTTTGATATCAATATGCATTCGGATAATTTGAAGTGATTACGATATACTTTTGATATCACTTTGAATGGAGGCTGTGCCGTGGGAAACTATTATGCACCGTTTTCCCTGCGCATTTCTGAGACTTTGATCACAAAGCTGAAAATCATTGCGATAGAGAACAAGCGCTCTACCAATAAAGAGATGGAGTATGCGTTGGAAAAATATGTGAATGAGTATGAAAAGGCGCATGGGGAAGTTCCTGTGTAAGGATACGCCAAGGCCCCGGTGCACGGACTGTTTCGCTGTCCGTGCATCGGGGCCGTTTATTTTGCAGCATTATAGAGCTGTTCATAAATAAAACCGCGCGTTGAAAACAATCGGCGCTTTGTTCCGGTACATCCCACAAAACGTGTGTTAGGCCGCAAGGAACGGCGGTCCCAACTGGGAGATACCGCGGCGAACGGAACGGGCCGCTTATAGCCGGAGCACCGCCCGCGTTTTCTGCACCGCTTTGTTTGCCGGCAGGGACGGCGTGCGTACAGACAGCGGTCACACCGAATGTTTTGCGGGACGCAGCATCGTAAAGCAAAGCATCGCCGCGCCCACTCCCAGCACCAGGTCCCCGATGCTGGCAAAGCCCAGCAGGCGCCCGAACGGCTCCAGCGCCAGAACATCGCCCAGAAAAACAAGACGCGTGCTGTCTGTGACAGGCGCGTAGGCAAAGATCTCACCAGAAGCGAGCTGCGCGGCCAGGCGGGTGCCTGCGGCCGACTCCAGCACGTGCGCGGAGACAGGCATTGCGCCGCCGTTCAGCGCAATAACGGCAAAATTCATCCCGGCTCCGGCGCCGAACACAAAACTCCAAACGCCGCGGCGCAGATTGGCCGCCACAAAAATAAACAGCAGGCCATAATGCAGCAGACATACGGCCAGGGGCGCATAAGACGCAAACGCGGGGAACAGACGCGCTGCATACGGCCCCGCAGCCTTGCACAGATAGGCGGCCACCGGAAGCCACAGCAGCGCGATATTGTGCTGTGCCATCGCGCGCAGGCTGCCGCCGCAGGCAAGGCCCACGGCCAGCCCGCACAGAATGAATGCCAGCAGCACCAAGCCGTGCGCCTCCTTTCGTGAACAGCCCGCGGGCTACAACAGGCTTTCTTCAGGCTCGTGTGCGGCGTCCAGCTCTGGAGCCAGAGAAATGAATACCTCCACGACCTTGGGGTCGAGCTGTGAACCGGCCACCTCCTGCATCACAGCCAGCGCCTGTTCGCGGGACATACCGTTGCGGTAGGGCCTGTCCGACGTCATGGCGTCAAAAGTATCTGCAACGGCAAGGATAGCCGCAGAGAGCGGCAGCTCGCCGGGAGCGGGACCTTCGGCGGGATAGCCCTTGGCGTCGTAACGGTGATGATGATACAGCACCGCGTCGTTTACCGTGTCGGAAAAACGGATGCTGTCGATGATCTTACGCCCCATCACAGGATGCTGCTGGATCAGTTCGAATTCCTCGGCTGTAAGAGCGGCGGGCTTGTTGAGCACGGCGTCGTCGATGCCGATTTTGCCCACGTCGTGCAGCAGAGCGGCCGTCTTGACGTCGGCCACGAAGCTGGGAGATTTGTGCATGGCGCGGGCAATGGCCTCGCTGTAATACGCTACGCGTCGGGAGTGGCCCTGGGTGTAATGATCTTTGGCGTCCACGGCCATGCTCAGGGCGGCGATGGTGCGCATATGCATGGATTTGCTGTCCAGATACAGCTTGAAGGAATAGCGTGCCAGCATGAGCGGCGCCATGAACAGCACGATGTAAAAGTAGCTGTTGGGCATGTTGATGACGATGCCCAGCAGCAGTCCCAGCGGAACGGTGGCGATGATGTTGGGCAGCAGGCCGCCGATATTCTGGCGCATCAGCGTGCCGAACTGGCCCATGCCGCCTACCTGGTAATACAGGATGAACAGCGTCAGGTTGACAAGGATGCACAGTGCGGCGAACAGCAGGGAAAGCCCAAGGGCGGGCAGAGAGGCCAGGTTATCCGGCATGCCCGCCAACAGAAGCGGCAGCCCGCCCGCGCTGATGGAAACAAGGATGTTCCCGGTGTTGAACAGCTCCTTGCGGGGCTCACGGGCCAATGGCCAGTAATAATGCTTGGTGGCGGGGTTTTGCATCACGGTGAAAAGCGTCGATACCCCGAACAGAACCACCGCCAGCGGCGCTCCGCCCGTTATGGCGCAGGCCAGTACGGGCACGAAGCTGATCTCCAGCGTTTTGTCTTCCGCGAAATAAATGGGCAGCATCCGGCACACCACCATCAGCAGCACCATCATCAGGCTGTAGCTCCAGATATCCCCGCGGCTGCTGCCCGGCAGATAATAAGGATATACCTCCCAAAGGGAAAGCAAAAAAACCGACAGCCCCGCAATGGAGACGGCGGTCGTATATACCCGCAGCTTTTTTTCGTCCATAGCCGTTTTCCTCCCGGCGCAGGTCTGCGCCACACACAGCCCGGCGCAAAATGCGCCGTTTTTTGACGCCGCAGGGCGGCGCCGCAGATTCCCATATACCTTATATAAATATATCCCAGATGACGCACACAAGCGCCGTAAATTCCAAAAAACAGGGCGGCCGGCAGGGCTCCGGGAAACAGGCCGTGTCCGGCCCGTTCAAGTACTTATCTTACGCAGAAGAAAGCGCCGCTGGCGAGAACCAAAGAGCACAGAGAAGCCAGAGCAAACAGGATCTTTTTCATAACAGATATAGCCTCCTTACGGTACTCTGCCCTCCGCTATCCGGGCATGCTATATCCGCTCCGCTGTGCCGGCCCGCCCCTGTTTACCAAAGGAAAGCGGCCCCGTTTTACCCCGCCGTGCGGGGCAGAACGGAAAGCCTGCGGTTTACCGCGCTCAATACGCTGTGTACCGCAGCATTGTCGGGGTCTTCATTTAAAAATGCGCTGCCAAGCAGGCGTTGGCCATCCCGCAGGCTGTACACCTGCGCCACCACGATACCCTGTCCCGCCAGCGTCACCGCATCCACGCTGGCCAATTCGAAGCAGGTTTCACCCGCCGCGCGGTTCACTGCCGCAAGCGCGGCCTCGGAAACGCACCGTCGCCGGGCAAAAGGCGTATTCGCGCTTTCGCCGTGGCCGGTATACGTGTCGCAGCCGCGCGCCAGCGTTACCGAAGCAGACACACGCCCGCCCGCGCTTTTGATCTCCAGCCCCGTATGGGCAAGACGGAAATCCCCCCGGGGGGCAAGCCCCTCGGAGAGCTGTGCAACGCTGATGATGCGGTGGTCCACCTGTACGCCGAACTGCGCCGTCAAAGCAGACTGGATATCGCGTACCAGCGATTTCGAACTTTTTTCGGGCCCGGCGAGCACGTGGATCTCGCACGGCATGCCGTTTTCGGCAAATACCACCTGGGCCGCCTGCACGCCTTCCAGGCGGCAGATCAGCTCCTGCCAGAGCGTTTCAGTACCGGACATCCACAGCTTCCCTCCATCCACAGCCGCGGGGCGGCTGGATCAATACGCCGAATTTAATACCATCATAGCGCATGAACGGCACCCTTGTCAACGAATGCATGGTCAAAAAGGGCATTTCAAAAAAAATACTTTTTGAATGGTGTGTTTAACAGGATTTAAGCTTGATATAGTCAGGAAATTTTTTCCTTTGCTGTTTTAGCCCGGCTTTCAGAGGCCGCGTGGGGGCAGTTTGTGTTTTGCGGCATGCCCAGGGCTTAGCGCCGGATCCGCAATGTATATCCAATCTGCCTAAAAGTGCTTTCGCGGCCGGAAGATGTTTTGAGCGATTTTCTGAATGTTGTGAAAAAAGTGTGTTTGAAGAGTTACAATTCGTTGAAATGCACAAAAAACATCTTGTCCTTTACGCAAAAAATGCTATAATCAGACACAGCCTTTACAAATGCCCTTGCGCAGCACTCTGCGGCGCGGGCAGAGAGGCTGTATAAAGAATCGAAAAAATGGAGGTTTTCACTATGAAAAAAGTTCTTGTTCTTGCTGTTGCGGCGCTGATGGCGCTGTCTCTGGTTGCCTGCGGCACCGACTCTTCCTCTTCCAGCGCTCCGGCTTCCACAGCTCCGTCCAGCACGTCTGTGTCTGAGCCGGCCAGCACCAGCGTTTCCGAGCCGGCCAGCACCTCTGCGTCTGCCAGCACTTCCGAGTCTGCCAGCGCTTCTGAGAGCGCCAGCACCTCTGAGGTTGCCGAGAGCGCCAGCACCAGCGAAAGCGCCAGCGCTTCCACGGCTGCGTAATTGCTTTTTTGCACGCGGTGAGCCCGCGGGCGTTCCCTTTGGGGAAACCGCCCGCGGGCTTTTTGGTGTTATGAGTGTACGCACATTGAGGACAGAGAAACGCTTTTTTTCAAAAAAATGTATCCGTTGGCAACATTTGTCGCCGCATGGCAACAAAAATCCATGCAGTAAAATTGACAAACCATAGAAAACTTGTTAAAATGATGATTCAGAGAATGTTAAACGATGGTGTTTAAACGTTGTTTTTAGACACCATTTTTTGTTTATATTCTTTTTTCTCCTGCGGGCGCGGCAAAAAGCTGTTTTTTGCGGTGTGCGCGCGCAAAATACAGTTTGCTCCGGCGGCTCTCGCGCGGGCCGGGCGGAACGTTATTTCTTTAAAGGAGTTGGCAAAATGGCGAAATATATCGCAAAGCGCGTTGCGTTGGCATTGGTGACGCTGGTCATCGTGTCGATGCTCACCTTCTTCCTCATGTTCCTGGTTCCGGGCGGGCCGTTCCTGTCCGAAAAATCGCCGTCCCCGGCGGTGCTTGCGGCCATGGAGGAAAAGTACGGCCTGGATAAACCGGTGATCGTGCAGTACAAGAACTATATGCTCAACCTGCTGCAGGGCGAGCTGGGCCCGTCCATCAAGCAGCGCGGCCGCACGGTCGCCCAGATCATCGGTTCCCGGTTCCCGGTTTCGGCGCGCATCGGCGGCATCGCGCTGGCTATTGCCGTCGTCGTGGGCGTGGTGCTGGGCAGTGTGGCGGCGCTCAACCGCGGCAAGTGGATCGACAACGTCATTATTGTTATTGCCACCTGCGGCATCGCGGTGCCGAGCTTTGTTGTATGTACCATATTATTGTATATATTCAGCCTGAAGCTGGGGTGGCTGCCGTCCTACGGCCTTACGGGCTGGAAAAACTATATTATGCCGGTCATCGCTCTGGGCTTCTACCCCACGGCGTACATCTGCCGCCTGATGCGCTCTTCCATGCTGGATGTGCTGGGGCAGGATTACATGCGCACCGCCCGCGCCAAGGGTCTTTCCCAGGGCAAGAGCCTGTTTAAGCATGCGCTGCGCAATGCCATTCTGCCTGTCGTCACTTATCTGGGGCCGGCTTTGGCCTATACGCTCACGGGCAGCCTGATCGTTGAAAAGATCTTTACGATCCCGGGCCTGGGCGACAGCTTCGTCAGCTCCATCACCGGCCGCGATTATATGGTCATCATGGGAACCACGATCTTCCTGGCCACGCTCATCATCACGATGAACGTGATCGTGGACATCGTGTACAAGATCATCGATCCGCGGATCAAGCTGAAATAAGCGGGAGGAGAGCGAAGGAATGGAAAACAAAAAACAGATCTTGAGCATGCAGCTCAACGTCGACGACTTTGCGCCCGCCAGCGATTCCGAAAAGGAAAGCCTGTCCGTCATGCGCGAAAGCGTCAGCTTCTGGAAGGACGGTCTGCGCCGTCTGCGGAAAAACCCCATCGCCATGGTGAGCCTTGCGGTGCTGATCATCGTGCTGATCCTGGCGTTTATCGTGCCGGCGTTTTACCCTTACGATTACGCCACTCAGATCCGCGGCAGCGAGAACCTGGGCCCCATGCAGTATTCCGAGGCGGAGCAGGCCGCCATGGCCGCGGGCGAAAAGGTGTTTCCCCACATTCTGGGCACGGACTCCCTGGGGCGCGACTATGCCGTCCGCGTTATGATGGGCACCCGTGTTTCCCTGTCTGTTGGCCTGCTGGCCAGCGTGCTGGTGCTGCTCATCGGCTCGGTCTACGGCTCTGTTGCCGGCTTTTTGGGCGGCAAGGTAGACCTGTTCATGATGCGTATCGTGGACATCATCTACACCGTGCCGGACCTGCTCATCATCATCCTGCTGGCCTCTACGCTGAAATACCCGCTGCAGTCTCTGGCGGAAAAGCCGGGCTTCGGCTGGATCAACATCATTGGCGTGCCGCTCATCAGCATCCTGATCGTATTCGCTCTTTTGTACTGGGTGGGTATGGCGCGCATCGTGCGCAGCCAGGTGCTCACGCTGAAGGAGAGCGAGTACGTCACCGCCGCCCGCGCTCTTGGCGCCGGCACGGGCCGCATCATCAAAAAGCACATTCTGACGAACTGCATCGGCACGCTCATCGTCACCACCACACTGCAGATCCCTTCGGCCATCTTTACCGAGAGCTTTCTTTCGTTCTTGGGCATCGGCGTTTCCGCGCCCATGCCATCGCTGGGCAGCCTGGCCAGCACGGCCATCGACGGTCTGCAGAGCTATCCGTACCGCCTGTTCGCGCCGGCCATCGCCATCTCCGTCGTCATCCTCAGCTTCAACCTGTTCGGCGACGGCCTGCGCGATGCATTCGACCCGAAGCTGAAAAACTAAACGAAAGGAAGGGACGCACACATGAGTGAATATTTGGTAGACATCAAGGACGAGCGCCTTTCCTTCTTCACCCCCGCGGGCGAAGTGAAGGCTTTGGGCGGCGTGTCCATCCATCTGAAAGAGGGCGAAGTGCTGGGCATCGTGGGCGAGTCCGGTTCGGGCAAATCCGTCACGGCGTACAGCCTGATGGGCCTGACGGCCTATCCCGGCCGCCTGATCGGCGGTACACTGGACTTCAACGGCCATCACATCAACGATATGAGTGAAAAGGAGATGCGCAGGATCCGCGGCAACGAGGTCTCCATCATCTTTCAGGACCCCATGACCAGCCTGAACCCGGTGTACACCATCGGCAACCAGATCCGTGAGGTGATTTTGCTGCACACGGGCAAGTCCAAAAAAGAAGCCAACGAGCGGGCCAAGGAGCTGCTGACGCTGGTGGGCATCAACGAGCCCGAAAAGCGCCTGAAGCAGTATCCCCACGAGCTGTCCGGCGGCATGCGCCAGCGCGTGATGATCGCCATTGCGCTGGCATGCGAGCCCAAGCTGCTGATCGCAGACGAGCCGACCACCGCCCTGGACGTGACCATACAGGCTCAGATCCTGGAGCTGATGATGGACCTGAAGGAAAAGCTGGGCATGGCCATCATCATGATCACCCATGACCTGGGCATCGTGGCGCGCATGTGCGAAAAGATCGCCGTCATGTATGCGGGTAAGATTGTCGAATACGGCACCACGGACGAAATTTTCTACGAACCCAAGCATGAGTATACAAAGGGCCTGCTGCGCAGTATCCCGCGTCTTGATTCCAAGGATCATGAGCGCCTGGTGCCCATTGAGGGCACGCCCGTGGACATGCTCAACCCGCCCAAGGGCTGTCCGTTCGCGCCGCGCTGCGGCGCGTGCATGAAGGTGTGCCTGCGCGAGATGCCGCCGCGCACCGATTTCAGCGACACGCACTACACGCAGTGCTGGCTCTGCCAAAAGGCGGAGTTTGAAGCCGCACAGGGAGGGAATGTACAATGAGTGAAAAACTGGTAGAGGTACAGCACCTCCAGCAATATTTCCCCGCCGGCGGCATGGGCAAAAACAAAAAGTACGTTCAGGCCGTGGACGACGTTTCATTCGCCATCAACAAGGGCGAGACATTGGGGCTGGTGGGCGAATCCGGCTGCGGAAAGACCACCACGGGCCGCACGCTGCTGCGCCTGTACGAGCCGACGAAGGGCCGTATCCTCTATGACGGCGAAACGCTGTTTGACAGCGGAAATGTGCCGCTGTACAACGAGGACGGAACCCCGGTGCTGGACGAAAGCGGCAAGCCGAAATTCGGCAAAAAGACGGCCGTGAACATGCTGCCGTACCGCCGCAAGATGCAGATCGTGTTCCAGGACCCCTATGCCAGCCTGGATCCCCGCATGACGGTGGGCGACATCGTGGGCGAGGCCATCGACATCCACAAGCTTGCGTCCTCCAAGGCGGACCGCCGGGAGCGCATTATTAAAATGCTGGAGCGTGTGGGCCTGAACTCCGAGCATGCCAACCGCTATCCGCACGAATTCTCCGGCGGCCAGCGCCAGCGCGTCGGCATCGCCCGCGCTTTGGCTGTGGACCCGCAGTTTATCGTCTGCGACGAGCCCATCTCGGCGCTGGATGTTTCCATTCAGGCACAGGTCGTCAATATGTTTGAAGATCTGCAGGACCAGTACGGCCTGACGTACCTGTTCATCGCCCACGACCTTTCGGTCGTGAAGCATATTTCGGACCGCATCGGCGTGATGTACCTGGGCAAGCTGGTGGAGCTGGCCGACAGCTATGAGCTGACCTTCCACAGCGTTCACCCCTACACCCGGAGCCTGATCTCCGCAATTCCGGTGGCGGACCCCAAGACGGCCCGGGAATCCCGGCGCATCGTGCTGGAAGGCGATGTGCCCAGCCCGCTGAACCCGCCTTCCGGCTGCCGCTTCCGCACCCGCTGCCCCTACGCAGACGAGCAGTGTGCCGCAGAGGAACCCAAATGGCGCGAGGTGTCTGGCGGACACTATGCCGCCTGCCACCATCTGGACAAAGTGAAATAAATGGAAAAAGGCGCTGAAGGCGCCGTTTTTCCGCCCCGCTGCTTTATTATAATAAAGTTGCAAAAAAGTGACAATTTGCAAAAAAGCGTTGCGCGGCGCGTCCGCGCGTGTATAATTGTAAACAATTCACCTTGGAGCATGCTATGGGTGCGCCATGTGTGAAATGTTGAATAAACAATTTTTGAGGAGGAAAGTTCACTATGAAGAAACTGGCACTTGTGCTGGCCGTCGTCATGGTGCTGAGCCTGGGCCTGACGGCCTGCGGCGGCAGCACGTCCTCGACCGGTACTGCGAGCTCCGCTCCCGCGGGCTCTTCCTCGTCCGGTTCTGCTTCCGACGCCGCTCCGGCTTACAATCCGGATGCGCTGCAGGTCAAAGCTCTGGACGACAACACGCTGCAGGTCACGCTGACGGCCCGCACGCCGTATTTCCTGGAGCTGACCGCGTTCCCCGCGTACGCTCCCGTTCAGCAGGCGACTGTTGAGGCAAACGGCGAAGCCTGGGCTGTGGACGCTGCCACCTACATCGGCAACGGCCCCTACAAGATTGCTGAGTGGGTGCCCAGCTCCCACATCACGATGGTCAAGAACGAGAACTACTGGAACGTGGACAGCCTGGCTGGCCCGGATACCCTGCAGTTCACGCTGATGGAGGATGACGCAGCCCAGCTGACGGCATTCCAGTCCGGCGAACTGGATTTCATCGACGCTGTCCCCAACGACGAGATTGACGCGCTGTCTTCCACGCCGGAGTTCTACAAAGAGGGCCAGATCGGCACCTACTATGTGAGCTACAACACGCAGGCCGCTCCGTTTGACGATCCTCTGGTCCGCCAGGCGTTCACGCTGGCGGTCGACCGCGACTATATCTGCAAGCAGATTGGCAAATCCGGCCAGATCCCGGCCGGCGCGTTCGTGTCCGAGGGCCTGAGCGATGCTGCGGAAGGATCTTCCTTCCGCGAAGTGGGCGGCGACTATTATGACCCGACCGCCGGGGCCAACGAGGCCAATCTGGCCAAGGCCAAGGAGCTGCTGGCTGAGGCCGGCTATCCCAACGGCGAGGGCCTGCCCACCATCACCTATCTGTACAACGAAGGCACCAGCCATCAGCAGATCGGCGAGGCGCTGCAGCAGATGTGGGGCCAGCTGGGCGCCACAGTGACGCTGGAGAGCCAGGAGTGGGCCACCTTCCTGAACACCCGTAAGAACGGCGACTATCAGGTTGCCCGCAACGGCTGGCTGGGCGACTACAACGACCCCATCAGCTTCCTGGATATGTGGATCACCGGCGGCGGCAACAACGACGCCCAGTGGTCCAACGCCGAGTTCGACAGCCTGATCAAGCAGATCAAGTCCTCCGGCGACGCTGAGGCGCGCATGGAGATGATGCATCAGGCTGAGGACATCATCTTCGACGAGTGGATGCTGTGCCCGATTTACTACTATGTGGATATTTATATGGCCCAGCAGAACCTGGAAAACCTGAGCACCTCCCCGCTGGGCTTCAAGTTCTTCATGAACGCGAGCAACGGCACGGATACGCTGAAGGTTTGCACCGGCCCGGACCCCGACACCATCGACCCGGCGCTGAACAGTGCTGTGGACGGCGGCACAATGATTGACCACGCTTTTGAAGGCCTGTACACGGTTGCCTACGGCACCACCCCGACCCCGGGCCAGGCGGAGAGCGTTGAGATCAGCGAGGACGGCCTGACCTATACGTTCCATCTGCGCGAGGGCCTGAAATGGTCCGACGGTACCCCGCTGACGGCTCATGACTTCGTTTACAGCTGGCAGCGCGCTGTTGACCCGGCCACGGGCGCCGACTACGCGTATATGTTCGATTGCATCGCCGGCTACACCGAGGCGATCAACGGTGAGGAGTATGTTGCTCCGGCCGCCGACGCTTCCTCTGCCAGCACCTCCGAGTCTGCTGCGGAGTCTGTTTCCGCCAGCACCTCTGAGAGCGCCAGCACTTCCGCTGCCGCGTAAGCAGCTGCTTTCTTACAACGCCGCATCTTCGGATGCGGCGTTTTTTTGTACCGGCATGCCTGGAGCGCCGGAAGGGCGGAGCAAGAGCATCCCACGAAGTGTTAAACTCATTGTATCACATGCATTAACTTATAGCAATAATAAATTAGCTGTCAGTTTATTACAAAAGATTAACATTAGCTGTAAGCTAATATCAAAACACGACAACGGGACGGTGCGAGATGGACAATCGGGAGATCGGCACGCGCATCCGGCTTGCACGCCGGGACGCGGGGCTCACGCAGGAAAAGCTGGCGGAGAAGATCGGTGTATCCACGGTGTTTGTAAGCCAATTGGAATCCGGCAGCCGCGCGCCCGGGCTGGAGACGCTGGTAAAGCTCTCGCAGACGCTGCACGTAAGCCTGGACCTGCTGGTGTTGGGCGGCGCGCCCGGCGGAGACGCGGAAGCGTGTCTTGCTGCGTTGGTGCAGGGGCGCTTCGCCCCGCCAGCGTATGCTGGCGGTCAGCCTGGTGCGAAGCCTGTTTGCAGAGATGGACCGTTTGGATGCAGAGCCGCCGGAATGCTGACGCATGCGTTTTTCGAAAAAGGCGGGAGAGCGCGGCCAGGGGCGCGGGTAAAACGCTGCGTGGAACGGATCTCCGGCAGGGAAACGGCCCTGTGCGCGGCCCGGCGGACATACGAAAAAACAGCCCGGGGAACAAAATGCTGTTCCGCAGGGCTGTTTTCTTTATACAATATTATTTTCGAGGAAAGCGGGCGGCGTTTTGTCACCGCTTTTGCAGGTCCGTCTGCTCCAGCAGGCGCGCAACATCCGTCAGCCCGGGCACGATGGCCCAGGCCAGCCGCTCCATTTCGGGTGTGGGCGGGTCCATGTCCGGCACCATCACAGTGAAGCACCCGGCGGCAGCGCCCGCCCGCACGCCGTTGTAGGAATCCTCCAGCACCATGCACAGCCCGGGCGGTGTGTCCAGTGCCGCCGCGGCTTTCAGAAAAATCTCCGGCTCCGGCTTGGAATGCGTCACCTGGTCGCCGCCGATGACGGCGGAAAAGTAACTGCGCACGCCGGCGGTCTCCAGATTGTGCAGCACGCGGGCGCTGTCTGTGGAGGAAGCAACGGCCATTTTGCAGTTCCGGGCGCGCAGCGCGTCCAGCAGCTCGAACAGCCCCGGCCGCAGCGGCACGCTGTGCTTCAGCCTTGCTTCCACCTCGCGCCATACCTCTGCGGACATGTCATCGTAGGGGAACCCGGCGCCGAAGCGTTCCAAAAATGCACGGCGGCCGCTTTCGTAGTTGCGCCCCCGCAGCAGAGAGACATCCTCCGGCGTCATCGTCACGCCGTATTTGCCCGCCACGGCGCGCCACACCTCGTCTCCCAGACGCTCGGTGTCGAACATCAGGCCGTCCATGTCGAACAGGACGGCGCGGATCTGCTGTTCCATTGCTTTCCCAACCTCTCTTCATTCCTGTGCGGCCCGGCCGTTGCCGAACCGCTTTTCATTATACACGAAGCGGTGCGAAAAGCAAACCGCCCGCCGCGGGACGGTGGAGCGGAAATACGCCTTAGCGCGGGAAAAATGGCGGATTTACACATTTTCAGCGGTCTGCCCCTTGTAAAATGGCCGCAGGGCGGCTAAAATAGAGTAAAACCAGCCCCCGCGGTTCTTTTGCGCGCCGGGTGTGGAACTTTGCCGCTGTGCGGTTTTGCGCGCAGCCATCAATGGAAGAGGGAAAAGTATGCTGGACATCAAAGTGACAAAGACCACCGCGCCGAAGGCAAAGCCGGACGAGAAGCATCTGGGCTTCGGCAACCATTACACGGACCATATGTTCATCATGGACTACACCGAGGGCCGTGGCTGGCACTCGCCGCGCATCGAGCCGTACCATTCCCTGGAGCTGGACCCGGCCGCGCTGGTGTTTCATTATGCGCAGGAGTGCTTTGAGGGCATGAAAGCCTACCGTGCTGCGAATGGCCGCGTGCTGCTGTTCCGGCCGGAAAAGAACGCCGCCCGTATGCAGAGCACCCATAGGCGCCTGTGCATTCCGGAAATCCCCGTGGAGGATTTCGTACAGGCTGTCAAGGCGCTCGTCAGCGTGGACAAAGACTGGGTGCCCGGAGAACCGGACACCAGCCTCTATCTGCGCCCGTTCACCATCGCCACCGAGGCGCATTTGGGCGTGAAGCCCAGTGCAAGCTATCAGTTCATCATCATCGCTTCGCCCTCCGGCGCGTATTACGCGGAGGGCATGAATCCGGTGAAGATCTATGTGGAGGACGAGTATGTCCGCGCTACGCCGGGCGGTACGGGCTACATCAAATGCGGCGGCAACTATGCGGCCAGCCTGATCGGCCAGATGAAGGCCCATGACCTGGGCTACAGCCAGGTGCTGTGGCTGGACGGTGTGGAGCGCAAGTATGTGGAGGAAGTGGGCAGCATGAACTGCTTCTTCAAAATCGACGGCGTCATCCGCACCGCGCCCTGCGTGGGCACGGTGCTGCCGGGCATCACGCGCATGAGCTGCATCGAGCTGCTGGAAAAATGGGGCTATAAGGTGGACTGTGAAAGCCGCCTGCCCATCGCGGACGTCATCCGCGCAGGCAAGGAGGGCAAGCTGGAAGAGGTGTTCGGCACGGGCACAGCGGCGGTCATCAGCCCCGTGGGGGAATTGCGCTACGAGGATGAGGTGCTCACCATCAACGGCTTCCAGACAGGCCCTGTCACCCAGCGCCTGTACGACACGCTCACCGGCATCCAGTGGGGCACGCTGCCCGACGACATGGGCTGGACACAGGAAGTGGAATAACGCGGGAACGGAACAAAACGAACGCGCGGCGGGCCTTTTT
>OIYU01001213.1_pt1 | contig 17382 bp, 4 predicted proteins | sample 1588321 | NCBI WGS metagenome assembly OIYU01 (sample SAMN03283258) | human gut metagenome | biome: human-associated habitat; material: feces | host: Homo sapiens | place: USA | collected 2013 | reverse complement strand
TTAATATTCCTGTATACTCTGTTTCTGGCGAAGCTTTTCTTCTGCATACTCCATCTGCTCCTGGGCAAGTCTGGCATCGATATCCTCCGGTTTCTCTGCCGTCTGCACCAGCATCGTCACACGGTTGTTGACGATCTCAAGGAATCCGGCTCCGACCGCAAGGTTCACCCATTCGCCTTCTTCAAACTGAAGCATTGCCTCACCGATCACCACAGCGATCACCGAACAGCCGGTGCCCCACATCAGCTCGTTTAGGGTGACCGGAATGGCATAGCGGATAAAGTCCTGGAATAAGAGCTTATCTCTTACAAACAAATCCCTTAGCTTAAAGTTTAAAATAGATTTGGTTCTGGCGTAAACCACCACGATCAAAAGCTCCACGATTCTAGCCACCAGCGTGCCGATCGCCGCGCCGACGATACCCATCTGCGGGAAGCCTAAGAGTCCGAAAATCAGGATTCCATTGATGATAATATTGACGATCAAAGACACCGAGTAGGTAACGGTAGCAATCACCACCCGCTCCACACTCCGCATGACGTTTAAGTACACATGGGTAACAGCACAGGTAAGATAGGAAAAGGAGACAATCCTCAGATATTTGACGCCCTCGTCGATCACCGGCTGCTCCGGTGTGAAAATAGACATAACCTGGGCAGGAAAGATCTGCACCGCCAGCAGAAAAATCACCGAAACGATAATGGAAAAGCGAAAGGCGATTCCCATAACCTTTTCGATGGTTCTCATATCCTTTTTTCCCCAGTACTGGGCAGTGAGCACCGCCGCGCCGGAGGTAAGGCCGAAAAGGAACAATGTCAGGACGAACTGCACCTGTCCCGCCAGGGAGGATCCGGAAAGGACGGTTTCCCCGACCCTGCCCAGCATGACCACGTCGGCGGAGGTCACGGCTACGTTAATCAGATTCTGCAAGGCGATTGGGAGCACCAAAGCGCCTACTGTTTTGTAAAAGTTTTTGGTTTCCAGCTTCATAAAAATTACCGGCGCAAAAGCGCTCCTTTCTGAATAGTACGTGATAATTACTATAGCAAAAAGCGGCCCGATAATCAAGGAGATTATCAAACATTTTCTTTACGCTTTCTTAACGAAAATAAAGAGCATTTTTTATGAAAAAGATCCGGCGTCAGGCCGAGGCTTTTCCGAATCGCTTTACCCTTCCAGCAGAGCAACGCTCTCTCAAGCCCGCAGGAAGTAAAGATTGCGAACGGCTGCAGCCGGCGGCGCTTCCCCACCAATCGTTTCAGTGGGAATATTATTTTCCCCCTGAAATAATTGATGGAACCCGCCTCCTAAAGAGGCGGGTTCCATCTTTGCTTAGGTTTTAGAACGCCTCACTGGGCGTCCTTTTTTGCCTTCTTTTTCTTCATCACGATCAGAAGCACTGCCGCGCCGGCTGCGAGAAGAAGGACTCCGCCGCCCGCGATCCACCAACCGATGCTGCTGGAGGAGCCTCCCTGGTTACCGGGGCCGGGTGCGAGAGGAACTTCCTCGTCGTCAATGGTCACTTCCGAGGCCTCAGAGGAATTAGAGGAGCTGGAAGACTGGCTGCTTGCAGCATCATCCGTGCCAGGTGCCAGCGGTACCGGCTCATCGTCGATGGTCACTTCACCTCCGGGAGTCGCTACGATGGTCTCCCCGTCAGGAGTGACAACAACTGTATTATCCTCAGGGGTTACCTCTACAATGGTATCCTCGTTAGCAGTGTCATTCACATTACGGTAAAAGAAAACATAAGCGTGGCGTGTAGAATAGAATTCATGAGCAATCGAAGCGGACTGCCCGCCCAGCATCACATAATTCTCGCCGCCTGCCGTGTAGTTTTCAGGGGCGGTAACCGTCAGCTGACTGTCATAACTGGCGGTAACGGTAGTGGTATAGAGCACTCTGCCCTCTGTCACGTCAAAATAACGGATGGTCACCGGATAGCTTTGAGCTTCCGCGCCTTTTTCGCTGTAATAGATCTCATAAATCCGCTTGGAATCTTCAAAAGCATGGACTATCTGCCTGCTTTGGCCGGCTGCCACCACATATTCAACGCCGTTGACAGTGATCTCCGAATCGGCTGTAAATCTGGCGGTTTCATTTAGCCCAACATGCACGCTGTCGGTCTTTAAGGTCAGGCCGGTGAGTGCGTCCACATAGCGCACGCTGATGTCATAAGGCTTGGTCGCTTTGCTCTCCTCATACTTCACGGTGTAGAGCCTGGTGCTGTCATTATAATTATGGCTGATCACGGAAGGCTCGCCCGCCGCCTTAGTATACAAAGTGCCATCGGCGGTCATATATTCATTGGCCACCTGGAAAGTCGCGGTAGAACCGGACTGCACCGTCACACTGCTGGACTTGAGCAAAGCTCCGGATATCGTCTGGTACTGCACACGGAACAGGTATGGGCGGGTGCTTTCCTCGGTTACCAGCTGGTACCGGAAGACATACTCCTGGACGCCTTTATTATAATCATGGGAAACTGACGCGGACTGTCCCGCCATCAGAGTGTAGCTGCGGCCGTTGGAGGTATAGCTCTGGGGCGCGGTGAAGCTGCCCGCAGAATTGGGCTGTACCTGAAAGCTTGCGCTTCCGATCTGATTGCCGTACTGATCCACATAAAGAACCGGACAGGTGATCGGCTGCTTCTGCTGGTGCTGATAAGTATAGACAATCTCAGTGGTATTGGATTGATAGGAAAATTCCTTGTACTCCGGGCCGCTGATCAGATAGGTTTCTCCGGAAAGCTGTAAGGACGAAGGCGCCGTATGGGAAACACCGCCGGAAATCGTGTTATACTCGGTAGCGCCGCCCAGTCGGTTTCCGCTTTGATCCTGATACACCACATTAACGCTGTAGGTATTCAGGCTGGCTAGGGATTTAATTTCCCCGTCGCAGTAGACCATCAGCTTCACGCCGGTCATGTCGGGATCAGCGCAATTCACAACCGCGGAACCATTGGCGGCGATCGTCACTGGCGTCCACCCGGTATTATATTCCTCAGTCTGCCACTGCACCTCAATCTGCCGGTTCGTCTGATTATCGATTCTGAATTTTTGGGCGGTAGCGCTGTCGGACACTAAACCAGTAATCGAAATGTCATCCGCTCCTGCCGCGAACGTTTGCAGGCCTCCCGCAAACATCGCAATAATCAGTGAGAAAACGACGGTAAGGGCTGTAATTTTCTTTCTCACCTTGCTCACTCCTTCATCTTGGGTACGAATAGATTTCATCGTCAGTTATTGATCTTACAACTACATCATACAGATGACATATCACAAGCGCGTCATATTTTTTGATAAAATCGGATTTTATTAAAAAATCTTTTCACCTGGAGCCTACGCCCGCTTTTTCCAGGAAAAATTCGAGAGGAAGCCGCCTCAAAAGCTCAAGATCAAAACGCCCTGCAGTTTTTGCTGCCGGGCGTTTCTAACCTTCCTCTCCTTTTCTAGCGTGAAAAGAAGCCGCAATCATTCGTGTTTTCCGGTTCTCCTTTTCCGGGATAAAGTGGCGCCAAAGGCCACCGCTCCAAAAGCGGATACACCAGCCAGGAGCATCCAGGCCGCCTCAGCGAAGCGGTCGCCTGTAGAAACCCCGCCGCCAGGAGCGGCCGCAGTGGTTCCGCCGGAGCCTAACACCACGCCGCAGTCCCAGGTCATATCGAAGCCGCCCTCGTTTAAGTAGAACGGCCTTCCGGCATACCACCCGTCCTCCAGCTGGTATCTGCCGTCAGAATCTAGAGCAGCGTCGCCCTGGTTCACCAGGGTAATGGTATAAGGCTCAAGAATCTGGAACTTCACCCGGTAATAGCCCTCGGACAGCTCGTCAAACCGGTAGTAGCCTTTTTCATTGGTCGTGGTCTCGCCTGCCTGGATCCACTGGGTATCGTCGGAAACGTCACCGGAGGGGCTATACTCCAGAACCACACGGATGCCTTCCAGTCCGGTATCCTCTTCGTCCTGGATGCCATTTCGGTTGGTATCCAGCCACACATAGTCTCCCACACTTCCGCTGGTAACCACGATGCCCGCGTCAATGGTCATATCACGCTGGCCGTAACCAATGCTGATCACGTCTGAGGGATAACCCCAGCCCTCCAGATAGAAGCCCTGGACATTGGAGTCTGCAGCTCTGTCGGTTCCCGCAAAGGGAACGGTAATCACACTGCCTCCGGGCAGATCAAAGCACACACGGTACTGGCAATCCACATCCGGGCCGCCCTTCAGGCTCTCAAACACATAGTAGCCTTTTTCGTTGGTCGTTGTGGTGTCGACCTTTTTCCAAATACTGGAACCGCCTTCCCGCATTTGCAGATAAACGGTCACATTCTGCACCGGCTCCTCGCCCGCGTCTTGAATTCCATTCTTGTTAGCATCCAGCCACACATAATCGCCGATCGCACCGTACAATCTGGCGCCGCCGTCATTATGGAGGCTGATAGAGTTGGCCGGCAGGCGGATGGTCTGGGTATAGCCGCTGTTTAAATCGGGGGCGGTCTCAAACACATCGGAATCCAGAGCATCGTCGCCGCCGATATTAGGCAGAACAGCCTGATAGCCCTCAGGATACTCAAACAGCACCTGATATTCGCCCTCCAGCAGGTACTCGAACAGGTACTCGCCGTTTTCGTCCACCACAGCGGTAGCGATGGGCTGTTCTTCCCGCACATTGTCAATCACACGGTACAAGGACACCTTAGTGCCGGTCAGCGGGATGCCCAAATCCTGAACATCGTTATAGTTCCGGTCGTCGTAGGCATAGCCGCCCAGAGCGCTGTAATACACCAGGCCGGCGTCCCAGGTCAGATCCGTCTGCTGATAATCCAGGGGAATCACGTCGGTACGCATGATCCGGTCGTTGCCGTCCACTGCATTCTTCGCGTCGGAGTCGGCGGTTTCAGGGTGGTCGCCGGCGCCCTGGTTCGCTGTGGTAAAGCCGTACTGGTACAGTCCCAGGTCATTCCGCAGGGAGGTGATGTCAAATTCCACCACATACCGTCCCTTAGTCAGGTTGTCAAAGAAATAATAGCCGTCCTTGCCCTCCTGAGCGGCGGTAACGGTTTCCGCCAGCGGTGCATCGGATACCTTACCGCTGTCATCCACCGTGTAAAGCCTTACCCTGACGCCGTTGACGCCTGGCTCATCCGGATCCTGTATGCCGTCACGGTTCAAATCGATCCACACATAGTCGCCTAACGCCGCGGGGATTACAAAGCCCGCGTCGATGGTCACGTCCCTCTGGCCCTCCAGGCGGCTGGTATCGGGATTGCTCACAACGCCCAGCCGCAGGATTTCAGACCGGCCGTTCCGGTCGATGTTGGAATCCACGGCGGTATCCCCGCCCTCATACTGCCTGGTAGGCACATAAACGCCGTCATCCCCGGCGGGAGGCATGTCAAATTCCACTTGGTACTCGTAAATCATGCCGCCTACATAATTACTGGGATCATCCGGGTCCCCATCCTCTTTACCGGACAGCATAATATTGCACTCCAGATCGTCGAACAGGTAATAGCCGCTGGAATCCGTAGTGGTTTCCGTGGTTGTGGTCTGGGTGCCGTCCGCGGTGATTCTGGTGGTGATCAGTCTTACTCCCAGGCCCGCTACCGGAAGGTCTTCCGCATCCTGGATGCCGTTCTGGTTTTGATCATAAAACGCATAGTCGCCGATGGCGCCCTTCGGCAGATCCAGCACGCATTTGACCTCCTGGTTTTCCGGGCGGTCGGATAGGGCGATGGTGTCGCCGGTATTGCTGTTTCTCACCACGGAGCACATAGCGGAATTGGAAATATACTTGCCGTAGTAATCCTCAATTTCATCGGTGGCGTACTGGGGTGCGGTCATATTGACCTGCACTTCGATGTAGTCGCCGTTTGCCAAAGGCTGCGTCACCTCAACACCGATGGCCGTTACCGTGCTCAGGTCAGCCGGCGGCGTGGCGCTCCAGGTGTGAGCGGCGGATGACGTCCACGGATCGCCGTTTCTTCCGGTAGTATAAATCATGGGCAGCTCTTCCTCAGCCGTATACTGCGACCGGCTTTCGGCGGTCCAGGCGGAGGTATCATCGGTGCAGTAATAAATCCGCACAAAAGCGCTGTCAATGGGCTGGCCGTCAGAGCTCAGCACCGTGACGCTGTTCAGAGCGGGCCTTCTCTCCAGGTCGGTGGCCCGGTTGGTCACAGTGGTGTCGGTCCGGTCGGTCAGGGTATCTCCCGCGAAGGGCAGGATATCGACCACTCTGGTAGAAACCGCCTTGTCATCGGAGCCGTTGCTGACCCGGATCTTATAATCAATGGAACCGCCCGGCGCCGTATGGCCCAGCTCGGAGTAGTTCTTATAACGGTCGTCGTATTCGCCCTTCACCTGCTTGTAAATGCTCAGGCTGCTGTTTTGTCCTACGACAATGTTCGCGTAGTTATTCACATACTCGCTGCCGCCGTTGCCGAGAATCTCATCCAGGTCCTCGTCTTCCTTAAAGGAGCCGCCGTCTCCGGTAATGACCGGAGCGTAGCTGACGCCGTACTGGTTTTCTACGGACTGGGGAATCTCATAGGAGCTTCCCAGGAACGCGGGACACCACAGGGTATCCGCCTGGCTGTTGGGGTCGATATGGGCCGAGAACCGGATCACAATCCGCTCTCCGGGCTTCAGCTCCACATCCGGGAAGGTCATCGTCACCTTCTGGGTATCCTGCTCCAGCTCAATCAGCTCGCCGCCACTGCCAACTCTGGTGGCCTTCACCGTATCGATGGAGAACAGATCCGGGGTCAGCGGCGTTCCCACCGTGTTGCCGTCCTCGTCCTCCCACATTCTCATGATGACAAATTGGGAATCCCCTTCCACAAAGTCATTCAGCGTGGTGCCGACCGGCAGGTCAAAGCTGAGAATCGGCTCCCTGAAGTTATCAGTTTGAGACTCGTTCTTCGCGGTGACAACAAAGGTGACGTCGCTGTTCGGCGCGTAGGTGGTCTGGGTTCCTTCCGGCTTCACCGTCAGGCTGACAGGAATCCGGATGCTTTCGATCAGGGGCAGCGTGGCTTCCACAGTGTTGGAAGCCCGGCCGTCGGTGACAGGCACGTCTCTGCCTTCCTCATCCTTTTGAACAAAGGTATACTCGTAAGCCGCGGTGTTGGTGATTTTGGTGATCTCATGGAGGCTGGCGTCAGAGGGACGCTGGGCGAAGGTCACCTCGAAATCGATGCCGTTGGCTACGAAATGCTCATCCACGCCGGTATAAACCACCCGGAACGCCATCGCTTCCAGTCCGGCGGGAATCGAAACGGTCGCGCCATCCGCTCCCAGGCTTTGGACGTTTTCAATGGCGCCGTTGGGCACATCCCGCCAGGTGGATTCGTCATCGCTTCCAAGGTCAGCCGCCGGCTGGTATTGAACCTTAGCGCTCACCGGCTTGGAAGCATCCGGGACTGTCACATCCAAATCAGGATCGGTCTGGGCGTTATAGGCGCTGTAGACCCTCACCCAGTTCACCCGGTAAGCGTCATCCCTGGTGGGTTCCGTCTTATATTCGCCCTGCTCCTGATACTGCATTTGGATATCCTGGTCGGTAACCACCAGCCGGGAGGCCGCCAGCTCGTTCTCACCCTTGGCGTAATCTCTCAGGGTGAAGGAGGTGGTAAACTCCTCCTCCAGAAGGCTCTTGTCAGCGGTATCATCCGTAATCCCTTTCAGGATCTCAGTATTGAACATGACGATATCCGTCTTGAACTTATTGGTAAAGGATGCGTTGTTGTAAACACCCAGTTTTTCGATTTCAGACAACTCCTGTACCGGTTTCACTGTCACGATCTTCTGGGTCTCATAATACCGTTCATCCAGGCTATAGCCGTCGGGCGCCTTCAGCTCTTTCACCAGATATCGGGTTCCGGCGTCCTCCGCCGGCAGCAGATCGGACACACCCGCGCCGTTTTCGTCGGTGGTGATGATACCGCCCACCTGCTGGCCTTGAACATCGCCCGGCTCAAGCTGGTACACGGCGAACTGGGCGCCTTGCAGCCCCGTTCCGTTTTCGTCAGCCTTTTTAATGAGGATGCGGCCGCTGTCGGACTCATTGGTCAGCACGCCGCCGTTCATGTTCCCGGCGGTTTCAGGCCGGTAGGTGACCGTAGGATCGTTCTGGTTAGCGGGGATCACCGCCTCATACCAGGTATCGTCCAGGGAGTAGCCGTCGGGGGCCTGAGTTTCCCGGATATAATAGGTTCCGGCATCTAAGCCTTCCCAGCGGTAAACGCCGTTTTTCACGTTGATCACCGGGTCTCCGACAGGCTGCTTGTTCTCATCGTATAACTGGAATACCGCCGTATTCAGAACCGGGCTGCCGTTTTGGCTGTCACCCTTCTTAGTAAACTCCAGATTTCCCTTGGCCTGGTTAATGACCTTGGTGGCCTCTGTTTCATCCAGATTGGTGATCTGCTTGGCGGTTACAGTAAAGGTGATAGGCGTGGAATCCAGGGTATATCCGTCGGGAGCCTTGGTTTCCACTATGGTATAGGTCCCCGCATCCAGGTCGGCAGACTCAAAGGTGCCGTCCAGGCGCACCCGGAAGGTGTCCACCAGCTTGCCGGGGTCGGCCTGATCCCCTTCGTACAGGGCGAATTCCGCCCGCTGGCTGTCGCTGGTGACCGTCAGCGGAGTTTTGCCGTCGCCCATGAATTTGGTAAAGGTGAACCGGCCCTTATTCGGGTAGTTGACGATGTAATTATCGCCGGTGTAGGTTTCATCGGTTTCTCCCTTAACCACCGTAATCTTTTGCAGCTGGGTGCCCTGGACGAAATCAGCGGGCACCTGCTCCTTCAGCATATAGTCGCCGGGCTCCAGGCCGGTGAAGAGGATTTCACCGTCTTCGTCGGTTTCCTTGGTCGCGACCAGCTCGCCCAGTCCGTCAGGCTGAGACGCATCGTAGCGGTGAAGCTCAAATGTAACGTCCTCTAAGGGCAGCGCCAGAATATGCTGGGCGTCCGGGTTTTCCCAGTTGGCCTTCTTCTCCAGGCGGATGGCGCCAAGGGGGTCGTTGCTGATGCGCACCTCGGCGGCGCCGGTGTTGCCGGTGGTCACCGGGTAGAAGTAATCCTCCTTGCCGGCCTCAAAGGTGTAGCCGGTAGGCGGAGTGACCTCTTTCACATAATAGGTGGTGTTGGGCTGCAGATTGACAAACTCAATGGTTTCCTTGCCGGTAACCGTTTGCAGCACCTGGCCGCCCTGATTCTCCGGCTTATCCCAAAGCTCAAACTTCGCGGCCTTCATGGCTTCGCCGGAAATGGAACCGTTTGTCTTGGAATCGACCTTGACCACCTTCACCGTCTGGATCTTGGTGTTCTCAATGACGATATCCTTGCCATCCTTCTGAGAAGTAATCTGATTCGCCGCTACGGTATAGGGGCCGTAAATGGTATCTGTATTGTCGAAATAGCCGCTGGGGGTATTCAGCTCCTTCAGGTAATAGTCCCCCACAGGCAGCAGGCCGGACAGCGCCGCGCCGTCGGCATTGGTGGTCATTTCGCCCACTTTTGTGGAAGCGGTGCTGTCGGAGTAGATCCCGAACTTCACCCCGCTCAGCTTGGTCTGGTCGGCGGCGTCCTGCTTCACAATTTGCAGCTTTCCGTAGGCAGTGGTGTTCAAAAGCTCGGTTTTCGCCGTGTTCAGGTCGGCGGGATCGTAGAACTGGGTGGTTTTTTGACCGGCTTCAATGGTCACCGCCACCACCATGCCGGCTTTAAAGCCGTTGGCCTCATTGGCGGTTCCCACGCTGGTTTCCTTGAGCCAGTAATCGCCGGCGTCCAGATTGGTCATGGAAATCAAGCCGTTTGCCCCGGTAGTCACCGTTTTCAGGGCCGTGCCGGCGCAGTCGGCTTCCGGGTCGCCGGTCTCGTTCCGGTAAAGCTTAAAGGTCACGCCGGACAGCGGATCCTTCTCGCCCAGGATATCCCCCGTCTTGGTCAGCTCCAGGGAGCCCTGCTTCTGGTTCTCAATCACAATGGGGTCGGGCGTGGCATCCTTGTCATCCAAGGGGTAATATACGCCGTTAATCTTATTGTCCCCGCCGGTAATCCGGTTGGGCTCGATGACAAACTTGATGGGCGTCGAGTCCAGCGTATATCCGGACTGGACGCTGGTCTCCACCAGCTGGTACTCGCCTTCCGGCAGGAACCCGGAAATCACGTAATCCTTGGCGGGATCCGTGGTGATGGTCATGGCGTTCCCCGTGGGATAATCGGCGTAGGTTCCGTCGTTCTGCTTCTGCTGCACCTTAAAGGCGGCGGTCAGCTTTTTGCCGTTGTCGCCCTGGTCGGCGCTGATCTTCTGAATCTTCACCTGGCCCCAGGCGGACTCGTTGGCGATAGGCGTCTTTTCATAGGTGCAGTTGATGGTCCAGGTTCCGTTTCCATCCGTCCGGGTCGTAAACTCTTGGTTCTCACCCTCGAGCTTATCCTGGCCGTCGGAGGAAACGTATACGGAATAGTAGGGAGCCGTATCCGGGTCAAAGTCCACGTACTCCGGCGCTTCAGCCTCCTGGAGCACATACCAGCCGGGCTTCAGCAGGCTGCTGATTCCAACGCCCGCGGCGGTGTTGCCGGTGCCCGTGGTGATGGTGGTCACCGGATCCAAAATCTTTCCGTCGGCGCCCGTCGCCGGCTTGCTGTAATCGTCGGGGTCGGCCGCATAAACGTTGAATGTTACCTCGTTGAGGGGATAGGTCTCTCCGGAGATTTCCAGGGTCTTTTTCACAGAGATCATGCCGTACGCCAGGTTTTCCAGCCGGAAGACCGGGTCGGTCTCCGCCTTAGTATCGCCTGTCATCTCGTACAGGTTCCACTGATCCCCGTTCTGCTTAGGATAGACCTTATGGATATCCAGGTTATGGACATAGTAATCGATGCCGATAATCTCCAGGGCATAATAGGTTGCGCCGGGCTGGAGGTTCGTGAAATGCAGAACGCCTCCGTCCTTGCTTTCCGCCGCCTGGAGCATATTGTATTCTTTCAGCACGGTTTCCGGCAGCTCGCCGTTCACCAGCTGTTTGGAGAAGAAGTCCTCGTCTTTGTTCAGCGCGGCCTGGGCCTTCTGGGCGTCAGCCTCTGTTTTGAACAAAGCGACCCACGCGCCTTCCAGAGCGTTGCCGCCCTGGTCGATTTTCCAGCCCTCTACCGGCACGGGCCAGTAGTTTTCAATGATCTGCGGTCCGACAATTTTTCCGTCGTCCGCCTCGGTCACCATGATGGGGCCGGTCCACTCCTGGCTGATCTCATAGAAATAATCCTTGTCGTGGGGAGGCGGCTGGGTCTCCCGCAGATAATAGGTACCGGGATCCAGCAGCTCGGTCAATGCGCCGCCGGGCACTCCCTCCAGAGTACCGGAGGTAATTTTCTCCCGAATGACCTTCAGCCACAGCTTCTGGCCGTTGACTTCGATCTCCTCGGCAGCCGGATCTTGGTCATCCACAACCTGGTACAGGGTAAACTCCGCGCCGGTCAGATACTTGTCGTGATCCTCCTGGTCTACCTTGATCAGCTCGATCCGGGCCTTGTCGGAAACGTTGTTCCAGGTGACTACCAGATCCTTATCCGGGGCCAGGGTCACCTTATATACATTGCTGGTCACTTGAACCGGAGCGGCCCCGTCAGTGGTAACGGAGTCCACGGAATAATCCTCAGGCACGGTCTCCTGAATCCAATAATCGCCCGGCGCAAGATAGCCGGTGTATTTGGTCTCGGAGGCGCTGGTCACGGTGGTCACCGGCTGAGCGTCGGGATTTTTCGTGGGATCCTCCGCGTAAATCGTAAAGGTCACGTTCGACTGGCGCAGGGTCAGGCTGCTGCCGTCGCTTATCTTCCACAGCTCGAACTTATCGATTCCGATTCTCCGCATGGGAACGTTCTCGATAGGCTTATCGAAATAAGCCTTGTTGGTCTGGCCCGCCGTAATGGTAAACAGATGGGGCGTGCCGTCCAGCACGTACTGGCCGTTCACGCTTTGCTCGATAAGCTGGTACTCTCCCTCAGGCAGCCAGCCGGAGGTCACGGTGCCGTTCGTTCCGGTGGTCAGAATCAGCGGGTTCTGACTATTGGGATAATCGGCATAGGTGCCGTCGGCCTGCTTCTGCTGTACCTTAAAGGAGGCCTGCAAAGTCGTATTGGAATCCAGAGAGCTTACCTTTTTAATCTGGATTTTACCGGAATCAAAGTCGTCGGTAAAGGTGACCCCTACCGCGGCGGAATAGCCGTCGATCCCCGCGCCGGGGGTTACGGTCACCTCTTTGGCGGCGGTATCCAGATCATAGCCGTCCGGGGCCTTGGTCTCCTGCACCCAATAAGTACCGGGTTCCAGTTCCCCGGTGGTCAAAACACCGCCAGCGCCGGTGGTTCCCAGTGTTTTGAGGGTACCGTTCTGCTGGGCCGCCAGCAGGTCGGCGCCCGGATTCTGCGTCAACCTGGGATAATACTGAAATTCCGCGCCGGCCAGGGGCTGCATCACGCCGGTGTTGTCCAGGGTGCCGCCCTCTTTATAAACCTGGAACTTGCCGTAGCGGTCGTTTGTCACATCTTGCGTCACATCGGCGTAGTTGGAAGGCTGGTCCGGAGCCGTGATCTTCACCGGCTCGGAGGAAGCCTCATAGCCAGCGGGCGCGGTGAGCTCCCGGTACCAATAGTCGGTTCCCGGAATCAATCCGGTGAACACCGCCATGCCGTCGGTCCCGGTGGTGACGGTGTCGGCGCCGCCGGTCTGGCCGTTCACAGGCAGACGGTTTCTGTCATTTTCCGCGTCCTCTTCTGTGGCGTACAGGGCGAACACCGCTCCGCTCAGCGACATCCCTGTCTTCTGGGAATCCACCTTATGAAGCCGAATGGTGACGTAAGGCTCGTTTTTCACGATCACCGTGGTAAGCTGGTTGTTTGCTACCTTGATGCCGTCCCCGTCGGTAACCGCCACATTGGAGCCATCCACACCCTTAAAGGGCTCGGAGGGGGTGATATGTCCGGCGATGGACTGAACCTCTCTTAAAATATAACTGCCGGAGGGCAGGAATTTGGAATAGCCCTCGCCGTTTTCATCGGTGGTGATCCGGTCTAAAGGCTCGGTGAAATCGGTATCGTCAGCGGCGTACACCTCGAACACGGCGCCGGAAAGATCGATATCGCCCGTTTTGTTACTCTGCTTTTCGATTTTCAGCTGGCCCTGGCGGTCCACCAGATTATCCGCAGTCAGTTCAAAGGTCTTTTTCTGTTCAATGACAACTGTATGAATGGTATCGTCTCTCTGGTAACCGCTGGGGGCGGAGATCTCCTGCACATAATAGGTGCCGGGATCCAGAGTGATTGCGGGGGTATCCGGCTCATTGCCGCTGACTCTGGTAGTCACCCGGGCGTCGTTGCCGTTGGAGTCCTTCGCCAGTGTTTTGCAGTCCGGATCAGTATATACGCCGAACACCGCGCCCGCCAGGGGAACCCGGGATTCGGTCGCCACGCTGCCTAATGTCAGCTGGCCGTATTTGATGATCTGCAAGGCGCCTCTCTGGGCGTTTTCGATCTGAAGGGCCTCGGTGTGATTGGAAGTGATCTGCACCCTGGTATCCTGCTGCATAATGGCATAGGTATCCGGGGCCTTGGTCTCCCGCAGCAGATACCATCCCGTCTCTAAAGGCTCAGAGGCCGCGGTGCCGTCGGCGCCGGTGACCAGCTCCGCCGCCAGATCGCCCTCATCCGGGTTTTCCAGCACGGCGTTTTCACTGGCATAGGGGCCGTAAAGAGCGAACTCCGCGTCAGGCAGCGTTACGCCGCGGTCGGTGGAATCCACCTTAGTGATTTTCAGTATTCCCTTTTCAGACTGGTTCAGTATGTAAGGCTTATTTCCGTCCTTCTGCAGGCCGTCGGGGTAATTCACCTGGTTGCCCTTTACGGTAACCGTATAGGTTTTGTCAGAAACCTCATACTCGCCGCCTTCCGGCACGCCGGTTTCCTGCAGGGTGTATTCGCCGGCGGGAATCCCCTCGAAGAGCACCAGGCCGTCCGAGCCGGAAACCGCGGTGTAAACCTTGCTTGCATCGGCATTGTTTGTCAGCCGGAAGGAAACGCCGGGCAGGAATTTCTCCGTATTTTCACCGGATCCCATGCCCTTTTTCCAGAAGGCCGCATAGCCCGGGCCGTTTTCATCGGTGGTATTGTCCACTGTCAGGGCTTCCCCTTTTTGCAGGGTTTTGCCGCCTGCGGTGACGGTGCCGTCCTGGTTCAGGGTCACCTGAATGGCTTCCCCGACGCCGGTAAAGCCGTCAGGCGTCTGAGTTTCTTTCAGATAATAGGTTCCATAGCGCAGATTGGAGAACTTCACTCTGCCGGTGCCGTCCAGCAGCCTGCCCGCCCCGGCTTCCTCGCTGCCGTCGATGTCCTTGGCCACCTGGGTGCACTCCGGGTCGGAATACAGGGTAAACTGAGCGCTGCCGTAAACCGCCTGCTTCTCGCCGTTGAGCACAAATGTATTATCGCTCACCGCCAGGCCATCCCCCTGGATGGTCAGGGTCTTTTCCACAATCAATTCTACCGGCGTGGTTTTGTCCTCCACGTCGCCGACCTGAACCTTGGCGCTGGAATCCTTCACCACCGCGTCCTTCGCCAGAGGCTTATAGCTTACCTGGGCCTGGTTATCCAGAACCGCCCGGACGAAGGGAACGTTGGTGGGAATCTGATAAGCGGCCGCGTCAAACTTGACCGTCACCTGATAGGTGGTGGGCAGCAGAGAGCCATTCGGCACCCGGACCTGTCCCTCGGTCACCATGGATTGATCGAATTTATTCACATATTGAAAGGTCAGGCTCTTTAGCGAGCCGTCCGCGTTGGATTCCTTAGTATAGCCGTCGCCTTCCGCCAGAGGCTGGAACTGGCTGGAACGGTCCAGGTAGCCCACGCTCACCAGCTGGGCGCCGCCGTTTTCCCGGTCCGCCGCCGGAAGGGTGTCCGTTACGGAAAATTCCTCGCAGTTCAGCCGGCCGTAGCGGTTCATATTTTCCACCGGATCCGTCACGGCGATCTGGTAGGTGACATAGTAGTACCCGTCCTGCTTGGTTACTACCGGGATCTCCTCTCCGGCTGGCGCTGGATCAGTGACGGTTTTCTGGATGTTCCACTGCTGGTCCGCCATGCTGGTAATGCTGACAGGATCAATTCTTTGATCCAGCTTTTCGGTATTCCCGCTGCCGTCTGTCAGCGTACCGGTAAACAAAATACTGTTAAAGCTTCCCACCGTCTGGTCAGGGGTCACCATATTCTCAAAATAGCATTTCAGATAAATAATGCCGGCCCGTCCCTGGTCGATGCGGTCCTGGCAGGGAATGGTCACCCGCTGGATGACCTGGCCGCCGGGCAGAGTGACCTCTGCCGCCTCCGGCTGTTTGAAATCAGAGGTCACCACAGAGCCAGCCAAATCCACCTTGACGTATTCCGGCAGCTGAATCGCGATGGCCGCGCCGCCGTAGGATACGCCGTCGGGCGAGGAGCTGAATTTATAATCCAGCGCCAGGAAGAAGCTGTCGCCGCTGTCCACAGACTGGATGGCTTCAGCGGTGTCGCCGGTATCCTTTACGATTTTGGCGCTGAATTCCACATTCGCGCCCAGTCCGGCGCCTGCCGCGCTGGGTATCATGACTCCCGCCAGCATGGCGGCAGAAAGCAGAACCGCGAGACACCGGTGCCAAACCGACCGGCCCGCGCGGTTTTCCTTTTTCCGTAAATGCTTTCCGTGTTTCATAGCAAAATCCTCCTAATAAAGCCCAACGGATTGTAGTATTCTTCCAAATACGAAAAAGCAGTCAGTTCCAGCGGATTCCGCCGGATTGTCTTATTTATTATACCGGGCCGCCGTCACAAAAAAATCACAAATCCACTATTTGATCTGTTTTATCTCATATTCCAGGGTGACTGTATCAAATTTCCTTCTTTGGCAGTATTTGTCCATAATACGGCGCATGGCCTTTTCACAGCCCTCTATGTTCTGAGCCGCCAGAATGACCGAATACTGGGCCACATTGTACTGAGAGAATACGTCGTTTTTACGAAGCTGCTCTGAAATGACTTGCCGCAGAGTTTCCGTTTCGTCGTCAATATGCTCCTGGGTCCCGCCCTCTCTTAGGGTAAGCAGCACCAGGAATCTGGAACGCAGCGCCCGGCGCGCCGCGCGCACATTGATCTGATAGATATTTTTAAAGATATCATAATTGCAGTAGAAAGTTCCAGAGGATAGTTTTTCCTCTCTTAATCCCTTTTCCAGCTCCTCCACATCTACCGGCTTCTGGGTTGGCAGGCTTTGCAGGATTAATTCGTATAGTTCCTTTAGGTGATCCGGCACCTCCATCCCCAGGTTGCTGTAACAAAGATTTGCCACCTGGTTATAATAATCCAGAGCGTTCTGGGGCTGGTTCAGCTTTAAATACGCCGCCATTTTCATTTCATGCACCCTTAGGTCCATCTGCTCCATCAGCTTCGCCTGGTCGCACAGCTCTACCACCTGCTGGTAACGCTCCGCGTTCAGCAAGGCTTCACAGGCTTCCTGAACGCAGGTGGTGTAAAGGCGCTTATAGTAAACGCTGCGGAAAATCACCCATTGGGAATCCTCATACTCCTCCAGAAAATCCCCCTGGTACAGCTCTACCGCCCGCAGGCAGTCCTGATATTTTTGCTCGGCGTCGTGGCCCACGCTTACCTGCTTGCAGAAAGCCTCAAACTGATCCGTATCCACTTGACAGCTTATGTCGGTATTCCAAAAATAGGAATTATTGTTCAGAATAATCGCTTCCTGACCATTCCGGACAAAAAATTTTTTCATTTCCATCCGACCCCGGTACACCAGGTTCCTCAGGGCGCCCTCTGGGTTTCCGCTGTCCTCTTCCGGCCACAGCACCTCAATCAGCTTGCTTTTCGAGGTCTCCACATTTCGGTTCGCCAGAAGATACGCGAATAATAGTCCTACCTGCTTGCTTTTCTTTTTCTCCTGGGGAAAGGCATAATTCCCGTTTTTCATGGAAAATTTCCCAAACATCTTAATTTGAAGCGTTTGATTGGATCCTGCCATTTTTAATTTCGCCGCCTTTTATCACAAATTTAATTATATTACTTTATTCACCGTTATATAAATCACATATTCTTATATTTTATGATTATTAATTGCAAATTTTATATGATATGTTATTTTTGCTATCATTATACACTCGCGTATAGGAAAAAGTAAAGATACTCTCCCGATTTTTTATATTCCTGCTTGAAAATTTTTCTGTTTCCAATCATTTTCCCATTGATTTCCACCGAGTCTAAGGGCTTATTTTCTCCAAATTCTCCAAAGAAGAAAAGCGGCGCGCCGTTCTCCCACACCAGCAGGGGAG
>OIYU01001208.1_pt1 | contig 17403 bp, 18 predicted proteins | sample 1588321 | NCBI WGS metagenome assembly OIYU01 (sample SAMN03283258) | human gut metagenome | biome: human-associated habitat; material: feces | host: Homo sapiens | place: USA | collected 2013 | reverse complement strand
CGGTTTGGCTTCGGCCATCTGCATGGGCCCGATGCGCACCATCATCCAGACCGAGACCGATGAGAAGATGGCTGGCCGTGTATTCGGCCAGGCACGGCGCAACACTAGTGTCGATGCGGCGCGTAACGCGGCCTGATGGCGATTAAGCCGAACTACCAAATTTGTGCGTACGACTCGTAGGACGTGTAGTCCGGCAAATCGTACACCAGTATCGAGAAAGGCATGGATTGGCCATTGTCCGGCCAATCCACAAATGCCATTTCTCCATAGATGATGGCACCTTGCTTATCCCGCAACACTAGGGAAACCTTGATCTGCTGTCCATCTGAAGGCTTGAAACCATCGGTCACGGCGCGGACTTCGCCATTGAAGGTCGTGCCGCCGTCGTTGTTGCGCACTTTGGAGATTCCGCTGATGGGGAAAGTGGCAGTGCCTTGTGCTTCCGTGACGTTGTACTCATTCGGACTGAGCGCAACGAAGTCCACGGTGGCCGGTGCGGTACCTTGACCCGCTTGCCCGGCGTTATATATAGTCTGATTCGGGAACGCCATATTCAGCGTTTGCGTCTGCGAGAACACGATGGAGCCGTCTTTGGTTCGCCGGTGATGGCGACTTCTGGATACTGTACCTGCAGGGTTGTGCTGGTGTTGCGCAGGGCGAATGCGTAGCTAACGTACCCCTGTTGGCTTACAGACCAACCGGATTCCACCAGCTCCAGCGGATTGTCGGCAACCGCGTCGGTGCCGCTTGTGCCGGTACTGTTATTGCCGCCAATGTGGCGGCACTGGGCTTGCGTTTTTCGGCAGTGGCATTGTCGGCAGCGTTGCCACAGCCTGTATTGACCGGGGCATTGTCGGCAACGGCCTCGCCGTCCTGCTCTTGGACGCGCCGTTCGCGAATGCGTTGCTCAATGGGATCGTCGACCAAAGTCTGGATGATGCGTGCCAGATCGCGGTCTCAGACTGCATCCCACTTACCGACGTCCAACAATTGGGGGTGCGGTTCAGTTCCGTGAAAAACACTCTTGTGCTTTGCTTCGTTTCCTGCTATGTGTGAAAACATGGATAATACGCATGCTCGCCGCTTCGATGACACGGTGCGGCGTCGGGCGGGGGAGCGCGGCGCCATCATGACGCTGCGCGACTGTCCGCGCGCCATGCGCGTTGTCGTGGACGGCATCGACCTGGATGACCGGCACCGGTTCCGCCTATGTGAGATAGGATTGGCTCCGGGCGCGGGTTTACGGGTCATGCAGCGGAGCGCTTTCGGCGGAAGGGTCGTCGCATTCGGAAACGAACGTGTCGCGGTGGACGGCGGCACCGCGCGTGCCGTCCGGGTACGGTTCGCGTGGGATGAACATGCGCAAGACGACGTTGCGTAACGCGAAGAGAACGGGAATATGCGCGAATGTTGAATCTACGGAACCTGAGGGGCGGCGACTGCTGCCGTTCGCAGAATGGCTGTTGCCGGCATCGCGCTTGTCGTGTCAACAGACCCGCGAATGACGGCATGGGCGGCGACTCCGGCAATATGGGAAACGTCGAAAATGTAAAACGCGTCGTGTTTGTAGGCAATCCGAACGTTGGCAAATCTTCCATGTTCAACGCGCTGCTCGGCGCGAGAACCCGCACGATGAACGCGCCCGGCACCACGGTGTCCATCACCTGCGGGCAATACCATTACGAAAAACCGAAAACAGCGGGAAACGCGCAAAACTGGCAGTTCGTGGACACCCCCGGCACATATTCTCTGGCGCCGATGAGTCCCGATGAGCAGGTTGCCGTCGACGCGCTGATCGGCATGTCAGGCATGCCCGTTCCCGACCTTGCCGTCGTGGTGCTGGACGCCACCGCGCTGTCCCGATCGCTGTACCTGCTGTCGATGGTGGTGGAGCTCGGGCTGCCCACCGTCGTGGCACTCACCATGAACGACCTCGCCGTCCGCAACGGCTGCGGCGTCGATGCGGAACGACTGTCCCATTTGCTGGACGGCATGCCGGTCGTCGCGATTGACGGACGTACCGGAGACGGCGGCAAGGCTTTGGCCGACGCGATCGCCGCAAGTTTCGAGGGAACGCCCGTTCCGCACGGGCTGACCGCACTGCCAACCGCAACAGCCGACGCCGACATGAAAACCGCCGACGGCCTGAGCGTCTGGGCCGAATCGCGGGCCGACGCACGACTCGACTGGACCGCCGGCATATTGCGCGGCCTCGACATGCATGCGGTCGACCACGTCACCTTGTCCGACCGCATCGACCGCGTGCTGCTGCACCCCGTGATTGGCGTCCTCGTCTTCCTTGCGGTGCTGTTCGTCGTGTTCCAGGCCACCACCACGCTCGCCAGCCCCATGCAGGATTGGATTGACGTGACCTTCCGCGGATGGTGCGCAGATGGACTCGACCTGCTGCTCGGCCTGTTCGGACCATCCGTGAGCGGCGGCTGGCTGCGTTCGCTGCTGGTGGACGGTCTGCTTGACGGCGTGGTCACCGTGCTGACGTTCATTCCGGTGATGGGCATCATGTTCCTGCTGCTGTCAATCTTGGAGGATTCCGGCTACATGGCCCGCGCCGCGTTCGTGATGGACCGTGCCATGCGCGCCTTGGGATTGGACGGTCGCGCGTTCCTGCCGATCATCGTCGGCTTCGGCTGCAATCTGCCGGCTTTGGCCGCCACACGAACCCTATCCGATTCCCGGCAACGGGTGCTTACCGGCATGCTGGTGCCGTTCGCGGCATGTTCCGCGCGACTATCGGTGTTTTTGGTGCTCGCCCACGCGTTCTTCCCGAAATACGCCGGTCTCGTGGTCTTCCTCATGTACGTGGCTTCGGTCATGGTCATCCTGCTGGTCGGCGTGCTGCTGCGCCACACCATGTTCCGCGGCCTCGAACCCGAACCGTTGATGCTGGCGCTTCCCGCATACCAATGCCCGCGCGCGTTGCAGCTGGCACGTTCGGTGCTGCTGCGTCTATGGGGCTTCATCCGTGGAGCCAGCGTGATCATCATTTCAATGATCACGGCGCTGTGGCTGCTGCAGGGCATTCCGGTAACCGCCAACGCAGGCGGTTTCGCTCATGTCGACGACGTGCATGATTCCGCGTATGGCGTGCTCGCCGACGCGGTCGCTCCCGTGTTCGCGCCGGCCGGTTTCGATGACTGGCATGCCTCGGCCGCGCTGATCACGGGATTCGTGGCCAAAGAGGTCGTGGTCGGTTCGATGTCGCAGTCATACCATGCGGACGAACCGGATGATGCGGCTTCCCAACAAGCCGGGGAGGGAACGCTGGGACAGAAGCTGCGCGCCTCGTTCGACCAGTCATCGCACGGCCACGGCAAGGCGGCGGCCATCGCCTTCCTGCTGTTCACGCTCGCCTACACGCCATGTCTTGCAACGGTCGCCGAAATGCGACGGCAGTTTGGCACGAAAGTCGCGGCGCGATCCGTCCTGCTGAGCTTGGCCGTGGCATACGTCATCGCCATCATCGCCTTCCAAACATTGCGGTTGATGTGGTGAGCGGTATGGAACGGTCCGGCGCTTCCGCGCACGGATGGCGGCGCACGCCACGTACGGCTGATACATACGGCGACGGCCGGAACGATATCGTCGCACGCATCGCCGGCGACATCGCCGCAGGATTGACGGTGCGGCAAATCGCCGACAAACGGCATCTGCCGGTCGATTTCGTGGACATGGCTGTCGAACGAGCGGACAAACGGGGGCTGCTGGCCGTGATGGACATGCGGCACGCCTGCGGAGAGACGATATGCCAGCCCGATCCTGCGTCATTGGTGTGCGCAGGATGCCCATTCAGGATATTCCCATCTTCAAGCCCGTACAATAGGCAAGGTTAACAAGACGAAGAACGATGACAGCTATCGGTTCGCAAGGGGTGACACGTATGGATTATCAGTACCAGACCACTGAACAGCCTTCCAGCCCCCGCAAGGCATGGCCGATCGTCCTTGCCGTGGTCGTGGCCCTCATCGTGGCATGCGGTGCCGGCGTGTGCGTTTACCGCAACAAGCAGCAGGAAGCATTGGCCACATGCCGGCAATCGCTCGCGGAATTCAGCTCGGCCCGCAAAGCCGTGCTCGACACTTCCGAAAACGGCAGCGAACTGCAGAAGCTGATTCGAGGCGCGCTCGGCGTGAACGACATCATCGACGCGTTCGCGGACGCGGCCACCAGCGCCGAGAACACAGTCGATACGGAAGGCTGCAAGGCGGAAGCCACCATCACGCAGCTCAATCTCGTAGCCAAAACGTTGGACAGCGCCACCGATTCCCTGAACGCCAGTTTGAAAAGCATCCAAGAGAAAAACGCCGAAACCGCGTTGCAGGATCCGAAGGCCGATTCGGATGGCGCGGCAGCTGGACAATCGTCCAATAACCCATCCGGGCAATCGAACGGAGCCTCTTCGAACAGCACTTCTTCGAACGGTACCTCCGACACGAAATCGTTGGATGAATCCAAAAAGGAACTGCAACAGTCGATCGACGAGGCAGACAAACTGGTCGACAAACTCAGCAAGGACGATTCCCTGACCCTGACCGGGCGCAAACTGCTGTCCGCGCTGTCCAAGGCCGCGGACTCCGGACAGAAGCTCGTCGAAAGCAGCAACATCAAGGATTCCAAGTATTACAAGGCGGCCAAGGTCACGCTTGACGAAGCCATTGACATGGCTGACAACTGGGTGAACAGCCAGGCGGCCAAAGCGCAGTAGCATGCTCCCGCGTGTTGCTTCCGCAGCCACGTCTAAAGTTTCCTTCGGAAAGCATGACGTGAATACGACGTCGGATGTGTGGAAGCGTGTAAGGGGGGACGGATGGCAGACGCGGGGCAGGAATCATCGGAAGGCATTAGCGTATCGAAGCCGGTCGCCCGCGTGATGATGCTGGTCAACGCGGCGGTATGGGGGTCCGGCTACACCATGCTCAAGCATGTGCAGGAGAACATGCCGACACAGTGGATGATGTTCTTCCGCATGGCTTCGGCGGTACTGCTTATGGCCATCGTGTTTTTCCCACGTCTTCGCAGGATTCGCCTGCGCCGCTATATCGTTCCCGGTCTGATACTCGCGTTGACTTACTGGCTGGGATTCATCTTCCAGCTCAAAGGACTTGAAACCACGTCTCCCGGACGCAACAGCTTCTTCACCGACACCTATTGCGTGATGGTGCCGTTCGTGGTGTGGGCGTTCACGCGCAAACGCCCCAGCTGGCAGCATCTGGTGGCCGCGTTCGTCTGCGCGTTCGGCATTGGTCTGGTGTCGCTGAGCGGCGGCGGTGGCGCGGAACTCATGCATATGAGCTTCGGTGACGCCATGACTATCATCGGCGCGTTTTTCTTCGCGTTGAATCTGGTTTTGGTTGGTTTCATTGGCAAGGATTTCGACGCGATCGCGCTGATGCTTGCCGAATTCGTGTGGTGCGCCCTGCTGTTCGGTGCTGGCGCGGTGCTTACCGAAGGCGGACCGTCCATGGCTTGGGCGCGGTGGGACATCGTGCTGTGCATCGCCTACCTGGTGATCGGCTCCACGGTGATCGCCCAAGTGTTTCAAACCATCGCCATACAGAATCTGCCCACTTCCGAGGCGTCCGTGATCTTAAGCACGGAATGCATCTTCGCCATGCTGGTATCCGTGATTTTCACCGGCGAAACGTTGACCGTGCCGTCGTTATGCGGTTTCGCGCTGATTTTCGGTGCGATTCTGCTGTCCGAAATCCAACTGCCCTCCGCAAAACGACAGCGTGGCACAACGGAAGGCGATTAGAAGAACAGCGCCGCGATTCCCGCCGCGAAGCACATGAGCAGCACGGACGTGAGGAAGCTCGCCAGGAACGCTTTCTGTCCCTTCTTCGCGATGGCGCTGAAATTCACATTGATGCCGAGCGCCGCCATGGCCATGCCGAGCACGATGTAGGCGAAGTCCACCAGATTCGGTGCGATGGCACCGATGAACGGCACGAACGTGCCGATGATGGAAGCGCCGATGAAACCGAGCATGAACCACGGGAACGACACTTTGCGTTTGCCGTCGGCCGGCATTTCGGAATGGTTTTTATCCCACCAAACGGCGATGATGATGGCCGCGAACACCAGCATCAGCACGCGGGAAAGCTTCATGATGGTGGCGATGCCCACCGCGCCGAACGCGTCGCCGGCGGCCACGGCATGGGCGATTTCGTGCAGGGACGCGCCAGCGGTGATGCCCAACTGCGTCTTGCTCAGGCCCGTCAACGGCCCAAGGGCGATTTCCAGCAATGCGAAGATGGTGCCCATGATGGCGATGATGGCCACGGCCATCACCTCATTGTTGGCCTTCTCATCCTCTTTTTCCGGCGGCACCTTGATGGAGCCGGACAATCCCATGACGGCTGCCGCGCCACAGATGCCGGTACCGCCCGCCACGAGAATGGCGAGCTGCGGATCGACGCCAAGCTTGCGTGCGATGTTGTAGCACACCACGATGGTGAGCGTCACCACCACTGCCGCGATCGGCAGACACTTGATACCCTGCGTGAACAGCACCGTCAGATTGAGCTTGAAACCAAGCAGGATGATGCCCAGGCGAAGCAGCTTGTTCGAAATGAGCCCGGCCGCATCCTTCACACCGGCCTTATGTTCGGCGGAACGGTTCGAATACCATTTGCGGATCGGGAACTGCGCGACCATGCCGATGAGCAGAGCGATGATCAACGCGCCGAACAGGCTGAATCCCGGAAACTGCTTGAGCCACGAAGCCACCAGAGAGGCCGCCAACGTGACGATGCCAATGAACGCCATTTCCTTGGTGGCTATGCGAGTCCACCATTTCTTGCAAAAATCAATCACGAGCGTCAAGTGTTCCGGTTCATGCGGACAAGCCGGCCGGATGGGGAGACACGCGCGGGAATCCATATTTTGCAACATATCTCGAACGGGTTTGAGGTCTGTTTGCTTCAAGTCGGGTTTAAGTTGGTACGCTGGAGATGCAAGCCAAAAACACAGGCAGAATCAAGGAGGGTCAAGATGCAATTCGAAGCCTCGCGACTGGAAGGACTGGAACACCGCACCGACGCGCAGTCCGCACCGGAAGTGTTCTTCACGCCGATCATCACACCGGAAAGCCTCGTCGCCGCCTACCATGCGCTCGGACGCAAGCCGGAAGGCAAAACGGCCATCAAAGTCCATTCCGGCGAATCGGAAAAATCCAATAATCTCAATCCTTCGCTCGTCAAGGACCTCGTGCAGGAGATCGGCGGCACGCTCGTGGAATGCGCTACCGCATACGACGGCAATCGTGAAACCCCCGAAAAAAGCCTTGCCACGTTCAAAAAGCACGGATACGCCGATCTTGCGCCAATCCAGATCATGGACATGAGCGGCGAAATCGAGATCCCGGTGGCCAAGCACCGCCACATCGCCTACGACATCGTCGGCAAGCATATCGACGACTACGATTCCATTTTCGTGCTGTCGCATTTCAAAGGCCATCCGATGGGAGGCTTCGGCGGCGCGCTCAAGAACGTGTCCATCGGCATAGCCTCGTCGAACGGCAAACGCTGGATCCATTCCGCCGGCGTCACCAAGGACAAGTGGGTGGAAACTCCTCAGGATGCATTCCTCGAATCGATGGCCGAAGCCGATGAGGCCGTGATCAGCCACATGCATGGCAAGATGATGTATCTGAACGTCATGAACCGCCTGTCGGTGGATTGCGACTGCCTGGCCTCCCCGACGGAACCGGACATGCATGACATCGGCGTGCTGTCCTCGCTCGACCCGGTGGCACTCGACCAGGCATGCGTCGACCTCATCCACACCGCCCCCGACGGAGCGTCCGTCACCGAACGCATCGCCTCGCTCCACGGCGAACACATCCTCGAATACGCCGAGGAACTTGGCATCGGTTCGCGCGCGTACCGTCTGACCGTACTCGACTGACGGCGAACGCAATGGTCACGAAACCCGCGAAGCCTACGGAAGCCAGCATCGCAATCGCACGTATCGAAACGTTGCTTGCCGAACGCGATTGTGTGTTCGTCGCAATCGACGGGCCATGCACGTCTGGCAAAACCACGTTTGCCGCGATGCTCAACAGGCGTTTCGGCGGCAACGTGCTGCACATGGACGATTTCTTCCTCCGTCCCGAACAGCGCACGCCGGAACGTTTCGCCGAACCCGGCGGCAACGTGGACCGTGAACGGTTCGAAACGGAAGTGCTGGCACCGCTCGCCGCCGGACAAGCCGCGCAATACCGGCCATGGGATTGCCATACAGGCGATTTCGCCGTCGCGTACGCCGTCGAACCGGCCCAGCTGACCATTGTGGAAGGCAGCTACAGCATGCACCCCGCCTTGCGGAGGTATTACGATTGCATGATCTGTCTTGCGGTCGATCCTGCCGAACAGTTGCGTCGGCTCGAACGACGCAATCCACGCATGTTGCAACGATTCGTCGACGAGTGGATTCCGCTGGAAAACCGCTATTTCGAAGCGACCAATATCCAAGCCGTCGCCGATTTGCTGGTCGACACCGCGCTGCCGGACGGTGGGTCGGTCGTCGAGCCGGTATGACGTATACGCATATCCGAAGAGAAGGAAACATTAAGGAGAAAACAAATGTCTGATTCCGCAACCATGCCCGCGGCCGCCCTGCGCCGCACCGACCTGCCGAAACTGAGTCTCGGCACCAAGACAGCAGCCACCCTGCTCGCCATCGTCGCAGCGGTCGTGCTGCCGCAACTGTTCCACGTCATCGGCGCCGTCTCCGGACAGGGCACCATGCTGGGCGTCGCGTTCCTGCCGATGCATCTGCCGATCATCTTCGTCGGCCTGATCGCGGGCCCCGCCGTCGGCGCGATCGCCGGCGCCGCCGCTCCGCTCGTGAGCTTCCTGCTGTCCGGCATGCCGATGCTGGCGATGCTGCCGCTCATGATGGTCGAACTGTGCGCATACGGCCTGGTAGCCGGTCTGCTGCGCGGCATCAAGCTGCCGAGCCTGGCGAAGGTGGTCATCGCACAGCTCGCCGGACGTGTGGTGCTGACCGCAGCCACCGCGATCGCCGTGTTCGCGTTCGGTTCCAGCAAGGCCATCGCCGCCACATGGACGAGCGACCTGGCCGCCGGCCTGCCCGGTCTCGCGCTGCAGTGGGCGCTGATTCCGCTTGCCGCCTACTGGACCGAGTCGCTGATCGCCAAGCGCAACCACTGATATGACGTTTGCCCGGCCACGTTCTGGGCAAACGCGTGATATGCGGGAGCCGAGCCGTTAAGCTCGGCTCCCGTTACTTATAGGAGGACTACGTAGGAGTTTTACGAAGGGGAAGCGGTCATGATCGCAGGAGTGTCCATCACCACTTTGCTGCTGGTGCTTGTCGCCGGAATCGGCGCGGGATTCGTCGGATACGCGGTCGGCGCGTCCTCGCTGATCTCCTATCCTGCGTTGCTGGCGTTCGGCATTCCGCCCGTGCTGTCCAACACCACGAACACGGTGGGCGTGTGCGGCACCGGCATCGGCGGGCTGCTGTCCGCGCGCAAGGAGCTCAAGGGCCAGGGACGCCGTGTGGCTGTCTACGCTTGCATCGGCTTGGTCGGAGGCATCATCGGCGGCTTGCTGCTGTTGGAATTGCCCGCGAAGGTCTTCGAATTCGCTGTGCCGCCGCTCATTCTGTTCAGCGCGTTGATCATCGCGCTGAACCCGCGGAAGAAAGCGGCCGCACGCGACGCTGTCGCGCAGGCGTTGCCCCAATCGCAGCAAGGCGAGCGCGCGGCGCTGATCGCCAGTAGGACGGCCAATGGCAGTCTGCGCAACGACCCGTGGTGGCTGTGGGTTGGCGTGAGCTTCGTCGGCATCTATTCGGGATATTTCGGTGCCGCCGCCGGTACCCTCGCCCTGGCGATCCTCGACCTCGGCAAGATCGGCCCGTTCCACCAGATCAACGCGCTGAAGACCGTGGTCGGCTTCGGCGCGAACATCTCCGCCGCGATCATGTTCATCTGCCGTGGCTCCGTCTACTGGCCGTTCGCCATCGCCATGTGCCTGGGCTGCATCATCGGCAGTTCCATCGCCCCTCCGGTCACACGCCATATCCCCGAGAACATCATGCGCGCCGCCGCCGTGCTCACCGGCATCGTCCTCGCCGTCAAGCTTGGCTGTAGCACCTATTTCTAAAAGCCTTTGGTTCCGGAGTGTGGCGTGTGACCGTGCGGCTGCGCTCCGGAACGACAATTTCCGGTTCCTCGTGTGCCGAGATTCGTCTTGGCCTGGTGACTTGCGGCGGGTTTGTTCCCAAGCGGGTGTTCCGTAGGTGGTTTTTCGCTTCCGTAGGTGGTTGCCGGAGGAAAGGCGTTTGAGAAACGGCTTAAATTAAGCCATTCTCAGACACCAATACCAGAACCAACCACCTACGGAACCACAAAACCACCTACGGAATTGAGTCTGGCAACGGTGTTTGGCGCTTTTACTGAAGATGGTGAAAAACGGTATATGCCGCTTCGAGTGGCTCGATTATTTCGAATATCTGAAAAGAGTAGGAACCCCCCATTAGATAAGTGTCGATAGTGCCCGCATGACGATATCTACATCCTTGTTTTCCAGCTCGCGAATGACGTGCAGATAGGTTTCCTGAGTTGTAGTCATGCTGGCATGGCCTAGACGGCGTGACACGCTGGCGATCGATACGCCGGCGAACAGCAGCAGCGATGCGTGTGTATGGCGCAGACCATGGACGGAAATAACTGGCACGTCCACGTTTCTGCAATGTTTTGCAAGCACGTCGTTGGCTGTTGAGTTGTAGACCTTGCCGTGCACGAAAATAGGTTTATCATGCGGAAGATCCTTGAGTAATCCAGACATTTGCATGATGAGTTGCCAGTCGAGTTGCACTTTACGCACGGACGATTCGTTTTTCGTGGGTACGAAACCGCCGCCGTTTTTATAATCCCAAGTTTTGTTGACGGAAAGCGTCTGGTGTGCGAAATCAAAGTCATCGGGTGTGAGCCCAAGCGCCTCAGAGAATCGGAGTCCGGTTTTCGCGATAAGGAGGATAAGCCAATCCCAGCTTGCCTCGGCCCCAAGATCAAGGTCCGCGAGCATGGCATGCAGCTCGAATTGGTTGAGATACTTCATTTTCTTAATGCGTGGCTGCTTGCCTTTGATGATGACTTTACGCGTTGGATCACGGGGTATGAGTCCTTCGTCAACGGCATCGAGAATGGCGCCTTTGATCTGATGGTGAAAATCCATGGTGGTTTGGCGCTCATGATGCTGTGCATATCCGTTGATGAGCTGCTGGTATGCGGTTCGATCCATATCGGTGAGTCTGAGTTCAGGGATGAGCTTGCCGAGCCAGGATTGCGTAAGTCGATATTTGCCCATGGTCACGTCTCTGATGGCGCCTTCCTTGTACGTTCTCACCCACTGGGCGTAGTAGTCGCAGAACAGCGATTCTGATGTGATGGTTTCCTGCATGAGATGCGCCTTTCTAAAAATAGGGGATTGGCGCAGCCATCATACTTACGCTGATGAAGGGTGATGAGGGAGTCCAGACGGTCGAAGAACGCGCCGATTTGGCGCTGCTCTTCTAAAGATGGAACGGCAATTTCTTCATTAAGGAAGTCTTTTGCAACGAGTTCATGCATCATTGTTGATGCTTTAGTCGAGCGTGTCAACACATCCTTCATAGCTTTTTCATTGTTGATACTGTATTTCCAGTACATCAAGTCAAAAGGCCGGATCGGCCGAAAAACCTTGAAAACATGCGAAACAATACCATCGCCAATTGTGTTTTCCACCAAACGCCCATGCGCAAAGTTCTTGCTTCGATTTCCCTCGAAAGCTATATCTCCCAAGCGCATGACATTGTATGTTTTCAAATAGTCATCTTCAGTAACATAGACAACGGGATTGAAATACATATGCGCAACAGAAATAATACGATCCCTGCCGTAGGTCAAATCATTTTTTTCTGAGACCTCTTTATATAGCTCCCCCAGCTTACGCTGTTCCCAAGGGTCAGTGAAACCAGCGAAACGAATCTGCGGAACCAACGCTTTTTCATGCTGTTCGGCCATATCATTCACCCCCGAGCAGTGCTTTGAGCTCTTCCAGACCCGCCATATCGCGAGCATTGCCGGTCAAATCGCCCAGCATTCCAGCCAATTCCTTCTCCGCTTCATCGATTTGGCCGCATACATCGGCATATGTGGTGGCATACTTGTTCTTCAACGCGTTCACTTTGCCGATGAACTCGTCGATCACAGCATTCGGCAATGCTTCCAGTTGCTTCTGCAATGGTGTAATCCACTTGGCTTCCAGCAACCTTCTGGCTTCGTCATCGCTCAACACCTTGATCGCATCGCAGGTCTTCTCCTCCAACGCGTTTCGCTTGGTTTTGATACCAGACTTCAGCTTTTTCGCCTCATCGAACAACTTCTGGGCCTGCACCAAGCCGCGCTCAAAATCAGAAACCGGGGTCTTGCCGATCGCCTTGACCGCTTTCTTCAGTTCGGCGGCAACGAAAGCGTCACCGTCCTGATTGATCGCATCGCTATTCTGCTTGTCATCCTCATCGAAACCTTCCAAAATGGTTTCAATCTCGGAATCAATGTCCTGCACACGGCGTTCGTCCGCCTCGATCGCGGCCAAATCATCGTGCAGCAGCTCACGTTGAACCAAGTCGAAGGGCAGAACGCGGCCAATCCAGCCATCCTGCACTTCCACATCCTTGCCGCCTTTTTTCTTGATGACCATGTTCGGGTCCACGGCTCTTACCGCATCGAAGCCTTCGGAACCCAGCACTTCCAAATCAATGGAGATGCCGCCCCAAGCATCATCAAGCTTCTGATAGGCGTCATACGGGTCGATCAGCGCGGTATCGGCAACCATCGCATCCAGTTCCTCACCAATGGCCGTTTCCTGCCCGAGCGCATCCACCTGTTCAGGATGCTCCACCAAGCGGAAGCGTAGGTCGGAGGGAAGCCCGGAAATGGCCTGCGCATATGAAGCGACGAACGTCTGTACGTCGGCATTGTTGCGCACCACAGTGGCGACGTCATCATGGTCGCAGGCATAGCAGGCACCATTATCGCGGAACAGCTCAGCCTTCAGACTCGGCCAGGCGTTCCAATATTCCCCAAGCTGCTCGACCTCGCTCTTCGGAACGCCTCCGAACATCGAAGCGTACATATCCCATGTCTCCGCATTCTCAGACGAATCAACATACCGGGGAATGTTGAGGTTGTAATCATTGGCGCGAATCTCGTCAATGGACACCAAACGGCTGAATTTGGGCACCGTGCGGTTGTTCGACACCACGTCGACAATGCGTTTGATGTCAGAAGCCTGTAGCTTGTTGTTCTTGCCGTCCTTGATGAAATGTTTCGACGAGTCAACAATGAGCACCCTGTCGTCATCGCGTTTCTTGCGCAGCACCATCACGATGGTGGGGATGCCCGTACCGAAGAAAATATTCGCCGGAAGGCCGATAATCGCCTGAATATGGTGGTTTTCAATCAGGTTCTTACGAATCTGGCCTTCCTCGCCGCCGCGGAACAGCACACCGTGCGGCAGAACGATGGTCATGATGCCATCGGCACGCAGATGGTACAAGTCATGGAGCAGGAACGCGTAATCCGCCTTGGACTTCGGTGCTATGCCATAGCTGAAGCGTGGATCGATCTCCTTGTCAGTGGGATCCCAATTCTGCGAGTAGGGAGGGTTGGAGACCACCGCATCCACGAACAACGGATTGTATGTTTCCTCCTTGTTCTCCAACGTGTCGAACCACGGCCAGTCGTCTTCCAAGGTGTCGCCGTTGCGGGCGACGATGTTGTCGGGAAGAATACCGCGCATCACCAGATTCATACGCGTCAGGTTGTAGGTGTTCTCTTTGAGTTCCTGCGCATAATACATGATGGAATTCGGATTGCCATTGCGCCGAGCCACAGACTGGCCAATATGAATCAGCAAAGAGCCGGAACCGGATGTTGGATCGTAGATCTTGATCTGCTCGCGCCCCTGCAAATGCCATGCGACGATTTCGCTCATCAGCTGGGAGACCTCGGACGGTGTGTAGAATTCACCGGCCTTCTTGCCCGCATTGGCGGCAAAATTGCTGATGAGATATTCGTAAATGAAGCCAAGCACGTCATAATCCTGACGGCTATCCATCGGAATGTCCTTAATGAGATAAATCAGGTCTCGCGCGGCCTTGGACTGGCTTCTCGCATCAGTGCCAAGCTTGGAAAGTCCGGTCTGCAGGGTGTCGAAAATACCGTCGAACACTCTCTTACGCGCCGGATTGATGTTGCGGGAGAACGCCGAAAGCGCATCACGCACGTTGGAAATCTCGAAATCGTTGCCCTTTTTGACCCATGTGGAGAACAGGTTGTCATAGGAGATGAAGTAGCCGCACTCATCCTGTACGCCTTCCACAATGTCCGGATTATCCTCCGTAAGCAGCAGCAGGTCATCCTCGGTGAAATCGGTGTCCTTCAAGCGCATCAGCTCGTTTTCTGAAAGGAATTTGTAGAAGATGAAGCCAAGAATGTAATCCTTGTATTCGTTCGCCTCAATCTTGGAACGCATCTTATTGGCGGACTCCCAGATTTTCGAAGCGAGCTGCTGCTTGTTCATCTATCCCTCCTCATTGCGGTGCCGGCAAAATGCGCGGCTCCACGAGCGACTGCACATCTTTCACAAGAATACCGCACCCCCGCTTGGGAACAGCGTAAGCTGTGCGAGATTGCCGCATTTGGTGGTGGGCATACCCCATCTATGTCAGACCCTGACAACTATGAAGGCGGAAATGTGCTGTGGGTTACGTCCCAAGATGTGAAGTCCTATTATCTTGATGGGACCACAACCCAGATAACGGAAAAGGGTGCAAAAGAGCTGACTCTTTATCCTATGGGGGCTTTGGTGATGGTAACACGAAGCGGGATTCTTCGTCATACCCTTCCGGTGGCTGAACTATGCAAACCATCAACCGTAAATCAAGATATTCGTGTTATCTTGCCCCAAGAAGATAAATGTTGCGGAAAATGGTTGCTGCAATTCTTTATTTCGCGTAACAAGGAACTGTTGCTTGAGTTCGGCAAGACAGGCACGACTGTCGAAAGTGTTGACTTCAGCAAGATGAAAGACATGATTTTACGCATGCCGTCCTTGTCTGAGCAAAGGCAAATAGGACTCTATTTCGCGCGACTTGATAACCTCGTCACCCTTCATCAGCGTAAGCTCGAATTACTGCGGAATATTAAGAAATCCATGCTCGACAAGATGTTCGTATAGGGGTGTTCATGGCAACAATCACGTTATTTCACGGTTCCCCATACGAATCCGTGACCCCCGAGTACGGTTTGGGTAACGACAAGCATGACTACGGTCGTGGTTTTTATCTGACTAAAAGTGTCGAGCTCGCCAAGGAATGGGCCGTGTGCAGGCCGGATGAGTCCAATGGCTGGGTCCACCAGTACGAACTGAACACGAATGGGCTGCGCATCCTGGATTTTCAGGAACATAGCGTGCTTGCCTGGCTGGCCGAGCTGATGAAACATCGTGATGCCGCCGATTCCAAGCGTTATCGCGTGCTTGCCGCAAAATTCATCGCCAAATATGGCATCGATACCAGCGATTATGACATCATCAAAGGTTGGCGTGCGAACGCCTCGTACTTCTACATCGCCAAAGAATTCGTCCGAGACAATGTGGACGTCGATATTTTGGAGGAACTGCTGTCACTTGGCGGACTGGGGATCCAGTATTGCATCAAGAGCGAAAAGGCATATGGGCAACTGCGCGAAGTCAATGAGGGCTTGCTTTCCGTGAGCTACAGCGAATTCAACGACAAATACAATCAGAGGGATGTTGAGGCGCGGCAGAACATGCGTGATCTCATCGATTCCGATGCCAATACGGTGACCAACGTGTTCAGCACGTTGCTCTAGGGGTGGTGACAATGCGGGCATATCCAGAGGTCTACCGGGATGATGTGGTGGAAAGCCAGGGCAAGCTTTTCGACTACGTGGCGCAGTCGTTCCCTAACAAGAGCACGGAGGATTTCATCGCCACGTATATGACGAGCAAAACACGCAAAAGCATTGATGAAGCCAAAGCCTACGTCAATACGATGGATGCGGAAGAGCTGTGGGAATATTTCACCGAGACCGAGCAATACCAGTTGAAGGACGGCAAGGCGCTTAAAGGGTTCATGCCCGATTGGATCGGTGAGTTCTACGCCTACTATCAGTGGTTCTATGGCATTCCAAGCGCCAAGGTGATTGCCCAAGTACCATTGGAATTCCTGGAAAAAGCCTATTTCGGGCTGCATGATCTCGATCTGGAGCTTGCGGTGCGGAAAGTCGGCAAGGAATGACAGAAGTTATCTGTTTCCACAATCCCGATGAGGTAAACGGATATCTGAGCAACTGGTATCCGTCGCATTTCGTTATGAACGGCATTGAATTCTCCTCGATGGAGCAGTACATGATGCATCGCAAGGCCTGCTGTTTCAATGACGCTGAAACAGCTGCGCGAATCCTTGAAACCGACGACGTGGCCGAAATCAAACGGCTTGGCCGATTGGTGACCGGTTATGACGATCACGTGTGGAATGGTGTTCGTCAAATCGAAGTTTATGAAGGATTACTTGCCAAATTCAGCCAGAACGCCGAACTTGGGGCACGGCTTGAGGTAACCGGCACCGCGCTGCTGGCGGAATGCGCCGTCAAAGACCGCATCTGGGGCATCGGCCTGTCGATGCATGACCCAGACAGGTTCAATCCGAGGCAATGGCGCGGTCGGAACCTGCTCGGATACGCTCTAATGCTCACAAGAAGGAAGCTCAGCCGTATAGATTGACGGTAATACGGCTGTTTTCCTGGTTTTAATTGCCCCCGCTTGGGAACAGCGTAAGCTCTCTGAACTGGTTGAAATTGAGAGAGGAGGTTCGCCACGACCGATTGAGCGATACATTACAGATGATCCTTGTGGACTTAATTGGGTGAAAATTGGCGACGCTCCAGAACTTGGCCGATATATAACCCAAACTACCGAGAAAATAAAACCTGAAGGTCTCGCAAAAACCCGCCAGGTGTATCCGGGGGATCTAGTTTTATCGAACTCTATGAGCTTTGGACGACCATACATCATGGCCATTAAAGGCTGTATTCATGACGGCTGGCTGCTGATCCGCGATGCCCAGAAACACTTCGATCCTATTTTCCTCTGCCATATGTTGGGTGCTCCACAGATGCTTAATCAATATCGCATGTTCGCAGCAGGAAGCACGGTTAATAATCTCAACAAAGAACTTGTTGGGAAAGCCATCGTTTCATTGCCAAGTAAAGATGAACAACGTGAAATTGGTATTGTCTTGGACCGTCTGGACTCCCTCATCACCCTTCATCAGCGTAAGTAT
>OIYU01001194.1_pt1 | contig 17508 bp, 20 predicted proteins | sample 1588321 | NCBI WGS metagenome assembly OIYU01 (sample SAMN03283258) | human gut metagenome | biome: human-associated habitat; material: feces | host: Homo sapiens | place: USA | collected 2013 | reverse complement strand
AAGTGGGGTGTTTTGCTATGCCAAAAGGAGTACCAAACAAACGATATACGCCGGAATTCAAGAAGCTGGTGATCGAAACCATGCAGGAAGAGGAATTGAGTTACAGCGAAACCTGCCGACGATTTGATGTAAACAGCAGAGATCAGATCAAATCATGGGAGCGAATCTACCTGGAGGAAGGGCCGGAAGGCTTTGCCGTTGAACGGCGTGGCCGCAGCAGTAAGGGTCGTCCGCCAAAGCAGTTGCCGAAGCAGGTAGAAGAAGATCTGCTGGCAGAAGTCCAGCGGTTGCGTGCGGAGAACGATTACCTAAAAAACTTGCAAGCCTTGGTTTTGGAAGACGAGCGACGCCAGCGCAGAAAACGCAGGTAGTTCAAAAGCTGAGGCAAAGACATTCTCTGGATATTCTTCTCTCAATCGCTCAAGCGGAGAGAATCAGATTCATTCTGAGGAGACTGCCAAGCGCCGTACAAAGTCAGACTGAACCAGTGAATGGGTTCGGTCTGCTTTGACGGCGCTTTTTTGCTGCCCGATTTCTTTGTACGGCGTTGAGAGTCCTTTCCCGGCTTGGCTCGGGAAGGGACTTTTTCCATGAAACGCCGCTTTGAACAATACATCTGCCGCTACCCGTGAGCTCCGAATTTTTGATTTCAACCAAATTCAAAAATTCAAAGGAGATCACGGCATGAAAACATTAAAGGAGTTCGATTACGACCTTTGGGCAATCGAGGAAAACGGAAGAAAGAGATATTTCGCCAGAATCAAGGCCACTGGCGAGGAAACGGAGGTCAGCCTTGAGGTGATGCGGCTGCTGCTCCGTCAGGAAAAGCAGATGCGCCGGGAGTACGCAAAACAGCAGACCATCGGGCCGGTTCTGAGCCTTGATGCCATCCGCGACGGCGGAAGCATGGACGAGTCCGCGTGGCTGCTGGATACGCGGCAGCGCATCGACTCCGAGGTGCTCACGGCAGAACTTACAGACGCATTCTGCAAAACGCTGACGGACAGCCAGCGTTCGATCTTTCGGGAATGCCTCATCGAGGGGAAAAGCCAGTCCGCGTATGCTGCGGAGCACGGCATCAGCGTCCCTATGGTCAACAAGCAGATTCGCGCCATCCGGGGAAAGGCAACAACGACCTGCCGATTCTCTGCAAAGTGTACTACGGTATGACAGAGGCTGAGGAAGCCCTGCTGTTTGCCATGCAGACCGGCTACTCCGCAGCCCTGACGCCCAGCGCGAAGCTCCGCGCCAATCTTCATGGCGAGGACAAGGCGTCGGGCGAGTTTTACGAAGCGACCGAGGACGCAGGATTTCATGTGGGCTTTGAGCGCGGTGGGGGCGTCGGGCGCATCATCTGCATCAATACCGCTTTTGCGGAGTTCAGGCGCGCCGGGGCGGAGATTTATAAGGAAGCGCTGACCATCCTGCTGGAAGCCTGGGGCGGCGATCCGGAATCCCTGAGAGCTGAGGTTCTTCAGGGATTCATTCATTTTGTGGAGCTTTACCATGATGAGTATGACCGTAACCGGGCCTGTACTCAGTCACTTGTCTACGCTTACCAAAATCGCCGGCCTATTGTTGATGACCGGATGGTACAGCTCGTCTTGGTGGGCGAGGTCTCTTGAATCTACTAATGAAGGGAGCGGCTCTGGCCCCTCCCTTCTCTTGTACGACAAAATACTCCAGCGACGTCTATTCGCCCCGCCCGCCGGACATCCGTGTCCGGCTTCTTCCGACAAAACCGCCCGTCCATTTTACGACAGAACAGCCCGGCCGCGACAACTGATCTTACCGAAAACGAGCTCAAGGAAAAGTACGGCGCTATCATCGCGCAATATGTGCCGTATGTGCTTCTTTCGATGGAACACGCAATTACGATGGTTAAGTACCATAGCAATAACCGGAAACACAGCAAGCGCAATGCGGAACACAGCGACGCTTTCGGTTACGATGACGGCGAGCTTGAAAAGTATCATCCTGAACTGATTGATGATCCCTTTGGGCAGAGTGCTGACATGGATTTCCTTTATGAAGCGCTTGATCGGTTACCCGAATCTCAGCGAAGCAGAATTCAGAAATACTATATGCAGGATATGAGCTATGTCGAAATTGCTGCTGATGAGGGTGTTTCTCCGCAGGCCGTACAGCAAAGTATCGCACGATCCTTAATTTTTTTGAAGAAAATTCTCGCAGGGCGTTGATTTTGACCCCTCTGAAATTCCGAATCAGTGAGAGGACTTTTCTCTACGACATCAGAAAGCGAGAATTTACATTATGAAGGATCGAAAAGTAAACCGCGGAGAAATCTACTGCTATGACTTCGGTGAAAACAGCGGCTCCGTGCAGACAGGCCGACGCCCTGTTCTTGTGGTTCAGGCAGACAACTTCAACGAGCACAGCCCTACCACAGTCATCGCCGCAATCTCCAGCGCACATAAGTGCAAGTATCTCCCTTCTCATATCTTCCTGGGTGAAGAGTACGGCCTCACGCAGCCCTCTGTTGTTCTTCTGGAGCAGATCCGAACAGTAAACCAGAATGAGCTGGGTGCGTACATCGGCATCGTTGATGACGGGGACATGCTCAATACCATTTCCAATGGGCTGAAGAAGACCCTTGGTATGTGGAGATATCAGACGGCCCGAACAGGAACACGATGCCTTTGTGGGCGCTGTTTACAGGAGTACATGGACACACGAGCTTATATCATCAGCAGGCTCGACCCGTTCCAGAAGCAAAAGGATAGCTGTGACCGGTGCGGAAAACCCGGATTCGATTACGCACTGAAGGAACGAACCAAGCGATTCTAATTCCATAGGCAAAAAGAAAGGGAACTGCAGTTTTCAGCAGTTCCCTTTCGGTTATTTCGATTTGTTGTCTACGGCGTGGGCCAACAGCATATTCAATGCGTCTTCTTTTGCTCGCTCATCTGCGTTACGCGATGCTACCAATAGCTGGATCTCATATTCCGACAGCGTGGAATCTTCAACTTCTTGTCTTCCTAGAAGGTAATCTACAGTGACGCCAAAGAGATCAGCCAGCCGGATCAAAGCATCTACGGAGGGCTGCCGGTTTCCCGTTTCGTAACGAGAATACACGACGGAGGATACGCCAAGTGCATTTGCGACCTGAAGCTGCGTCAGGTTTTTGCGAACACGAATTTCTTTAATGTTCACTCGATGCTCCTCCTTTCCCTTAATATATATATTTTACTACCGCTGTGGAAACGAATAAATTACCGATTCGGTAATTACCATCTTGATCACTTACCAATTTGGTAGTACGATATACCACTGAGGTAATGTTTCTGTGTCACTTCGCATCCCTCGGAAGCGGAGGACATCATGAGATTGAAAGAAATCAGAATAAGTCGCAAACTCAAGGTGCAGGAGGTCACGGAATATCTGTGCTGCTCACCGTCTGTTTACAGCCGCTACGAGAGTGGTAAAAGAGAGCCGTCCATTGAAACGCTCCTGCGACTGTCGAAATTGTTCAAGGTTTCCGTGGATGAACTGCTCGGAAACGAAGAGGTCGTAGACACAAGCATAACCGAAGATGAGGCCATGATGGTCCAGGCAATGCGGCAAGCCGATGAACGAGCCTGCCAAGATGCTTTGGTATTACTCAGGTGCCACAAAACCAAATAACTAAACGATAAACAGAGAGATGCAGAGTGACACAGTGCTTTGCCTCTCTCATGCGAGAAGCACCGCGTTTGCGGTGCTTCTTTTTTCTATGTTCGCAAGGAAGCACGCACATTTGGTCTCCGGTCTTGTGCGAGCTTATTATCTTCAAAAATACGACCTTGGAGCCGTTTTTGCCAAATTGGCGCACTGGAAACAGGGTTATTGCCAAAACGGCGATGGCGGCACGAATTGGCAAATATTATAATTAAGACGAAGTATACTCAGTGTCAATTTGCGGATATATGTGCGAGGTTAAGATGGGAAAAACAATCTGCGAATACTACTCCAATGTGACGGCTAAGCCTGTTGATTGGCTCTGGTATCCATATATACCTTACGGCAAGCTGACCGTAATCCAAGGCGATCCTGGCGAGGGCAAATCTACGTTTGTTCTCAATTTGGTATCTCTTCTAACAAATGGCCAGAAAATGCCTGATGGATATCGTTTGCCCGGACCGGGCGTTGCTATTTATCAGTGCGCGGAAGATGGAATGGCTGATACAATCAAGCCCCGGCTGATGAAGGCTGGGGCAAACTGCGACAGGGTTGCCTACATTATTGATGACGATATTGCCCTAACCCTGGAAGACGGCAGGATAGAAGCTGCAATCGAAGAGACCGGAGCCACTGCCTTTATTATTGATCCCTTACAGGCTTTTATTCCTCCGGATGCTGACATGCAAAGCGCTACTAAAATGCGTTCTGTCATGCGCAAGCTAGCAAGCACTGCAGAAAAGCACCACTGTGCTGTCATTCTGATTGGACACATGAACAAAGGAAACGGAGCTAAAAACCTGTACCGGGGACTTGGGTCCATCGACATTGCAGCTATTGCGCGAAGTGTTTTAATGATATCGAGGGATGAGAGCCGTCCTGGGATTCGTTACATGTATCCGATCAAATCGAGCTTGGCACCTGAAGGTGCTGCTATCGCTTTTTCCTTCTCTGATTCAGGTTGCATTGAGTGGCATGGCCGTTACGAGCTGGACACAACAGCCTTGATTGACAGCATTACCGTCAAAACTACAAAACGGGAAAAAGCACGAGCAAAGATGATTCAGCTTTTGGAGCATGGGGACAAGCCCGCCAAGGAAGTATATGCAGGGCTTTCCAATATTGGCATCGGAAGTCGGACCGTTGAGAAGGTCAAGAAGGAATTGCAGATTAAGACGTACCGTTCTGGCGGCTGCTGGTACTGGCAGCTCCCTCAAAAATTGGATGAGGCATAACCCCTTTGCCTCGTTACAGAGCAAACATTCAGGAGAGATATTATGCAGAAAAAACTGAGGGTCGCCGGTTATGTGAAACTGGAAAAGCTATGGGAGCGCAGGCGCGCACAGGCTTTAGAATATCATACCAAATATTACGCAAAGAAGTATTCTGACTCTACGGATTTTGAGCTTGTTGGTGTGTACATCGATATTACTGGCCGCAAGGAAATCAAGAACCGTCCAGAAATGCTCCGCCTGATACATGATTGCAAAGAAGGTCGGATTGACTGCATTGCAACGCAATCACGGGCTTATCTTGCTGCCAATACTGGTGAGTTTTGCAGTCTGATTCGCTACCTGTTTGACATGGCTACTCCAATACATATCATCACCGAAGATGAGGCATATAACATCAACACGATTATCAACGAGGATCAGCAGAAAGAAGAATTGTACCGCATGGCATACAGCTTCACCGAAATGAACCCCGATGAATATCGCAAATGGATAGAGGGAGTTTTCCTCGGAATCGATAAGCATGTACTGCAGGAAGGTGGTCACTATGGAATCTGACAAGAAAAATGAAATTGTAAGTGCCGGCGAGGAAGCAACGGAAGTTACCGTGTCCCCGCAACAACCTGTTAGTACATGGAGACCACAGGATGCAGACCGTGAGGTTATCAAGGCCAACATTCGTCGCAGAGTATGGACCTCAAACGCTTCTCCCAAGGCGCAGTTCATACCGGCGAAACCGTTACCTACGGTTCAGGACGATGGTCGGAAAACGGTTGCTGTTTACGCTCGTGTCAGCACCAAGAGCACAGAACAGGTTTCATCTATTGAAAACCAGACGCGGTATTATACAGAAAAGGTAGAGAAAACACCGAATTGGGAAATGCTCGAAATCTACAGCGACGATGGACACACGGGAACGGACGCCAACCGGGAGAATTTTCAACGGCTCCTTTCCGATGTAATGAGTGGGAAAATAAACTGCGTGGTAGTAAAAGACCTTTCCCGTTTTGCAAGAAATTACAGTGATGCGGGAAGTCTGATTGACAACCTGTTTGTGCAGATGGGTGTCCGCTTTATCAGTCTTGCTGAAAATGTGGACAGTTATCTCAACCCGGACAGCGTTTCCAGTATTATCGTCCCGATTACAAATGTGATGAACGATCAATACTGCTACCAGACCTCAAAGAAGATCCGTCAGGTATTTGATTACAAGCGGCGCAACGGGCAGTACATCGGCGCATTTGCTCCGTATGGATATGTAAAGCACCCCAAGGACAAGCACCAGTTGATCATCGACCCCGATGCCGCTGAAATCGTCAAACTCGTTTTCTCTTTGTTCCTAAAGGGGACATCGAAACGGGCCACCGCTTTGTATCTGAATGAACACGGCGTACCCAGCCCCTCGGCTTATAAACTGCAAAAGGGCATACCTGTTTCAACAAGAGGATATGACGATCCTATGTGGGGAGCCCGCATGATCCACTCCATTCTTACGAACCCCACCTATACCGGGGATTTGGCGCAGGGCCGCAGCCGAGTAAAAAGCTATAAGGTACACGAGGTTGAAAGCGTCCCCCGTGAAGAATGGGTGGAAGTAGCTGGTACGCATGAGTCAATCATTGATTATGAAACCTTTGATAAGGTACAGGCCCTTTTACAGCGTGATACCCGTACTTCTCCAAAAGGCCGGGAAGTCCACCTGTTCAGCGGTTTTCTGAAATGTGCTGACTGTGGGCGGGCAATTACCCGGAGCGTAGGCAACAACAATAATGTGTACTATGCCTGCTCCACCTACAAGAACCGCTCCCGGACAGCCTGCACAATGCACTCAATCAAGCATAACCGTCTGGAGGCCGCTGTCCTCTTTGCAGTACAACAGCAAATCCATCTGGCTGTTTCATACTCGGAAATGATTGCCCGCATTAACACCGCCCCAGTCAAAAAGAGCCAGTCCATCCGCTTGGAAGAACTGATTGCTGCGAAGGAGCGGGAACTGGCAAAAATCAGCCGCTACAAGCAGTCCCTCTATCAAGACTGGAAAGACGGGGAAATTACCCAGCAGGACTACCGGGATATGAAAGCCGATTATGAGCGACAGACCATAGCTCTTACGGATGTACTGGCCCGGCTGAACGCTGAACGGGCGGAATTGGCAAACGGTGTAAAGAGTGAGCATCCCGCATTGGTGGCTTTTACAAAGCATCAAAATATCGACCAGCTTTCCCGGGAACTTCTCGTTGAGCTGATCGACCATATCAAGGTTTATGAGAATGGAAACATTAGTGTGAGATTTAAGTTTGCGGATGAATTTAGACGCATAGCAGAATACATTGAAATCAACACCACAAAACCCGCAGTAGCGGGCTAACCCCCGCTACATACCCTTTGACAGTGTGTTTTCCTAATAGGAGCTAATCATATGTTATTGCTATAAGCTTTTATAACTACCAGCCGAACTGGTGGTCGCCGGTCTCTAAAGAGCAAAACAGACATATGGAAGAACGGATTTAAATATCCGTTTTTTCCATATATCTGTTGTTTATGTACATAGCTTTTGTGCTTTTTCTCTAATATAATCTTTTTTAGAAGCATGGTGGATTTGTGGATATGTAAAAGCATGTGTCAGTCTTCAAGGCAACCTATTTCTGTTTGGTGAAGGGAAGTACTTCTTTCTTAACTCACCGGGAGTAATGCCCCAATGTTTTTTGAAAGCTTTGATAAAATAAAAATAGTCCTCAAACCCGGATTCCGACGCGCTTTCTTCGATACTCTTGCCGTCTACAAGCTGAATGTAGGCAAATTCAATTCTCAGATTGATTACCATCTGATGAATCGTGCAACCGTATCTTGCTTTGAATAGCAGATTCAGATGATGGTAGCTTAAGAAGAATTCCCTCTCAAAATCATCAGCGCAGATGTTTTCCTTATAGTGATCGTTTATGTAATTGAACAGCTTTAACCCAATATTGTGTTCACTATTCGGATATACATGGGTGATTTGACAAAACAGGCTCAATTGTTGAAGAAATGCGTAAAACTGGCTGTTTATATAAGAAGCGGACGTGAGTTTGTTAGCATACTGACTATGCAGCCCAATAATGTTTTGGAAAAAGGCGCGTTCTTTGGGCGTGTTTCCGAACAGGGGAAGCAGTATATGATCCGGAGAATGATTGTTAAAATCCGGAGCAACCTCACGGCCTTTCATATCGAAATGGAAGAACAGAGCTTCGTGATCGTCGATCTCAATGCCGTGATGACGTATGTTAGCCGGAAGCAAGAAGAAATCGCCGCTGGTCAACTTGCAGGAACAGTCGCCGACAACAATTGTCCGCTGGCCTTTTATAACAATGCCAAGTATCCAAAAAGGCAAGATGCGATCCGGATGGATGTTTGTTGTTTTCAGTCTACCAAGACTGATTATGTTCGGCGAACCTTCGAGTAAGTACCAGTTCATATGTCCATTTTGTCCTTAATTTAGGATGAATTGGTTTTAATATAACATCGCAAAAAAATAAGTCAATACATATGAGAGGTGTTTTATGAAAAAAATAACAGTTGCTGTCGTAGGATTGAGCTTCGGGATGGAATTTGTTCCAATTTACCGGGAGCATCCGGGTGTGAACAAAGTGTACGTCTGCGACTTTAGCAAAGATTTATTGGAAACCGCAAAAATGCGGTATGACATTCCCGAAGAATGCTGCACCGAAGAGTTTGAAAGCCTTCTTTCAAACCCTGAAATTGATGCAATTCATATCGTTACACCACCCGCAACACACGCAGACTATTCAGTCAAAGTCTTGAACGCGGGAAAACACTGCGCGTGTACCATCCCAATGGGAATGACAATGGACGAACTATATGCTGTTATGCGTGCCAGGAAAGCCAGTGGGAAGAACTACATGTTCATGGAGACCACAATATACCAGAGGGAGACTCTTTTTATAAAAGAAAAGCTTGAAAATGGTGAGTTTGGAAAGCTTCAGTATATGAGTGGCGCTCATTATCAGGATATGGAGGGTTGGCCGTCTTACTGGAGAGGATTCCCTCCTCTGTTGCATCCTACGCACGCCTGCGCCGCTTGTTTGATGTTCGCGGGTAAACGGCCGAAAGGGGTATACGGGGTAGGCTCGGGAAAAATACGAGATGAGCTGGCGCAGCAATATGGCTGCAACTATGCATTTGAAGTGGCACTTGTTGCCTTTGAAGACTCCGATTTGACCGTAGAGGTCGAGCGCTTTTTATATGATGTGGCGAGAGGTTACTCTGAATGCTTCCGGATTTATGGCGAGAAACAAAGCTTCGAGTGGCAGCAGATAGGGAAGGAAGAGCCCGTGCTTTTTGTTCGTCATGAAGGTATAAGAAAAAACGGAAGGACAGCAAATATTTCGGAGGAGCGGATTACCATTCCGGATTATGCACATCTGCTGCCCGAAGAGATCCGCAAATATACAAAGAAAACGGTTTACAACCTTGAAAACAAACATCTTTCATTTCAACAGGGAGGTGGGCACGGAGGCTCTCATCCGCACTTGGTGCATGAATTTGTTCAATCTATTCTCGAAGAAAGACGCCCTTATCCCGATGATATATTGGGCGCGTACTGGAATGCTGTGGGAATATGTGCGCATGAATCCGCTATGAGCAACGGGAGATTCATCGAAATACCGGATTTTGAGAGTTTGCGCTAACCCACGGATCATTTCGATCGAGCACACAGCCAGCGGCTATGATGATACGCTGTCGAAGGAGGGTGAAAGTTGAACTGGTAGCATACGCAATAGGAAGAAATAGGGTCGTCAGGTAAGTTCCGTTACTCCAGACAAAATAACAATGAATTGGGATTAGGAGGGGTTATCAAAAAATGCTGAGTGCGATTTTTAATTGGATCATAAACAACCTTCTTCAAAGTACTCCGATTATCATCGGTTTGGTGGTTGTTCTCGGACTAGTTGCGCAGAAAAAAACATTCGGACAGATAATCCAGGGATTCATCAAGTGTATCGTTGGCTACCAGATATTCGTGATGGGCATCGGTGCGTTTTGCGGTGTCATCAATTATATGCAGGCTATGGTGGCCCATGTATTCGATGTCCCGGCGATGACGCTGAACAGCGATTTTATAAGTGGCTATGGTAAATACTATGGCCCAGTAATCGGCCTCGGCTTTTTCGGCCATCTGCTTATTGAACGCTTTTTGATTCCTAAAAAGTATCGCTATGTTTACATGGGCGGTGGGCATTTCCTTATTCGGCAGGCTGTTCTTACAACAGGTATTGCAGTAATCGTCTATGGGCAGACTAACGTTTTGACGGTCGTTCTATTCGGCACAGTGCTTTCGGCAATCTGGTATTCGGTAAACCCGATCATCACCAGCCGTCTGATTCAGGATCTGCGTGGCGATGACCTCGCCGGATATGGCCATCAGTCTGCAAGTGCAGTTTTTATCGCCAGCTTTGCCGCAAAGATTTTTGGAAACAAAAAGAAGGACGCCGAAGATATCCAGTTCCCAAAGGGAGTTGCGTTCCTTCGTGATATCGGGTGCGCGGTAACCTTTATCCAGATCCTGCTTATGGTTGGTTTCGGGCTCGCGTGTGGCAGCGAGAAAGTTATGGAAATCGCCGGAATCACAACTTCTCCCTGGCTTTGGATCGTCCTTCAGGCAACGGTTTTTGCCGGCGGCTTCCTGGCAATGAACTATGGTCTTCGCGCCATGATGGGCGAACTCATTCCCGCGTTTAGTGGCATCTCTGAAAGAATCATTCCCAACTCCCGCCCTGCGCTGGATGTACCTACGGTTTTCCCGTTCGGCTCAAATTCGGTGCTGCTCGGGTCATCCCTCACCATTCTTTTCTTCATCGTATACATGCTCGTGTTTAGGTTTACTGGTTTTGCGACGATTTTCCCACTCGTTGCCTCCCTCTTCATGTCTGGCGCTGGCGTCGCTGTGTTTGCTAACAAGAAGGGCGGTCTGCGCGGTGTGATCATTAGCTCTTTTATCGTTGCCACTATTATGGCTTTCGGTCAGGTTATTGCGCAGGTCCTTGGTGGCCAGTTCTATGGCATGGAGTACTATTGTAACGTCAATGGTGAAGCGGACGATTTCATTATCCTTTATCCGATAATCATTGCTATTGGCAGATTACTGTTTGGCAACAGAGCTATTCCCTTCGGAACTCTGTAAACTTTAAAGAAGAAAGAAGGAGAAAAAATGGAAAAGTATCTGTTGACCCCCCCTTTTAATAGAAGACCGGTAACCATTAACACTCTTTGTGTTGTGGGAGCATGCACCTGCATCATGATAAAAATGGCGGTTGAAAAAGCATTCAAGACATTGGGAATCAGTGAACTTGATATTGATGTTCAGCCCACCGTTGAGGACAGCCCCCGCGGGGACAGGAGCAGGGATCCGGATATCATTGTTACAGTCGGTCTAAGGGCAAACGACTTTCGAGAAATGATGCCGAACACGATTGTGATCGAGATCCGCGACTTGGCAAAGCAGGACCAGATAGTACGTGAGATCCGTGACGCACTTGTTGAGGTTGGCTGGCTGAAGGAAGTCATCTGAAAAGCCGGATGATTACGGGTGGGGGGGGGACTAAAAAGTATGTATTTGGCGAAAGAATCCATTGAGTTCGGTTATGAGGCAGCAGACTGGCGCGATGCAGTTCGCCAAGCTGGCAAGCTTTTACTGAATGCAGGCGCTATTACGGAGTCCTATATCGATGCAATGATAAACATGGTCGAGGCCGAAGGGGCTTATATGCTTGTGGCGCCTGGGGTCGCGATGCCTCATGCACGTCCGCAGGATGGGGCGCTTAAGAATGGTATCAGCTATCTGACTCTTAAGACACCGGTGTTTTTTCCGCAGAAGGATGATAATCCGATAACGCTACTGATCGGCGTTGCTGCAATAGATAACCGTATACACTTAAAGGTTATGAGAATTGCTGCCGCAGTATTAAAAGATGACGTCGAACTCGAAAAGCTGAAAAACATTTCCGATACCGAATATATTTTTCACTTATTGAATGGATAACTCCGTCAGGAGGCAACCTTTATGGAAACTGACCATATCTTTTTTCACGATCTTCATAAAAAAAGAAGGTCACAGCTAGTTGACGTGATAACCATTCTGATTCCGATCCTCGTGCTTTTGTTCGCGATCACAAAGCTGTCACAGAATAACGATAAGTACAATTACATTTATATGTTTTGCGCAATAATCCTTCTGTCGACGGCGATAGACAGAAAAAAGACGGTCGATATTAAACTCAAAAGTGATGGAATAGAGATCCTCGGTAGCAACTCCCGGTTTTATCCGTATTCAAAAATCAAAAACATAGAGTGTGTCCGAATAACCGAACGGGCCTGGTTTGTCATACCATTATGGACAGATATGATAATCACAATAGAAATTGCCCGTAACGAAAAATACTGCCTCAGACGCAGTCAGGTACAGGACTTTGATTTGCTCTGGGATCGCCTGAAAGAAGCCTATACAAGATATCTGGAAGAAGAATACGGCGGCGAAGACATCAGCCAATCACAGATATACTTCGGTCAAAGGCTGTGGATCAAGGGCGGTAAACTGGTGTTCGGCTTTACCTATGATGTGCCACTGGAAAAAATCAATGCGAGATTTAATGAAAAGGGATATCTAGATATCATATATCGCGCAAAAAATGGAGATCAGAAAATCTGGATTACACTGGATTCGGACCATTTTCAAAAAACGTTTTTGCTTTATTATTTACTGAAAGAAAACGCTGTATTTGAGATTGATAGTGAACTATTAGATACACCGAAAAGGCGGAGAATACTCAGGTTTATCGATTAGGAAGCATATGAGTCTTTTGCTAACGAATCCAGCCGCAAACCATTTGACAAAGAGAAAGGAGAAAACAATGATTAAGAGACTTTTAAATTATTCCCCAAAAGAAATGCTTCAGCTGACTTCCGAAGAGCTCTTTTACGCCATGAAGATGGACGAAGGCAGAACAGTAGAGGGCCTTGCCAACTGTGCCGCGCCCAATTACCTCAAGGATACATCCAATGCAGAGGTCTGCGCCGCCTTTGGCTGTGATGTGGTTTTTCTGGACGGCCATAACCCAGACAACGTTGTTTTTCCGGGGCTTCCTTCAAAGAATCCCGAAGATGATACTCCGTACAAATTCCTTACGACGGGAATCGGCAAGGGCTGGTCGGTAAGAGATGTTCGTACTCTTATCGGGAGACCCCTGGCATGCGGTCTTTATATCGATCCAGATTGCAGTGGGAACCTCAACAAAGTCAAATATAACGGCGTTTACGCCAGCAGAGAAAACATAGAGAAAGTAATCGAAGAGGGATTCGATATTATAGGCGTATATGGTTGGGCGAAACCCGAGATACTTGTTGACCTGGTAAAAAGTGTTGCCGATCAAATAAATGGCAGGGCAGTTTTTGAAGTCGGGTTTATGTCGGGCCCGGGAGCAAACTATTTACAGGACATCCCCTACGATATGCGTAAGCTTTTTGACAAGGAGCTTGCAGCAAAGCTTGTCAAGAACGGCGCACAGATTGTTCATATGCCGGGAGTAGGAACATTCCCTGGCTTTGATATGAAATACGTCGGCGACATTATTGATGCGGTGCATGAGGAACGGGGTCTTGCATCCATAGGGGTTCACAGCGCGCAGGAAGGCGCGGATGTAAACACGATCCGCAGAATAGCAATTGATAACAAGCTCATTGGAGCGGATATTCAGGTGATGGGTGATACCGGCGTAAATAATGGAATGGCGTTGCCGGAAACGCTGCAGGCAATGTGCGTAGCCCTAAAAGGTCACAGGCACATCTACCGCAGACTGTGTGAATCTGTAATGAGGTGATAAAATGCTGAAAAGTTTGAATGAATGCACACCACAGGAAATGCTTGCTCTTAAAGCAAGTGAACTGAAGGAGGCAATCCGGCTCAGTGAAGGACGCGTTGTTACCACACTGTCCAGAGTCCGCGGCCCCAATTATCTCCAATATGTCACCAACGCCGAGGTTTGCGCCGCTTTTGGTTCGGATATTCTATACCTGGATACGTACAACCCCCGCAAACCATATTTTCCGGGGCTTGTATCAAAAAATCCAGAAGATGATGAACCATTCCGAGACGTTCAAATTCAAATCGGAAAAGGATGGACGGCGAGAGAAATTCGGGCTTTGGTAGGAAGACCTCTTTCGGCCTCGATGATGTTCGATCCGCCTTCTTACGGCGGTCATACTATTGACACTGGCTACGCGGACAGCCTGGAGCGAAATGTCGCGGGCCTTCCAATGACAACATGGGATGACTTTGAGCTCGCGATAGATCAAGGTTTTGACATTATTCACATGGGGGGATGGGGTGAACCGAAACAGTATTGCGAAACCACACGCGAAATGGTCAAGCGTGCAGCCGGGCGCGTAATTATTCACTCCGGTATTCCTCACGGGCCAGGTTTGATTTATGCAAAGGACGAGCCGTATAACATCCGGAATTTGTTGACTCCGGATTTTGCGAAAGCTCTTGCCGATACGGGGGCGGATATCATTGATGTTCCTGCTGCGGGAAGCTTGCCTGGCTTCACGGTTGAGTATGTTCGCACCTTAGCCGATATTATTCATAAAGCTGGAGCGCTTGTCAATGTAGGTATTCACAATTCTCAGGAAGGAACCGACGTTGAGACGATCAAGAGAATAGCCATTGACAACAGGACGGCCGGAGCAGATATGTGCATGCTTGGTGATGCCGGTGTGAACGAGAATGTCGCTCTTCCTGATGTGCTCAATTCCGTTTGCATGGCGGTAAAGGGCAAACAATACACGTATCGCAGGATGTGCCAGTCAGTCTTAAGATAAGTATAACGAGTGCGTCAGCAAGTACCGCTTCGGTGTACCTGTGGCAACGCTTGAATTAACACCGCATAAAAAAGAGCCATTTGGCTCTTTTTTATGCGGAACAAGACTAAAAAAGTTCTCTCATATTTAGAGTAGGAGGACAGAGAAGCGATGTACAAAAGAAGTACGATGGTCGTCAACAAGACGGGCCTTCACGCGCGGCCTGCCTCGGATTTTGTGGCGGAGGCGAAGAAGTACAAGTCCCGGATCACGATTACCAATCTCACGGACTATCCTGACGAGCCGGGGGATGCCAAGTCCATCATTGAGATCCTCTCTCTGGCCATGGCGCCGGAGACTATGGTGGAGTTGTGCGCTGAGGGCGCGGATGAAAATGAGGCAGTGGATGCCCTGGTCGCCCTGATCGAAAGCGGCTTCGGCGAATGAGTTAAGGAGAGACGGAGATGAAATGCAAGGGGATCGGCACATCACCGGGGGTAGCGCTGGGCCGGCTGAGGCTCTATCACCCCCAGGAGACAGCTGTTTCTCGGGGACAGATCGCCCCGGAGGAGACGGAAGGAGAGATCGCTTCCTTCCTTGCGGCACGTTCCGAGGCTATAACCCGAGCTGATTGGGCCTTGGAGCGGCTGGAGGGCGCTTCCCGGGATATCATGCTGGCTCAGCGGGACATGCTCTCGGATGAGGCCATCCGGGACGCGGTAACGGAACAGATCCGTTCTGAACTTATCTGCGGTCCATTGGCGGTGCAAACGACGTTGGAAAAATACCGTTCCAGGCTGCTTCGCTCCAAGAACGAGCGGATGCGGGAGCGCGCCGCAGATCTAGAGGATGTCTGTCGCCAGCTGCTACGGGCTTACGTGCCAGAAGATGATAGAGTCTCTGAAGAGGAGCCTGTGGTAATAGCCGCCATCGACCTATTGCCATCTGACACGGCACGCCTGGATTTTTCCCTGGTGAAAGGGATCATCACTGAGGTAGGAGGCATGACTTCTCACAGTTCCATAATCGCCCGAAGCCATGGCATCCCGGAGGTGACGGGAATCTCCGACCTGCTCCGCGTCGCCAGAGATGGTCAAGCAGTAATCCTAGACGCCGATCAAGGGCTGGTAATATTTGATCCAGGCAAAGAGGAGTGGAACGCCTATAAGGACATACCGGCGCAACAGAAGGAAGAGAAGCGAAGGGACGAAGAGTTTCTCGCCCGGCCATGCCTTACAGCGAACGGGGAGCCGATCGCCGTGGGAGCGAATATTGGCTCTGACCGACCTGAGGAACTGGCCCGTTGCGAGAGCGCGGATATGATCGGCCTGTTCCGCTCGGAGTTTCTATACATGGAGAAGAGCGCCTTTCCCACGGAGGAGGAACAGTTTCAGGCATACCGACGGGTACTGGAGGCCTTCGCGCCTCGGCCCGTGACGTTGCGAACACTGGATATCGGGGGGGACAAGTCGTTGCCGTATTTCCCTCTCCCCAAGGAAGACAACCCATTTCTGGGCGTGCGGGCTCTTCGCCTGGGCCTGCAGCACCCGGAGATCTTCCGCACCCAATTGCGCGCAGCACTTCGGGCAAGCGTATATGGAGTGCTCTGGATAATGATCCCGATGGTAGGCAGCCTGGAGGATGTCCGTTCTGCCCGGGCAGCCGTCGAGGAAACCCGAGCTCAATTGGAGCGAGAAGGGATCCCCGTCTCCCCGAATGTGCAGTTTGGGGTCATGATCGAGATCCCATCTTTGGCTATGATGGCGGACCGGGTGGTGGAGGAAGTGGACTTCGCGTCATTAGGCACCAATGACCTATGCCAGTATTTACTGGCGGCGGACCGGATGAACCCGGCGGTTCAGTCATATTACCAAAAATACCATCCAGCATTGTTCCGGCTGATTGAGCAAACAGCCCGGTGTTTCCTTGAGCGTGGAAAGCCCCTCTCTCTCTGCGGCGAACTGGGCGGCGACGAGGCTGCCGTAGCAGCCCTTGTGGGTCTAGGCGTGAAAAAACTCTCCATGAATCCTTCTGCTATGGGGCGGGTCAAGCGGCGTCTGGCTGCCATGGCGTCCTCAGAGATGGCCCAGTTGGCCCGGGCAGTTTGTAACTGTTCCACCGCCGGGGAGGTCGAAACCCTACTCCGCGCAGAGATGGAAGCGCACCCCATGCCGTGAATTAAAGAGGTCTTCGATTTTGAACAAAGTTTTCAAAATCGGAGACCTCTTTTCTTCATTTGCCCAAGATTTACGGGCCTTTTTCTGTTGGCTATTGAGCAGGAAAGCGCCGGAGCAATCACAAATAATTCGGTGTCACTTCTTAATATTGAGGACGCGGTGATATCGAAAGAAAGGCGACATAAGAAAGTTTACATAACATGAACCCCCTTACAAAAAAAATACCCCCCCTAAAGAGAAATGCACCCCCCCTGAACAGGCGTGAACAGCACCCCATTTGTTAGACAGTATGATATACTATCTAAGAAGTGGGGTGTTTTGCTATGCCAAAAGGAGTACCAAACAAACGATATACGCCGGAGTTCAAGAGAATGGTTGTAGAAACCATGAAAAAAGAACATCTGAGTATCTATGCAGCGATGCAGGAATTTGGAATTAACGACCATAAAATTATAGAGCGCTGGGAACGCATTTATTTGGAAGAAGGGCCGGAAGGGTTAGCCATCGAACGGCGTGGCCGCAGCAGTAAGGGGCGTCCGCCAAAGCAGTTGCCGAAGCAGGTAGAAGAA
>OIYU01001193.1_pt1 | contig 17530 bp, 5 predicted proteins | sample 1588321 | NCBI WGS metagenome assembly OIYU01 (sample SAMN03283258) | human gut metagenome | biome: human-associated habitat; material: feces | host: Homo sapiens | place: USA | collected 2013 | reverse complement strand
GCAAAGAAAAGGCAGGACGGCATGACCTTTCAGCCATACCGCCCTGCGACAATTAAATTACTTCCTTATGGGTGAGCGCCTTTTTGGGAGGGCCTCTCTACTCTCAGTCCACACCGATACAAGTAAAAATCGCATTTACTTGACCAGATATTTCTCTGCAATGGCTCGTACCTGCGCGGCATGTTCCTTCTTCCATTCCTCGTAGGTTCCTCCTGTTGCAGCCACTGTCTTCCCCAGTTCAACCAGAAAAGCTGGAATATTTTCCTGAAGAATCATACCGACTTGCTCGCCAAACTGTTCTACTCCCTGGGTATCACAGCCATTCAGATGCAATGTAAAGGCGGGCGTTGCCACTTTATTGACCATTTTCACGCCACCATGGAAACCGATCTCGCCGATCTGATGGGTCCCACACGAGGAAGGACATCCAGAAATATGCACCTGGGGGAGAGCTCCATCGGGAATTCCGGCTGAACGGGTCTCCCGTACAATTGCCGCCAAAAGTTCCTGTGAGTCCCGCAAGCCAACCTGGCAAATGGACGCCCCTATGCAGGCTACCGACGTCTCCACTAGACTTTGTGCGCCGTCCTCTGTAGCGGCGAGAACCCTTTTTGCCTCTTCCCCTGTCAAATGAATGATATACAGGGTCTCATCCGGCGCGATACGAAGCTCTACATCTTCCATATCTCGAATCACATCGTACAGCTCGCCCAGTTTGGACGGGGCCGGACATCCGCCGAGCGGATGGTACTGCACGGCATACAGGCCGTCCTGCTTTTGCGGGATCACCCGTTTTCCTTCCGCTGTCGAACCATCGCCCTTCTTTGCGATGGAAGTGGGGGTGATGTTGAGATCCAAGTCGTTGTGGCGTTCAAAGACCGCCTTTAACTTTTCCTGGTACGCTTTGACGTACCCTTCTTCCCCCAAGGTCTCCTGCATATAACGCGTTCTGGCCTTGTTGCGTTTTTCATAGTTGCCATAGGCGATAAAGGTATCACGCATCGCACAGATATAGTACAGAATCTTGGATGGGGAAACGCCCTGTGCAACCTGCAAGCCCATACGGGGGTTATTTCCCAGCCCGCCTGCACTATACACATCAAAGGTTCCGTCCGGGCGCGCTACGAATCCCAGGTCGCGGAAGGTCGCATGGGTCTGATTTGCCGGGCTATTGGAAAAACCGACCTTCAGTTTCCTTGGCATCTTTTCCGCTTTAATAAAGGTTAGCAAATATTCGCCCGCCGCTTCCGCATAGGGCAGTACGTCAAAGTACTCCCCCTGCTCAACGCCGGAAAGCGGGGAAACCATCACATTTCTCGGGAAATCGCCGCCACCGCCGCGTGTCACAATTCCGTGATCGAGCGCGGACTCCACAATATCATAAATTGCCTCTGGATGCAGATTATGAAGCTGCACCGTCTGACAGGTAGTCAAGTGTACCCGGTCGATGTGGTGCTTTGCAATCGAATCCGCAATAAACTTCAGTTTGTCTTTTGTCAGCCGTCCGCCTGCCAAACGCAGCCGGAGCATGCTGGCCTTTCCACCCCTTTGGGCATAACTTCCATAACCGCCGGAAAAGCCCTTATAGGCTGCTTTGTCCAGCTCTCCCTCATAAAATTGGTCCGTCTTTTCGCGAAACTCCGCCAGATCTTCTTTCCATACCTCTGGTGCAATACGTTTCATTTCTTCATCGTCCTTTTCTCAGTATTTCCTTACTCTTATCATACCCATTTTTTAGTAAAAGTCCATCCCCTTTTTGATTTTGAGCCGTTGAACCGGGCCGCAACGCTCAATCATCCAATAAAATCCCCCGAACCTCCACGGATTCTTCAAGCTCTCTTCAAAAAAACCCGTTACGATTTAGATGGAACTTCCACCCAATCCAACGATTAAAAGCCACCAGCACCTTAAACCCTCCCTGCCAAAGGAATCGAACGGAAAGGATGATGACATTCATGAAAACCCGGCAAACAGCCCTTTTTTTGGCCCTCTTATTGGTCATTCCAGCCTTCGGAAGGCCCGCCTTAGCCGCCGCCAGTTCCCTTACCGCGGCCAAGCCTTCTGCGATCGTTGAAACGGATCTGGATACATATGAAAATAACGAAGTTCTGGCGTTCTATCAGGATGGCAGTTACCAGGTCCATTCCTTCCAAACCAAGGAAGCTCTGGCCAAGGGACTAGAGCAGCTTTCTCAAGATCAACAGGTTCTTCTGGTACAGCCGAATTATACCTATAGCGAACAGGAGGTCTCTGTCAACGACGCATTGCTCGGAAAACAATGGGCGCTGTCCAACGATGGAACCTTTCAAGCGCCGGACCAAAAAAGCCGCTTCCCGGTACTTGATGGGATTCTGACACAGCATTTTGGCTGGTGGGATTCCTCTGGAAACGCTTCTACATTGCAACTCCGGTCTACCAACAACCCCTCTACCGCTGTAGCAGGTATCGATGTCAACGTTGAGGAAGCATGGAGGCGCTACAACGGGGGCAAACGTTCTGTCATTGTCGCCATGCTCGACACCGGCATCGACTATACTCATGAGGATCTGGCCGGCGCAATCTGGGTCAATGAGGACGAAATCCCTGGGAATGGGATAGACGACGACGGCAACGGTTACATCGACGACGTACACGGCTGGAACTTCTACGATCATACCAACCAAGTTTACACAGGGGATGAGGATAGCCACGGCACCCACGGTGCAGGAACCATCGCCGCCTCATCGAACAATCAGATCGGAATTTCCGGCATTGTCCCTGGGGAACGTGTGAAAATCATGCCGGTCAAAGCACTCGGCGGTTCGGATGGGAGCGGTACGACCGCTTCCCTGATTCAGGCCATCCATTATGCAGAGGCCAATGGCGCCTCCATCTGTAACCTGAGCCTTTCCTCTTCCAAAAATGACCGCGCCCTTTACCAAGCGATCGCCCAATCCAACATGCTGTTTATCGTAGCGGCAGGCAATGACTCGGCGAATATAGATTTATCCCCCACCTATCCCGCCTCGTACAATCTGGACAACATCCTTTCGGTAGCCAATCTTTGTTACGACGGTGTTCTACACCACACATCCAACTACGGCGCATCTTCTGTTGACTTGGCGGCTCCGGGTACGCACATCCTCAGCACTACACCTGGCAACCGCTATAGCTACATGACTGGCACCTCTATGGCGGCGCCGATGGTGACCGCGGCAGCAGCTATGATCTATACCCAGTTTGATGGGATTACCCTCGCAGACGTCAAAGAAATTCTACTCGCCTCTGTCAAACCCTTGGCCAGTTTGACAGGGTTGGTTTCCACAGGCGGTATGTTGGACATTGGCGCTGCCTTGGCCTATGATACGTCCAAGCTTTCCGGCGACAATTGGACCCATCCGACGGAAGTCCCCTCCACCCCTACTATCGAAGCACAACGGCAGGTGCAAGACGGCAACCTCTATCTATTTTTGCAGGATACAGGCAACGATAAGGCTCTTGTCCGTGCTGCCAATACATCCGGAGAATACACCGCTAGCGCGTTTACGAAAGGTACAATTGGGAGCGGATTTTCCTTCCATGCGCAAAGAAACGCTCAATTTTTCAATCGTAAGTCTGTAGGCTATCCCTTTTATGCCCGCGATCACGCAGGGAACAAGGTGACGAAAATGATTCCCAAATAACGCCCCCACAAGGATGGTGACATTAACAGGAGGGATAAAGGTTGACAAAGCAAGAGCATTGCAAGCCACCCCCTACACATGGAGAGTGTGGGTAATGCGTAAACCTCGTAAGTACATACCGGCACGACTTTCCTTTCCGTCCACACTCTCCGCATGAAGGATGATCCCACAATCCAGTTTTGACCTTTTGGGGTGCAAAATTTCAATTTATACTGTCCGCATAGAGGGTGGCATTTTGTATATTTGTCATCGTCACTGGCAACCTATTTCAATCCACACCCTCCATGCGGAGGGTGGCGCAGCACTAGCGGAAGAAACGAAGGACGAAAGACAATTTCAATCCATGCTCTCTGCTTAAAGGGGGACGCTCGGCGGACATCATGCGGCCGTGTCCTTTAACGATATTTCAATCTACTCCCTCCTCATGGAGGTTACGCATTTCTATGTTGTGCTTTAAGGTCCCATTCAGGTTTTAACCCATGCCCCCTGCATGAAGGGGGACGCCCGACGGATATCATGCGGCCGTGTCCTTTAACGATATTTCAATCTACTCCCTTCTCATGGAGGGTGACGCCTTTCCATGTTGTGCTTTAAGGTCCCATTCAGGTTTCAACCCATGCCCTCTGCATAGAGGGTGACAGAGGGTAGGCCGTCCATCTCAATGGCCGCTTTGCATTCCAATTTACTACCTCCATACGGAGCGATGGGGACAAAGGGTCGGTACAATGCCCGACATGTACATTTTAATCCACGCTCTCTGCATGGAGGGCGGCCTCCAAGTTGTGTTCTTCCCCTTTCTGGTAGCCACGGTCCCATCCCCTCTATGAAACAAGCTTTACCCGACAAAGCGCTCTTCAGGAAGCCGGCTTCTCCTTTACCACAACTCAAAAATTTTGGAAATAGAATCAGATCTGTAGCCCCCCTACGGGATGGTAAGGGATGCTATTTTCAATCGTTACAACCTCTGTCCTGTTTCTTGGGAGACGGCGGTTTTGCATCCTGCTTGAGAAGATCCCGCTTCCCTCCTCTTCGCCAGAACTTTTTTCAATCCTGCGCTTCCAATCCGGCAGAAAATTCCTAAGATTATCCGTTACCCGGAAGATTCCTCCGGTATCCAGTGGAAATGTAGAAGCTTGTTTTATACTATTCCTGTAGCTACACGCTGGGGGTGATACTGTGACGATCCGAAAGAAACCAGGGCGGCACCCCGAATTCCCAATGGATACCATGATCCGAGTGCGTATGAATCAGATTGTTCTCCATGAACTCGATACCTGTGCAAAAGCATGGAATACTACTCGGTCCGACGTCATCCGGCGAGGAATTCACCGCCTGTATGACGATTTGAACCGGTGAAAAAAGACGGCTGCTAAACGCAAAGGCCCCGGAGTTCGTGGAATTCCGGGGCCTTTGCACCGCTTTTTTAAGTATGAACCTCTTTTCATTTTTTCATTATATTGATACCCGCACACGGCCTTTCTGTCCCACCGCTTCTTCATTTTCTACAGGGGATTCCTCCCGTGCATGAATCAAAACGCCGGGATTTGCCAACACCTGTTGCGCCGCATAAGCGCCCGCCCCCAATAGGGCTGGACTTTCCTCAAGATGGTTGACCTCAATGGACAGCTCCCGATAAATCAGATCATTCACACCTTTGCGTACACACCGGCGAACGACCTCCAGAAGGCGCGGTGGACAAATATCTACCAATTCATCCCCCAGAACGATCAAACCTGGATTGAGCTGATTTACCAAGCTGATAACGCCCGCAGCCAGCAGCTCACAAACCTTCTCATATGCCTGGACTGCCACGGGATCTCCGTTCTGAACCGCGTGTGCAATGGATGCATTGCTCAAATCATCATCCTTCAAGCAGGAGTTTCTCCGTGTGCGCAACAGGCGCAAAATTTCTGCTCGAAGCGCAGAAAGGGAGCAATATTTTTCCAAGCATCCCCGATTTCCACATTCGCAGAGCGGGCCGTCAAATTTGATGCTGCTGTGCCCAAATTCTCCAGCGATTCCGCGCTGTCCCAAAACAAGCTTGCCGCCGGCTACCATACCGCAGCCTACGCCTTGGCCCGCAAGGACATACGCCATGTTCTGTACCGCCGGTTCCTGCCAGCGGAACCAGAGCTGAGCAAAAGCACTTGCCTTGGCATCGTTGAGCACATAGAGCGGCATCTCCAACCCCTCGGATAGCACTGCATGGATGGGGAAATTCTGCCATCCCGTCCGCTCCGTCACAAACAACAGGCGGTCCAAATCTTCTCGATACGGTCCGGGCATGGCCAAGCAAGCAGCCAGGAGTTCCGACTTCGGATACTCCTGATCAAGCTGTCCAATAGCGGCACGTATGCGTGATAAGATCGACTGCGGCGTCTCCTCCGCTTCAATGCGATAGGGCCGAATCTCATACATCTTTCCGGAAATTCCCACCAAACTGACATAAAACTGATCGCGCGTCATACGGATGCCGACGACTTTATATCGCGCATCGTTCAAAGTCACGCCGATGGAGCGCCGTCCTTTCGCCCCGGCAATCAATCCGGTCTCCACCACAAGGCCGCATTGGATCAGTTCCCCTGCGATATTGGTGATGGTTGCCTGTTTCAGCCCCGATAGGCGCGACAGCGTTGCGCGCGAGCAAATACCTTCTTGCCGAAGAAGGTTCAAAATCAAGGCGCGATTGATCCATTGGCTGCGTTCCTGGTTGATACTAGCTGGCTTGTTGCTTTGATTCATGATTTCACACCTCCGACGCACAGCGTCTCTCCGCGGCCGGCGTCGGCAATGCGCCTACAATTGTCTCTGGACGGTCGGCTATCACCGCCGGGGCAAGCCCGCATCTGCCGCTGTGGGAATTCCGCAGCAGTCTCCGCTCTGCGATCTACTCAATGGACGCCAAAGGGTCCGCTTCCCAAAGACCGCTTTCCAGAGAATGTCCATGTACCACGTGGGGAAATCCCTTCTTCGTTCCCTGGAGGGGCTTTGTAGCTGTTTCTTCAGCTGAAAAGGGAAACCGAAAAAACACTGCCCACTACAATAATGTCATCGAGTTTTATATTGCTTTCAAAAATAGTATAATCTCGTACATAAAAAAACACAACAATCACTATTTTTGTGGTAACAATTCTTTTTGTTTTTATCCATTTTGCATTTATTTTCAAATGTTTTTCATAAAAAATTGCATATTTTCCGGTGATTCTATAAAAAACGTGTGATTTTCTTGGATGGGGGAGAGGGACAAAAAATCACACAGGGGATTCATGGGTATCCCTGGACAGGAGTTTCCGGTAGGTGTGGTCAATGGCGAAAGCCCCTAATGGCGCCGTAATTAAGATCGCCAACACAGCGACTGTCAACACAATATTGCCGCAGGAGAGTCCCATGGAGAGGGGAATGGAACCGATGGCAGCCTGTACTGTCGCTTTTGGCATATATGCCAACATGCAGAAGAGGCGTTCCCGCATCTGTAATTTTGTGCCCAACAGGCAAACAAACACGCCTAACATCCGGAATCCCATCACTCCAAAAAGTAGAGCGACCGCCGCAAGTCCCGAGGCCAATGCATACTGGATGTCCACCGTTGCACCGACGAGGACAAATAGCAACAATTCCGCCGCTACCCAGAGCTTGGAATACTTGGCCGACAAGCGATCTGCTACCGCACTGCGCCCTCTTTGCAGCATAACCCCCGTACTCATGACAGCCAGCAACCCAGAAAATCCGATTGCACCTGGAATCGCATCCTCCAGTGTAACATATAGAAAGGACAGACTTAAAAGTAGAAGTACTTTAAGGCTGTCCCGCAGGTGTATCTTTCGAAACAGCTGGGACAACAGGAGCCCACAAAGAACCCCGACAGCCATCCCCAGAAAAATAGAGGTCGGAACCCGTACAAAGTCAAACGGGGAGATAGCACCCCCGCTGGCCAGCCCCGTAAAGGATGTAAATAATACGATGACAAACACATCGTCCACTGAAGCCCCAGCCATTATCAGCTGTGGGATACCCTGCTTGACGCCGTACCCCTCATCCATCAATTTGAGCATCTTTGGAACAACTACCGCAGGGGAAACAGCTGCAATCACGGTTCCTAAAATTGCTGCATCCAGCAGGCTTACTCCCAAAAGCTTTGGCGCAAGCAAAAGCATCCCTGCAATCTCAAAAGATGCGGGTAAAAAGCACATCAGTACCGCTGGACGGCCTACCTTTTTGAGATCGGAAACGTTCAGATTTAGCCCCGCACGGGTCAATATAATGATGAGGGCGATTTGCCGCAGTTCAGCGGAAATCGATAAAAGCATCGGGTCCAACCAATCAAACACATAAGGCCCCAAAAGAATGCCTATAAAAAGCATTCCCAATAGGGGAGGAAGCCGCAATTTTTCAAAAATCCCTCCAAACAACATGCCGCAGAGAAAAATGAAAGCGAGACTCAATAACATACCTGCACCTCCAGACTCTTACATCCATCCATACCGCTTTCCAAACCATCCCCTTTGAGGAACGCCAGCTGAACATCCATATTTCCTATGCAAGGGCATAAAAAAAGCCAATGCCCCTGCGATCAACCATCACAGAAGTCATCAGCTTATGAAGCGGTTTCGGCAAACGCCGGGGGAGACCTTCATTCCCCATATTAAAATTTGAAAAGATTATACCATACTGCCGTTCTTTCTGCAAGAACAAACGGATTTGCCTTGAAAAAGGAGGAAGCTTCCGTGATGGGAAAACACGCCCTTTATGAATCAAAATGAGGGTGTCTCAAAACTACGAATTGTTCAATTCAAGGGCAAGGGGTATCCTCTTTTATCTAAAAGAAATGACATTCTATTTCAAGTGTCATTTTTTAACTCTGTATTTCTCTTTATAAGTCGATAGATAGGGCTCTTTCATTTGTTGTAATTTTCTTTACTTTTCTTTCGCTGTTTTACTGATAGATACTGTACTTATGCGAACATACTCCATTGTCTGTCTTTTTTGGGCCAAAAAAATACCAGAGTTTCTAAAAAAACGAGAGAATTCTTCCGTCATTTCACCCTTTTGGGCCACCCTCTTTTCTATTTACAGAAGAAGAGAACCCTCCACCGTATTGGCGGAGGGTTCCGGAGTAAAATTTTCTTTTTGCCGTTTGTCGTCCTTTTCCTCCCATGCGTATCACACGGCCGGTAATCTTACCGTGTTGACCGGGGAGGGGGAAACCCCTTCCATCCTTCGCAAAGAGGCTTCCCAAGCGCCGTACAATCCATGCTTATAACAAGTACGTCAAGCCTTTCGTTCTTTCCCCGGGAATACTGCGCTCTTTGTACTTGTACATTGTTCGCGGGAATTCTTAGCCCACTGTCACTGTGCAGTGTTTCACCGCATTCTGGCCAGCCAGCGTTGTATAAACACCCGTGCTTTGGCCCGGCGTACCAACCGCATAGACTCGATAGTAATAATCGTTGCCAATCTTGGAGAGGAATTGCGTCTTTAAAACGCTGCCATTGCCAACCGTAAAGTTTGGCGCCACATTTGTGCCGGTGACGGTCATCTTGAAGCAGTATGCGCTGCCCCTCTTTAGAGTAAAATCGACCGTTGTGTCGGAGACAACCTTTGCGACGTTCTGCGCTGCGGTTGCTGCGCCAACCACTGCTGTCCCAGTGGAACCATAGGTGTTGCCTGTGGATGCAGAGCTTCCGCCCGAGGACTTTTTACCGCTGGACCCTGAGCTGGAACTGCCGTTCTTCTCGACAAGGCCGTTGTAAGCACGGTTCAACGCTTTGGCCGCCCGATCGACCACCGCCTGGTCCTCCTCGGTCAAATCCTTATCGTCGATCACTGCCAGAGCATCGTCGATAGCGTCTTCGAGCGCGGCCACAGATTTCGCTGTGTACTTGCTGGTGTCAATCGCCTGTGCTTTGCTCAGAATGCTGTTCAGTTCGCTCTTATCGGCCTTCTTGCGCAGATCCATGAGAAGCGCGTTCAACACTTTTGCCTGTTCATCCACTTCGTCCTGCGTTGCTTCTTCATTATTGAGCACATCCTGTGCTGCTTCGATGGCGGCTGGCAACGCTGCCTTGGCATCGTTGTCGATATACTTGGAGAGATCCAGGCTCTTCGCCTTATCGACGACTGCCTGTAGCGAGTCCTTATCTGCCACGCGCGTCAAGCCCATAATTGCATTGTACAGGTTATTATACGCTTCATCTACCTCGGCTGCCAGCGGATGTTCCTCCTTGACAAGTTCTTTTGCCGCGGCAAGTGCTTCTGCAAAGGCGTCCTTGTCGCCGAAGAACTCATCCAGATCCATAAGTTCTGCCACTTCGATCAGGTTTTCCAAAGCGCTGGTGTCGCCCTCTTCAAAGCTCAATAAGTGCAGGGCATCCATCAGGTTACTCCACGCCTCGTCAATCTCTGCCTGTGTTGCGTGAATGTCTCCGTAGACTTTGTTTGCTGCGTCCAGGGCGGTATTGAAAATTTCCTGAACTTCTGGGATCGCTGCCGCCACTTCATCGCCGCAGGCATTGGCCGCATCGATGGTTGCTTTGAGAACCTGCTTATCCACGATAACAAACGCAAAGTTGCGTTGCGTGGACTTGTCGTCCGCATCATACGTAAAGGTATACGAGTATTCCTTGGTATCGGTAAAGTCGATGTTCTTACCATTCAGGGAGATCTGGGAGAACTCTCTACCGTTCGCATACGGCTGGAACGTCACTGTGACTTCCTCGCCATCCTCAAAGTTGCCGGTGAGCCGGCCTGTGAGTTCTGCGATCTTGTTTTCTTCGCCGTTGACAAATACTTTTACATTCTTAGTGAAGAGCATGACGGGCTTCTGATGGAAGTCTGTTCCGGAGAAGTCGGCATACTTTTCGGTGCGTTCGTCAAAGATCTGGCCGGACCAGTTGAGGCCGTAACCAAAGTCATAGGTGTTGCCCTGGGAGTCCACATAGCATTCCATATCCTGCGGGACATCCTCGAACTGCGCTTCAACGGTTTCCATATTGGCCGGCTGCTGCATCGGCAGGAGGCCGGAAGGTTCCGTTGTACCGGAGATGATCTCCATTGCCGCCTGATCCTGAATACCATAGCCCAGTACGATTGCATCTGCAAGCGGCTCTACCTCGGAAAATACCATCGGGTTGCTGACCTTCACGTACGCTACAACCGGTTTTTCGCCCATAACGTCTCTGGTCTCCTGGAGTTTTTCCAACTCAGAGTAGTTGCTGGCCGTGACGGTCTTGCCCTTATAACTGCGGTTGTCGACCTCATCGACATAGACCACTTCGCCTGTCTCCGAATCGATAAATTCAGCACCAGGGTCCGCTGCAATGCTCGGGTCTCTCGCAGTATCGGCAGTATATTCGCCGTATTGCAGGGTGATCGGCACATATCCGTTTCCGCCTGCTTCCAGGTCGGCCTGGCTGTAACCGCTGCCGCCATTCGGCGCATCCATCGCTACGATTGCAAAATCTGCCTCGTCCGGATTGTCCGTGATGTCGTAATACTTGGAAACGATCTCTTCGTTCATGCAGTACTTGCCATTGTCTTCTTTCGGCAGATAGACGGTTTCTTTCTCATCCTCTGCGGCCGGAACGATCGCGCCGTTGGTATCCTTCAGCATGACTACAGACTTGACCTGAGCGTCATAGCCTTCTGCCATAAACGTTTGGTTGCCAACAATTTCTGTAGATTCCACTGGGTCCAGATATGGATTCTCAAAAAGGCCCGGATTGAAGATGTTGCGGAGAAGCCTGCGCGCAGAATCCTCGAAGCGCTGATCTGCGGATTCCTTGCCAAAGTCTTCTACCCACATGTTGTACGCTGCAATGACCGGGTTCTTATCGTTGTTGCCGCCAAACTGGTCGACGCCTGCCTGGAGTGCCAGGTAATGGCGTTCGTCAACCGTCAGGTCCTCAACGCCCCAACATTTGCCGGTAAACGAAGCGTCATCCTTTGCATCTGCGGTAATCATCCAGTCGGTGCAAACCACGCCGTCATAACCATACTTTTCACGGAGCAAATCGGTGATGATGTACTTGTTGTAGCTATTGCCTACGTTGGTGCCGTCCGGCGCCTGGTTGTAGGAGATGGTGTAATACGGCATGACCGCTGCGGCGTAATCTGTGCCGTTATTCAGATCAAAGGCGCCCTCTACGAACGGTTTAATTTGCTCTTCCAGATTGTCGCCCGGATATACCGCATACTTGCCATAGCCATAGTGTCCGTCGCGTCCGCCCTCTTCAGGTCCGCCGGACGGCCAGTGCTTCACCATCGCGTTGACGCTGGTATCGCCCCAAGGATTCAGGGTGTCATACGTGGTCTGGAAGCCGTCGACATAGGCGCGGGCCATGTCCGTATCGAGGTCGCTGTTCTCGCCAAAGGTACCGCTTACACGGGACCATCTGGGCTCTGTTGCAAGGTCGATCTGCGGGGAAAGGGCCGTTGCAATGCCTAGCGCGCGGTATTCCTGAGAGGCGATGTCGCCAAAGCGTTCGACGATCTCCGGATCAAAGGTCGCTGCAAGTCCAATCGAATCCGGCCACAGGGAGATGGTGCCGCCTTGGCCTGCAACATATTCCAGATCGCTCTTGCCGCTTGCTCCATGGCGCGGGTCGGAACTGGTATTGATCGGGATGCCATAACCAAGTCCTTCCACAAATGCCTGTGCATTGTTGTTCCATTTTGCCGCTACTTCCGGGGATTCGACAGAGGTAATCAGTACTGCGCGTACATTGTCGTCCCGCAGGAAGGTCTGTTGCGCTTCGGTGAGGTCTTCGCTCGGTACGGACTGGTGGCTGCTGTACAACATCAAGCCGGCGATGGCTGCAATGCCTTCCTCGCCGTCTGCAACCATCTTTTCAGCCAGATCCTGTGCACGGACTTCGGTGTCGAGCCGCCAATCTTCATAGATGTCCACTTTGCCATTTCCGTTTAGATCCTTAAACGCATAACCGTCCTTTTCGATGATGATGTCTTTGTCCATCACACCCAACGTTGCGCCGCCCTTGTTCTCGACCTTCCACCAGCCGCCGTTCTCTTCCGGCATCTGGGTCATGGTGTAACCGCCGCCCAAAACATCGGACTTCTCAACGGTTATGTACTCTTTCAGATCGTCGAACTGGTCCAGATAGGGGTTGATTTCTACGCCGTGTACGCTGCCCATATTATTGGACTGCATGATGATATTGAGGATATTGATTGCACTCTTTTGGATGTCGCCCTTGGTAATGGTATCTTCCTTATACGAGCCTTCGTAGACGATCTTATTGCTCGCGTCGTGCGAATGCTTATAAGTGGTTTCGGTGCATCCCTGCACACCGCAGGATTCGCCCTGCGCATACTTTACCGGAACAAAATCGTTCCACATTTCGGTGTCCTTTGCCGGACCCCAACCGCTGCTGACTTTCTCAACGGCGATGGAACCGTCCTCATTGAACTTCGCCGGGACATTCATTGCACCGGAAATAATGGTAGAGGTTGAACCACCGGGCATAATCAGGTCATTGCCTGCATGCATGGAGATGTCCGGATGGGACTGTCCGCCGCCCCAGTCGGTCATAATGACGCCTTCAAAGCCCCATTCGCCGCGCGCGATGTCGGTGCACAGATCATAGCTGTCCGCCGCCGGCTCATGATTGATGAGGTTATAAGAGGTCATCAGCGCCATCGGCTGTGCATTCTTAACCGCGATTTCAAATCCCTTGAGGTAGATCTCACGCAGGGCGCGTTCAGTGACAAACGTATCCACTGCGTTGCGGTTGTTTTCCTGGTTATTTGCCGCATAGTGTTTTAGAGTAACGCCGACGCCCTTGTTGGACTGAACGCCCCGAGTCTCATATGCAGCGGTCATACCGGCGACCAATGGATCTTCGGAATAGTACTCGAAGTTACGGCCGCACAGCGGATTGCGGTGGATATTCATGCCGGGAGCCAACAGAAGGGTGACGCCCATTTCTTCCAGCTCTTCGCCAAACGCTTTGCCCATCTCTTCGATCAAGTCCTTATCCCACGTCTGAGCGAGCAAAGTTCCGATCGGCCATGCGGTGCAGAACTGGTAATAGGTCTGTGTTTCACCGGTCTCTGCGTCTTCTCCTTCAAAGCTCTGGGAAATGCGGACGCCCGCCGGGCCATCCGCCAAAACGATGTTGGGGATACCCAAATCTTTGAGATAATTCTTCGTGGTTTCACCTGCCGCGCCGGGGACGGAATCGGATTCAGAGCCGATGACCGGTGTTCCGCCGCTGCTCCAGCCAATCCCTTCCGCGAGGGTGGCGAGCTGCTCTACGCTCATTTGCGCGACAAACTCTTCCAGGCTGTATTTTCCATCATAGACATCTTTCAGATTCGGATTTTCAATCTTTGCAACCGTAACTTCCTCTACCGGATGGCTGCCGTTAAAACTGTTCGCTTCAATTTCTTCGCCCTCTACCCGATAGGTGGCGACGGTTTCGTCATCATATGGGGAAGCATTGTTTACGGTTTCAATTTTTGATGCATCCAAATTGATGATCTGCATATCTGCGCTATTTGCCGCTTTTGCAGACATCGTGGCCGGCGCATTCGGGCTGATTGGTTCGAGTTCCACATCGTCCGGAAGGGCCAGCTGATGGCTGAGCTGTTCCGTAACAACGGTCTTATTGACATTGAGAACGCCGCCAACCACTGTATTGCGGGAGGAATTCCCCGCTTGAATGGTATACATGCCGCGTTCCAGTATGTACGCTGCCTGATCCTCATCATAGGAGGACATCTCCGTAACCGGGAAAGAGACGGTCAGGGTCTGTTGGGCGCCCGGGGCCAATTCGTCCGTCTTGGCGTATCCTGCAAGCTCCTGATAAGGTTTTTCCACTTTGCCGCCCGGAGCGGAGAAGTATACTTCCAAGACTTCCTTTCCGGAATAGGTATCTCCCGTGTTGGTGATCGTCGCATTTACAGTGACGGTCTGTTCATCCGCCTGAACATAATTGATTTCCGTGTCGAACGTGGTGTACGACAAGCCAAAACCAAACTCGTACGCCGGTTCAACGCCGAAACTGTCAAAATACCGATACCCAACATAAATATCGTCCGTATATGTTTCTGTGTCGGTGTTTCCATCGTTACTGCTAAAGGTATCCGAAGACGGATAGTCCTCATAATCCACAGCCCAGGTATCAGTCAATTTACCGGAAGGGGTTACCTTGCCGGAAATGACGTCTGCCAAGGCGTTCCCGCCTTCCATACCGGCCTGGCTCATCAGAAGCAAAGAATCGAGGCCGACAATTTCATGGAAGAACTTTGTATCGACGATGCCGCCCACATTCAGAACGACCACAACATTTTCGAAGTTTGCACCCAGTTTCTGGAGGTTGGCATACTCGATGTCGGTCAACTGATAATCGCCCTTCTCATTCTTACGGTCCGCACCCTCTCCGGAGTTGCGTGCGATTACATACACCGCTGTATCTGCATCGGACGCCGCTTCGATGTTTGCGTCTGTAATTTCCGTGTCCGGCAGCGAGAAGCTGCCCCACATTCCGCCCTGCCAATCTTCCTCTCCTTCGTCATAGGCGGTTTTATAATCGTTCAGCCAATCCTCGCTCGTGATCGTATAGCCTGCATTTTTCAGGCCGTCCCAAACATTGACCACATAGCGCTGGTTGACATCTCCCGAACCGGTTCCGCCTTTTACGGTCGCATAAGCTCCGCCGCCATACAGGGCGATCTTACTCCGCTGCGGAATCGGGAGTGCATTGTTTTCGTTTTCCAGCAGAACCATGCCCTGCGCGGCAACGCTTCTGGAAAGCTCTGCATTGCGAATCTCACGCTCGGATATTTCATCCGTTGGCGACGCTGCAAGAGCGGTCGTCACGGTTGATCCGGCGATCATGGAGCACGCCAGGAGCAAGGAAACGACTTTCCGTAGTCTTTTCATAATACAATTCTCCTTCATTTTGAAATTGCGTCTTCCAAGAATGTTTCAAAAACCAGTCCCCAACCACAGGTCCTACGCTTTAAATTTCCTCTTCTGAGAAAGAGAAAATTCGCAGACGATCTGCCTGGACATTCTGACAAAATGGCAGTAAACCCAACCTTTTTAGGCCTTTTGCAGGAATCCCCAAGCGATTTTTCTTCTATAAACGCCTCCCTTCCAAACCGGTCCGCTCTCAACCAGTGCAAAATAGAAAAATACACATTCCAAACCGATAAATTCGCATTTCCTTCACAGGGAATGATTCTGGTAAAGATTTGCCAAAATCAACATTTGGTAAAACATTATTTCTAATTTCATTTATTTATCGGTTTGAATATCTGACTGGATATAGTATAATGTTGGGTGCAGATGAAAATCAAGAATCACTATTTTTGTACTAACAAATCCGTCGTAAATTAGCTATATTCACGAACAAAAAATCTGTTAGTACTTAAAAATTGCATATAGCACGTCCTCTTAAGACTATTTTACAGGAAAGTCTATTGCTCTTTAAAAAAATGAAGAGAATATTTTTCTTATTAATCTTTTTTCTCTACTATTGAGAAGACTATTTTCGATAAAATAGGACATATAAATTTTTTCTTGACATATTTATTGCGGATAACATCTTTTTTGAATCGGAATCGTTGCGCATATTTCTTGACATCTTTTTATAAAAGAAACTTTTTATAGAATCTTCGAATTTGAATGGAATTTTGTCTAAATTCCATTTTATAACTTCAACAAATTACATTGTATTATAAGACTTTTAGTTAAACTTTCTATTTCTCGGTGAAATGTTCTATCTATACTCGATTTTGTCGCTACATAACTCAAAATATTCCATACCAGAAAAGTGGGATGGTCATCCTCTCTTTTAGGGACACAATGACTCGTTCAAACGGCAGCTATTCCATAGGAATGTTGTCCCAAAAGAGCGCCTTACGGTGTTCTCTTATGAACCACCGTTGGCCTATACAAACTTTTGAGGAAGAAGGGAAATCCAATTTTGAAAAAAGCAAGGCCTTATCGTGGAAAGAGCTTTTATAAATTGATGGCGGCTTTCTTCGCAGTCACCTTTCTGTGCAGCCTATTGATTTTGCTTCAATATTTAAACGGCGAAAAGACCCGGCGGGAGGAAACCATCCGTTCTTATCAGTCCATGGTCGAAAAGAGCATGAGCAACACGGCTGATAAGATGTCCCTCTATGAAGAAGTCAGCGTGATCATCTCCCAACTGGAAGGCCTGGACACACTTGCAAGTGCAGAATACATTTCATTGGGCTCTCCGCAGGCGGTAGAATTTGTCCAATCATACGTCGATACTGTCCGTTTCAACCTTCCGAGTACCGACCCTCCGATGTTTCTCTATTTTCAGAACAGCGGGCGTGTCTTTGGTAAAACGGCCGAAGAGGATTCTTTGGAAAATGGAACCATCACTGAACATTTCGGAATGAATATCCAAACCTGGAATCAATTGATTCAGGTCGGGGAGGAGGGGGCCTGTGCCATCATTCACGATCCCAATATGGATTTTGCCCGTTTCGTCTATGTTCGGGAGATCTACCCCCATGTTGTATGGATCATCGGTATGGAAGACCAGCAGGTCTCCGAGGAACTTCGCTATTCCTATCTGCCGGAAGGCGCGCAGACGGTATTTTTAACACGGAACAACCAGATTATCACCTCCAAACCGGCCGACGAACAGCCCGAGCTTCCGTTCGAGTTCGAGCAGGTCGCCTCCTGGCCAGCGTTTCATATGGAAACCTGGGGCGGACAATCCTATTTTGTTTATCATCAAGGATTCACCAACGATACGCTGCAACAGATTGTGGTCATCCCCGACGAAGATTCCCGGGATTGGATCACTATGATCCTAGGTTCGATCTTGATTACCTTTGCAGTCACCTTCGTGGCTGGCGGCGCC
>OIYU01001191.1_pt1 | contig 17573 bp, 19 predicted proteins | sample 1588321 | NCBI WGS metagenome assembly OIYU01 (sample SAMN03283258) | human gut metagenome | biome: human-associated habitat; material: feces | host: Homo sapiens | place: USA | collected 2013 | reverse complement strand
CCGCCGCAGTCGAGACCTGAGCGGCCTGGGCCACATCCTTGATTGTCGCCATGAGCCTCCTCCTTTCGTATCGTTCCAAGCTCATTATATGGAACTCTTTGTCGAAGTCAATGGAGTTTACTAAATTTTTACTAAATTATAAACCGACCATAATATAAAGGCGTTTCTACGCCGCATCGGAAAGACGAATTCACCTTCTACGATTTGCAGAAGGTTTCTTTCCTGCCGAACTGGTGATCAGAGGTGTTAGTTGTACTGCTTACGCTTTTCGTATGTGCCGTCAACTCTCCCATGGCCAGAATGTGAGGAAACCCAGGTCCTTCCCCCAAACTTCACACAGTTCTAACCTGCCTTTTTCCTTGGTGCGGTGGAAGGGCGGCCCAGTTTCCCCTAGAATGGAGGAAGAAGCTGGGGTATATGGAGAGCTCCTCCTCGGACTTGTTCGACCAGTTTTTGAAAACCGGCATGGGGGCAAAGCCTCTTATTGCCGGGTACGAGAGCCAGCTGTTGGAATTCGCCGTGCAGGAGCCGGAGACCTGGGAGCAGATCAAAGGGGACATCGTGCTGGTGTACCCCACCCCCACGGTGTGGTCCTCCCATGTGTTCATCGCCTTGGATGAGGCCGGAGCCCTGGGCATCGACGCCCTGCTGGACGAGGAGGTGCAGCGCCTGGCCTGGGAGAACCACGGCTTCCGCACCGGGGTGTACGACGCCCCCACGGACACGGCCCAATTCGGGGTGGAGGGTGTGGCGGAGGAGGTCATCCAGGTGGCCCCCATGCCCGGCGCCCCGGTGATGGAGGCCATCATCGCCGCCCTTTCGTAAGGAGGAACAACCTATGTGGAAGTGGAGCTTGCTGGCCCTGGGGCTGGGCCTGTTGTTTGCCGTCCTCGCCTGGTCGGGGCTGCGGCGGCGCAGTAGCTGGCGGGACGGGGAAAAACTCTGGGGCCAGGTGATGGGGGTCAGCGTCACCCCCGCCTGGAACGGCGCCGATTCCATGGACGGGGACCGCTCTCCCGCCAGGGTGACTTTGCGTCTTTCCCTGGAGGGGCGGGAGGTCTCCCTGCAAAAGGACTTTCCCAAAGTGCTGGCCGCCCCCGCCCTGGGCCAGCGGGTGCAGGTGCTGTACCGCCGCTCCACCGGGGAGTGGGCCCTGTGGAAGGACGTCCGCTCCTGGTGGGTGCTGTGGGCGATTTTGGCGGCAACCGCTGTGGCGGTGTTTCTCCTGCTGCTGTTGGGAGGAAGAACCGTGGCGGCCCAGCTCTCCGACTACACCGTAGGCCACCCCAACCCGGCAGGCAGCGGGCTGGCCCTGCTCGTGGGCTTTGGGGCCGGGGCAACGGGGGCGGCCCTTGCTTGGGGCCTGTTCCTGCCTGTGCTGCGGGACGCCTTCCGCCCCCTTGCCTGGGTTGCCCGCTCCCTATTGGGCCAGTGGGAGCCGCGCCAAGCCAAATTTGTGGGCTGGGTGCAGGAGTCCGACGGGGACGGCGGGGTCCGTTCCTACCCCTTGTTCTCCCTGGGGCAAGGCCAGGACTTTTTCCCGGCCGTCACCCGGCAAAAGCATTTCGCACCGGGGGACATCCTCACCGTTTACAAGAGCCCCAAGGGCCGTTTCTCCCTGGAGCCGGAACCCCTGGATTACCTGCTCATCCCCATCGCGTTGCTGCCGGTTTTCTTTGTGGGGCTGTTCGTCCTCTGCCTTTTGGTGACGGCGGCCTTTCTGCTGGGGACGGGTGTTGCAGGGCTGGCAGCCTCCCTTTGACGGGGCTGTCGTTTGCCTCTAACCACTTTTTGCGGAGTTGATACCACATGGACCAGTTGATCATATATGGCAGCCAATACGGCACCACCCAGCGGTACGCAGAACGGTTTTCGGAGCTAACCCGCCTGCCCTGTATCCGTAGCGAGGCGGTGAAAGACCTCTCCTGCTATGGCCGGGTCATCCACTTCGGCGGCCTGTACGCCGGCGGGGTCAAGGGCCTGCGAAGGACCCTCCGGGCCCTGGGGGAGCACACTGGGCTGGTCATTGTCACCGTGGGGCTGGCGGACGTGACGGACGAGGAGAACCTCGCCAACATCCGGAACGCACTGAGGAGGCAGGTGCCCGGCCATCTCTTGGAGAAAACCCAGGTGTTCCACCTGCGGGGCGGCATCGATTACCGGAAGCTGAGTCTCAAGCACAAGGCCATGATGACGCTCCTCTATCACAGCGTAAAAAACCTGCCGGAAGAGCAGAAAACCGCGGAGACACGTGCCATGATCGAGACCTTCAACAAGGCGGTGGACTTTGTGGACTTCAGCGCACTGGAACCCATTGCGGGGGCGGTTCGGTAAACCGCTGCTGGGGACGCAATGATTGTGGGCTTGCCAAAACTGGAACGCAGCTCTCTGACGAAGGCCGGGCGCACCTAGTTCCCTTTTGGCAGGCCTCACACCCCCACCCTCCCCTGCATCTGGGCGCTGACCTCCCGTTTCTTCTCATCGAAGGCGTGGGTGTAGATGTCCAGCGTGGTGGACACTTGCGAGTGCCCCAGCAGTCCTGAAACGGTGGCAACATCCGCCCCGCCGGAGATCATCAAACTGGCTGCTGTGTGTCGAAGGCTGTGGACGTTCAAGTCCAAGGGCAGGCCGTGTTTCTTGAGAATCAACTTGAATCGCCAGGTGAAGGTGCTGGGAGTCATGGGCAGGTCAGCCCCGTGGCGGCGGAAGATGTAGTCCTCCGGGGTGAGGGAGCGTCCCTCATGCAATTCCAGCTCCCCCTGGCAGAAAGAGCGGTATTCTTTCAGCAGGCTGGCCATCTCCAGGGAAAAGTACCGGTCCCCTGCGGTGGTCTTGGGTTCTTTCACAAGGATGTCCTCTCCCGTGACCTTTACCACGTTGCGGCAGATGTGGATGGATTTCTCGGAAAAGTCCACGTCCTTCCATTTGAGGCCGCAGCACTCCCCACGCCGCATCCCCGTGGCGATGATAAGTTTGAAGTAGGTTTCGTACTTGATGCTCTCCTCCTCCAGCGCATCGATGAGGCGCTTGGTGGTTTCCTCATCAGCAATGTTGCGCTTTTTCTTCTTTTTGCCGGCGTATTTGTAGGTGCGCCAAGCCGGATTCTGCGACAAAAAACCGCCCTCCATGGCATCGGAGAGGATTCCACACAAACAGGCGTGGACTCCCTCAACGGTGCTCTCGGAGAGCGGTTTTCCCGTTACAGAGTTCTTCTGCTTCCGCAGCTGGGCGTAAAGATTGCGGAAGTGCTCAGGCTTTAGTTCGGTGAGCTTGTAGCTACCCAGGGCCGGCAGGAACCGGTCGATGTCCTGCTTGTCCCTGGCCAAGGTGGACTTGGCCAGCTTCCCAGGGGCGATGTGGGCCAGCCAATAGGCGGTGTACTCCGCCAGGGTGATGGACTTGTCCACCGGCAGCGGTTCATTCCTGCACTGCCGCTCAAAGAGAGCGGCTTCCTCCTCCAGCCATTTTTCCTTGGCCTTTGGTGTTAACCCCTCTGGTGGATGAACGGTTTTCTGCTGGGGCTTGCGGCGGTGGCCCTCCGGGTCGTAGCCCATGGACACCACCAAAAGGTAGCTGTTCCCTCGTTTGCGGATGCTTGCCATTTGTGTTGACCTCTTTCCGGCAGACGACTAAGCCGAGTTCAATTTTTTTCTGCAGTGATGGAAGGGTACCTTCTTCTCCGTGCCTTTTCATGTCTGCGGGGATACAAAAACTCCCACCTCTTTTGCAAAAGGTGGGAGTAGTATCCTAAAAGCATAAGAATGTTATAGAGAAATCATTTCCAACACCTCGCAAATTTACCGGACAGGAAATTTTTTCCTGCCTCAAACTGTGATTCCCATTGTAGAGAGAAGCCCAAAAGAAAACAAGGGGGGCCCCTGTCACCATGACAGGGGGGTACCCCTATATGCAGGAGTGAAACGGAAATGATTCTTCTGTATTTTGTGTTTTTTGAAGAAAAAATGGGCCCGAAAGTTAAATTCCTGACGCACAAACAGACTTGAAAATCTCAGCTTGTTTTTAGCAATCTTGCTGGTATGGATTGACGCTCAGTAGGGGGCACCCCCTGGGTGCAGTGAAGAATGAATCATCCCTGTTCAGGCAGAAAAAAGAATCACCCTTTTGAAGAAACGGGTAGGGGATGACGAAGATGAAGGGACTCTTCTCCTTTTCCGTTCTGCCAAGCTGCGGGAAACAAGTTGTAAAATACTTCAATCCATGCTATAATACAAACGAGGTGAGGGCTGTGCAATTTACTCCCTTTGTATGGGATCAATCGGGCAACCATGTTCCAGTCTCGATCGAACCGATGACAAAACAGGACGCTGTTCAGACCAATTTTCTTCCAAAGTGGCAGACTTCTTGGACTTCCGATTTCCTGCAAGAGGGTAATTTTGATTGCTATTCCGCGAAAGTCAGTGATGAATTGATCGCCCTCGCCGCATACGAAATACTTACAGACTCCCTTGTTGTCCATATTGTGTATATGGAGGCCCATCCTGAAAGCAATCCAACTATGGATGGAGGAGACCCTAAATATACAGGAATAGGGCAGATGCTGATTGCGTTTGGCGTTAAACTGTCCATAGACAATGGGCTCACTGGGGACGTGGTATTAGAGGCTAAAACCTCTGCTTTAGCAGCTCATTATGAACGAGATTTCGGTGCCGTTGCCCTACCGAGTTTTTCTTCTTCCGCTCCCAGATTTCTGATTGCTGATGAAGCCGCAAAACGCATTTTTTGCAACTATCTCACTTAAACGAAACGAGGTGGATATCATGAGTGAAACAACGAACCGCAATGTTCCTTCCGATGCCGCCTGGTATTGCCGCCATGACCCGGAGGAAGAACGGTTCTACGAAATCTTCTTCAAGCTCTGTAAGAAGTACAATGTCCAATGGGCCAGTGCAGACGAAAAAGAAAAGCAGTTCCTTTCGGAGGTCACACGGGTGACCTATGAGAGGGACAAAGCCAAGCGTTTGGGCCTTCCGCTCTCCAAAATCCGCCCCTCTTTCACCCAGTGATTTTTCTCTTTCTATCCGCCCTCTGACTACTGTTTGACTACTATTTTCCCAAAACCGGAAAAACCGTGGGAGCCCAGGCGTGCCAAGGGCTTCCACGTTTTTTGCAAATGGGTACTAATTTTGTGAGATGTACCTGAAACCCGCATGGAAACTGGGTTTCTTCTTTGACGGCCTGATAACGACCACTCTGTAGGGAGCTGGTCTCCTGTGGAGACCGTCCAGCTCTGACCGAGCCGGCAGGCAAGAACGCTGGTTCGAATCCAGTCGGGCGCACCAAAATTCCCAAAGGAATCGTTCCTTTGGGAATTTTCTTATGTCTGAAATGACGGTAGAAAAGGCAAAGTGCGCAGGGAAACGAATTAAGTTTTGAACATTAAGGGGATTTTCTGTAGTGGCCCAATAGTGGCCAAATTTAACAATCTCTCTCAAATAGCTGTTACCGTTCCCGCAAGGCGTCTCTTGCCTCCATCAGGGCGAAGCCCAGCAGGTTTTTCCCCTTCCAGTTGCTGGGGTTCTGGGCCAGGGGGTTGTTCTTCCCCATGCCGATGCCCCAAATTCTGTCCCGGGGTGCCGCCTCCGCCAGGATGGTATCCCCAGTGGCCAGCAGGAACGCTTTCATTTCCGGGTTCTGGGAAAATTTGGCGATGTTGCCCGCCACCACAATGTCCTCGCAGCGGGCGTCCCACACCTCTTTCTCAAAATTTCTCACCTTGCGCCCCAGACGCTTGCAGGTCATGGGATCCCGCTCCCGGAGAATCTGATGCCGGATCTCCTCGTCCCCAAACAACTTGGCTTTCTCCGCCATCATGTACTGCTCGGCGGTGGTGTAAGTCTCCCCCTCTGCCACAAAGGAGCAGGGAAACCACTGACTCAGGCAGGAGGCGTCCACAGTCTCCCCTGTTTGTACGTGGTCGTAAAAGGCCAACACCTGGACACCCTGCTTTGCGGCCTCCACGGCCCATTCTTTGTTGTATTTCATCGGCCTTTCCTCCTTTTCTTCTAGATCTATTCTATCAAACGGGATGGGGTGGTTTCAACCCATCCCTTCTGCTACAATCTCCTTACAAAGGAGGGAGATACCCGTGCGTGACAGAGGCTGGCGGCGGTTCACTGCCTGGAAAAAGGACAAGAGGATGCGGCAAATCATCCAGCGGGAACGGTATTTCGCCTCCAGCTCCCGGACGATCCAGGAACGGAAGAAAAGCCATGTTTCCCATACCTACATCAAAGGCTGCTATCGGGAACAGCTGCGGCGAACACTGAAACGCCAGTCCCGGAAGAAACTCCGCCACACCAAAGACCTGCCACTGCGGGGCAACGGCTTCCATAAGTGTTTTGATTACTGGTGGATCACAGCGGCTTGCTTATCGCCGTGGAAAGCCCCGTCTTTGGAGGAACAGCCCACACGGTCCAAATGGCCCGGGCAAAGGGCATCCCTATCTTGCGGATTCACTCCTCTTCCTCATAAGGGAAGGGGAGATTTTCTTGCTCATAATAGTCGTAACCGCCCTCATAATCGTTTTCCCGGTATTCCTCAGCGAGTTCGGTAAATACTTTCTCAAAAGTCTCCGGCGTGACGTGGAGCTGCTGGTGCATATAGGGCTCCAATACCAAGCCGCCCCCATAAAAATCCAGGCTGGGGCAGGGACGCAGAGGGTTTTCCAGCCCATACAACAGGGCATCCACGAATTTCCCGCAGACGTCAACCTCCCAGGGCGGGGTATGCGCGGGGTACTGATTGTTCCCGCTAAACTTTCCCAAATAAGCCACCAGGGGCACCACTTTATGGGGCACGCCGTAACAATCCACCGCATCCCTCAAATAGCTCCAGGTGTCCAGAAAAAGGGACTTGAAATCTTCCGTTTGGAATCCAGCATCATAGATGCTGTCCAACAAGTCCTCCCATCGGCCTTTTAGGCTCTCCAATTGCTCCGTGTCCAGGGTGCGCGCGGCTCTTCCCTCATTGCTGAACGTGTGCTGGAGGGCCTCCAACATTTCATCCTCTTCCACAAAAAACGGGTCATGCCCTGGCCGGTGGATGGCCAAGGGCAAGCAGGATATGATCTGCCCAAAGCGCAGGTCAGGACCGTGGGTTTCCCATAACTGCGCCAGCCGGTCGCAGAAAGGCTTGATGCGGGCTTTATCACGGTGTTTTGCCATAGGCTGCGTCTCCTTTCCATGGTATACGATTCATTGGTGTTCCAGACGGATGGAAGAAAAAGCCTTCTCTGCCGGTGCTCTCCTCGTCCCACACCACCGTCACGGTTTCCATTTCATCTCTATGGGTTTCCAAAAAACGCCGGATAGCCGGTTCCCAGTCAAAGGCAGGATTGGAGACGCGAAAATACATATCCCGGCAGCCCGGTGTGGTGTTGAACAGCCCGCCCAGGCGGCAGCGGAGAAATTCCTGGTTGAGTTTCTCTGTCACCTGACGGTTCAATCGTTCCAGGGAAGACGGCTCCGCCATCGGCAGCTGGGAAGCCATTTTCCCCACAAAGTCTAGGGTGAGAAAGATGTAGGGCTTCTCCTGGATAGCTTGCCGCAGGTTATCCACCACATCTCCTTGGGGGTGGAGGGATTTCCCGTAGGCAGCCACCAGTTTTAGAACCAGCTGCTGCGTAGTGGGAATGCTTGTGTGCTTGTACAGCCACTCCCCGACATAGAGGGTTTCCTCCACACATTCCAAGCTGCCGTACAAATGCTGAATCACCGGGAATGCTTCACCGTCCTGGCGCAGCATCCAGGCGGTAGGGGATTTAATCATGGGCACGTATTCTCTCCTCCTGTTCCAGGGCTTGGAGTGTCAGCCGGAAAATGTACAGGTTGGGGTAGTATCGGTCGTCCCGGAAAATCGCCATGCCCCGCTTTTCAAAGTGTTCCAGCAGAGCCGCCGCTACCGCCGCGCTGCGGGAGGAACCGTAGCAGCACTGGCAGAAGAAAAGGCAGCCCAGGTGGTTGTAGACAAACCTGGCCACCTGCCCCGCCTGCTCCCGTGAAAACAGCCGGAACATGTCTTTTGGGTCGCTAAGGTTTACGAGGGCAGGGGTGATGTCGTTGCACAGCAGGCGCAGGGTGTGCTCTGGCTGCCGCGGCAGCGTGAACGGCTCGCTCCCCCAGTCTCCCAGGCTGATGAGAGCTGTTCCCGGTTCAAATCCTTTTGCCGCTTTGCGCCGCAAGTCCCATTGGCTGAGAATTTCCACTTTCATACTTATCCCTCCTGCCACCATTGTAACAGGAGGGATGGGGGGAAAAGGGGGCATACCAGAATCTCAGTCTTAAAAAGAATTTATCTTTTATGTATGGCCTTGCAATATCTATTATTCTCTTTGAAAAAATGCCCATATGCCCATAGTGCTTGGTCAATATCTCTGCTTATTGTGTAGTTATCCCCAAAAATATCCTCCATTTTACTTATGTAATTTTCTTTGTATTGGCAAAACAGTTTACTTATGCTTTTATTTATATCAAATTCAGGATCAATTCTATCTTTTTTATTTATAACAGCATTAAAATCTGAACCATCGCTTATCTTAACCAAGGCAATATGGGCAAATTGATCATAGATAGGGTATTTTCCCTTGGATGCAAAATGAAGGATAGTCAATGCATATACAGGCCCAATATATTGCACGCTATTTACTTTTTTTACCAATTCTTTGGCATCATTCTCTGAACAAATAGACCTATCAGGCAGAAAGTCAAAAATAGTTTTACAGGAAATCACCCTTGATCTGTAAATAGAATGGGTTACATGTGATTCGTCTGGATTGATTTTTGCAGGGATTTTCCAGCACAAAATATCAACAATGTCCCTTACTGACAACCTATCTTTCTTTAGGATTTTCTTTATCTTTTCTTCTTCCTCATGATTGTCGATCATTTCATAATATTTGTCTCGGTAATAATTTATAAACTCTTTGCTGCTATGAATTTCCTCACCATTTGGCTTGTAGGCCAGAAATTTCTTTTCACTCATTTTCGAATTCACCTTTCAAAAATATTCGCAAAGACCTTCACGGCCAGAAGTGTTCTTACACCTCTATCATACTCTTCTTAAGCTATAAACACAATACACAAATTTTCTAAATCCACGGCAGGAAAGTGAGGCGAAATCATAGACGATAGGCCGCCGCGCCACGCTCCAGCTCCTCACGCACCTGGTCACGCAAGGTTTGTGGTTCCAGCACCACCACATCAGGGGCGAAGTTCTTGGCGAATTGCTTGAGGGCCATCTCGTTGGCGGTGAGGGCGACGGCAACGGCACCGCCCTCCTGTTCCAGCCGCACCTCCTTGCCGAACATATCGATCACATCGCTGACCATATCCGGAACGATTTTCAGCTTGGCTCGAACATTCTCGCTGGAGTACATGTAAGGGTGCTCCCGCATATAGGCGGCCAGGTCCAGGGAGCGGCCACGGGCCCAGGGCAGGGACTCAAAAGGCTTTGCCGGCTCGTCTAGAATCTCCAAATCCTTGATGCGGTCCACCCGATAGTTGGAGATGTCATCGTATTTGTTGTAGTTGCAGATCAGGTAGTATTTGCCCTCCTGGGCGGCCATTTGATAGGGAGAGATCACGTACTCCCGTGGAGAGCCGTCCGGCCGGGCACGCAGATGCAGCTTCTTGTCCAGGCCGTACTCCGTGTAATGAAACCGCACCTTCCTCCCTTTGGAGATGGCTTCGTCCAGCATCTCAATGTTGAGGAACAGCTGCTTATTGTCCGATTGGTCCACCGGCAGCCGGGCAATGTGACCCACCCGGGAACGGAAGTAGATGTTGGACAATCCTTCCAGCTTTTCCACCAGCTCCCGGCACTGGCTGTAGGGGACATGCCGGGAAAACAGCAGGCCATCGATGAGCAGCCGCAGTTCTCCATCGGTGAACTGACGCTCCAGGTAGAAGTCGGAAAGAATGGTGGTTTCCTCCCGCAGCGGCTTGCCGTTTGGTCCCAGCTTCTCCCTGCCGTCCGGGCCCTTTACCGGTGTGCTGCGGAGTGTTTCGCTGTACTCGATGGGATAGCCGCACTCCAGCAAATCGGAAAGATTCCGGCGGATGGCCTTCCGGTCGGCAGCCATGCCGTACTCCGCTTTCAAAATCTCCCCAATCTCCCGCTGGGAGAGCCGGTGGTCCTCATCGCTGTACTTGCGGAGGATGTCCAGAATATTCAAAATAAGCAGTTTCTTGGGCTGTTTCACATACATGGCCATGCGCCTCTTTCAGCAGGATTTTCTAAGAAAAGCGTATCACAGAGCGGGCTTTTTCGCAAGTTACGGTTCCGCCGGCGACTTCCTCACAGCAGTGGTAAGGGAGATGGACAAAGTAGGTTCCCGTTGGGGAGGGTGGAGGAGCATCAGCACGCTGTTGAGGAACAGGTCCTCCGACAGGTTCCCTTTCATGTACTGGCTGATGGGCTTCAGGGCGGCGAAAGTCCCTTCCAGGGGGCCGTCATAGGTTTCCAGATCCAGATAGCAGGCAAAGCCATCGTAAGCCTGGTGGAGCTGGCCGCCTGCTACCACGGTGACGCCGTAGGCGCCATAGTCCCGGGGCAGGTCCTTGAAGCGGCTTTCATACTTCTCCCGTTCCCCTTTTCGCTGGTAGAACTTTTCTCCCGGAACAAACCCGTTGGTCTCCTGTTCCGCCTCGTTCCAGTTGGGGATGTAGTCCAGCACGAAGGGCGTGCTGTCCTCCTCGTAGGGAATGCCCGGCTCCCCGGAGGGATCCCAGAGGATGTCGCCTCGGCGGAAGGGGACGGGAATGCGGACTTCCAGCTTGGAGAAGAGTTTTTCCAACTCGTCCGGATGCTGGGCCCGGTGCCGGAAATCGTCCCGGTAGACAAACCGCAGGGGCTGGGCGTCCATGTCGTAGTCCAGGGTGAGGATGTTGGGCATGGAAGTCTTTGTTCGCATAGAGCCGCAATTTGTGATTTTCTGTACCCGCATCCGGTTAAAGCAGCCCCAGCCTTTTTCCATCTCCATATCTTCCATCACGTCCCCATAGCGTCCGTACCGGCTTTCTGACGCGAACCAGTCGTTGATTTCGCCGCCCATCCAGGGGCCTTCCCGTTTCTCCAACGCGTAGGTACTGTCCCCTTCCTTGGTGAAGGCCTCCAACAGCTCCCTCTGCCGCTGGATGTACTGCCGCAGAAAATCATGGAGGCTGTACACCGGGGCGGGTTCCATTTGTTTCGTCTTAAAATTGAACTTACCGTAGCCCGCGAAAGAACTGTCCGGCATGGTTTCGATGATCTCTTCCCAGGCGGCGAAACGCTCTTCCAGGGGCGTGTTTTTGCTTTGCCACACCACAAAGGCCGCCTCCTGAGACGAGAGCTGATAGCCCGTTTCCCGCACATATTGTTTCACGTCCTCCGAGTTGATGAACTCCACAAAATCCCTGCTCATTCCTGCTCCTCCTCTTTTTCAACGAAACCGGCCAATTCCTGGGCCTCTTTTGTGTATTCCCGCCGGCAGAAGCCGCGGATACTTTCGTAGGGCTCCTGATGAAGGATGTTCTCCACCCGTTCCACCAGGGAGCGCACCCCCAGCTCTCCTTTCAGAAACTGGCTCAAGGGCGCCAACACCTGGTCGTTCCCTTCCAAGGGGCCGGGGTAGTACTCCAAATTCAAATAATTGGCGAACCCGCCAAACTCCCTCCAAAAGCCTTTCTCCCGATGGAAGGCAAACCCCTGGGCACCCATATCGCTGGTGTCTCCATGGAGACAGTGCTTTTCCACCAGCTTGTCCCCCCGCTGGGCCACTTCTGGTCGGACGCCATTTTCCATTATTTGCGATGTGTTCCAGTTGCCGCAGAAATCCAGCACAAAGGGGACAGACTTATCACAATGGGGAAATCCTGGCTCTCTGCTGGGGTCCCATACAATGTCCCCCCGGCGGAAGGGAGTGGGGAGGTCCACCCACAGGCTGGGGAACACATCGTCCAAATCGCAGATAGGAGACACATCCAAACAGAGAGGTTCCAGCTCGGCGGTCAAAGTCAGACTATTCCGGTGAACGTCGCCTCCGCCCAGAGCCTGATTCCAAATCCGCACCCTGCCAATTTCCTCAGAGAGCTCTTGCCTACAATAGGCGAGACAGTTTGTATAGTCCGAGAATAGGCGGCCGCAATCTGACCAAATAGGCTCTTTTCTCCACTCCTGGTTGGACAGGAGGGAAAAGTCCGCCCCAAAGACGCAGTTTTCTCCCTGGGTGAAGTCTTCCAGGCGGTTTTTCTCCAAGTCCATGTAGTCCCGGAGAAATTGGTGGACGCTGGGTACATCGTCCGCCATCCCTGGCCTGCGGGGGATGGGGCAATCGGGCATGATCTTGGCAATCTCCTCCCAGGCAGTAAACTTTTCCTCCAGGGTGGCGTTATGGCACTGCCACACCAGGTAGGCGGCCTCTGGCGTGGAGAGGGGATACTCCATGTTCCCCAAGTGGTTACGGATATCCCGGGAATCTAGAAAGCGGTAGTAATTCACGATTTATCCTCCTTCTTACTCGTCCAAATAACAGCGGTAATGATGGCTGCCGTCCGCTTTGAGGAGGACCGGCAGCTGATCCAACCCAAAGGCGTCTTTGACTTGCAGCACCACTTCCTCCCTGCACAGAAGAGGGGAGAGAAACAAATAGGCTCGCCCCTGCCGCAATTCCACCCGGCCTCGGGGGTAGTAGTCAAAGGCTTTCCCCTGTGTGACGTCCTTGGGCAGCCTGGCCCAGGCCCGGCGGTGGTTGTTCCAATCCGCCAGGGGAGCGGCGTCCCCCAGGGCATTGCCACCGGCTCCACAGGGAAATTGCACACAGAGCAGCCTTTCTCCCGTCCACCAAAACAAGCCTTTGCACGGTTCCATCTGTCTCCCTCCTTTGTGCCTCTATCTTAGCAAAGAGGATGGCCTGAAAACGCCCCATCCTGTCAAGTTCCTGAAACGAAAAAAGCGGAGGGTACATCCTCCGCTCTTTTCGTCAGGCGCAAAAGCCCAGCACCCGGCGCTCCTCTTTCTGGGGGAGTTGGGGCTCGTCAATATCCTCTGGCAGCAGGCTGGAAACCATCTCCATAGTCACTGTGTCCGGGTCCAAGCGCACCAGGCGGCTGGCCTGTTTCATCCGGGATTTTTCCAGCAAATTCCGGGCAAAGCGGCCGTTTCCGAAGTCCGGCTGCTTCGTCGCCAGACTAAAAATAGGCAGCAGCCTTTCCCGCACTGCGGAAGACAGTTCCAGCTTCTGCTGCTTTGCCATTAAGGTGAAAATGTCCAGCAGCTCCGTCGGCTTGTAATCCTCAAAGGGAATATGGAAGGCGATGCGGGAGCGCAGGCCCGGGTTCTTTTTCAAAAACTGCTCCATCTTGTCCGGGTAGCCTGCAAAAATCACCACGGTGCCGTCCCGCTGGTTCTCCATCTCCTGGACAATAGTGGTGATAGCTTCATCTCCAAAGAGCCCGTCCTTGTCATCCACAAGGGAGTAGGCCTCGTCGATGAACAGGACCGAACCCTTGGCTGCTGCAAATTTTGCCTTTACCGTGGGAGCGGTCCAGCCCACATACTTGCCCACCAGGTCGGCCCGGCCCACCTCAATCAAATCTCCCACAGGCAGCAGACCATTCTCTTTCATGATTTGGGCGAACAGCCGGGCCACAGTGGTTTTGGCAGTGCCGGGGTTGCCGGTGAACACCATGTGCATGGCGGGCCGTTCCAAGGAGATGCCCTTCCCCCGGAACAGCTTCTGGGCCTTGTAGTAGTCCAGCGCCTGGGAGATGACCTCTTTTGCTTTGGTCAGGCCAATCATTTCTTCCAGTTTGTCGTAGGCGCTGCCTTGGGGCTTGGCTTTCTGAACAAGTTTGTTGGCGGCGGTTGCGGACGCGTACTGGGGGTAGACCTCAGTCTTTAGTTTGTTGGACTGCCATTCTTCGAAAAGCTGGCGCAGTTCCCCAAAGCGGTAACCCCTGTCCTCCTGCCAATTTTGGAATAGCCCATTGTCCGCTTCCAGGCCGCTCCTTTCCGCCATGGAGAGGAGCGCCGTCTTGGCTCGTTCTCCATGGATGACATCCTGGGTCAGCTCCACAAAGGTCATTGTCCCCAGGTTTTCGTAGAAATATTTCTTGGCGTTTTCCCCTTTTTGGGGCAAGCATAGTACGGTGAGCACTTGGTCGTGATGTTTTTTGGCGGGCCGACACAGATCCGTGATTACGCCCATGTCTCCTGAGGCGAACTCCCCTCCTCCGGCTGTCTTCGGGGTGTAGCCCAACACCATGGCGCCTCCCGCGCTGGCACTGTATAGGGTTTCCAGCAGGCTGTCATCCACCCTCTCATCACTGTCAAAATCCATGTAGGTGTACCGTTGGCTGCAGATCCGGCCGTTTTGGTACAGGGCCGAAAGCAGCAGCTCCACCTGCTTGTCCCTGGCTTTTCCCTCATCGCACACCAGCAGGTAGTGGACGGGGTGTCCGCCCTCCACCAGCAGGGCAGGCCCCTGGTAGATGCGCTCCAGCTCTGGGTCAAATGCGTCTTGACAAAACAGCTGGGCTGTCTCCTTCTTTTGCTGCCCCAAGGTGGCTCGCTCCGGTAGCAGAAATTCTTGAAAATCGTAAATATTGTGCTGAAGTTCCTCCAAATGGAACAGGTTGTATACGTCTCGATCGTCCTCTAAAAACCCCCAGCGTTCAGCGGCCTGCAGCAGGGAGCGGAGCACATCGTAGGTGATCTCCTGAACGGCCAGCTCCTTTACCGGCACCTCCGCTTCCCGGAGGAATTCCCGGCACCGGGCAAGAATGTTGTAGGATTCCAGGCTCACCGCCGCCAAAGTGATTCTTCCGCCTTTGATCTGCGATACGATGATATAGCACTTGCCCTGCAACTTTTTTGAAAACAAGGTCTGCTTGGGCTGAAATTCCTGGGCGGCCCGGCTGCGAGTCCCCCGGTCCTCGGGAAAGGTAAAACCATCTAAGACACCGTCAATCTTGTAAAACCACATAACCCTTCGCTCCTTTCGTTTCTGGCTTTAGGATATCAGGAGGGATGCCCCCTTTTCAGCCCATGCCCTCGGCCATACTTTGGAGGATGGCTTTTCTTTCTTGCCGTCTCTGACGGCTGCGCTGGTAGGCGTGGGGATTTCTTCCCTGCCTGGTAACGGGAGACAGGCCGCCCCAGCCCTGCCTTTTTTTCATGTAGAAGGCTCGTTGGGCTTTTTTGCTCTGCTTTTTTAGAGGAACGAACTTTATCAACTTTCCACCCCCTTGCGAAAAGAGTTCCTTTGCGGTATACTAAATTTCCAAAATTTTTTAGGAGGGACGTTTATGAACACCATTCCCTTTCCCGTGATTGACCTGGCGGCCACCGGACGGAATATCCAACGGCTGCGGGAAGAGCGGGGCCTCACGGTCCGGGACTTGCAGGCCTATTTTGGTTTCGAGGAGCCACAGGCAATCTATAAGTGGCAGAAAGGAAAAAGCCTTCCCACGGTGGACAACCTGTACGCTCTGGCTGCTCTGCTCCAAGTGACAGTGGACGACATTCTGGTGCCGCTAAAATTTCATATTCTTTCCCGCGAGCAGCAGGCCGAGTCCCGCTGCTCGCCTCCTTTTTTCCGGGAACTTGCCGCCTGAGCTTGTGAAACTATCATACCAGGCCAGCGTCTGGTTGGCATTGAACTGGTGGTTGAATGGCTTATATGTCTAGCTTCCCCTGCATCTCAGTGCTGACCTTCCGCTTCTTTTCATCGAAAGCGTGGGTGTAGATGTCCAGCGTAGTGGACACCTGAGCGTGACCCAGCAGCCCGGATACAGTAGCCACATCCGCCCCGCCGGAGATCATCAGGCTGGCGGCAGTGTGCCTCAGGCTGTGGACATTCTGTGGAGGTAACCACACATTACCCCGCGTGTGGGAGAAAGTGCAGCCCTGTTTTCACGTTCTACCCTTTGGACAAGAGGGGTAGCCCTGTTCTTCCCTGCAATCCCGCAGGGAATGGAAAATACAAAGGCTCCCACCGGGGAAAAAGATGGGAGCAGCTCTTTGTATTTCGTGTTTCCCATTCCTGATAGGGAGGGTAGAAAAGAAAAAGGGATAGGCGGTGAGTTCCCGCTTTTTTCTCTCCCATTGCGGAATGGGGGCAGGTGTGGTATCCTTTTTTCAGACCACACAGAGGGGGGGAAGCTCACCATGACAAGAGAAGAAGCCGAAAGGGAATTGTGCCGTCTCTTAGAAGAGGCCGAAGCAGACATTCAGGCGGGGCGTACCATTCCCGCAGAGGAAGCGTTCGCCCAGCTGCGGGAAAAGTTCGCTCCCCGGAACATCGTCTATCTCACCGGGGACACCCACGGACGGTTCCAGCGCATTGTGGACTTCTGCTCTCAGCGGGAGATGGACAGGGAAAACACCTTTGTCATCCTTGGGGACGCCGGGCTCAATTTTTACGGCGGCCTGCGGGACGCCCTAGGCAAAGAGCAGCTGGCAAAGCTCCCTTGCACGTTCTTTTGCATCCACGGCAACCATGAGCAGCGGCCAGGACCAAAGCTGGGGTATGAACGCACCCAGTACCACGGCAGTTTTGTGTGGGTGCAGCCTCAGTACCCCAATCTCCTCTTTGCCATCGATGGGGAGGTGTACGACTTCTGCGGCCACAGCTGCCTGGTGATTGGCGGGGCTTACAGCATCGACAAGTACTACCGTCTGGCCATGGGGTACGGCTGGTGGCCGGACGAGAAGCCTTCTCCCCAAATCAAGAAGAAAGTGGAGCGGGTGCTGGAGGAACGAAACTGGCAGGTGGACGTGGTGTTCTCCCATACCTGCCCTCTCAAGTACGAACCAGTGGAGGTGTTTCTGCCAGGCATCGACCAAAGCACGGTGGACAAGTCCACCGAGGAGTGGCTGGACACCATCGAGTCCAAACTCCACTACGAGCGCTGGTACTGTGGCCACTACCACACGGAGAAGCAAGTGGACAAGCTGCGGTTTATGTTCGAGGATTACGCCCTGCTCCCCCACACCCTTTCCATCGAGGGGGAGAAAGCTCTCATCGCAAAAATGGAGCGCCGTGATTGACAAGAGAGCCGAATTCATCGCCTTCAGCCGACAATGTCTGACCAAGATTCCCTCCGTGTTTATGGAGCGGCAGAACCAGCACTTTGGGGTATGCCGGTACCGGGTGGGGGAGGAATGGGTGGGGGTGAAAATACAGCGGTGAATCCGGCATTTTCCGGTCTACGATAAAGGAGGGGATTCCAACATGATCTATTTCACAGCGGACACCCATTTCGGCCATGAGAACGTCATCCGGTTCTGCGGCCGGCCTTATGCCACTGCTGCGGAGATGGATGAAGCGCTGATGGAAAACTGGAACAGCCGTGTTAAGGGCAACGACACGGTGTTCATCTTAGGGGATCTATTTTTCCGGTCGGACAACGCCGGGGAGATCCTCCGGCGGCTAAAGGGAAAAAAGCGGCTGCTGGTTGGGAATCACGATGGGTCTTGGATGACGAAAGTGGATGTTTCCCGCTATTTTGCCAGTGTTGACCTGATGCTGGAACTCTCCGACGGCCGTCACGCCTTGACCCTGTGCCATTACC
>OIYU01001167.1_pt1 | contig 17770 bp, 10 predicted proteins | sample 1588321 | NCBI WGS metagenome assembly OIYU01 (sample SAMN03283258) | human gut metagenome | biome: human-associated habitat; material: feces | host: Homo sapiens | place: USA | collected 2013 | reverse complement strand
AGTCACAAATATAGGTTCTTTTATTTACTGCGAGCGTCTCTTTGCCTGCGGCAAACCAGAAGTTACAGATTTGAGTATCCCATCAGGGCTTTATCAACTTCTCTTGCGCAATCGCGACCTTCCCTGATTGCCCATACAACAAGTGACTGTCCTCGATGCATATCACCTGCAGTAAAGACTTTATCTACATTTGTCTTGAAATGTCCTTCTACTGTCTTTACATTCGTGCGTTCTGTAAGATCTAAGCCAAAAGCTTTTGTAACATATGACTGGCTTCCTAAGAATCCTGCTGCGATTAATACCAAATCAACAGGTACTTCATACTCGCTGCCAGCGACTTCTGCCATGATATTTCTTCCGGCTTTTTTGTCGAATTTACTTTCAAGTTTTACGAGTTTTGCCTTGCAGACTTCGCCTTTTTCATTGGCAATGAATTCTTTTACGGTTGTCTGATATACTCGTGGGTCTTTGCCAAATACAGCGATAGCTTCTTCCTGACCGTAGTCTGTCTTGCAGACTCTAGGCCATTCTGGCCATGGGTTATTTGGCTGACGTTCATCTGGAAGTTTTGGCATCATTTCTAACTGAATGAGGCTCTTACATCCTAAACGGATGGATGTTCCAACACAGTCATTTCCTGTGTCACCGCCACCGATAACCATGACATTTTTATCTTTGGCATCAATGTATTTTTTATCTGCGAAGTTAGAATCTAAAAGGCTCTTTGTTGCTGCCTTTAAGTAATCTACTGCAAAATAAATTCCTTTGCTCTTTCTGCCTGGTGCTTTGATGTCTCTTGGATTAGAGGCTCCACAGCAAAGCACAACAGCATCATACTGTTTCTTTAAGTCCTGTGCTTTTACGTCTACACCAACGTTTACGCCTGTCTTGAATACAACGCCTTCTTTTTCCATGAGCTTTACTTTTCTCTCAATATATGTTTTTTCAAGCTTCATGTTAGGAATTCCGTACATGAGCAGTCCACCAACACGGTCGGAACGCTCGTAAACAGTTACAGAATGGCCACGGCGGTTTAAGTATTCTGCCACGCAGAGTCCGGATGGACCGGAACCTACGATAGCAACTGTCTTTCCTGTGCGGACTTCTGGTGGCTCCGGTTTGATCAGGCCACTTTCATAAGCTCGCTCTATAATACTTAACTCTTTTTCTTTGATGTTAACCGGATCCCCGCCTAAGTTACAGGTACATCCGACTTCACAAGGATGTGGACATACACGACCTGTAAATTCTGGAAATGGATTTGTCTTTCTAAGACGGTTATAAGCTTCATCCCAGTTACCTGTGTAAGTTGCATCATTCCATTCAGGAATCAGATTATTAAGCGGGCATCCGGTAACCATTCCTTTAATCAAAATACCGGACTGGCAAAATGGAACTCCACAGTTCATACATCTTGCTCCCTGTCTCTCCTGTTCTTTTTTGGACAGGGGAGTGTGAAATTCGTTAAAATGTTTGATTCTCTTTAACGGCGCTTCTCCCACGCTTTCTTTTCGTTCATATTCTAAAAATCCAGTTGGTTTTCCCATAGCGCTCTCCTCCTATCCTCTTTTAATTTCGTAAAATGCTTCAATCTGTGCCTGCTCTGCGCTAAGACCTTTTCCTTCCATTTCGGAAATCTTCTTGAGCATTTTCTTGTAATCGTGTGGAATGATTTTCTTAAACTTCGGTAAATATTTGCTAAAATCATTTAAAATTTCTTTACCTTTTTCAGAGTTTGTATATGCCACATGGGCGGTAATCATATCCTTAATTTCCATAACATCATATTTAGAAACAACTGGTTCGGAAGAAACCATTTCCTTGTTGAGGCTTAAGTATAAGTCGTTATCCTCATCAAGAACGTAGGCAACACCGCCGCTCATTCCGGCTGCGAAGTTCTTTCCAGTCTTACCGATAATTAAGACTTTACCACCAGTCATGTACTCGCATCCGTGATCGCCGACACCTTCTACAACGGCTGTTGCACCGGAGTTACGAACACAGAAACGTTCACCAGCCACACCATTAATATAAGCCTGACCGCTTGTTGCACCGTAAAGTGCTACGTTACCAACGATAATATTTTCCTCGGCTTTGAAGCGGATTCCTTTTGGAGGGTAAACGATTAATTTACCACCGGATAATCCTTTTCCGAAGTAATCATTACTGTCACCAACAAGCTCTAATGTAAGACCATTTGGAATAAATGCTCCAAAGCTCTGTCCGCCGGCGCCTGTACACTGTACAGTAAATGTATCATCTTCCAGTGTGTTGTAATATTTCTTTGTAATTTCAGAACCAAAGATTGTACCAAAGGAACGGTCTGTATTTCCAACATCGATAGAAATGCTTCTCTTCTGCTTTTTATCAAGCGCTGTCTTCAACTTAGTAAGAAGAACTTTTTCATCTAATGTCTTTTCTAATTCAAAGTTGTATTCATTCTTCTTGTTGTAGCAGATTGGATGCTTCTTATCTACATATGGATTATTTAAAATAGCAGATAAATCTAAGCGGTACTCTTTTGCTTCTGGAAGTTCTTTCAGAAGGTCTGTACGTCCTACCAGTTCATCTACAGTGCGGACACCAAGTTTTGCCATGTATTCACGCATTTCCTGTGCAACGAACTTCATGTAGTTTACAACGTATTCCGGTTTACCTTTGAAACGTTTTCTAAGTTCCGGATTCTGTGTTGCGATACCTACTGGACAAGTATCTAAGTTACAAACTCTCATCATAACGCAGCCCATTGTGATCAGCGGACCAGTAGCAAATCCAAATTCTTCTGCTCCAAGTGCTGCTGCCATTGCTACATCACGACCACTCATAAGCTTACCGTCCGTCTCGATGATAACTTTATTACGAAGGTCATTTTTAATTAATGTCTGGTGTGTCTCAGCAAGTCCAAGCTCCCACGGAAGTCCGGCATTATGGATAGAAGAGTTACGAGGTGCTGCACCTGTACCACCGTCATGTCCGGAAATAAGGATTACTTGTGCGCCAGCTTTTGCTACACCAGCTGCGACCGTTCCGACACCTGCTTCAGATACCAGTTTTACAGAAATTCGAGCATTTCTGTTTGCATTTTTCAAATCATAAATTAACTGTGCCAAATCTTCAATACTGTAAATATCGTGATGAGGTGGTGGTGAGATTAGTCCTACACCAGGTGTTGAATGTCTTGTCTTTGCAATCCAAGGATATACTTTTCCTGCTGGTAAATGTCCACCTTCACCAGGTTTTGCTCCCTGTGCCATCTTAATCTGAATTTCCTGTGCACTTACAAGGTAACGGCTTGTTACACCGAAACGACCGGAAGCTACCTGCTTGATTGCAGAGCATTTATTCAGTCCATCTGGACCAACTGTCAGACGCTCTAAATCTTCTCCACCTTCACCAGTGTTTGATTTACCGTGAATCATGTTCATCGCGATTGCCAGAGTCTCATGTGCTTCCTTGGAAATAGAACCATAACTCATAGCACCTGTCTTAAATCGTTTCACGATAGAATCTACAGATTCAACTTCTTCGATAGGAACTCCTTTGGATGGATAATTGAAATCCATTAATCCACGAAGACTTACTGGAGAAGTTTCTTTATTAATCATGGAAGTATACTGTTTAAACAGTTCATAATTATTTGTCCATGCTGCTGTCTGTAATGTATGGATGGTCAGTGGATTGTAAAGATGTTCTTCTTTACCACTTCTATATTTGTGATCACCTTCACTGTCAAGACTAAGATCATTTTTCAGTCCTAACATATCAAATGCTTTGGAGTGATGGTAATCTACATCTTCTGCGATATCTTCAATTGTGATACCTTCTACACGGCTTACTGTGTTTGTAAAGTACTCATCAATGACTTTCTTGCTGATACCAACTGCCTCAAAAATCTGAGAACCCTGATAGGACTGCAGTGTGGAAATACCCATCTTAGATGCGATCTTTACGATACCGTGAAGTACTGCGTTATTGTAATCATTTACTGCTGCATAGTAATCTTTCTTTAATAAACCATCCTGAATCAGCTTCTTAATACTGAACTGTGCCAGATATGGGTTGATAGCACATGCGCCGTAACCTAACAGTGTGGCGAAATGATGTACTTCTCTTGGCTCACCACTCTCTAAGATAATACTTACAGAAGTACTCTTCTTTGTCTCAATGAGATGATGATGTACAGCAGATACTGCTAACAGAGATGGAATTGCCACATGGTTCTCATCAACACCTCTATCTGTCAAAATAACAACATTTGCACCATTTTTATGCGCCTGGTCAACAGCAACATATAAATGATTGATAGCCTTATCAAGCGGTGTTCCTTTGTAATAAGTAATCGGCACATCTTTTACATTGATATTCTTTACTTTTGCATAACGAATCTTTAATAAGTCTGTATTTGTTAAAATAGGGTTGTGAATCTTTAATACATGGCAGTTTTCTGCCTTTTCTTCTAACACATTCCCCTCTCCGCCAACATAGATGGAAGTAGATGTAACGATTTCCTCACGAATCGCATCAATAGGAGGGTTTGTTACCTGTGCAAAAAGCTGTTTAAAGTAATCAAATAATGGATGATGTCTCTTAGAAAGTACTGCTAATGGAGTATCAACCCCCATCGCTCCGATTGCTTCACTTCCGTTTAATGCCATCGGTAATACAGAATCTTTCACTTCTTCATAAGAGTAACCAAATGCTTTCATCAGGCGGTTGCTCTCTTCATAGCTGTATTCTTCTACTGCAACATTCGGAATCTTTAAGTCTTTTAAGAATACAAGGTTATCGGATAACCATTCACCGTAAGGCTGATTCTTTACATAAGAATCTTTTAAGATTTCATCGTCAATCAGTTCACCTTTTACAGTATCTACGAGAAGCATTTTACCTGGGTGAAGTCTCTCTTTCTTTACGATATGTGTTGTGTCAAAGTCTAACACACCAACCTCAGAAGAAAGAATTAACTGGTCATCATCTGTAATATAGTAACGGGAAGGTCTAAGACCATTACGGTCAAGTACGGCTCCCATAATATCTCCATCTGTAAAGAGGATAGATGCAGGACCATCCCAAGGCTCCATCATTGTTGCGTAGTACTGATAGAAGTCTCTCTTCTCTCTGCTCATGCCCTCGTTATTTTCCCAAGGTTCTGGAATCGTGATCATCATTGCCAGAGGAAGTGGCATTCCACTCATTAAGAGGAATTCTAATGTATTATCTAATCTTGCAGAGTCAGAACCGTTTGGATCTACAACTGGTGTCAGCTTAATCATCTCATCCTTCAGATAATCAGATTCCATGTTTTCCTCACGGGCTAACATCTTATCGGCATTACCACGAATAGTATTAATCTCACCATTATGAACGATGTAACGATAAGGATGTGCTTTCTCCCAGCTTGGAACTGTGTTTGTGGAGAAACGGGAATGAACTAATGCGATTGCAGATTCATAATCCTTATCCTGAAGGTCATTATAGAATAATCTTAACTGTCCAACTAAGAACATACCTTTATATACGATTGTTCTGCTGCTTAAAGAAACAACATAAGCAGAATCGTTAGACTGCTCAAATACTCGTCTTACAATATAAAGTCTTCTATCGAAGTCAAGTCCTCGTGGAACATCAAACGGTCTCTTTACAAATCCCTGCATAATGCATGGCATACAGTCCGCTGCTTTCTTTCCGAGGATGCCCGGCTGAACCGGAACCTCTCTCCAGCCTAAGAAATTTAAGCCTTCTTTTTCAACGATAATCTCAAACATCTTCTTAGCACGGTTTCTCTGTAACTCATCCTGTGGCATAAAGAACATACCAATACCGTAGTCACGTTCCTTGCCAATAGAAAAGCCGAGAGTACTACAGGTTTTTTCGAAGAACTTATGGGATATCTGCACTAAGATACCTACTCCGTCACCCGTTTTACCCTCGGCGTCCTTGCCGGCTCTATGTTCAAGATTTTCAACAATTTTCAAGGCATTCGATACTGTCTCATGGCTCTTAAGACCCTTGATGTTTACTACAGCACCAATACCACAGTTATCATGCTCCAGACTTGGATCATATAGACCCTGTCGCATATTGTCCTGATACATGGTCTCACCCTTTCTTGCATCACTATGAAATAGTAAATATTCATCAGTTGTAAATTATATTTTTGTAATTAGTAATTATCAGGAACTCTTAATCAAACCTTATAATTCTCATGCTCTTGTGATCTTATAATCTCATGATTCTGAATAAATATCTATAGTCTGAAAAAATCTATAGGTCTCTGAATAATCACATATTTAAAAAAGTAACAAATTCATTTTCAGAAGCAGTTTTAATAACTTCCTGCATTTCTTTTTGTTGTTATCATATTACAACATTTTAAATGGGTTGTAAACATAAACATTAGGGTGAGTTGTCTAATAATTTGATTATTTATTTTTAAATAGATTATTTTCTGATTATTATTCTTGTTCTGGGGGATATTGTAGTTATTTTATTGGGTTTTCTGTTCTTTTCAGAGCTTATTGTTCTTGCAAAAATACAATTTTGTTTGTAATTTTGGTTGCTTATACATCGTTATTTTTAGGTTTGAATACAATTCGTACAATTATAAATGTAGTTTTTAATACCAAATCCTGCATTTTATTAATATTGTATACAGGATAACTTAAGAAAATTAAGTGGAGAAAGTTTTCTTTGGAAAGTGAATTTCGCCTGCAACGCAATTCAGAGTTATATGGCAAATCTATACTTTCCCTTGCCGCGTCCTTTCACAGTTTTAATTAACTCAAATTCTTGCATTATCTGAATTAAAAATCCAGCCTTACTGTCTTTATACCCCAACCCTTGTTTTATTTCTTTTCGCCCGAAGATACAGGATTCATCCAAATAACTTCTGTGAACAACTGCATTTATAATCAACTCCCTTATTGTTCGAACTGGGAGTTCATACGATTCTTTTCTATGCAACCCTTCTATCTTTGCACTAAGATTAATATGTTTCAGAACAAATTGATAAGCATTTTCTAACTGTGAATACAACGGTCCATCAAATTCTCTTTTATCAATAAAAATATCTCTTTCTGTTCCTTTAAATAACGCACATTGAATTTTGGCATAACGTATTTTATTCTTCGTCATGAGTCTAAACGCATGAGTCGGTTGAAGTTCTTTTCCTATTCGACATAGTAACCCTAGGTCTTCTAATTTTTCAATTGTCATTTTATTTATAATTTGAGTTTTTCCTTCCAAGGTCTGTACTGTAATTTCCGGATCAATTATTGGAGTACAGCTGTCAAATATCATATTTGAAATATCATCTGCTAATTTAAAAGGATTCTTCTCTCCAATGCCAATGACTTCATTCGTCTTATCTTCAATTCCAATAAAAATTTTGCCTCCCGTAGAATTGGAAAAAGCAATAACATCTTTTAAAAAATTCTCATGCCTTTTGGGTATTTCTCTTTTAAATTCTATATTTTTTCCTTCTCCAAAATCTTCTTTATGCAACATTACTGCCCTTTCCCAAGCCAGCCCGATTCTATCTATCGGTTATTATTTATTATAGCTTATTATAATATAATTGGCACCTTTTTTCAACAAAGACTAAAAATACTCCAGCACACAAGAAGAAGCCATGCACCAGCATAGCTAGCACACGGCTTCTCCTTTATATTTTATAAAGTTTTATCTTTTGTAACTAATCTGACTGACCAGTTCAGGCTTTATTATTTATAAAGCTCAACGAGTCTCTGCAGGTGCTCGTAACGAGCCTTAGCAACCTTCTCAGATTCGTTGAAGAGTCTTTCAGCTCTTTCTGGGAATGGCTTAATCAGACGAGTGTAACGGGATTCGTTATTTAAGAATTCCTGATATGATCCGTCGCCTTCTTTAGATGTTAATGTGAATGGATTCTTTCCTTCAGCTTTCTTAGCTGGGTCGAAGGAGAAGAGGTTCCAGTAACCAGCCTTAACGGCTTTCTTCATCTCATCCTGGCAGTGGTTCATACCACCCTTAGCGATACCGTGAAGTTCACATGGAGCGTATCCGATGATCAGGGATGGTCCGTTGTAAGCTTCTGCTTCTGCAAGACATTTAACTGCCTGGTTAGGGTTAGCACCAAGAGCAATCTGTGCAACGTATACGTATCCGTAGCTCATAGCGATCTCTGCAAGGCTCTTCTTGCTGATTTCTTTACCAGCTGCTGCGAACTGACAAACCTCACCGATGTTAGAAGCTTTAGAAGCCTGTCCACCTGTGTTGGAGTACATCTCAGTATCGAATACCATAACGTTTACGTTCTCACCGGAAGCTAATACATGGTCTAATCCACCGAAACCGATATCATATGCCCATCCGTCACCACCGAAGATCCATACGGACTTCTTAGCGAGATACTGTTTCTTCTCTAATACTTCTGCTGCATCTGGGCATCCAGCTGCTGCTGCTTTTTCTACCTCAGCGATTAATGCCTGAGCATCAGGTGTATTTTCTTTTGTATTGTCTTTTGTTTCCATGAACTTAGCAAATGCTGCTTTAAATTCATCGGATGCTTTATCGGATGCTGCCATCTTCTCTAATTTAGCGATAGCCTGGTCACGTAAAGTCTTCTGTCCAAGATACATACCAAAGCCGTGCTCTGCGTTATCCTCGAATAAGGAGTTTGCCCAAGCTGGTCCCTGTTTGGAATCTTTGTTTACTGTATATGGAGCTGTTGCTGCAGGACCACCCCAGATGGATGAACATCCTGTTGCGTTGGAGATGTACATATGCTCTCCGAATAACTGAGTAATCAGACGAGCGTAAGATGTCTCTGCACATCCTGCACAAGATCCGGAGAACTCAAGTAATGGCTGGTTGAACTGAGATCCCTTAACTGTAGTATCTGCAGGAGCACCTGGTTTTCTTCCAACAGTTGCAACTAAGTAATCGAATACTGGCTGTTCTGCTGCCTGGCTTTCCTGTGGAACCATCTTTAATGCGCCCTTAGCTGCAGCAGGACAAACTGTGATACACTCACCACATCCCATACAGTCTAATGGAGATACGCTCATTGTAAATTTGTATTCGCTTGCCTTTGGCTTTGTATCTGCAACTTTCATGTTGTCAGGAGCTGCCTTAATTTCGTCTTCGCTTACTAAGAAAGGACGAATTGTAGCATGGGAACATACAAACGCACACTGGTTACACTGGATACAAGCTTCTGGATTCCATTCTGGAACAGATACAGCAGTACCACGTTTTTCGTATGCGGAAGCACCAAGTTCGAACTGTCCGTCAGCGTTGTCTACGAATGTAGATACTGGCAGGCTGTCACCATCCATGATTCCGATAGGTTCCATCATTTCCTTAACCATCTTAACTGTCTCTGGACGTCCTGTAAGTTCTTTAGCAGGAGCATCAGCAGCTGGGTTAGACCAGGAAGCTGGAATCTCTACTTTATGAACAGCATCTACACCAGCGTCGATAGCTTTGTAGTTCATCTCTACAACAGCGTCACCCTTCTTGCTGTAGGACTTCTTAGCTGCTGCTTTCATGAATTCTACTGCTTCGTCGATAGGCATGATGTTCGCTAATTTGAAGAATGCGGACTGTAAGATTGTGTTAGTACGTTTACCCATACCAATCTCGATAGCCTTATCAATCGCGTTGATTGTGTATAACTGAATGTTGTTGTCAGCAATATACTTCTTAGCTGCTGCAGGCATATGATGATCTAATTCTTCATCAGACCACTGGCAGTTGATCATGAAGATTCCGCCTGGTTTAACATCCTGAACCATCTTGTAACCTTTAACTACATAAGATGGGTTGTGACATGCTACGAAGTCAGCCTGATTAATGTAGTATGGGCTTCTGATTGGATTGTCACCAAAACGAAGGTGAGAAATTGTAATACCACCTGTCTTCTTGGAGTCATACTGGAAGTATGCCTGAATGTATTTATCTGTGTGGTCACCGATAATCTTTGTAGAGTTCTTGTTAGCACCTACAGTACCGTCTCCACCAAGACCCCAGAACTTACACTCTACTGTACCAGGAGCAGATGTGATAGGAGCTGGTTTAACTTCTGGTAAAGATAAGTTTGTAACATCATCCACGATACCAATTGTGAAACGGCTCTTTGGAGCATCTTTTTCAAGTTCTTTATAAATAGCAAATACAGATGAAGGAGGAGTATCTTTAGAACCTAATCCGTAACGTCCAGCTGTAAGAACGATATCGTTAAGACCTGCTTCTCTAAGAGTTGTAGCAACATCAAGATATAAAGGATCTCCTAATGCTCCAGGCTCTTTTGTACGGTCAAGAACAGCGATCTTCTTAGCTGTCTTAGGAATAACATCTAATAATGCAGAAGATACCCAAGGACGATATAAACGAACTTTGATTAAACCAACCTTTTCACCTTTTGCTGTTAAGTAATCAATTACTTCTTCTGCTACGTCACAGATAGATCCCATAGCGATGATTACGCGGTCTGCATCTTCTGCACCATAGTAGTTGAATAAATCGTAGTTAGTTCCCAGTTTTTCGTTGATTTTGCCCATGTATTTCTTAACAACAGCTGGTAAAGCTTCGTAAACAGAGTTACAAGCTTCTCTGTGCTGGAAGAAAACGTCACCGTTTTCGTGAGAACCACGCATAGCTGGGTGTTCTGGGTTAAGAGCATGCTCACGGAAAGCTTTAACTGCATCCATGTTGCACATTTCTTTTAAGTCTGCATAATCCCATTTTTCGATCTTCTGAATCTCATGAGATGTACGGAAACCATCGAAGAAGTTGATGAATGGAACTTTACCTTCGATTGCAGCAAGATGTGCTACAGGGCTTAAGTCCATAACTTCCTGTGGGTTAGTTTCTGCCAGCATAGCAAATCCTGTCTGACGACATGCATATACGTCACTGTGGTCACCGAAAATGTTCAGAGACTGTGTAGCAACTGTACGTGCAGATACATCAAATACACATGGAAGCTGCTCAGCTGCGATCTTATACATGTTAGGGATCATAAGAAGAAGACCCTGGGATGCTGTAAATGTTGTTGTGATAGCACCAGCTGCAAGAGAACCGTGAACAGTACCTGCTGCACCTGCCTCAGACTGCATCTCACTAACAACTACCTGGTTACCAAAAATATTTTCCTGTCCTGCTGCTGCCCACTGGTCAACGGAATCAGCCATTGGACTAGATGGTGTAATAGGATAGATAGCTGCAACATCTGTATACGCATATGCTACGTGAGCTGCTGCGGTATTTCCATCCATAGACTGTTTTGCTCTAGGCATTGATTATTCCTCCTTGTCAAAAGTTGTGGTTTATTTTAAATTCGACATAATATTATCATTTTTTTGAGGTAATGTAAAGCTTATTCGGAACTGTTCCTTCTAAAATACAAAATCTTGCCCGAAACAGCCTTTTTATGCCAATTTTTCCCCTTGACAACGTATTTTTCCGAGAACAATTTTAGGTTAAAATTGCTATAAAACCAACAGTTTTGTATACAATATACATATGGCTTATTTTAGATTTTTTCTCAATAATTTTTTGTTGTAATTTTAGGATTATTCAGGATTAAAATTCTAATATTTTTTCTTCATTTTTTTAATTATTTTATGAGATTCCTCTTTGTTTTCACCATTTATCTCCATCTTTTAAAAATAACAATTTCGTAATTTTACATAATTTAATCAACTGGAACGTGTTTGAAAAATGCTTTCTGCAAGATGTGTGTCACAATTTGCGGGAGATTTTGCCTGAATGAAGGCAGCGTAACGGGCGGCTACGTCAACTGAATGAAGCCAACACAACTCTATAGGAAAACAGGCACGTTATTTGACAAAATGTCAATGAGACAATTCACGAAAAACGACTTTTTACTCAGAAGTGATGAAAAGAAAATTAAGTGGAAATCCACGGTAATTCCATATCAGCTCCCTCACACTTTCATAAAAATATATCTAAAAAACACAACAGCAATCCCTATACACAAAAAAGGTCCCAACGCAAAGCAATCCTTTCGCTTCGCACGCTTTGTAATCAGCAGAAAAAATCCATATAATCCTCCTAAAAGTAATCCCGCACAAGCAGCAAATATATTCCACTTTATCCCTAGTAACACTCCACTTGCCGCCATTAGCTTAACATCTCCTCCACCCAGTCCGCCTGAACATAAAATTGCAAGTATGAACATCGGAATACTAACCGAAAACACTCCCAAAAAGCGACTTAAGAATGTAACTTCCTGGAAAACAAAACCACTCCAGATTCCTGAAATAAACAAAAGTACATTTAACTGATTCGGAATTATCTTGATTTTAAAATCAATTATAGAAATAACCAGTAAAATACTAACTATAACAATCATTGTAATTACCCTCATATACTCCCCCTGGCTCCTGCTAATTGCAGAATTTTTATTAAGTTTACTATTTTACAGACCCTGTAACCCCAAATACTATAATTATGAAAATCCCTGCAATGGAGTTATTAACATGTGTTTAATCTATAAACCATTCCAACTGACAGATTTAACTTGACTCAAAAATAATTTTTTAAATAACTTTCATTATTTTCTCTTGAACTTTTAAAAGTATTAAATTTCTATTTAAGTTATTTTATTCCATTTATGTGTTTGTTTTTCCATTTTATACCATTTTTCTTCTAGAGTCAACTATTTATTTACAAAATTAAAAAGAAATTATATACTACCTTCAGGAGGATACAAATTAATATGGTCAAATTAATCGAAACAGTATACAATTTTTTATGGGGAGATTTACTCACCGCACCCTTACCCGGCGGCGGAACACTCCCCCTTTCACTTTTAGTCATTTTACTAATTCCTACCGGAGTGTATTTCACAATCCGTACAAAGTTTCTGCCAATACGTCTCTTCAAAGATATGGTTGGCGCACTTTTCGAAAAAAAAGACGAAGAACAAAGCGCACTTTCCGTCATCCAGACTTTGATTGTTTCCACAGCAACTCGTGTTGGAATGGGCAATCTGGTCGGTGTAGTTGCCGCAATTTCCGCTGGCGGAGCTGGTGCTGTTTTCTGGATGTGGGTTACTGCCCTTATCGGTTCTTCCACCGCTTTTATCGAAGCAACTTTATCACAGATTTATAAAGAAAAAGACCCTCTATATGGAGGATATCGAGGAGGACCTGCTTACTACATTCATCGATATTTTGAAGAAAAATCCGGCAAGAAAAAACGTTATGTACTTCTTTCCGTACTCTTTGCCATTTCCGGCCTTATATGCTGGTGCGGCATCAGTCAGGTAGTAAGTAATTCCGTAGCATCTGCTTTTAAAAATGCTTTTCACATTCCACCGATTTACACTACAGTTATTCTTGTAATACTTGCCGCAATTATCGTACTTCGAAAAAATGCAACTGTAAAAGTTTTGGATATTATCGTTCCCATCATGGCTGGATTTTATTTACTGATTACATTGTTTATTATCATCACAAATATCACACAGCTCCCTGGTGTATTTGAACGAATCTTTTCTGAAGCTTTTGGTTTCCGTCAGGTAGCCGCCGGGGGATTCGGTGCCGTCCTTATGAATGGAATCAAACGAGGCCTTTTTTCAAACGAAGCCGGTTCTGGTTCTGCCCCTTGCGCAGCCGCAGCCGCTGTTGCAGATAATCCTGTTAAAGTCGGATTAACACAGGCGTTAGGCGTTTTTATTGACACGCTTATGATCTGCAGTTGTACTGCTATGATCATGCTCCTTACTCCAACAAAGCTCACTGAAGGACTCGTTGGAATGGATTTATTACAAAAAGCAATGGAATATCATCTCGGCTCATTCGGAGTAATATTCATTGCCATAACGTTATGGTTATTCAGTTTTTCTACATTTATCGGAATCTTGTTTTATGCACGCTCCAACGTAGCTTACCTCTTTGGAGATAACTGGTTCTCTCAAACAGCTTACAAAGTTCTTGCTTTAGCAATGCTTTTTGTTGGAGGACTTGCTGCGTATACAATTGTATGGGATTTGGGAGATGTCGGAATTGGGTTGATGACGATCTTTAACATCATTATGTTATATCCGTTGTCGAAAAAGGCTCTACAAGCCCTAAAAGAATACGAGAAGAAATTCTAAGTTGTAGGATTGAGATAAACAGACGAGTCCCCGAACCCTAGCATCTGCAAAAATGCTTCATATCACTGCACTCTTAATGCTCACCCGCATTAAGAGTTTGCTCTAAGGCGCATTTTTGCAGATGCTAGGGTTCGGGGACTCTGTTTTTCTTAAATCTGCAATTATATTAATTCTATAAACGTAAAAGCTTTCACACTCTGAATTGAACTCTTTCCCAAATCAGATTTCTTGAAATTCTTTTGTAAATCATCTTTACTCATCCGTATCCATCCACATTAAAACTTTTTTACACTTTGAACAATACCATGCACAATGCTCCATATTGTCTGTAGAGATACTAATAATTTCTTTAGTAAAAAACCCTTTCAACCCCTTCTTCTTTTTTTCTTCATCAGATGTAAATTCATAACAGGAATGTCCGCCCTGTCCATATCCTTCAACTATTCCTTGTTGCATTTCATTTCCACAATCTAAGCACTTCATTATGTTCTCCTTTTAAGTCTCAACTTCTCTAGTCCTATAAATATCACTCAATTCGATAGCTATACTATCACACTTTAACTTTGAATATTATTTCTATTTTCTTACTTTTTATGCAGAATATTCTTGCAATCCTCTCTTTTTAACTACAGAAAGCAACAAACGATTACAAAAAAATCGCAACTTTCCGGAGAATCCTCAAATCCCCCAATATGAATCCTGATTTTACTTCAGCGACCACAGTCAGCCCGAAAAGAGAGCCTATCCCCTATATTTGTGGCCTCGGAGCAAGGTTTGGATGCGAGCGCTTAAGCGAACATTCAAACCGCCGCGACTAAAGTCACAAATATAGGGGATAGGCTCTCTTTTCGGGCGTCCGTTTTGTCTCAACAAATCAGGGCTTTATTTCTTCTTTGTTTTTTGTTTCACAGCCGTTGTTGTGGTTTCTGTTGCCGCTTCTGTAGTCGCAGAAGCCGCCTTATGCTCCTCATAAGTTTTACTGAAAATATTGGAGCCATCATTCTTCACTGTATCCATCTGGAAATACAGATAATCATTTTTCTGTGGATTCAACACTCCATCAATCGCTTCTAAGCTTGGGCTACATATTGGTCCAACTGGCAGGCCTTTATGCTTATATGTGTTATATGGAGAATCCACTTTTAAGTCTTTATACATTACTCGTGCGATTCCATACTGGCCTTTTGTAATAGCATATACAGCAGTGGAATCGAACTGTAACTTCATCTTTTTATCAAGACGATTCTGAATAACGCCTGCGATAATTGGATATTCCTCCGGAAGTTCTGTTTCTTTCTGTAAAAGAGATGCACGAATCAGAACTTCTTCCACTGTCATACCAAGCTTTTTCGCTTTTTCCTGTCTTGTCGCATCGAACTTTTTATCAAATTCATCGAGTATCTTTGCCACAAGCTGATCACCGGTAATATCTTTCGCTAAGTAATAGGTATCCGGATAAATATATCCCTGTAACTGATAAAATACTTTTTTCTTTTTCGGAAGGACATCTTTATACTTTGATGTCACAGCTGCATTCGTTACTGCAGTAAGGAATTCCTGGGCGGACATAATTCCTTCTTTTTCGAGTTTGCTTGCCGTCATCTCAATCGTGTATCCTTCTGGAATGGTGAATTTATTCTCTTTTTGACCATCCTGCGTTGCCAGTTCTTTGATAACTTTACCCAAACTCATTCCATTATTTAAATCAAATGTTCCATAGCGAAGCTTTCCTTTATAATCAGAGAAATATAGCTTCAATAAAAATGCTGCCTCGTATCGAATGATACCTTTTTTCTTAAGAATCGCACTTACATCTCTTGAAGTACTTCCCTTTTCAATCGTGATTTCAATATCCTTGCCTGCTACGGATTTTTCCTGAAAATATTCCTTTCCTATTGGGTAGGATACAACCGCACTTGCCACAAGAATCAGGACTAATAATCCTAATATTGCATTTCTAACAGGGTGAGACTTATGTTCCTCTGCCTCACCTGTTACCTTATAAAAAGATTCCTCAACAGCTTCTGCCTCCTGCTTATCTACCTTGCTATGTCTGCGCTTTCGGCTGCCTTTTTGTTCTTTTACATCATCTTCGCTATCAGTTTGGGAACTATCTGATTGGGTCTCTGACTTTTTCCCTTTTGATTTGGCCGATGCCTCCTCTATATCCTTTTGTACTGGCTTCTTTGCTCTATTCTCCTTTTCTGCCGATACAGACTTTCTAGCTGTCTCATCAGAAAGATTTCCGGAATCCGATTCTTTTTCTTCAGAAGATTCCTCAGCCTCTACATTCTCTATAAAATGAACTTGCAGCTTGCCATACAGCTCATCTTTTTCTGTATTCTCTTCCTTTCGCATTGTTTACCTCCAAAACAGATATCCTTTACAATCTTTCTTTTCTTTCGTATGATAAACAAGAATATACAAAAATAAAATGAAAGGTATTCTGTTATGTTTAACTTTTTTATTATTATGGACGAAATCCAGGGAAATAATATTGCCCGGAATTTTTCCTCAGAATATTTTAACTATACCATAAATTTCATAATTTCTAAAGAGTTTCCTGTCTTGACTGATTTCCCAGATTTTTCGCTTATTTTATGTGACCTTGACAAAAACATAGAACTTGCAAAAAAACACAGCCTTCCCGTCATTGCATTTTCACACAAAAATAACAGACAAGAATCCCTGATGGGGACCCCGTGGCTGATTTTAGATACAGATGGACTCAGTCCATTTTTCTTAAATGAAGTGTATTGCAGACATTATAAAAAACCTCTAACTATAACCATCACAAACCGCTGCATCATCCGAGAACTCACCACCAGACAACTCCCTGAACTTCTGCAACTGCAAGAAGAAAATAAAAACAACCCTTCCGGCTGCTTCTTTCCACAAAACTGTACCACATACGCAGAAGCCGAAGAATTTCTTCAAAATTATATAAAAAATCAATATGCATTTTATGGATATGGAATTTATGGAATCTTCAACAAAGAAAATGAGACTTTTTTAGGAATTGCCGGTTTTTCACCATTTGAAAATGTAATAACTTCAGACACCCTAAACTCAAAAGAAAAAAATTTTAAAATTTCTGAGAATTTGTCAGAGAAAATTCCCGAGAAAAAAAGCAAAAATATTTCTGAGCACTCTTCCGAAAAAACTTCCGAAAAATATCCCGAAAACGATTTTAATGAATATTCTGCCGAAATCGGTTACTCTGTTCTAAAAAAATGGCAGCAACAAGGAATCGCCTCAGAAATTCTTCCTCCTCTGATTCACTTCGGCAAAGAATATTTAGGCTTCACGAAAATTGTTACCAGAATAGAGAAAAATAATATTGCCTCCATTCGGTTAGCAAAAAAAAATAATTTAAAAATTCTGATTTGTCAGGCTACGGAGCAGACGAACTCCTGAAGGTAAATGAAATTCTATAGGATTGACACTTGAACCAGTGCCATAATCGTATAGTTATTTATGGTCACTACTTTTTTCTATTAACTAGAGCGTGTTTATGAATTTGTTTTTTGAAAAAACAAATTCATTTGTGGTAAAAATGCTAAAGAAAGCAAAAAAGTTATAAGGCAAATGGCTAAATCCCAGAGATTTTCCAAAGATAGTTATAATATCAAATAATTTAAAATGATAAGATAAGTGTCAGTC
>OIYU01001151.1_pt1 | contig 17927 bp, 16 predicted proteins | sample 1588321 | NCBI WGS metagenome assembly OIYU01 (sample SAMN03283258) | human gut metagenome | biome: human-associated habitat; material: feces | host: Homo sapiens | place: USA | collected 2013 | reverse complement strand
AGCCGCATTTTGCGCAGAAAAATGCGACGAACCACAAGGGTTCGCCGCGACGTGGGTTAGGGTGATAAAATAGACGTCAATGAAAAACGCGGGCAACAAAAATCGCGACCACCACAAAAGTGATGATCGCGACGTGGGAGCGGCAGCTTGCCGCTGGCGCGCCAGGAGGGACTCGAACCCCCGACCTTTTGGTTCGTAGCTGATTTAACCCCATTTCCTGGCGTTTTCTCATATCCAAAAAATGCCGTTTTACCCGGCGAAAACTTTGCTCCATTCCACAAAGCAGCCGTCCAGGACATTGACTTTTCCCACATCCTTGGGACCGTATACCTCCCAGGGGAGAAGCAGGCCGTTTTGCAGCAGGAACACCTGGGCCGTCTTTTCTTCTGGGCTGATAATCCAGTATTCCCGTACCCCGGCCCGCTGGTACAAGTCCAGCTTTACCAGGCGGTCGTGGCGTTGGGTGGAGGGGGAGAGGACTTCCACCACCAAGTCCGGCGCGCCCTTGCAGCCGTGGCTGTCCAGCTTGTCGTGATCGCATACAACGGAAATGTCAGGCTCTACCATTGTGTCCACGTCCGCTGGGGCGTCCCCGCTTTTCTCAAATAAGCGCACAGCGAAGGGAGCAGGGTAGACCTTGCATTTCTTCCCCTCCAGGAAGTTGGCGAGCTGCCGGAACAGCTCCCCGCAGATTTCTTGGTGAACCCGTGACGGCGGGGCCATCATGACAATCTCCCCGCCTATCAGCTCCGCCCTCTCTTTTTCGTCCCAGTTAAGGCAGTCCGCGAAAGTGTAGCGTCCTTTTTCTGCTGGTAGTGCCATATCGTAAAACCTCCCGTCTTATGCTGTATTCTTTTCTCGCCTTTAGTATAGCATATCCGAAAGCGGTTCACCATACAAGAAAAAGATTTTCCTGTTTGTAAAGCATCCTCCCTTTATAGCAAAACCCGCCAGAGTTGGAAATGTCTGTCTCGGCTGCCGCCTCGGGTGCTGTTCCCCTGTGGGGAGCGCCCAGCACCGACCGGGGCGGGAGTCGAGACCGGTTCGCGGCAGAGCGCCACTGGCGCTCGCTCACCCCCCGCTTTGTATAGTGGGGGCCGCTGCCTGGGTGTCCGCGGTTTTCAGCATGGCACAGGCCGCGACCACCCAGCCGCCCTCCCGCAGTTTCGAGCGAGTGGAACGAGCGATTCCGCGACTTGTCCCGCCCGGCCACGGGCACGGCGTGCTCCTCCAGCTCCTTGGCAATCACCAGGACAGAACACTTTTTCAGCTCCGGCTCGTACCAGGCGCAGCGGTCTTTCTGGCAGGGGTATCCGTTTTGGACGTCCCCCGCTCTGGTGATAGGGCAAAGCAGGTCTTTTCCTTCCATGTTGTTTTCCTCCTTTCATTGGTCAAATACGAACACTTCCGCCAGGCAGCCGTGGGGGAAGAAATCCAGGGCTTCCAATTCTTCCCGGCTCATGTCCTTGTGGATGCGGTAGGCTTCCTTCACGATAAAGCCGGGTTCTTCCCGTTCCAGCTTGTCCGCCAGCCGGTTCGCCGCTTCCAGGGACGGGATTTCATCCTCCGCAATCTGCGAACAGGCCCGCAGGTTTTGGCCCTTGCTGTTTTGGGCCATGAGTATCCAGTTTTGCATGGTGTTTCCTCTCTTTCGTGGTGTGGTGGGACACTTGGGACACTTGGTGGGACACTTGCGGGACACATAAAAACCGGCTCAACCCCGCATGGTTCCTGGCTTGGGACACTTGGGACACTTCTTTTTTATTTCTTATATATAAGAGAGTGAAAAGAAATAGGGAATACACAGGAAGTTAGGGAAGTGCAGAAACACAGTGTGTATAATAAAGAATTTTTAGGTGTCCCATGTGTCCATGTGTCCCAACCCCCATTCTAGAGCCATTTTTTGAGGGTGCCTTGGGACACTTGGGACAGTTAGGGGGCATTTTGGGACACTTCCACGGGGGAAAATGGGCGGTCATAGCGAATAGAACCGCGCACGAGAAACCGCCGGTCTAGGATTTCAATTCCCGCGAATCCCCGGACTTTCCCGCCCTGGCTGTCCGGCACATGGTTGCTGGCCTGGATGCCCAGCCGCTGCTGTTCCTGCTTTAAGTAGGAGGTCACGCTTTTCCGGCTCACGGGCTTTTCCCCGTTGGCATAGCACCAGGCTGTGTAAGCGTCGTACAAGTCCACGCCGGTGATTTTGCGAGATAAATCCCCCAGCCGCACGGCGTTTTCATCCGCCAGAAACCCCAGCAGGTTGAAGCTCTCCTGTTTGGTTTCCTCCAGGTTTTCTCTTGCCCGCTGGCTGATGGTGAACTCCCAGCCGTTGGAGGTCAGGCGGGAAAGCCCCTCCAGCATCCAGTTGAACACGCCGCTTTTGCCCTGCAAAATCTTGTCGGGCAAATCCCTATCGTCCCTGCGGCCCTCTTGTTTGGGCTTGGTGGTAAGGATGATCCGCCGCCGGAAAGCCCCCTCGCTGTGGTCGTACAGGGTGGAGAAGGGCACGTTTCCAAAGGCCATCAGGCGGCAGGTGAGCATGGCCTGCACCGCCTGCTCCCCCTTGCGCTCAATGGAGAGGGGGGCGTTTGCCGTCACCAGGCGCTTTTGCACCTGGCTTTCTTTGGTGGCGGACACGCCCATGTCCTCATCCAGAAACAGCAGCTTTCCCTCCAGGTTTGCCAGAGTGAAGCGGTTGCGCTCCAGGTCGTGGAGGCTGCCAGAGGTCATAGAGGTGCCAAACACCCCTTTGAGCACCTGGGTGAGCACGCTTTTCCCCTCGCCGCCGCTTCCAATGAGAAAGAGCATTTTCTGGGCCTTGGTGGTGGGGATGCAGCAGTAGCCCAGGAACTCTTGCAGGGTCAGCACGTCCTCCGGCTCCAGCAGGGCGTTCACATAGTCCAGGAACACCGCCGGGGGCTGGGCTGCGGGGTCGTACTCCACGTCCAGCCGGTTCTGGGTGATAGACCGGTCTGCATGGAATACCCACTGGGGCGCTGTTGCTTTCGGCGCGGACGCGCTCGCACGGCCAGCACAGGCGCGGCGCAGCTTGCCGGTCTCGCCTGCCAGCTCGGCCGGGCCTGGGCGGTCCCCACTGGGGACCAGGACCCCCTGGCGCGAATTGTCCTGTGCGGTCACGCACCCGCCTTGTACATGGATTTTCGTTGGGTCTGCCTGGGGCGCTTCCTGATAGCAGAAGCTTCTAAGGGCCGCAAGCAGGTCTTTGGCCTTTTGCGCCAGCCGGGTGGTGACGTAGGGGGAAAGCTCCTGGGTGATGCGCTGCAAGAGCTTGTCCCGCTCCACTACGCCGTTTTCGTCGTAGAACACGCCGCCCCAGCAGGCCATATCCCCGTATTTTTGGCGGAACGCGTCACAGAAGTCCGCCTCAATCACCCGGCCTTGAAAGAGCCACGCTGGGGAGTCCGTGGCCTCCCGCTCCTGCTTGCCCTTGCGCCGGAACTGTTCCAGCCCCCGGTGAAAGGCTTTGCGGTGTTCCTCAAAGGTCTTTGCCGAGATGCCCAGCTCTTTTGCGTGTTCTCTGAGGGCTTCCGTGCGCTGCTGCTGCCGGAATGGGTCATCCTCCACCAGATACACCGCCGCGAAAGCGGTTTCTGAAAGCGCGTCCTCTTTGCTTTCCAGGCTCTCCACATATCCCTGAAAGGCCGCCTGGGTGGTCAGGTTAAAAACGTCCAATTCCTCCAAGCTCTCACCGCCTTTCGCCCAGTGCCTGGGCTGTCAATTCGCGGCGCGTGGCCGCGCGGGACGATTCGCGCCCTGGAGCGGCGGCTTTCGCCGCGCTTGATCGAACCGCCAGCGCACGTCCGCGCCGCTGGTTTTGTCTTGTCCATCCCGCCTCTGCCGCAGGCAGAAAGGCGGCTTGTCCAGTCCGGCCACGGACCGGCGGCTTTCGCCGCGCTTGATCGAACCGCCAGCGCACGCCCGCGCCGCTGGTTTTGTCTTGTCCATCCCGCCTCTGCCGCAGGCAGAAAGGCGGCTTGTCCAGTCCGGCCACGGACCGGCATGCCTGGAGCGCAGCTCCTCATTCCGCAATCCTCCTGATTTTCCCATACACCACCGGCGTTTCCTCCTGGGGCGTGCCCCTCTCCAGCAGCTCTAAGAGGTTGGGCCAGTAGATCAGGGACTTTTTCCCCATCTGCGTGTGTTTCAGCTCCCCTCGGGCGCAGAGGGTGCGCAGCTGGTTTTCCGATAGGCCGATGCCCTCCGCCTTGCAGCGCTGGGCCGTCTTGGGGATGGTGGCCACTTGGGTGAACTCGGTCATTGTTCATGCTCCTTTCTCGTTGCAAGTGATGATGGTTTCCTGTTCCAGTTTGGAAAGTGACATGGGTTAGGCCTCCGCTCGTTGCGTATTTGGGATTTACGGTCAAAAAAAACGGCCGCTGGGTTTTGCAGCTCCAAAACACGGGAAATCGCTTCCACTTCTCCCAGGGTAAACTGCCGCTTTCCGTTCAGCTTTCTGCTGAGGGAGTTGGGGGAAATTCCCACCAATTCCGCCAGTTTTCCCTGGGTCATGCCCTGCTGTGCGAGAGCCGCCCGCAGCAAATTGGAATTCAAGCTTCTTCACCTCCTTCTGTTGCGCATTTGGGATAATTTTAGTATAGCCCGCTTTTCCCTGTTTGTCAACCCATTTGTGCAACGATTTTGAAAAATCGGTTGCATATTTGGAACAGATGGGCTATACTAAAGGATAGAGAGAAAGGAGGCGGCTGCTGTGTGGAACGAGACAAACAAGGAGATTGCACGCCGCTTAAAAGACCGGCGGGAGGCCTTGGGGTACAGCTTCCAGCAGCTGGCAGAGCTGACAGGCATGAGCAAGTCCACCTTGCAGCGCTATGAAAGCGGCGCTATCAAAAACATCCCCCTGGCCCGGTTGGAAACCTTGACCACCGCCTTGCAAACCACCCCGGAGCAGCTGCTGGGCTGGCAGATGGTGCAGGCCATGCGGAACACCCCCGAAAAGAGCGCTTTACCTGATGATTATGCCGCCATCAACACACTGCTGAACAACCTGGGCTATCGCATTGAGGAGCAGGAGGGCGGGTTCCATTTTGACGGGATGCGCCTGTATGGGGTGCTTTCGCCGGAGGAAATGGCCGCTTTGCGGGACAAAGTGGTGGAATATCTGGATTTCCTCATGACGCAGATTGAACGGGACGTGTTCCAAAAGCAGAACAGCGGGGAAAAGTAACCCGCTTTCGGGAAAAGCGAAAAGGAGGCGAAGGCCAGTGGGCCTGTTTCTCGCCTTTTGCTGTGCGTTTTGAAAACGTTGTGCGTAAATTGTGCGTAAATCTGGAGAACGGGAGCCGTTTCCCAGAAAAAGAAAAATCCCAGGAACCGCATGATTCCTGGGAGAATTCTTGGATCAGGGTGATAAAATAGATGCCCAAAGAACAATGCCCTTCAACCGCGAAAAGTTGGTAGCCACAGCGAGGCGTAAGCGAGGGCGCTTGCAACCGAGCAGCCGAGCCGAGCGTGACTTTTTGCGGAGAGGAGCGGTGCTGCGCCCCAGTGGGGCGCGTCCAGCACCGACCGAACCGGCAGGTGAGACCAACCCGAACGGTGAAGCCGCATTTTGCGCAGAAAAATGCGGCGAACCACAAGGGTTCGCCGCGACGTGGGAGCGGCAGCTTGCCGCTGGCGCGCCAGGAGGGACTCGAACCCCCGACCTTTTGGTTCGTAGCCAAACACTCTATCCAGCTGAGCTACTGGCGCATGGGCTGTTCTCTAACAGCCTTATAATTATATCTGCAAAACGGAAAAATGTCAAGCGTTTTTTACAGGTCTTTGAAATTTTGTTAAAGAGAAGCCGTAGGGGGAAAGGACGTGAACGCTTTCCAGGGTTTCGCCCAGCAGCAGGGTTCCTCCCTCCATGTCTAAGCCAGCCCTTAAAATGCTCTGGGGACGGCTGCTGCGGTTGACCACCAGGGTCAGGCTGTGGCGGGCATCCTCTGTGAACACGAACCTCTCAAAAGCCAGCAAGTTGCCGTCGGCGTACAGGGTGCGGTAAGAGCCCTTCCCTAAGATGGCCTTTTCTTGGGCCCGCAGCATTCCCAGCCCTTTGTACCACTGCAGCAGGTTCTTCCCCTCACGGCCCCAGGGGTAGGCTCCCCGGCAGAAGGGGTCCCGATAGCCCTCCATGCCAGCCTCGTCCCCATAATACAGGCAGGGCACACCGGGCAGCAGGTATTGGATGAGGGAAGCCAGCCGCAGCCGCTTGAGAGCGGTGTCCCGCTGCTCGGGGGTGAGGGACTGGGCCGCCTGCCACTCCCGGCCCCGGTTCCCGGCGGGCTCGCCGCCCAGCACAGTCAGGGCCCGCTCCGTGTCATGGGTGCCAATGTGGTTCATCAGCAGCCGCAGGCACTGGGGCGGATAGTTCTCCACAATGCTCTCCACAGATTCCGCAAAATTCCGGGGGTCGCCGCCCAGCAGAAAAGCGAAAATGGCGTCCCGGAAGGGATAGTTCATCACCGTGTCCAGCTGGCCCCCCAGCAGGTAGCGCCGCCGCACACCGTAAGCCGTCTTGTTGGAGGCGTCCTCCCACACTTCTCCCAGCACAACCGCGTCCGGGCTCTCTGCTTTTGCCGCAGCAGTAAGGTTGTCCAGAAATTGGTCGGGCAGCTCGTCGGCCACATCCAGCCGCCAGCCAGATGCTCCGGCCCGCAGCCATTTGCGGATGATGCCGTTCTCCCCATTGATATACTCGTTAAAGCTGGGCTCGGTCTCCTTCACGTTGGGCAGGGTCTCAAAATTCCACCAGCACTCGTAGTTTTGGGGCCACTGGCGGAAGGTGTACCAGGGGTAATAGGGGGACTGCTGCGAGTTGTACGCCCCCTGGGTGGGGTAGCGCCCCTCCCGGTTGAAATACACGCTGTCGCTGCCGGTGTGGCTGAAGACCCCGTCCACCAGCACCCGGATGCCCCGTTTTTTCGCCTCGGCGCACAGGCTGCGGAAGTCCTCCTCGTTCCCCAGCAGGGGGTCGATTTTCGAGTAGTCCGCCGTGTCATAGCGGTGGTTGGAGTGGGATTCGAAAATGGGGTTCAAATACAGGCAGGTGACGCCCAGCTCCTTCAAATAGGGCAGTTTCTCCTGAATGCCCCGCAGGTCCCCTCCAAAGAAGTCCGTGTTGGTGATGACTCCCTGCTCGTTGGGGGCCCACACGGGCTGCTGGGACCAATCGCTGTGGAACGTCCGGCCAGAGGGGATGTTCCCCTTGGGCTGCTGGGACTTGTAGAACCGGTCCGGGAAGATTTGGTACATCACGCCGCCTTCCAGCCAGTCGGGGGTCTTGAAGTTTTTGTCGTACACCGTCAGCTGCCACTGGTTGTTGCCGCCGAAGATGCCGTCCCCGGCAAAGCCACGGGAGAGCCTTTGGCTGCCCCGGTGGGTGCGCACCTCAAAGTGATAGAAATAGAGGCCGGGTTCTTCCGGGGTAAAGTGGCATTCCCACCACTCCTGGGAATTTCCGTTCATGCCGCACCAGAACAAATCCAGCACCTGGATCTGCCCGCCCTCCCGCTGGATGATGAGATGGGCGGCCGAACAGCTCAGCTCTCGGGGGAGTGTGATGCGGAAATGGATGGAGGTGCCGTCCGCCACGGCCCCAAGGGGGTCCCGGTATTTCCGGCTGCGGGAATTAAACATGCTGCTTTGCGCCTTCTTTCCAAAATTTCACTGAGATTTTAACGGGGCTTTACAGGGAGCGCCCCAAGAAAAAGCGCGGCGCAAGGCCTGGCTTCTCAAGGGCTCCGGCTCACGCTGCGCTTTTTGTTGTAGACTTGCGAGAGGGTTATTTCTCCAATTTTTTGGCGTTCAGGTTCTTGACCGGGGGCACGGGGGAGGCGTGCCAGATGTTTCCGCAGTAATCCCGGATGGCCCGGTCCGCGGCAAAACGGCCTGCCCCGGCAATGTTCACCAGGGACATGCGGTTCCAGTTCTGCTGGTCGCGGTACAGCGCCATTGCCCGCTGCTGGGCCTCGTGATAGGAGCGCAGGTCCGCCAGGGCCATGTAGCGGTCCTCCCGGAGCAAGGCATTGAAAATATCCTTGAACTGGCCGCCGTTCATAGAGCCCATCTCATCCATGGCCCGGTGGATGAGGCCGTCGTTCTGGTACTGGTTGTTGGGGTGGTAGCCCGTGCGCTTGAGCTCTTCCACCTGAGAGGCGGTCATGCCGAAGAGAATGATGTTCTCGTCCCCCACGGTCTGGTGGATCTCCACGTTGGCGCCGTCCAAGGTGCCCAGAGTGACCGCGCCGTTGATCATAAACTTCATGTTGCTGGTGCCAGAGGCCTCTGTGCCGGCCAGGGAGATCTGCTCGCTGATCTCCGCGGCGGGGGTCAGCAGCTCGGCCCAGGTGACGCAGTAGTTCTCCACAAAGATGACCTTCAGCTTTTTGTTCACCCGTTCATCGCTGTTGATGGCCTTGGCCAGGGCGGCGATAAATTGGATGATCTGCTTGGCAAAGTAGTAGCCCGGGGCGGCCTTAGCCCCAAAGAAGAAGGTGTGGGGCACAAAGTCCGCGTTGGGGTTCTCCCGCAGCCATTGGTAGGTGGCCAGGATGTTCAGGGCGTTCATGTGCTGGCGCTTGTACTCGTGCAGGCGCTTGACCTGCACATCGAACAGGGTAGAGGGGTCCACAATGTCCCCCTGGGTCTTCTTCAGGTACTTGGCCAGCCGCTCCTTGTTGGCCTGCTTGATCTCCTGCAGCTTCTGCAGCACAGCGGCGTCCTCCGTATATTTCCGCAGGCCCTGCAGCTTATCCGCGTCGTAGATATAGTCTTTTCCGATCAGGTCGGTGATGAGCCCGGCCAGCTTGGGGTTGGACTGGTTCAGCCACCGCCGGTGGGCAATGCCGTTGGTCACGTTGGTGAATTTAGAGGGCTCTTCCACATAGAAGTCGTGGAACACATCGTCCTTCAAGATCTCGCTGTGCAGGGCGGAGACGCCGTTGACGCAGTGAGAGCCGATGACCGCCAGGTTGGCCATTTTCACATAGCCGTCGTTGAGGGGGGCCATGCGGTAGATCTTGGCCTCGTCCACGCCCTTGGCGCGCATTTCGTTCCAGAAGCGGCGGTCAATCTCCTCCACGATCTGGTAGATACGGGGCAGGCGCATCTTGAACAGGTCCCGGTTCCAGGTCTCCAGGGCCTCGCTCATCACGGTGTGGTTGGTGTAGGCCACCGTCCGCTTGACGATGTCCCAGGCGGCGTCCCAGCCATAGCCGCACTCGTCCAGCATCACACGCATCATTTCCGGGATGGCCAGCACGGGGTGGGTGTCGTTCAGGTGGATGGCCGCCAGCTCGGGCAGCTGGTCCAGGTTGCCGTGGGCGTACAGGTGCCGCCGGATGATATCCTGGATGGAGGCGCTGACCAGGAAGTACTGCTGAGAGAGCCGCAGCAGCTTGCCGTCGGTGTGGTTATCCTCGGGGTAGAGCACCTTGGTGATGACCTCGCTCATGGCCTGCTGCTCCATGGCCCGCATATAGTTGCCGCCGTTGAAGAGCTTCATGTCAAACTTGTCGTTTTCGGCCTTCCACACGCGCAGAAGGCTGACGCCCTTTCCATCCATGCCGGCAATGCACATGTCATAGGGGATGGCGGTGATGGAGGTGTAATCCTTGTGGCGCACAGAGTGGTACTGGTCGTGCCACTGCTCCTCGATGTGGCCGCCAAAGCGGACCTCCACAGAGCTTTCCGGCACGCGCTGCAGCCAAATGCCGCCGCCGGGCAGCCAGGTGTCCGGCAGCTCGGTCTGCCAGCCGTCCACCAGCTTCTGGCGGAACAGGCCGTATTCATACCGCAGGGAATAGCCCATGGCAGGATAGCCCTGGGTGGCCAGGCCGTCCATAAAGCAGGCCGCCAGGCGGCCCAGGCCGCCGTTGCCCAGGCCGGCGTCGGGCTCTTGCTCATACAGATTGTCCAGCTTGATATTGTATTCCGCCAGAGCCTTGCGGAAGGGCTCCTCCAGGCCCAGGTTGTACAAGTTGTTGCGCAGAGAGCGCCCCAAGAGGAACTCCATGCAGAGATAATAGATTTGCTTGGTGCCGGTTTTCTCTGCGTTCTGAACAAACTCAGAGCGGCCCTTGGTCAGCAGTTCCCGCACAATCAGGACGCTGGACTTGTAATATTCTTCGTCGGTGGCGTTTTCCAAAGAGACGCCGAAGGTGTGGGCCAGCTTGTCACGAATGGCCTCCTTAATCTGCGGAACTGTCATTTTATAATCCATGCAAATTCCTCCAAATGTGTTTAAAATATATAAAATTGTTTCTTAAAATCCGCTGAATAATTAGTATCATGTGCATTGTACACTAAAAGAAAGGGAAAAACAACCGCAATAAAGCCCCAAGCTGCGGCTCCATATTTGGCAATTCTCAACAAATCGGGGCCTGCGCAAGGGGGAAACGGTCCTATGTTGTATCTATCATACCACAGAAATGGCCGGGATACAACAAAAATCCAGGAAAAAAGGGGCTTCTCCGCCGGGGAGGCCCCGCTTTGGGAAAAATGCAGAAAAAGTGGGGAAAGGCCTTTTCCAAATCCGTGTTTTGCAATATAATATAAACTACGTAAGCGCCGGCCCAAGGGCAGGGCGCGGGAAAGGGTGGTCATTTGTATGGAAAAAAGGCGTGTGCGGCTTGAGATCAACGGTGTGGTCTGCGGGCTTATCACCCAGGAAAGCGACGAATATATGAGATCTCTGGCCAACGAGCTGGAGGAAATGCTGATGGAGGTCCAGCTGGCGTCCCCCTATATCACGCGGGAGGCCGCGGCCCTCACTGTGGCGCTGAACTACTGCGATGATGCCAGGAAGAACGGGCAGAAGAGAAAGCAGCTGCAGGACCGGGTGGACGAGCTGGAAGTGGAGGCCGAGGTTTGGCATGAGGAGCGGGCCGATATGGTTCAAAACGGCCCCAACCCAGAGACCCGGGCCCGCATAGAGAACCTGATCCGGCGCAACAACGCCCTGCAGGAGATTGCGGGCGAGGTGGACGAGCTGCGGCGGAAGGCCGCGGCCCTGGAAAAGGAGAAGAAGGCCCTGGAAGAGCGTGCGGCGGGAGGGCCCCAGCTGGAGGCGCTCCACCGGGAAGTGGAGCAGCTGCGGGAGGAAAACCAGCGGCTGCGCCAGGGGATGGCAGGGGCTGCCCCAGACAACGAGGCCCTCTTGGAGGAGCTGGAAAAACTGGCTGCGGACAACGCCGCCTTAAAGCAGGCCGTGGAGGAAAAGGAGTCTCAGGCGCAGAAAGCGGAGCAGGAGCGCCAGGCCACCGTAAGCGCTGCCAAACGCGCTGTGGAAGAGGCCAAACGGCTGGTGGATGAGGCGCGTGCCGGCACCGGAGAGAGCTCCGGGGCTGTCCCAGAGGGGCAGACCTCCCTGCTGGGGGCAGGCCTGGAGGAAGAGGCCGGGGAAGGGCCGCAGAAGCAGCCCCACAAGCGGAAAAACCCGCTGCGCCATGAGGAGGATTTTGAGCAGGAGGGCTTTGTCAGCTTTTTTGAGAAGAAATGAGCAACGAGTATTTTGAGATTTTGGCCCCTGCCGGCGGGCCGGAGGCCCTGAAGGCCGCTGTGTTTGCCGGGGCGGATGCGGTGTATTTGGGCGGGCCCGCCTTTGGCGCCCGGGCCAGCGCCAAGAACTTTTCCCGGGAAGAGCTGGCAGAGGCGGCGCGCTTCTGCCACGGCCGGGGCGTGCGGGTCCATGTGACGGTGAATACCTTGCTCAAGGACCGCGAGCTGCCGGACGCCCTGGACTTTATAGAGTACCTGTGCTCCCTGCCGGTGGACGCGGTGCTGGTCCAGGATATGGGGCTGTTCTCCCTGCTGCGGCAATGGGCCCCGGCGCTGCCCGTGCACGCCTCTACGCAGATGAGCCTGCACACGCCTGGCGGAGTCAAGCTGCTGTGGGAGCTGGGCGCTTCCCGGGTGGTGCTCTCCCGAGAGCTCTCCCTGGAGGAAATCCGGGAGATCCGCCGGGCCTGCCCTGTGGAGCTGGAGAGTTTTGTCCACGGGGCCCTGTGCATGTCCGTTTCAGGGCAGTGCTACCTCAGCGCCCTTTTAGGGGGGCGCAGCGGCAACCGGGGCTCCTGTGCCCAGCCTTGCCGGCTGCCCTTTGCGGCGCCGGGCGGCACCGGCCATGACCTCTCTTTGAAGGACCTCTCCTTTGTCCAGGAAGTGGGACAGTTGAAAGAGGCGGGGGTGTGCTCCGCTAAGATTGAAGGGCGGATGAAGCGGCCGGAATATGTGGCCGCCGCTGTTTCCGCCTGCCGCCGGGCCGCCGATGGGGAGCAGGTGCCCCAGCAGCTGCTGGACGGCCTGGAGGCGGTGTTTTCCCGCTCCGGGTTCACCAAAGGCTATCTCACCGGGCAAAGGGGCCGGGAGATGTTCGGCACCCGTACCAAAGAGGATGTGACCGGCGCCACGGAGAAAGTGTTTTCCTCCCTGCGGAATTTGTACCGGGGGGAGATGCAGAGAGTGTCCGTTTTTTTGGACTTGGAAATCCAGGGGGCGGAGCTGCGCCTCTCCGCGCGGGATGGGGAAGGCCATCGGGCCGTTTCCGCCGCGCCCCTGGGGGAGGGCCTTTCTTTGCTGCCCCGGGAGCGGTGCGAGCAGCAGCTGAAAAAGACGGGGGGCACGCCTTTCCGTGTGGAGAGTGTGTCCGTGCCGGAAGAGGGTGTTCCCTGCGGAGTCTCTGTGCTGAACGCACTGCGCCGGGAGGCCTTGGAGCAGCTTCTGCGCCTGCGGGAGCGGCGCGGCCCCATTCCGTTTTCCAAAGGGGAGCTGTTCTTCTCCCCTCACCCCAAGCGCACGGGGGAGCTGCCCCTGCGCGCCCATTTCCGAAAGGCCTCGCAAGTGTGCGCGCAGGCAAGGGACTGCCGGGAAATTGTGCTGCCCCTGGAAACGCCGCTTAAAGAGCTGCTCCGTTTGCGGGAAGAGGGATTCCTGTCCGTTTTTTTGGACATCCCGCGCGGGCTGTTCGGAGAGGAAAACAGGACAGTGAAGCAGATGAAGGAGCGGATGCAGGCGGGCTTCCTGGATTTTGTGGCGGGGAATTTGGGAGCTGTCGCGTTGGGAAGGGACCTGGGCGCCCGGGTGCACGGCGGTTTTTCCCTGAATGTGTTCAACACGGCTGCGCTGGACTTCTTTCAGAAGCTGGGCCTTTCCACGGCGGAGCTCTCCATGGAGCTCACGGCGGGGGAGGTGTCCCGGCTGGGCGGGGAGCTTCCCCGGGGCCTGATGGTCTACGGCCGCCAGGCGCTGATGCTCACCCGCAACTGCCCGCTGGCCAATTCCCCCAAGGGATGCCTGCACTGCAAGGAGCCGGGATGTTTGACCGACCGCAAGAGGAAGAAGTTCCCCGTGGTGTGCCGGGGCGGCAGAAGCGTTGAGCTGCTGAACTCTGTCCCCCTGTGGCTGTGCGATTTGAAGCGGGAGCTTTCCCCAGTGGATTTTGGCATCCTCCGTTTTACCGTGGAAAACCCTGTGGAATGTGGGGAGATCCTAACCGCCTGTTTTCGCGGCGAAACACCGGGGTTTGACTACACCCGCGGGCTTTTTCACCGGGGCGTGGAATGAATGTGGAAAACTTGGTGGAAAGTGTGGATTATTTTATGTAAATACCGGTTCAAGGCCCGATAGGCCCTGCATTCTGAAAATGTGGAAAAGCTGGATGTGGAAAACTTGGCCGGAGGGAAAGGAGAGTTTAAGCGTATGGAGGAATCAATGGTTTTGCGCATGAAACGGCTGCGGCCCGGGGCGGAACCGCCCCAGCGCCAGACAGCGGGCAGCGCGGGCTTTGACCTGAAAGCCTGCATGGAAGAGCCTGTCACCTTGGAGCCGGGGGACCGGTCCACCTTTTGCACCGGCTGGGCGGTGGAGATCCCCGAAGGCTGCGTGGGGCTGATGTTCTGCCGCAGCGGGCTGGGGGCCAAGCACGGCGTCTCCCTGCCCAACTGCGTGGGTGTGATCGACAGCGATTACCGCGGGGAACTGCAGGTTCCCCTGGTGAACTTGAGCCGGGAGCCCTATACGGTGGCGCCTGGCGAGCGCATTGCCCAGCTGGTGGTTGCGCCGGTGTGCCTGCCCGTGGTGGAGGAAGTGGAAGAGCTTACCCAAACGGCCCGGGGAGAGGGCGGGTTTGGCAGCACGGGGAAATAAGCTTCCGCCCCGGAAAGCGCGGCCCCGCATATCTTGTGGGGTGGGCGCTGGAAAGGTGCATATATAAGGAAAAATGGGTTTTTATAGGTTTATGTAAACTTTCGTCTTGAGAAATGCTGGAAAATAGGCTATAATATTTCATGTTCCCGGCTCTCGGGGCAGGGGCGCTCTCACGGGGAACGCTCCAGGAGAGCTGGCGGCTCTTGACAATGTGTGTTTGCGGGAAAACGGGAAACCATAAAAAGTGCCCCGTTTTTTCTTGGGACTGATTGGAATATAGGCGGGTACGCCCGCCCCTGCGAAGTGGAAATCTATGGCCCGTGGGGGGCCGGAAAGGTAGAGTTTTTGGTATGGCGGCAAAGGGATTTCTTTCTGGGTTCTTTTCTATGTTTACGATGTTCTCCAAGGACATTGGTATCGACTTGGGAACTGCCAATACATTGGTGTTTATGCGGGGCAAGGGCATTGTCATGCGCGAGCCCTCTGTGGTGGCGGTGGACGTGCGCACCGATGAGGTGCTGGCGGTGGGCAAGCAGGCCAAAGAGATGCTGGGCCGCACCCCCGGCTCCATTGTGGCGGTGCGCCCCCTGAAGGACGGCGTTATCGCCGATTTCGATGTGACCGCGGCCATGCTGAAGTATTTTATTAAAAAGGCCCTGAAGTCCGGCACCCTCAACCGCCCCCGCATTGTGGTGTGCATCCCTTCCGGCGTCACGGAGGTGGAGCGCCGGGCTGTGGAGGACGCCGCCCGCCAGGCCGGCTCCAACAACGTGGACCTGATAGAAGAGCCCATGGCGGCCGCCATTGGCGCGGGCCTGCCGGTGGGCGAGCCCACTGGCTGCATGGTGGTGGACATTGGCGGCGGCACCAGCGAGGTGGCCGTCATCTCCCTGGGGGACATCGTCACCTCTGTCTCTGTGCGCATGGCCGGGGACAAGTTCGACGAGGCCATTGTCAGTTATGTAAAGAAAAAGTACAACCTGCTGATCGGTGAACGCACCGCAGAGGAAATCAAAATCAAGATTGGCTCCGCCTTCCCCACCGAGGAGACCATCAATGCCTTTGTGGAGATCAAGGGCCGCAACTTGGTGGACGGCCTGCCCAAAAATGTGACCATCCACGCCGACGAGGTGCGGGAGGCCCTGGCGGACAGCGTGATGATTGTGGTGGACGCCATCAAGGACACCTTGGAGAAGACCCCGCCGGAGCTGGCGGCGGATATTATCGACCGGGGCATTATGCTCACCGGGGGCGGGGCCCTGCTGCGGGGCCTGGACAAGCTGGTGGCCCAGGAGACGGGCATCCCTGTCCATGTGGCGGAGCGCCCCTTGGACTGCGTGGTGGAGGGCACCGGCAAAAGCCTGGAGGTAGAGCTGCCCAAAAACCGCTACCGCGGCCGCAGGAAATAAGGCGGGGCCTGCCCTGCCGGCGCCTGGAAGAGGGGGCGCCTTTCGCGCTGCCCGCCCAAAGGGGGATGGGCGCGGATGTGAGGAAGCATGAGGACTGCTGGGACCTCCCGGCAGTCCGCATTGGCTTTGACGGGAATTTACCAGAAGGAGCGCTTTTGCTTGAAGGACTTTTTCAAAACCAGCTCATTTAAGGTTCTGGCCATCGCGGTGGTGGTGCTGCTGGGGCTGATTATCTATACGGCTACGGCGGGGGGCTCTCTGCTGGCAAGCCTTTTGGGCTTTGTCACCTCTCCCATGCAGAGTGTGAGCACCCAGGCCACCGGGGCCGTTACGGAGTTTGTGGATTTGGACGCCCTTTCCCGGGACGAGCTCAAATCCATGATCGACAGCCTGACCCAGGAGAACGCCCAGCTGCGGGACCAGCTGGTGGACTATGAGAACACCCTGCAGGAAAACGAGCAGCTGAAGGTCCAGCTGGAGATCACGGAGGAGGAGCCCGAGAACACCCTGCGGGCCGCCACGGTCATCGGCCGGGACCCCAACGATGTATTCTACGGCTTCTCCATCGACCAGGGCACCCTCAACGGCGTGGAGGCGGGCGACCCGGTGATCACCCAGAGCGGCTTGGTGGGCATTGTCAGCCAGGCCTATGCCACCACCAGCAAGGTGACCACCCTGCTGTCGGAGGACGTGAAGGTTTCGGCGGTGGACTCTGCCTGCGGGGAGAGCGGCGTGATCGCCAGCGATATCGCCTCGGCCAGCTCCGGGCTGCTGCGCCTGGAGTACCTGCCCAGCGACACCCAGGCGCAGGTGGGGGACATTATCACCACCTCCGGCGCGGGCAGCGCCTATCCGGCGGACATCATCATCGGCCGGGTGGAGAGCGTGCAGAAATCGGAAAGCGATATCTCCCAATACGCGGTGGTGCGTCCTTATGAGGACCTGACCAGCGTGCAGGAGGTCTTCGTCATCATTGATTTCCCCGGAGCCGGGGAGGGGGAGGACTACCTTGCCCAGGCCGACCCCGAGGGTACGGAGGATGCGGAATGATAAGGGACCTCAATAAGCTGATCCGTTATTTGGCCTATGTGCTGGAGCTGCTGGTGCTGTTCATGCTGCAGGAGACGCCGGGCCTGCTGCCTTCCATCTTTGGAGCAAGGCCGGTGCTGCTGTTTCCGGCGGTGGTGGCCATTGCCATGCTGGAGCCCGAAGTGCCCGCCCTGCTGTTTGGCGTTGTGGGGGGGCTGTTCTGCGATTTTGGCCTCTCTGGCATGCTGGGGTTCCACGCCCTGGTGCTGGGGGTGCTGTGCTTTTTTATCAGCCTGGTCATCCGCACCTACCTGCAGAACAATATGGCCACGGCCATCCTTACGGGGGTGTGGAGCATTGGCCTGGTGGTGCTGGCCCAGTGGTTCTTTCTGTATTTCTTCCAATATTCCTATCCGGCCTATGCCCTTACCCACCACTATCTGCCAAAGTATTTTTACACCCTGTTGTTCCTTCCCCTGCTCTATCTGCTCAACCGGGGCCTTTCGCAGGCGCTGGGCGCGCAGGAGAAGGGGACCCTGTAATGTGAGAAGCAATTTGCCCGGGAAAGGAGGCCCTCCCTTTGAAAATGCCCAAGCTGGGAAAGATCGGCCGTTCCGCCGCCTGCATCCTGTTGGTGCTGGCGGTGTTTGTGGTCTATGAGCTTCGCCTGGTCCAATGGCAGCTTGTGGAAGGGGATAAATATGAGCAGCTTTCCCTTTCCAGCCGCACGGACACCATCGAAATTGAGGCCGCCCGGGGGGAGATCCTGGACCGGGACGGCACTGTGCTGGCAGGCAACCGCTCCAGCTACAACATCGTCTACGACGCCCTGGACATGGACTATGACCGGCGCAACGCCACCATTATCCAGGTCATCGACCTGCTGGAGGAGCGGGGGGAAACCTGGCGGGACCGGCTGCCCATTGTCCTGGCGGAGGATGGGACCTACCAATATAAAGAGGACAGCGAAAGCGCCATTCAAACCTTGCAGGAGGCTCTGAGCCTGGCGGAGTACGCCACGGCGGAGGAGTGCATGGCAGAGCTGGCCCAGCAGTATGACTGCCAGGGATATTCCAAAGAGGATATGCGCAACGTGGCTTCTGTGCGCTATTCCATGACCCAAGATGGGTTTTCCCGCACCAGCCCCTATGTCATTGCCGAGGATGTTTCCGCCGAGACGGTGGGCGTCATCAGCGAGCGTTCGGAGGAGTGGCCCGGCATCGAGACCCGGGTGGCAGTCACCCGGTATTACGGGGAGGACGGCGCCTTGGCCCCCCATGTGGTGGGCTACACCGGCGTTATTACGGACACCCAGTACCAGCA
>OIYU01001146.1_pt1 | contig 17941 bp, 10 predicted proteins | sample 1588321 | NCBI WGS metagenome assembly OIYU01 (sample SAMN03283258) | human gut metagenome | biome: human-associated habitat; material: feces | host: Homo sapiens | place: USA | collected 2013 | reverse complement strand
GCAGCGGTCTCCAAAACCGCGTGCCGAGGGTTCAAGTCCTTCTGCCCCTGCCAAAAACAGCGCTACTGCATTTGCAGTGGCGCTGTTTTTCGTAATGGCAGTGGGTGAAACCGAGGCACGCGGAGCGTGTCGGGCATCGCCGCCGAAGCGCCGCCTGTGGCGGATGCAGCGAGGCGGGGATGGCGCAGCGGTCGGCGATTGGCAAGGCGGCCCTGCCGCCGCAGACAGAGCCGGGCACCGCAAGAGGGCTTGCGAAGCAAGTTCAAGTCCGTCCCTCCATTTTCGCAATGTTATGGGGGAGTTGTCCCCCCTTTCCCTGCTCTGTAGCGTCCTTTCTCACCCAGCTTCATCCGCCTCCAACCGCTGCTACCCTCTCCAGCACCCAGAACGCACCCGGTTTCGCCCTTTTCGTGCTTTTCCGGGTGCGTTTCGCTGTTTTTGTCCTCTTTTGACCCACAAAATTTGCGGGCCTGTTTTTGTGAACTGTGCCGATATGTCTCACAGATTAAAGCCATCCGTGATACCATGTAGACGAGAGGTGTCCTTTTTGACGTAGTACAACTCAGTAATTTGTGAAGTGCTGTGGCCTAGCAAGTCCGCTACCTGGCGAGGCGTGAGAGACTTTATGGAGCCGTCCTCTTGGTTAATCCCATTCACCAAGCTGGATGCGAATGTGTGCCGTAAACTGTGCAGGCCCTTCTTCTCGATTCCAGCCGCTGCAAGTATCCTGTAATAGCGCTTTCTGAAATTCACAGGCCTAGTGTAATTGCCATGCTCATCTGGCACCAGAGGCGTGTCCTCTCCAAAGTAAGCTTCTTTCCGCAAGTCTTGGATCATGGCGATGGCTGTGTCGTTCAGCGGGACGGTTCGCTTGCTGGTGGCCGATTTCAGCTTGCCGACTTTCACGTCCCGGCCTGGTTCCGCTTGTAAGCCGTCCCTGCGCCAGACCTCTTTCACACCTCTTTCGAGATGCAAAACCCTGCGCGCCAAATCGATGTCGCTGTTGAGCAGGCCCAGCAATTCCCCCGTTCTGAGCCCTGTGTTCAGCATGAGAATGTAGGCCGCCGCCTGTTGGTATTTGCGCTTGCTGTTGGAGAATGTGGCGAAGGCTTCTCTTTTGAATTTTGCGATTTCCGTGGGGCTGAACACCGTCACGGCTTCTTGCTCCGGCACACACTCTTTGTCCTGGGACGCCAGGAAATTCGCTTTCTTCATCATGGGTACCGATTGCATGGGGTTCTTCTGGATGAAATCTTCTTCCGTGAGGTAGCGAAAATACTCGTTGAGGAGGATGTGGACTTTCTTCACCGTGGTGTAGGCGTAGCCTTGATTCATCCAGTGGTTGAGAACAGATTTCAGGTCTGCCGCCGTGATGTCACTCACGATTTTCTCCCCAATCAGCGGGAATACCTGGTGCTGGGCTGTACATTCCAGCCTGTCGTATGTGGTGCGCTCTACCGAGGGGAATTTGAACACTTGCAGCCATCGGGTGAGGCTGTCTTTCAAGGTTTTCTGCGATTCGTCCGAGTTACGCACCTCAGCGTTGAACTGGGCGATGTAGGTGGTAATCTTCTGCTGGGCTTCCGTCTTGGTCTTGCTGGAGAACACCTTACGGCGTTTGACTCCCTGCTCGTCGAAGTACCAGATGACGCTTTGCCAGCGGCCATCGGTTCTCCGAAACACATTGCCGTTTGTTGTGAGTCGTTTTTGTGACATGGTTGGTGGTTCCTCCTTCCGGGTGTTTTGTTCAACCACCAACACTACCCTAGAGGGGGCAGCAATGTCCAGACCTATGTGCTTTGCTATGCGGAGAAAAATTCCCCCGCCTTTTGGTGAATTTACACCTGCCTGGGGCGGGGAATTTTTCACGGGCCTATTCTTTGTTTATGCAGCGCAAATTTTGAGGTGGCCCCGTCCCTTGAGCAGCGGAATAATGGCTAGGGGGTTCGGGGCTTAGCCCCGTGCTTCGTGCCAGGCGGACAGCCGGGCGCTCTGCTTGCCCTGCTGAAAGCAGGAAACTGCCACAACCCCTATCCTGACACCGTAGGGAATGGCTCTACACTGGGATAATCCGTCATCTACGACCCACAGCTTGACCCCAAGGCCCGAAAATTGACCCCTATTTTTTGAGGTTTTGACCCCTTGCAAAAGGCCCGTAGCGACCGGCTCTGCCGGGCGCTGTGAGCCGGGTGTGGGGCGGTTCACCGACCCACACCCTTTAACCTGCTTCTTTTTCACACCTCTCTCCACTGCTTGATTTTTGAGGGATATGTTACGATCAGCGGAGAAATTTTCGCTAGATTGCGGGCCAGCTTTTTTCACTCTGCTTTGTCCTGGTCCTTCTCTTTACCCCTCCCCCTAAAGGGGGAGGGGCCGGATATCGTCTTTCTTGGGTTCGCCAGGTTTGCCCTGCTTGTCCACAGGCGGCTCACGTTGGCCCAACAGGGCCTGTCTTCGGTCTCGCTGGTGTCTGTTTCCCTACTCAGCTTTCAAAACCGCACACAGGGCCACACGGGGCCGAGTTTGGTTCTCACCGATTTTTCTTCGTGCGTCTTTGCTCTGACTGGGCTGTCAAATCTCGTTCCAGCTTGCAATTCACCGCCTCTTGGATAGGACGGATCGTATAGAGCAGATTACCGTTGCGCACCAAACCTGCCTTTGTTTTTACCTTCGTGGGTTCTGTGTCGATCAGTCGCTTTTCTTCCAGCTGTCGTATGTATTTTGCAACCGTGTTGGCACTCATGCCGGTATACTGGCAGATCCTCCCGATACTGGGCCAGCATTGATGCGTTTCCCTGTCCTCGCAGAAAATCAGGTAAGCATAAACCGACAGTTCGCCGGGGCTTAATCCCAGCGTGAAGATTTCATTGGGCAGAAGAAAATAATGGCCCAATGGGCTTCGTTTCGTGTAAGTATTTGTAATCTCCGTGATGTTACCTCCAAAATGTTTTCCAAGATTTTACACCTATGTTCTAATCTATGTCCATAGAGAAATTAAACTTTACAGCTTGTTCGCAGGTATATTCTTGCAAGCATCCTCCAAAACCTTTTTTCAAAGCCCTTTTCTTTGTTTTCTGTACCTCAGACTTTGAGGTAACCCCGCCTCCAATTTTAGATTAAGAAAAAGGCTGAGATCGCTCCCAGCCTTTGCAAAATGTTTATTCTTCTTCCACCAAATTCAGATCGAAGTTCATTAAAATGCTCGCTGCTTCTGCCCGAGTGGTATTCCCATTGGGAGACAGGATCAAATTTCCACCGGCCTGCTCGCTGCCATTAATAAGTTTATTTCCGTTGGCCCAAGACATGGCAGTTTCGGCCCAATCCTGTACCATATCGCCATCAGGGAAGACAGTTAGATCACCAGTAGCGGTCAAATTGTAGCCCTTGTACTGGGCGTAGTTATACAACATTTGCGCCAGCTCTTCCCGGGTGACAGCCTTCTCAGGCCGGAAAATATTACCTTCGTAGCCCGCAACCACGCCTGTCTGCTTTGCCCAGGCAATAGCATCTGCCGCCCAGTGTTCTGCTGCATCGACAAAAGTGCCCTCACCAGTCATAGTAGGCTGACCCTCCAGATTATAGAGGATCTGGGCCACCATGGCACGGCTCAGGGTGGCATTGGGTGAAAACTCTCCGCTTCCCGTACCGGTCATGATTTTATGGTAGTAGACATAGTGCACCGCCTCATAGTACCAGGCTTGGTCGGACGTGTCCTCAAAGGGCGGCGGGATCATCTCAAATTCCGCTTTCACTGTAACGCTGCCGCTGGGCATGACAAACTCATACGTTCCATCGTTTATCTTGGTCAGGTCAACGGAAGCGCCCTTGCCGTCGAGAACAGAGATTGTTCGCAGCCGGTAGCCAGGTTTCGGATCGGAAGTCAAGGTGACCTTAGCACCTGCTTGAGCATTTTTCGAGCTGATCTCCACCGATCCCTCATCCTGAGGCTCCACCTTTACAGGGTAACTGGACACACCTCCACCGGAACTTCCGCCTTGGTCGCCGCCTGCGGTAGTTTTTTCTTTAAAGGTAGCCGTAACAGTCACATCACTGGCGGGCATAGTGAAGGTGGTGCCACTCACGGTCACAGTAATACCGCTTACCTCCGTAGTGGTGACGGTGATGCTGTCCAACTCATATCCGTTATCGGGAGTCACTGTTACAGTGACGGTATCGCCTTTCTTGGCCTGTGTCTGTGAAATATTTGCCGCACCATTTGTACAAGTACCAACCGTCACCTTATGGGGCTGACGGTCCATCATCAGCTGATCGGAAGTAGTTTTCGTAGCTTCTTTACTGTCCTCTGCTGGATAGAGGATGGTATTCTCAAACACCACTTTTCCCAAGCCACTGTTTAACAATTTTCCGCCCATCTCGTAGATGTAATTTCCATTACCCTGGATGGTCAGTGTAGTGCCCTCTGGGACGTTCAAGTCCAGGTCAGAGGTTAACCTCCAATCCTCACGCAAAGTGAGGGTCGCGGTGCCAGTCTTTGGCTCCGCAAATGTAGCGGCATTGGTGGTGACGGCAAAGGTATTTTGAGTATTCTCCACGCTTTGCTGGGTGGCTTGGCCTTCTTCAGTGGGCAGGACATAACTCACGTTGTCCCGGTAGTCCTTCATTTTCGTCTGGTCCACGCCGATCAGGGTGCGGTAGAGGAGAACACCGGCCTGTGCTCGGGAAACTCCACCATGGGGGTTCAGTGTAGTTTCACTTGTGCCACTGAGCAGCCCCATACTGACGGCATAGGCCAAGTAGGGCTTGGAAGCTTCCGCAATATCTGTTTTATCAGTAAAGCGGTCTAAAATAGCCAGGTTATCGCTGGTGGTATCTATGTTCTCTGTTTCTTCAATCATTTTCAGGATGGCTACGGTAGCTTCTTCCCGGGTGGCAGTCGCTTTCCAATTATCATCATTTATCGGATTCCAATCCTCTTCCCCTTCGTGGGTGTCGCCGGACATGTAGCCCATATCAACAACATGTTCAATTGATTTTTTAATCGGATTGTCCCCCGGCTTGAGCGATTCGATAAAACCATCCACTCTTGCCAACAGTACCGCCAGCTCGAATCGGGGAAGTACATGGTCTGGCCCAAACTGGCCGTCTCCGTAACCAATGGTATAATTCCGGTCCGCCAGGTACATGATGCCGTCGTAGAACCATTCGTTGTCGGTCACATCGTGGAAAACAACCATCCTGCCGTTATATTTTTGCTTGGTAAACTGACGAATAAGCTTGGTTGCCGCTTGCAGCAGGGTGTCATTTTCATTGTAGTCAGAGGCTGAGAAGTTGGCATCGCCACCGATATTGGGGTCTTTTAAAGCGTTCACCCAGGCATTCCAAATCTCTTGGCCGGTTTTTGATTCCGTTTTTACCCTATATACAGGGCGCCCCGTCAGATCATCGCTGCCCTTTTCAGAACCAACATACGTTTCTATGGTAGCATCTTTAATTAGTGTATCCACCGATGTGTCAAAGGGTATACAATAGCGCACCACCAGATACAGCCAAGCGTAATACTCATCTGTACCGGGCTTCAGCCCTGTAATGTCGGAGCCCATGCCGCCACCCACTGCGTTGAGCACCCGGTAGGTCAGCACGGCGAACTCGGCGTGAGAAACAGGACCATTCTCATTCAATGTCCCGTTAGCATCCGTTCCGTTGATGATGTTCTGGTCATACAGGTACTTAATGGCAGAGCTACTTGACGAAATATCCAAGCTGAACACTTCTGCCAGTACCTCGCAGGCCTTGCTACGGGTTAGCAAAGTATCACCACTTTGGTCTAGAGAAATCTTGTCACTCACCGTCCAGCCCGTTTTACTTTCACCAAGCATTCCAGCTAGATCTTTTTCCTTCATATTATCCGTACTGTTGGAAAACATGCCCGTACCATAGACCTTTTCTAAAGCGGTCACCGCACTGGTGGCCCAGTCGGCGTTTTCTCCTGCCGCCATCACCCCCGTGGGCAGCAGGGAAGCCAACAGTAAGACGCTGAGTAAAACCGCCAGCAACTTTTTGATCCTCTTCATGCTACATTCCTCCGATTTAGATTTTTTTGGCAAAAAATCATGTATTACACTTAGTTATTATAATGTATTGCATTGTTTTAGTCAAGCAACACATTGTTTACACTAAGTGCTGGAGGTGAAAAATGTCCCATGCGTCAAAAGAAAAATATCAATGTAGAGGTGGGCTATCGTGTGCGTCATGCCCGAGAAGCCGCTGGCTTAACTCAGGAACGGTTTGCTGAATTGATCGGCATCTCGCCCCAAAACGTATCCTGTATAGAGCGGGGACTAACTGGTATGTCACTAACCGTGCTGCAGCGGATGTGCAAAACCCTCCACGTTACCAGTGACTCTCTCCTAATGAACGAGTCCAGAGAAAACGATGCCGAGATCATTGCTCGTCGCTTGCAGCAGCTGCCGCCCCAACAATTTCAGGTAGTAAAGGAAATTATCAATAGTGTGCTTGAGCTCAGTGCTCTGACACCGGGAAAAACGGGACTGGAATCGTGACGTTCCTAGCGCGATCTCGGTTTCTTTTTATGTAGGAATCTGTAAAGGAAGAGTTTTCCTTTATCTTTAGCTAACGAGCATTTCATAGCAGAATATCGCATTTTTGCCCATAGCATCAATATAGCACCACACTTTGTGCGCTTACCTGAAAAAATGGGGCAGCACAGCCCCTTCCCCGTTTCCTGTGATACTTCCCCACATCCACTCCAAAACCGCGTGCCGAGGGTTCAAGTCCTTCTGCCCCTGCCAAAAAAGTCAGGTATCGCTTCTGCGATGCCTGACTTTTTCGTTAGTGTGCGGTAGGATTTGGCAACGAGGCACGGCTGCGCCCTGCGCAGTGCGTGTCGTGGGGGCCTGCAGCCCGGTGGGCTGCGTCCAGGCCCGACCGAGGCGGCAGCCGAGACAAGTCCGTCCCTTGATTTTCTCCTAGCTTTCCGGGTTTTCTCATCTGGTTTTACCCGTTCTCAACTGTTCCCATCCTCTCCAGCACCCAAAACGCACCCGATTTCGCCCTTTTGGGGCTTTTCCGGGTGCGTTTCCCTGTTTCTGTCCTCTTTTGACCTGCAAAATTTTCGGGCTGGTTTTTGTGCAGGTTGCCACTCACATAGTTTTACGACTCCATCATATATGCCACAATATCTTTCGAGTATTTATAGTTTTCCTCCTGTCGCTCCGGATTCATCGCAATTAACGGTATTTCCCGCTCGTACCTAGAGCCGTGCGTCCGAGACTCCCATGTGTGGAGAATAGGCTTCTCACATTCTCCAAAAGCGCTTTCCCGCTCAGCCAGCAAAACTAAATCCCCAATCTGATTTATGGGCAGATGAAATTCCTCTGCGGCTTCTTTTGCGGTTAAAATATCTTCTATATAGGGCTGCTCTTGTGCAAATCGGAGTAATTCCTCCCTTTCACTGGGTTCCTGCAGGTAAACATAGAGCATTCCTCCCTCCTGATAGACATGATTTTCTACATAACGGTCTTTTAACGGAGGAAGGCAATAGGTGTGGAACCCAGCTTCATTTGCCACCAACTGGAAATTGATAATCCTCGTTTTCTGGTTCATGCCGTGGTCTGCCGTGATATAGATCTGTCGCTCTGGCTCCTGCCGGGCGATTTTGGAAACCGCCTGGTCAATCGCCCGAATTTGACTGACCGCCTCAGCTGTATCCGGTGAGAAATGATGGAACACAAAGTCGTTAGTTGTGCAATAGAGAAAATCCGGACTATCTTTTCGGATAATCTCATAGGCCGCGTTCACAATCCATTCTGTTGCTTCCACACTATCTATGGCAGGCGGCTGAGCCAGCTGGTATCTTTCCAGCAGGTTTCGGTCTGGTTTTTGTGCACTTAAGCCGATGTCCACACCCTCTCCATAAACACCGAGGACTTTTCCTTTTACTGTCAGCAAAGCGGTGCTCCCGCCCTGTTCCCGATACCATTCCAGGATAGTTTTCGCTTTCATATACCCCCGTTCCTCGATAAATCCCTCATTTCCTGTTAAGGGATCGTAGTAATAATTCCCCACCACTTTCGTTTCCTCCGACCACTTTCCTGACAGAATGCAAGCGTGGTTCACGTTTGTCACTGACGGCATAGCGCATTCTACCGTTTTCGCAAAACCGCATTTCGCCGCCAGTGAATAGATACCCGGTGCTGTTTGGGGCATCAGGTATTCGGGCGCACATCCGTCAATCACCAGAATCATTGCTTTTTTCATGGCCATCCCCCCTGTCTGAATTCTCTCAAACTATATACCTCACCGTCACGGATGTCAAGTTAGAACTTATTAAAGATTGAAGTTATCCGTGATACCGCTTAACCTGGCTGTGTCTTTTTTAACGTAGTACAGCTCGGTAATTTGTGACGTGGAGTGGCCCAGTAAATCCGCCACCTGGCGGGGTGTGAGAGATTTGATGGTGCCGTCCTCTTGCTTGATGCCATTCACCAGGTTGGAAGCGAACGTGTGTCTCAGTGAGTGCAGACCTTTCTTCTCTATCCCTGCCGCAGCCAGGATTCGGTAATAACGCTTGCGGAAATTCACTGTCCTGGTGTAGTTACCATGCTCATCTGGCACCAGGGGCGTGTCCTCTCCGAAGTAAGTTTCTTGACGTAAGTCTTTTATCATGGCGATGGCGGTATCGTTGAGAGGTATTGTTCGCTTGCTGGTAGCTGATTTCAGCTTTCCAACTTTCACATCCCGGCCTGGTTCGGCTTGCAGGCCATCCCTGCGCCAGACTTCTTTCACTCCCCTCTCAAGGTGTAAAACCCGGCGCTCCAAGTCGATGTCGCTGTTGAGCAGGCCCAGCAATTCTCCTGTTCTTAGCCCTGTGTTCAGCATTAGGATGTAGGCCGCCGCCTGTTGGTATTTGCGCTTGCCGTTGGCAAAGGTGGAGAATGCCTCCCGCTTGAATTTGGAGATCTCCGTGGAAGTGAACACGGTCACAGCCTCCTGCTCTGGCAAACACTCCTTATTCTGGGCGGCAAGGAAATTCGCTTTCTTCATCATAGGAACGCTTTGCATGGGGTTCTTCTGGATGAAATCTACTTCCGTTAGGTAGCGAAAAAACTCACTCAGCAGATTATGTACTTTCTTCACTGTGGTGTAAGCATACCCCTGCTCTGTCCAATGGTTCAACACGGATTTCAAGTCAGCTGCGGTAACGTCCCCCACAATCTTGTCCCCGATGAGCGGGAACACTTGGTGCTGAGCGGTGCATTCCAGCCTGTCGTATGTAGTGCGCTCCACCGATGGGAATTTGAAAACTTGCAGCCAGCGGGTGAGGCTGTCCTGTATGCTTTTCTGAGATTCGTCCGAGTTACGCACCTCTGCGTTGAACTGGGCGATGTAGGTGGTGATCTTCTGCTGGGCTTCGGTCTTGGTCTTGCTGGAGAACACCTTGCGGCGTTTCACTCCCTACTCATCAAAATACCAGATGACGCTTTGCCAGCGGCCATCGGTTCGGCGAAACACATTGCCGTTGGTGGTGAGTCGTTTTTGTGACATGGTTGGTGGTTCCTCCCCTCTGTTGTTTTCTTCAACCACCAACACTACTCTATTCTTTGTTTACACCACCGCAATTTCTGAGTGGACATAGCCCTCTTAAGGCAGAGAAAAAATAGGGACGATTTTCTCTCCCAAATGTGGCGTTTTGCCCTGGTGAACAGCCAATTCTGCCACTTGTGGGAAATTTCTCAAAAATCGCTGCAACCCCTATCGTGACACCGTGGAGAATGGCTCTACACTGGGGAAATCCGGCATCCACGACCCACGGCTTGACCCCAAGGCCCGAAATCTGACCCCTAATTTTTGAGATTTTGACCCCTCGCAAAAAGCCCGTAGCGACCGGCTCTGCCGGACGCTGTGAGCCGGGTGTGGGGCGGTTCACCGACCCACACCCTTTCACCTGCTTCTTTTTCACACCTCCGTTTTGCTCCGCAATGTTCGGGTTATATGAGCAGCCTTTGCAGGCCCGCCCGAGCCTGATTTTTCCTTTTCTGCCTTTCTTTTGCCCGCCCGTCCTCTCGCCTGCGTGGATGGGTTGGCTTTCTCCCATCCCGTTTCGCCGCTGTCCTGGTTTCGCTCACAACTGGCCCACACGCCTCCAACAGGGCTGGTCTGGGGCTTCGCTGGTGTCGTTTCTCTATCCTGTCCTCAAACTGGCCAAAAATCGCCGCACAGGAGCAAGTTTGGATTTTCTCCCCAGAACGAGCTTACCCCTCCCCCTAAAGGGGGAGGGGCCGGGTATCGTCTGTCTTGGGTTTGTTGGGTTTGCCCTACTCATTTACAACCGGCTCACACGGCTCCAACAGGGCCGTTTTGGGGGTTGGCTGGTATTCGCTCCTTACTCAGCTTCCAAAACCGCACACAGGGCCACACAAGCCCTAGTTTGGTTCTCACCGTTTTTTCCTCCTGCCTTTTTGCTCAGGCAGAGCCGCCAAATCCTGCTCCAGCTTGTAATTCACCGCCTCCTGGATGGGGCGGATCGTGTAAAGAAGATTCCCATTTCGCACCAAGCCTGCCTTTGTTTTTACCTTCGTGGGCTCCGTGTCGATCAGTCGCTTCTCTTCCAACTGCCGTATGTATTTTGCAACCGTGTTAGCGCTCATGCCAGTGTACTGGCTTATGCGCCCGATGCTGGGCCAGCAATGGTGCGTTTTTCTGTCCTCACAGAAAATCAGATAGGCGTAGACTGACAGTTCACCGGGACTTAACCCCAGGGTGAAAATTTCATTCGGCAAAAGAAAATAGTGACCCAAAGGGCTGTGCTTGGTGTAAGTGTTTTGGATTTCTGTGGCGTTACCCCCTGTTGATTTTTCAAGATTCTACACCTAAATTCGAGGCTATGTCCATAGAGAAATCGGATTTTACAGCTTGTTCACAGGTATATTCTTGCAAGCGTTTCTCAAAGCTCACTCAAGCGAACCCCTTTTCTTTGTTTACTGTCCCGCAAGTTTTGAGGTGGTCTAGGCCTCTGTTGAGGGTAAGCGAAAGGCCGGGATTGCTCCCGGCCTTTGAGTAAAATTCAATGCTTATCGAAGCCCTTCCAGCTCCACGAACATACCTATCATCTGTACAGGAAGGAACACCGACGTTTCCTCGATCGCCACAGGAGCTTTTCTCACGGAGACAATGTAAGGGAAAGTTCCACCCGCACAGGGCCGGACATTCCAGGAGCCAGCTCGTAGGTGTCGAATAAGACAAAGACTTTAGAACCCTGAATGACATACTTCATCTCATCTATGTCATAGGCGTCCACTGTTTCCTCCGCGTCATCAAACCAAGAACGGTTGGGGTTTTCCTTTATATACGTCTTGACCTCTTCTTTTACAAGGCGTTCCAACGACGCTTTGCTCATGTCGGGGAACAAATCGGGTAGAACAGCGCTTTCTCCGGTTTTCAGGTTGAAGGTCAACGCGTAAGAGTTTACGTTGTGCACGCCTCCCATCATCCAGCTCGTTCCTATACCGATACTTAGGATTCCGCCGCTGTTGCGGTTTACAGAAGCAGAAGCAGTGGTGTGATAGTCGGAGGTGAGGTGGGCATCATCCTTTGCCCAAGAGATGGCTTGAGTGGTCTCGCTTACATACTCCTGGTAGTCCGCTTCTATCGCTTCATTGATTTTCTGAATAGCGGGAGAGTCCCCCTTCAGCACAACTAAATCGTAAAAAGCCTGGATCATAACCTGTCCCGACCCATTGCGATAGGAGTGGTCTTTTCTCTGAATCTCGTACTCAACGGAATCCAGTTCTCCGGGCTGCTCAGGTTCTTCCGGCGGATTGGACAAGTTTTCCAGGAATTTCATCAGGACCGAAGCCACCTGTGCCCGGATCGCAGTTCCTGTAGGAGAAATGGCCGTTTGTGAAGTTCCAGAAAGAATTCCTTGGCTCACCGCCCACTGCACCGAGCTGACGGCATAACTAGAGATGCGAGAAGCGTCCACATAGCGGGACAGGCTGGCACGACTGCTTGTGTCGTAGCCCATATACTCCGCATAGTTAAAGAGGATGCGCACCATTTGTTCCCGGGTGACAGGAGATTCCGGGTCAAAATTCCCTCGATCCTTTCCGCTGACGATCCCCTTCTCAAAAGCCCAGTTAACCGCTTCAAAGTACCAATCGGAACGGGACACATCCCAAAAATAGCTTCCCCGCACCTCTGACTGCCCCTCCAGATTGTAGAGGATCTGGCACATCTCCGCCCGGAGAAGGTTTGATTCTGGCTCAAAGGCAACGCTGGACTTGCCGTTCATAACGCCATGCTGATAGACGTATTCCACCGCGTTCCGGTACCAAGCGTTGGAGGCCACATCCGAGAAGGGAAGATAAGCGGCGGAGGCGGACAAAGGAACGGATGCCAAAATCAGGCAGCAAGCCAGTAACAAGGACAAAAGACGTTTCATTTGTATTTCCTCCTAAAATATTTCACGGGCAGGCCGAAAAAACTGCCGCCCCATTTTCTCTCAAACCAACTCTCGTTGGTAGGATTCGATTTTATATCCCAGAGAGTTGTCGCTTTCCACCAGTGTAGCTGTCCCATGATACTGGTAAGTCCAGCCACCCACCTGCATCACCTGGAAGCTGTACGTTAACTTCGCTTTGCCCCCCACTTCTCGCAGGCTGTCCACTTTCAGGTTGCTGACCACATCGTATCCCCGGCCTGGGAGTGTCCAGTTCAGGTAGTTTCCAGCGGGACGGATCTTGTCGCCATCGTAGCCGGGGATGGGCTCATAAGCGAAAATATCTGCCAACACCTCCGCTGGGTCACCACCAAACAGCTCTATGGCCCTGTCCATAGCGTCCCTAGTGAAGACACACTTCACCGAATCGGCAGAGATAAAGTCCTCCTGCACAATGGGGGTGGGGGCGTCCACGTCCTCCCAATGATAGCACCAATAGGCGTTGCCCAACCACATAGAAGCCAGGCTCTGCCAACCGGCTGTTGTCATCTGGCTGGTGTAGGTTGTGCGGGAACCACCTCCGTTGACCAGACATTTCAGCACAAACTGAGTATCAATCCTTTCTGCTAAAGAAGGAGTAAGATCAGGGTCAGGGCGTTCCTCTTGGGGCAGCAAACGGGTTGAAGTGAGCACCGGCGCAGCATTGAGAAACATCTGCGCCACTTCCGCGCGGGTAGCTGTGCCTCCCGGCTTCAAGAGCCCATCGCTGCCATTGATGATGCCTTGGTTTACTGCCCATTTCATGGCAGTAACCGCCCATGTGGAAACCTTGGAGCGGTCAGGGAACATGTAATACCTGTTTCCAGTTGAGGAAGTGTTGACTCCCGTACGCTGGGCATAGCGGTAGAGAAATACCGCCAACTGTTCTCGGGTTAAAGCTGTTTCTGGCTCAAAGCGGTTATCCCCTACACCGTCTGCCAAATCGTTGCGATATGCCCAACGGATAGGTGCACAACCCCAGTGGTTCACCGGCACATCCACAAAGCTGGTTACCCCGGCATACGCTGCCTGAGAATATCCCTCTGTGCGGTTTGCCAGCACCTGCACCAACTGCACCCGCTGCATGGGACTGTTAGGAGAGAAAGTGACAGTAGAAGTGCCGTTGAACAGGCCCTCCTTATAGACGTACTGCACAGCGTTTGCGTACCAGTCGCTATCCCGCACGTCCTCAAAAGGCGTGGCTCCAGCCGCGCTGGCGCTATTCGCTCCCACAGGGAGCATTACGCATATCGCCAGCAATAGGGACAATATTTTCCATTTCATCACGATACCTCCTCAAATTCGTTCTGTTTTTTCGTGCCACTAAAGCAGATTACAACTCACTCCGTCACATACTTTCGATCAAAGCCCATAAGGATGCTGGCGGCCTGGGCACGGATAGCAGTGCCGCTAGGGTCAAGCCTGCCGTCATCATGACCATTGATCAAACCATTCCCGTTAGCCCAGGCTACGGCGGAGTTCGCCCAATTGGACACGCTACTGCCATCTGGGAATTCTGACAGATCCGCCGCAGCGCTCAAGTCGTAGCGCTTGTACTTGGAGTAGTTGTACAGCATCTGGGCAAACTCTTCCCGGCTGACGGCTTTTCCCGGGCGGAAAGCATTGTTCTCATAGCCGTCCACAACGCCGTTGCGCTCTGCCCAGGTTACGGCTTTCGAGTACCAATCGTCAGACTTGATGTCCGAAAAACCAGAGTTACCAGTCACCGTGGGCTGCCTTTCCAAATTGTAAAGCATCTGAACCACCTGGGAACGTTCCACTGTGGCGTTGGGGGCGAAAGTAGTTGCACTGGTGCCGTTCATTATGCTGTTGTCATAAACGTATTGGACAGCGGAATAGAACCAATCCGTCGATTTCACGTCAGTGAAGGGTAAGCTGTCTGTGGGTTCAGATGTATCGCTGAGATACCATTCTGTCAAATCCGAGTTGGCGGAGGAAACAGTGGGTGTATCGCTGTCTGCATACCAGACACTGGTGACGCTGTCGCCGCCATTTGCATAAATTTCCAGGGTAACCGCATCCTGGGCAGTACCGCTTTGAACAACGTGAATCAAAGTGCTTGGAGTAATTGGTACATTTCGGAATGTCCTCGTGCCAACGGTTCCATCCTCATCTTTGGAAGTGGTGGTAAAGGTCATAGTTCCTGTTCCGGTGCCGTTGATCCAGGTTTCCACATCGTAGTAATCGTTGAGGTTCAGAGAAACGCTGCGGTCATCCCCCTCGCCGGTTACCGTCATGGTCCCAAAGCTGGCGGAAAGCTGTCCGGTGGCGCTGTCCAGCACTTCTCCGTTGTAGGAGACTTGGACATCGACAGGGCAATCTATATTTCCGTTACGAGTACCGCTGGTGATACCTGTTGCGGCAGCCCAGTTTGGGCGGGCGTAAGCATATATGCTGACGTCATTTCTGTTCTTAGTGTACCCCCCCTTCGAACAGCCCGAACCACAGACGACACTGTTTTTCCAAGCGGGACTTCCAAAACCATGGTAATTACCACTTACAAAACGAATGCTAGAATCTGTTACTTCAAAAACTATGCCAACGTGATCAATGTGAATTCCAGCGTCCCAGGTGAAAATAACGATATCTCCAACTTGAGGAGTGTAATCAGAACGATTCGTCAGATAAGTACCGAGGTTCATTTTCGGATTATTATTATAGAAACGAGTACCTGAACCTCCCTTGTTTATTATATCTTGGTATCTGGTTATTCCATTTGCACCGCCAGCTCCAATTATATCTGTGCAACCTGTTTGTTGCGCACACCAACCGACAAACTTGTCACACCAATTGTCTGACAGACCTAAATCTGATGCCTTTTTTCCAACTTGCTCTAAAGCTACATCCACAAACCGCTGTGCGATTTCTTCGGCATCACTTTCCACATAGATTGTAATTGTAGCAGTTTTTTCTTGGCCATCTGCTGTGACCTTGGCCGTGATTGTTGCGGAACCTCCACCCACAGTGCGGATTGTTGTATACCCACTTCCTTTGCTGTACTGTGAACCCTCCACCCTTATGGCCGATGGGTTAGAGGAAGTAATGGAAATATGGGCGTCGGAAGGCTGATAAGTGAAACTCAGGGACTCAAGATCTCCGACTTTTAGGTTCGCTGTCGTTTTTGTCCAGCCGAAGAGCAAGTTCTGATTCACGGTAACAGCACAGGTAACTGTTTTCTTTTGATTCCCCAAGGTGGCTGTACCCGTAATGTTCGCTGTGCCTGGGGCAACACCGGTGATGGTTCCATCGCTGCTTACTCTTGCCACACTGGAACGAGAGGAAGTCCAGGAAACTTTTGCGTCCGAAGGAGTTAGTGTAATCCTTGGTGTCGCTGTTTGTCCGGGAAGCAAACTGACCGAACTCCTAGCAATAGAGAAGTTGAGTTTCTCTTCTTCCTGTTCTTCTTTTTCTCCCTCTGTGGTGAACGCCCACTGTCCTTTGGTAATTGCGGGACTCTTCGTTCCATCCGCAAAGGTGACAAAGCCAGCTCCCATGGTTATGTAGTATTCCGTGCCGGGGTCCAAAAGGGTATGCCGGTTTAGCGGCGTAATGGAAAGCGTGGATTTTTCATCGCTATAGGCGATCCCAAAATCCTGGCCGGAGTATTGCGTGGGCTTGTATACCAAAACGTTATCCTCAGCCCGATAAATGGCGAAGGGCTGCAACGCGCTTAGGTTTACGTTTGCCAGCCATTCATCCTGGGAACTGGCAGCAATCTCCCGATCGAAAGTAATCTGGAAAATGGGTAGGTTCTCCGCAGTACAACCTACATTTGTTGCTCCATTGGCTGGATACAACCTGTTGATTTGTGGCGTTGTGGATTCAGTACCGCCATTAATATTGATGCTAATGCTCGAAAGTGTTCCATCAATCGTTTTGAAGAAGTACCAATCCTCAACACCACTGGGAGTTTCCCCTTGGAAAATAATGTCCACGGAATATTCTGGACGCTTAGTGCTATTCATATATAGCAATTCATAGTTTTCCGGTGCATCGGCATAACGCAAAGTTAGAGTAGCACCAGCGGCGACTGTAATGGTCTTTAAATTGTTGCAGTAGAAGAAATCATCGAGGTATGCAGGCTCTTTCAGTGTGGACGGGATAGTAAACGATGTAATGCTGTTTTGCGAAGGAAAATATATAATGCGAGTTTTTCCCTTTGAAAACAGGACTCCGTTTTGTGATTCAAAATATGGGTTAGATGAGTCGACAGTGATGGATTTAAGTGTGCTACAGTCAAAAGCAAACCATCCTTCATAGGTAGGATATTCGTCAAGTTTTGAAACACTAGCCGGGATATGGATTGTGGTTAATTGTGTATCTGCGAAAGCAGCTTGATCAATAGTTTTCAAACCAGTTGGAAGGACTATTGTTTTTAGCGGAGCACCCCGAAAAGCATTAATTCCAATTCCTTGTAATGCCTTTGGGAGCGCAACATTTGTTAGATTTTCGTATTGGGCAGCAGGGAATTCAAAGCCAAATGAGTTGTTTCCAATATAAGTAATATCATCAGAGAAAACAACAGATTTGATTTGGCTGTGTAGAGAAAACCACGGAGCATCTTCGAGTCCGTAGTCTGGCATCTCCCCGTGGCCAGATACCGTCAATTCACCCGTAGAACTGTTGAACTTCCAGGTTCCGCCATTGCCCCCCCAAGTCCCAGATGTAGTTGTTTCCACAGCAAGCACCCCATTGGGCATAAGGCCGACTACTAATAGAAAAGTCAATAAAAAGCTGAACATCTTCTTTTTCATTACACTAATCCCTCCAATAATTTTCTCTGTTAACACAACAAACATTGCATTATTGTTTTATCCCCCCTTGCCATAATTTACAAGGCACCGATTATACCAATTTTCACATAAATTATACCCGTAATATCGGGAATATTCAAGAGGTTACCCCAGAAATATAATAGTATCCACAGGAGGTGGTTTCTATTATTTCGTATGATCCCCTCTGGGAAACCATGCGGTGCAAGGGAATCACCACCTATGCGCTGATAAAGAATTACTCGTTTAGCCGTGGAACCTTGGACTCCCTCAAACATAATCGTAACATTTTCACAGCCACGTTGAATGATTTATGTGAAATTCTGTCTTGCAATGTGGAAAATGTTCTGCGCTATATCCCAGATGAAAAATAACCTCATCAAAACATCTCGTAACCATTGATGCAAGCCCAGCAAAAATGTTATAAATCACATTATTTTAAAGGTGATTTTGTTTATTTTTATTGTGTCACTTCATTACACTCTTGTCACTACATTGAATAATATTTAATATCTAAAGTCCCAGTCACTCTGACAAACCTTGTAAATGTTCTCAAAGCACCAAACCAGCACCACACTTTTGAGCTTCGAACAGGGGAACCGGGCAACGCTGCCCCTTTCCTGTTCCTTGTGCGCTGTTTCCACATCCACTCCAAAACCGCGTGCCGAGGGTTCAAGTCCTTCTGCCCCTG
>OIYU01001142.1_pt1 | contig 17984 bp, 10 predicted proteins | sample 1588321 | NCBI WGS metagenome assembly OIYU01 (sample SAMN03283258) | human gut metagenome | biome: human-associated habitat; material: feces | host: Homo sapiens | place: USA | collected 2013 | reverse complement strand
ATAACGGTGGCGGCATACTTTTTAATGTCTATTGCTATAATGTGCAGCCCGGAGTCGGAATAAACTATGAGAATGGTGACAGCTGGCTGGATGGCACCACTCCGCAGCAGAGCGCTCAGACGGATACACCGCAGAATGAAGGCTCGCAGAGCAGCGCTGGAAGCGGGGCAGGAGAATCCGGCTCTTCAGGCAGTACAACAGGAAGTGTATCATCAGGTTCAGACAGCTCAGCAGCAGAAAATAGCGCTGCTGATTCCTCAAACAGCGAGACGATGGTTCATATCACTGCAACCGGCAAGAAATATCACCGTGCGGGCTGTCGGACTTTGAAAAAGAGTGACACAGAGGTAACACTTGATGAAGCAAAATCCATGGGCTTGTCTCCGTGCGGCATCTGCAATCCACCACAGTAGATGTGCATTAGCATTTGCAAGCCACGACACCGCTAAGGCGCACGCATATGTTTTGATTGAGCGAATAGCGAAGCCGCTTAGATACTGTAGGATTATGCACATGAAGCACAGAAATGACTTGCCATGGAGGGCAAGTCAAGGAGAACCGCGCCATGGAAGGCTCGTTTCGACGGTTTCGTCAAGCATAGAAGAATAAAAAGCATAATCCGTACAGTATCTTAGCGGCAAAGCGTAGCGAAAGCAAAGCATATGCGTGTGCCCTAACGGTGCCGTGGCTTGCAGCCCGTCCTATAGCACATACAGCAAAATCCCCTGTAACCCTTGACGATTGCAAAACCGAAAAGTATAATAGAATAGCTAATGAATTCAATATTTTAATATAGATGGAGGAAACCAAATGGCACTGAGCAAAAAGCCGGTCAACGGCATGAAGGATATACTACCTGCAGAGATGGAAATCCGTGATTATGTGACAAGCGTGATCAAGGATACATACAGAAGCTTCGGATTTACACCGATAGAGACACCATGCATGGAGAATATAGCAAATCTCACAAGCAAGCAGGGCGGAGAAAATGAAAAGCTGATCTTCAAGGTAATGAAGAGAGGCGAGAAGCTGAATCTGGAGACAGCAAAGGAAGAGTCGGATGTAGTAGACTTTGGAATGCGCTATGACCTTACAGTGCCACTTTCAAGATATTATTCAAACAATGCCAACAACCTGCCATCGCCGTTTAAGGCACTTCAGATGGGCAGTGTGTGGAGAGCAGACAGACCTCAGAGAGGCCGCTACAGACAGTTTACACAGTGTGATATAGATATACTCGGAGAGCCAAGCAATCTGGCAGAGATAGAGCTGATTACAGCAACCACTACCACAATCGGCAGACTCGGCTTCGAGAACTTTGAGATAAGAATCAACGAGAGAAGAATCCTAAAGGCAATGGCTGCTTACAGTGGTTTTGCTGAGGCGGATTATGACAGCGTATTTATCACACTCGATAAGATGGACAAGATAGGAGTGGAAGGCGTTGCAAGTGAGCTTGCACAGGATGGCTATCCACAGGAAAATATTGACAAATATCTTGATTTGTTCAAGCTTTTGGAGCAGACAAGGGATGTCACTGAGGGTGTAAATATACTTTCAGAAAAGCTCGGTGAATATTTAGACGAAGAAGTGGTTACAAATATGACAGAGATAGCTACTGCTGTCAATGCCACAAAGGGAGCAAAGTTTGAGCTCGTATTTGACCCTACACTTGTTCGTGGAATGAGCTACTACACAGGAACTATTTTTGAGATATCAATGCCTGAGCTTGGCGCAGCCTGTGGCGGTGGCGGACGATATGACAAGATGATTGGAAAGTTCACCGGAAATGATGTACCTGCCTGTGGTTTTTCAATCGGTTTTGAGAGAATTATCCTGCTTCTCATGGAGAGCGGCTTCAAGATTCCTGAGAGTCCAAAGAAGGTGGTTTATCTGGTTGAGAAGAAATATCCGGCAGACAAGCTTGTTGATGTCATGAACCAGGCAAAAGACGCAAGAGCAAACGGACAGCAGGTGCTTGTTGTGCGCATGAACAAGAACAAGAAATTCCAGAAGGAGCAGCTTATGAAAGAGGGCTACGAGGAGTTTGTTGAGTTCTTTAACAGATAGGAATCTGATAAGCAGCAGATTAGCTGTGTAGCAGCGGTACCAAACAGTTATTAGAATAAATATATAGTAGAAATATAAGGAGTATAAAATGGCAGAATCAATGCAGGGCTTACATAGAAGCCATAGATGTACAGAGGTATCAAATGCCAATATCGGTGAGAAGGTCACCGTCATGGGCTGGGTACAGAAGAGAAGAAATTTAGGAAGTCTCATTTTCGTAGATTTAAGGGACAGAAGCGGAATACTTCAGATAGTATTCGGTGAGGAAAATGTAGGTGCAGAGGGCTTTGAAAAGGCAGGCACCTTAAGAAGTGAGTTCGTCATCGCAGTTGAGGGAATTGTTCAGAAGAGAACAGCTGCTGTCAATGAGAACTTAAAGACAGGTGATATCGAGGTTATCGCTACATCAATCAGAGTGCTTTCAGAGGCACAGACACCTCCATTCCATATTGAGGAGAATTCAAAGACCAGCGAGGACATCAGACTTAAATACCGTTATCTGGATCTTCGCCGCCCTGATATCCAGAGAAATCTCATGCTCAGAAGCAATGTGCTTCGCGTGATGCGTGACTTTATGGCAAACGAGGGCTTTTTGGAGATAGAGACACCAATCCTTTGCAAGTCTACACCGGAGGGCGCCAGAGACTATCTCGTGCCAAGCCGTATACACCACGGACATTTTTATGCGCTTCCACAGTCACCACAGCTCTTTAAGCAGCTTCTGATGGCTTCAGGCTATGACAGATATTTCCAGATTGCACGATGCTTCCGTGACGAGGATCTGCGTGCAGACAGACAGCCTGAGTTTACACAGGCAGATATGGAGCTTTCATTTGTAGATATCGATGATGTAATCGAGGTAAATGAGAGACTGTTAAAGCACCTTTTTAAAGAGGTCATAAATGTGGATGTTGAGATTCCGTTTAAGCGTATGCCTTGGCAGGAGGCTATGGACAGATTTGGTTCTGACAAGCCTGATACACGCTTTGGTATGGAGCTTTGCGATGTTTCGGAAGTGGTAAAGGACTGTGGCTTTGGAGTATTCACAGGAGCTCTTGAAAACGGTGGCTCTGTCCGCGGTATCAATGTAGAGGGACAGGCAAAGATGCCTCGTAAGAAGATTGACAAGCTTGTAGAGCACGCAAAGGGCTGTGGAGCAAAGGGACTTGCTTATCTGTGCATCAATGAGGATGGCACATACAAGTCATCATTTGCCAAGTTTATGACAGAAGCTGAGCTTGATGCACTTGTTGCAAAGATGAACGGAAAGCCGGGAGATTTACTCCTTTTCGCAGCAGACAAGAATAAAATCGTATGGAATGTACTTGGAGCGCTTCGTCTCATGCTCGGAGCTGAGCTTGGCCTGATTGATGAGAACAAGTACAATTTCCTCTGGGTAACAGAGTTCCCACTCCTTGAGTGGTCTGATGAGGAAAACAGATTTATGGCAATGCATCATCCATTCACTATGCCTATGGAGGAGGATTGGGACAAGATAGACTCAGATCCGGGCGCAGTTCGTGCAAAGGCATATGATATCGTACTCAATGGTACAGAGCTCGGTGGAGGTTCAGTGCGTATCCATCAGGATGACATCCAGGAGAAGATGTTTGAGGTGCTTGGCTTCACAAAGGAGCGTGCACATGAGCAGTTTGGATTCCTGCTTGATGCATTCTCATATGGCGTACCGCCACACGCAGGACTTGCCTTCGGTGTTGACCGTATCTGCATGCATATGCTGCATACAGACAATATCAAGGAGGTTATTGCATTCCCTAAGGTAAAGGATGCTTCGGACCTCATGTCAGAGGCACCCGGAACTGTAGATCCAAAGCAGCTTGAGGAGCTTGGAATAGCTGTAGCTGCAGAGGAAGATGAGGAATAACACTATAATATGAATTTGAAAAAAAATATTTTCAATGCGATTACCATAATACTGCTCGCCGCACTTATTGCGGGGGCAGTATTGCTTAATAATAGGATAAAAAAGCTCGAGACACAGATGTCATATACCTCAGACAACACATCGGTGATACTTTCCGATGTGCAGACCATGCAGGATGATATCAAGTCCACCCTTGAGGAGGAGGCCAGCCTCATAACAGACTGGGATATTTCCTTAAAAAGTGCAGACTTTACCGATAAGACATACACAGTCTCTGTCTCGGTGGTGCCAAAGGAGTACACAGAGGATACAAAAACCAGTGTATTTTTCGGTACAAACGAGATACCGCTCGAGCTAGACGGCATCAAGTATACGGGTGAGGCCACACTTCCGCTGTCAGATGACTATGCAGGCAATGTGACATTTCTGTTTGTTGACGGAAATAAGAGAAGCACAGAGGTGCTCGATAAGTTTGAAGGTGTGACATCAGTGTTCAAAAATGTAGCATCCGGCATACTTGCCGATAAACCAACCTTTGACAATGGCAGCATAAAGCTTGGCACGGATGTAGATGTAGCGGTCATGGGAAATGATTACTTTGACTTTAACAGTGTGCAGCTCGTAGTTGCAAGCTCAGATACAGAGCTAAAGACATACGATATCAGACAGCTGTTGGCAGAAAACGGCACGGACAGTGCAGACTCTGCAGACACAGACTCCATCACATCCGCCTTAAGCCGGAAGGATGATGCCAAAAAAGATGGTTCAAAGAATAACACGGAAAATGATACCTCTGATGCCTCAAAAGAGGACGACGGTAAGCTCCATAGCCTCGAAGGCACAGTCAAAATCGAAGACTTAATCCCTGTCACAGCTGCAAGCAATATCAAAATATATGTCAAAGCAGTATCGGCACAGGGCTACACCTTCACATATGACCTGTTCGAGGGTACCGTAAATCAGGACATCACAGACTTTGAAACCACAGCCGACATATCCGGCGGCGACTACACAGTAACCGACCCGTCCGGCAGCAAATATGAACCATAAGAATATGATATAAAATAAAGCTCATTTCGCATAAGTGAAATGAGCTTTAAATTTAAAAAGTAAAAAGTGCCGGACAAAATTTCACGCCAGTGAAATAAGTCCGGCACTGCCAGAATGCAAGGCAGCAAAGCGCCTCGCTCATAAACCTGAATTAGCCGGAGAGTACACGGTGTGTTCCGAAGAAAAATGTGAACTGCCGCGGAGTTCCATAAAGTAAAAAAGAAAGAAAATGTAAATAAAACCATAATCTGTCCGGAAAAACAACCGCGGCTGACTTCACATTTTTCTGAGGAATATACTGTGTGCTATGCCGGCAGCGTCACAACCTAAAAAGCGAGGCGCCCACCACACCTATCATATGATGAGCTGCGCCTCACCCTTCTTTTTTGCTGAGCGGCAGCGTAAATATAAACTCAGTTCCCACACCCTCAGTGCTTATCACATTTATATTCTCACCATGCGCCTGCACGATTTCTTTAACTATAGACAGGCCAAGTCCCGTACCGCGCTTATCCTTTCCGCGGGATAAATCACTCTTGTAGAAGCGTTCCCAGATCTTTGAAAGGCTGTCCTTTGGTATACCGATACCGTGATCCTTTACTGATATAAACACCTTTTCATTTCTGATACTCGTCTCAATCTTGATACTCGAATCATTATTTGAAAACTTTACAGCGTTGTCAATCAGGTTGTAAAGAATCTGCTGGATTTTGACCATATCACCGCGCACGAAAAGCTCTTTTCCGGTGAGCAGCAGGTCAAAGCTTAAGCCCTTTTCACTGCATTTACCCTCGAAGGTGAGGATTGTCGTGCGGATCATTGTATTGATGTCAAAATCAGCAATATCCAGGTGTATGCCGTGATGACCGAACTGGTTCAGATCAATAAGACTCTTGGTGAGCTTATTAAGCCTCTCAGTCTCAAAAAGTATGATATTTAAATACTTATCCTGCATCTCAACAGGGATGGTTCCGTCCAGCATAGCCTCCACGTAGCCCTTTATCGAGGTAAGAGGGGAGCGGAAGTCGTGTGACACGTTGGAAACAAACTTGCGCTGATCCTCCTCAAGCGTATCAAGCTCCGTTGCCATGTAGTTGAGTGTGTTTGCCAGATAGCCGATTTCGTCATTGGAATGTACATCAATCTGGGCAGTGAAATCGCCCTTTGCATACTTCTTTGCGGTCTTTGTGATTCGTGTGATTGGCTGGTAAATGGAGCGGCTCATCATGAAAAGCAGAACAAATGCAAAGGCAAAAATGAGCGCTACAGTGTAAAAGGAGATATTCATAAATCCATTTACACCTGCCGTGATATGGCTCATTGTCTTGTGAATGACTATGTAGCCGATATTCTGGTACGAGACATTTACCGGGGAAAATACGGACAGCATCTTATGCTTGAAGGAGCCGTAAAAATCTCCAATCATATAGTTGTTGCTGCCAAAATCGGTGACATCAAAGCCATTTATCACTACAGGCTTAGAACTGTCATTTTGGGTATCAATGCCTATTGACGGATCATCTGAGTCCATGAGCAGCTCACCGTCAGGGCTGACCACCCATACCTTGGCATCCATATAGTCGGCTACGATTTTCATGTGATTCTGGAAATCGCTAAGCGACATGGATGAGCCAAAGTATTCGGCGGCGTAATCACCTGCAATGATGGATGCTTCCCGGTAGAGATTGGATGCCTCCTGCTTTTCAATATAGTCTGTGGTGAGATGCTGTGTAAAGGTGCATATAATGAAAAAAGCGATGACACCGTAAATCAGGTAGCTGATTAACAGCTTAGTGTAGATGGTATGCTTCATTATTTATTTTACCTCAAACTTGTATCCGATGCCCCAGACAGTTGCGATGCGCCAGGTTGGCTTGTCCTTGATTTTCTCGCGGAGACGCTTTACATGCACATCGACAGTGCGGGTGTCGCCGACATATTCATAGCCCCATATGTTGTCCAGAAGCTGCTCCCTTGTAAACACCTGATTTGGAGACGAGGCAAGAAAATATAAAAGCTCAAGCTCCTTCGGCGGCATATCAATCTGCTGTCCGTCATAAGTGACAGAGTAGTTGGACAGATTTACAATAAGCCCCGGGTACTCCACACACTTGATATCTACGGAAGCATAGGCCTCCGGCTTTGCAGGCTGGAAGCGTCTGAGCACGGCCTTGACTCTTGCCACAAGCTCCTTTGAGTCAAAGGGCTTGAGTATATAGTCGTCGGCGCCAAGCTCCAGGCCTAAAACCTTGTCAAATACCTCGCCCTTTGCGGAGAGCATGATAATCGGCACATCGGACTTTGCACGTATCTCACGGCATACCTGATAGCCGTCTATGCCCGGAAGCATGAGGTCCAAAAGAAGCATGTTTGGCTTGTAGTGCTCGAACGCGATAAGAGCCTGCTCACCGTCATTTACGATTTTGGTGTCATAGCATTCCTTGGTCAGATATAGAGATATAAGCTCTGCTATATTGTTGTCGTCGTCTACTATCAGTATTTTCTGTTTAACAGCCATTTCTAATCTCCTTCTTAAAAATTATTTATATTCCGTAAAAGTAAATTGTCGTTATTTAAAGGTTGCGATGGTTACTCCGGCATCGCCCTCACCAAACTCACCGAGATGGTATTCCGCAATAGTTTTTGTCCTCTTAAGGAGTCCATGCACAGCCTTTCGCAGAGCACCGGTGCCTTTTCCGTGGACAATGCGCACTGATGAAAGATGAGCGATATATGCGTCGTCTAGGTATTTATCCAAGAGAGCAAGCGCCTCATCCGTAGTCTTTCCTATCAGGTTGATTTCTGATGAAACTGACATTGACTTGCTCATCTTTATCTTGCTTCCGCTGCCGCCGTACTTCTTGGCAGGAGAGACATCGTCGTTTAAGAGCACGAGGTCATTAATATTAACCAGCGAGCGCAGTATACCCATCTGCACATACAAATCCCCCTTGGCGTTTGGCAGAGTGTGGACAGTTCCCTTCAGATTGAGGGAGAGCACAAGCACAGAATCACCGATGCGCAGCTTCTTAGGCGCCTTGTGATTTGCCTTGGCAGTGTTTTTCTTGATGTCTGACAGCTTCTTTTCCTTGTCATTCATCTTGTCACGAAGGGCAGAGCGTTCCTTTTCCATCTGGCTCATAGGAGCCTGTCCCTGTCCGTATTTGTTGAAATTGCGGATGGTTTTGTCGGCAAGTTCCTTTGCATCCTGCAGTATCTTGTAGGCTTCCTCATTTGCCTCGCGTAAAATCTTGTCTTTGCTCTTGTCTATGCGCTCGTTTTTCTCTTCGAGCTGTTTCTTGAGCTTTTCAATCTCGGCCTTGTAGCTGTTGATTTCAAGCTGTTCCTTTTCGATAGTCTGTCGCTGTGACTCGAGGCTTGCAATCAGATCCTCAAAATCAAGGTCGTTATCATTAATTCTGCTTTTTGCATCCTCGATAATGTTTTCGTCCAGACCAAGCTTTGATGAGATTGCAAATGCGTTACTCTTTCCAGGAATACCGATTAACAGGCGGTAGGTAGGACTTAAAGTCTCCACATTGAACTCACAGCAGGCATTTTCCACACCGTCTGTGGAAAGCGCATATACCTTCAGCTCACTGTAGTGTGTGGTGGCCATGGTGATGGCACCATACTGGTGCAGTCTGTTTAAAATTGAGATGGCAAGTGCCGCACCCTCTGTCGGGTCGGTTCCCGAGCAGAGCTCATCAAACAGGCAAAGGCTTCTGTCGTCAGCTTTTTCAAGAATTTTTACGATATTGGTCATGTGAGACGAGAAGGTACTGAGACTTTGCTCAATACTCTGCTCATCGCCTATATCCGCAAAGACATCCTCAAAGATGGCGAGCTTTGACCTGTCAGCCGCAGGAATGTGAAGACCTGCCTGACCCATGAGAGTCAAAAGTCCGACAGTTTTTAGTGAAACCGTTTTACCGCCGGTATTTGGTCCGGTGATGATGAGCTGCTTATAGTCCTCGCCGAGCCGTACATCTATAGGGACCACCTTTTTAGCATCCAAAAGCGGATGACGGCCCTTTCTGATATTGATATGCCCCTCGGTGTTGAACTCCGGTGCCACACCGTTGTATGATTTAGCCAGATTTGCCTTTGCAAAAATGAAGTCAAGCTCTGAAAGAATCTCATAGTCCTGCTCCAAAGCAGCCGCATTCATGGCAACCTTGTCGCTGAGCGCTGCAAGGATTTTTTCAATCTCCTCCTGCTCCTTTATGAAAAGCTCCTTGAGCTCATTATTCAAATTGACGACAGCCATCGGCTCGATAAAAAGGGTAGAGCCGGTAGATGACTGGTCGTGCATCATGCCGGGTACATTGCCTTTAGCCTCAGCCTTTACAGGCAGACAATATCTGCCGTCACGCATGGTCACAACCGCATCTTGCAGATATGTCCTCGTTGTGCTGTTGTTCATGAGCTTGGTGAGCTGCGCATGGATTCTGTCGTTCATGCCGCGTATGCTCTTTCTTATCTTAAAAAGCTCAGGACTCGCATCATCGGCAATCTCTTCCTCAGATAAAATGCACCTCTTAATCTCATCGCAGAGCGCAGAAACCGGTTCAATCCCTGCAAACAGACCGGAGAGAGAATCCTGCTTTTCATTGTCCATGGCGTTTCGGCCATAGGCCTTCACGCGCTTTGCAACCTCCAAAAGACTGCAGATGCGAAGAAGCTCAGTCGTATTCAGTGCACCACCGATATCAAGCCTCTTTAGAGAAGCATGTACATTGTGTATGCCAACGAAGGACACTCCGCTGTCTTTGTACAGGCGGCTTAGTGCATCGGCAGTGGTGGTCTGCAGATGTCTGATTTCGTATAAATCGGTGATAGGCTCAAGCGAAAGACACCGCTTCTTTGTCTCATCACATGCTGCGTAGCTGCTTAGCATGGTGAGGATTTTGTTATATTCCAATGTTTTGTAAACTTTTTTATTCATTTCTATATCCTTATATTTCGGTAGTTGAATATTAAATTCATATTTACTGTATAGCTTATCATATTATAGCTGAAAATCTTCAAAAAAACCATAATAAATATGTATTAAATGATAATTACAAGATGATAACATAAAGTTTAATACATAACAAACCAGTTTGTTAAACGAGCCAAAAAGTAAGGGCTTGCGACATGTATCCGCCGGACTGCTGCACTGCTCCCAACGGTGCTACGCTGCGTGACTAAGATTCTGTATGGATTATGCATTTACTTTTTCTATACATGACGAAACCGTCGCTACTCGCCTTCCATGGCTCGATAGCTCCTTGCCCCGGCATCCATGCCGTGGCATTTCTGTGTTATGAGCATAATCCTACAGTATCTAAGCCACTGCGCTATTCGCACTGTTGGGAGCAGTGCAGCAGTCCGGCGGGTACATGCCGCAAGCCCGTACTCAAAGGCCGTACTCAAAAAATATGGTTGCAACGCAATATAATTCAGAATATAATGTAAGATAGTAACTAAAGACATCTAATCAGGGTGACAATATGGAGCAATTTATCAGAGAAAAGATAAAGGATAAACCGCTGAATAAAAAAAGACTTGCAAAAAAAGCAGGCACAGCAGCACTCTGCGGAGTGGTATTTGCAGTGGCTGCAAGCATTGTTTTTGCTATATTTCTGCCGGTTATCAACAGACAATCAAAAAAAGCTTCAGATGGAAAAAATAATAATGATGTGCAGACAGCCACACAGCAGTCAGGCATAGATGACAGCAGTGATGCATATAGTGAAAATGGTACACAAAGCACAGAGTCCGGCACTTCTTCGGAGCCGTCTTCGCAGACCTATCAGCCTACACTCGCAGATTATCAGGCAGTGCAGAACCAGCTCTACAGAGTGGGCACTTCGGCCACGAAATTTGTAGTAGGAGTCACGGGTGTGACAGATGCCACTGATATTTTCAATAATTCCTATGAGACCGAGGGTCAGGGAGTGGGAGTGATACTGAGGGACAATGGAAAGCAGCTAATCATTCTGACAGAGAAAAATGTAGTGGATAAGGCGGATAAGCTTAGTGTAACCTTTGTAAACGACATGATGGCTGATGCTGCGCTGGTCAAGTATGACAGCAATACAGGTATAGCAATCATTTCCGTGGATAAGTCGCTTCTGGACGACGCCACAATAAGGGCTATAGCGGTTGCGGAGCTTGGTAATTCAAATATTGTTTCAAGAGGAGCATCTGTCATTGCACTTGAGGCAAACTATGCCATTCTCACAGGTCTTGTAACGTCAACAACCAACGAGCTGTCGGCGCAGGACAACAATTACTCGGTGCTCACCACAGATATCGCAAGCAACAAGTTGCAGAGCGGTATACTGATTAATACAGATGGTCAGGTCATAGGGCTTTCGCTGCAGGATTTCAATCCGGCGGAGGAAAACAATACGCTCACGGCTGTCAGCATAAGCGACCTGTCACCTGCCATTGAAAAGCTCGAGAGCGGCGCGGATGTGCCGTACATAGGCATCACCTGTACTACAGTTACAGAAAAAATAGCAAACAGATATAACATCCCAAAGGGTGTTTATATAAAGCAGGTTACCATGGATTCACCAGCATTTGTCTCGGGGCTTCAAAGCGGAGATGTGATAGTTGCGGTAAACAATACAGAGGTGTCGAATGTGTCCGCGTACAACACACAGCTTATGAAGCAAAAGCCTGAGGATACCTGCAATCTGAAAGTAAAGAGAAAAGGAAGCAACGGCTACACGGAGATTACCTGTCAGGTGAAAATCGGAGTGATGAATTAGCCGAAATTAGGAGGATATATGAAGTATATTTCAACTCTCCGCGAGGGAGAGAGAATCAATGAGATTTTTTTATGCAAGAGCAAGCAGACAGCCATGACCAAAAGCGGAAAGCCTTATGACAATGTTATCCTGCAGGATAAGACAGGCACGCTGGATGCCAAGATATGGGATGTGGGCTCAGTAGGTATTGAGGAATTTGATGCAATGGATTACATAGCCATAACCGGTGATATCACAAGCTTTCAGGGCAATTTGCAGTGTTCCATAAAGCGTGCGAGAAAGGTGAATGAGGGAGAATATGACCCTGCGGATTATCTGCCGGTCAGCGATAAGGATGTCGAGGTCATGTATAAGGAACTCATGGGCTTTATCGGCTCTGTAAAGAATCAGTACCTGTCACAGCTATTACATAGCTTTTTTGACAATAAGGAGTTTGAGCGTCGTTTCAAGTTCCATTCAGCCGCAAAGAGCGTGCACCACGGCTTTGTAGGAGGTCTTTTGGAGCATACACTCGGTGTGACGAAGAACTGTGATTATTTTGCAAAAATGTATCCGGTCTTAAACCGTGACCTGCTTCTTACAGCAGCTATTTTCCATGATATCGGAAAATTAAAGGAGCTTTCTACTTTCCCGGAGAATGACTATACAGACGCAGGCCAGCTCCTCGGACATATCATGATTGGTGCAGAGTGGGTAGGCGATGCGATTAAGAGCATCGACGGCTTCCCGGTAGTGCTCGCAAACGAGCTGAAGCACTGCATACTTGCCCACCACGGCGAGCTTGAGTTTGGCTCTCCGAAAAAGCCGGCACTTGTCGAGGCACTTGCACTTAGCTTTGCAGACAACATAGATGCCAAGATGGAGACCTTCAGAGAGCTGCTTGTAAATGTGCCTGAAAACGATACAAAGTGGCAGGGCTACAACAGATTTATGGAGACAAATTTCCGCAGAACAAGTGTGTAAAAAGGCGGACGATATTAAATATAGCTATGGTGTGATTTTGGGTGTGAAAGCTTGCGCCGGATACAAACATTATAAAGAGTAATTATATATATAAAATAAAGAAGAGAAAAGCATGAAAAAAAATGACATATTTGAACTTGAAATAACAGATATGGGAACAGATGGCGAGGGTATCGGACATTATGATGGCATGACCTTTTTCGTAAAGGATGCACTGATTGGTGACGTCATAACAGCCCGCGCAACAAAATTAAAGAAAAACTATGGCTACGCAAGAGTGGAAGAGATTAAGACCCCTTCCACTTTTCGCGTTGAGCCGCAATGTGAGCTGCACAAGAGGTGTGGCGGCTGCCAGATACAGGCGCTCTCTTATGAAAAGCAGCTTGAATTTAAAAATAATAAGGTGCGCAACAATCTCATGCGTATAGGTGGATTTTCCGAGGCAAAGCTGGACAGTAAAATGCAGCCGCCTGTTGGCGCAGACAATCCATATCGCTACCGCAACAAGGCACAGTTTCCGGTGGGATATGACAGGGATGGCAATATAGTGACAGGCTTTTATGCATCGCGAAGCCACAATATCATCCCAGTTGAGGACTGCAGGCTTGGGGTGCCGCAAAACAAAGAGATACTGGATATCATAAAGGAATGGATGAATGAGTGTGGCATCACGCCGTATGACGAGAACACACACAAAGGGCTCGTGCGCCATGTGCTTATCAGATATGGATTTACATCAAAGCAGATTATGGTGTGTCTTGTGATAAATGGGGACAGTCTTGAAGCAAAACGCCGAGCCGGGAATGCAGCAGATATACTGTGCGAAAGACTCTCAAAAATCGATGGAATGACATCCATTTCCTACAATATCAACAAGGAAAACACAAATGTCATCCTCGGCAAAAAGACGGTATGCATATGGGGCAGACCATATATTGAGGATACCATCCATCTGCTTTCTTACCCTGATTTCACACCACAGGGGACAGGCATCACATATCAGATTTCGCCACAGTCGTTCTATCAGGTAAACCCGAAGCAGACAGAAAAGCTTTACAGCACGGCACTTGCATTTGCAGGGCTCACAGGAAATGAAAATGTCTGGGATCTCTACTGTGGTATCGGTACCATATCGCTCTTTTTGTCACAGAAGGCAAAGCAGGTGTATGGAGTGGAAATAGTGCCTCAGGCAATCGAGGATGCCAAAAACAATGCGAAGCTCAATGGCATCACAAATGCACAGTTTTTCGTAGGAAAGGCTGAGGAGGTGCTGCCAGAGTTTTATGAGAATGCAAAGAAAACTGAGAAAATCACTGATGATACAGCATCCACCGGACGTACAGATATGCTTCGCCCGGATGTGATAGTCGTTGACCCTCCAAGAAAGGGCTGTGATGAGAAGTGCCTGGACACAATGCTTGCGATGTCACCGGAGAGGATTGTATATGTGAGCTGCGATTCGGCAACATTGGCAAGGGATTTGAAGATACTCTGTGAAGAGAAGTATGAACTCATGAAGTGGCAGGCATTTGATCAGTTTTCTCATACGACGCATGTAGAAAGTATTTGCCTCCTCGAGCGGGTGAGCAACTGAAAAATATTGATATGAACTAAGTAAATTTATAGACATTTTCTTATCGTAAAGCTATAATATTAAAATCATATAGAACAGATAGGCATTGATTTTAGGAAGTGATACAAATGAAAAAGCTAAAAAAGAGATTCATTATTCCGGCAGTGGTATTTATATTGGGCATGTGTGCGTTAATCGGCGCTATATATGTAGTCGGCGAGAGTCAGGAACAGCAGAACAGGACAAATGCAAAGCTCAATGCGATGACATATACGGAGCGTATATATGGCGAGCTTATGGAGGGAATAGGAGTTACCGATAGCTTAAAGCAGGTTGTCATAAGTGGTGATGGAAATATAAATAGGTTTTATGATATTGCAGCAAATATGATGGACGATTCGATTCAGAGTATACAGATAGCACCGAATGGAGTTGTGACTGAAATATATCCAGAGGAGAGTAATGAATCCAGTAAGATTGATCTGATAAATGATAGTGACAGGGGAGAGATTTCGCGCTATGCGAGGGATAATGACACTGTAATTATGCAGGGACCATTGGAGCTGAAGCAGGGCGGATATGGTATAGCAGTGCGCAATCCGGTTTATTTGGAGGATGAAAATGGTCAGAAGAGCTTTTGGGGCTTCACAATTGTTATACTGAAAGTTCCGGAAATTTTTTCTGAATCTGTAGAGGCTCTTTCCAGTTTTGGATATAAGTACAGTCTGCAGAAGTTTGCTTCGCCGTGGGATGATACGTATGAGTGGGTTTACGGTTCAAAGGAAGAGTTGAACGATCCGGTGATATATGACTTTAACGTGTATGGATACAAGTGGAGGCTTGAGATTTTACCCAAGAGTGGGTTTTACAATAACAGATATCTGCTATATCTGTTCATCGGAGGTGGAGTTATTGTCCTGCTTTTGGCAGGGCTTACAGCAGCGTTGATTTCAATCAATGAGAACAGGAAGAATTTCAAGAGACTGGCTGTGACCGATGCACTGACCGGTATCTACAACAGGCACGGTTTTGATGAGCAGGTTGAGCAATATATGAGACAGAATCCGCAAAAGCATTGTGTTGTGGCAATGCTTGATATTGACGATTTCAAGCTGGTCAACGATGTGTATGGACATGCGGCAGGTGATGGTGCACTGCAGAAGCTTGCAGAGAGCATGAAGCAATATTTTTCAAAGGATGTTATACTAGGCAGAAACGGAGGCGATGAGTTTAGCATTTTTATGCCGGATTGCACGGTAGAGGAGGTTAAGCCTTTTCTTAAGAAGTTTACAGGAGAAACCAAGAAATTTTATTGTAAAGGTGAAGAACATACATTTACCATTTCACTGGGCTTTGCGGAGTATCCTGTTTTGGCTGATGACCGTTCACAGCTCATGCGGTGTGCGGATATGGCACTTTATGAGGTGAAAATGCGTGGGAAGAACGGCTGCATGGCATACCGTGAGGGGGAGCGTATAAAGAGCCGTGCGAAGCTTGGATTTGCCGTGAAGGATATTATTGACAATATGCCGGGAGCGTTCATTGTTTACAGGGCAGATAAAGAAAATGATGAGATCCTGCTTGCAAACAATGAGCTGCTTAGGCTTACAGGCTGTAAAAATATGGACGAGCTGCTTGCATATACAGGTAAGAGCTTCTGTAATCTGATACGTCCGGATGAACAGGAAAGCTGTCAAAAAAGCATATGGTCGCAGATTAACGGAGGACACTCAAATGATTATATTTTCTTTCATATGAAAAAAGCAGACGGCACATATATTTCAGTGCTCGATCATGACAGGATAGTGGATTCAGTGCACAATGGTAGAGTATTTTATGTGATGATTATGGACTTAAAGTCACTGCAGAGGCACTATGGAGACTGCCTGGAGCTGGTGGAGAAGTAGAAAAAAGCAGATTGTGAACACATGCGTTCACAATCTGCTTTTTTAATAGTGCATACACAATTTATTTATCCGAATAAATCACATTTCCACCGCATACGGTGTACTTAACCTTACCGGTCAGTTCCATGCCGGTGAAAGGTGTGTTTGATGATTTTGATGCATATTCGCATGGTACCCATTTTTCGTCAGGATCAAAGATGACAAAATCTGCAGCAGCACCCTCTGAGATAGTACCGTAAGGCATGTGGTACAGCCTGGCAGGATTGATAGTCATCTTTTCCAAAAGCTCAAGCATGCTCAGATGGCCCGGTTTGATAAGGCTTGTGATACCAAGAGCAAGAGATGTCTCAAGACCGATGATACCGCTTGGAGCTTCGGTTACAGGCTTTGATTTTTCCTCAGTGCTGTGAGGCGCATGATCTGTTGCGATAAGGTCTATTGTGCCATCGATAAGTCCCTCTATAATCTTTTGACGGTCTGCTTCAGTGCGCAGAGGCGGATTCATCTTGGCAAGGGTGCCGTGCTCTAAGACAGCATCCTCAGTCAGCGTGAAGTGATGTGGAGTGGCCTCGGCATGGAGCCTTGCACCAAGCTTTTTGTAGGTGCGGACTATATCAACAGATACACCGGAGCTGATGTGCTGTATTACAACATCAGCACCACTGCGCAGCGCAAGCAGACAGTCTCTTGCGACAAGGGCTTCCTCAGCGATGGATGGTGAGCCGTAGATACCGAGAGCGTCAGATATTTTTCCATGGTTGATGCCGTTGTTTTTGATAAATGCAGGGTCCTCCTCATGGAGACTTATCGGCATATCCAGCTTTGCAGCATTTTGCATGGCTCTGTAGCAGAAAGCAGCATTTGTAAGCGGAATGCCGTCATCGGTAAAGCCACATGCTCCGGCTTCCTTTAAAGCTGCCATGTCAACCTCATCCTGTCCTTTGAGGGAGTGCGATATTGCAGCGGCCTGATACATACGGATTTTTTCCTGCTTTCCACGTGAGAGGTTGTCCTTTAGAGTATCCACATTGTCCACTGTAGGCTTTGTGTTTGCCATGCACACGACAGTTGTGAAGCCACCCTTTGCGGCAGCCAGGGAACCGGTGTGGATATCCTCCTTGTATGTGAAGCCCGGATCACGGAAATGCACATGTGTGTCGATAAGTCCCGGTCCGACAATCATTCCGGATGCATCTATTATTTTTTCTTTTTCAGTTGCAGCAGTGTCTGACGTACATGAGATGTCAGGTGCTATTTTTACTATTATCCCATCTTTTACAAGTATATCCATCTGTTCGTAGAGACCTGATGCAGGGTCTGCTACAATGCCGTTTTTTATTATCATGATAATCCTCCTGTAGATTGTACTTATTTTCTGATACTATGAGTATATAGTATAATGAAGCGTACGAATTTGCAAATAAATTTCGTAATTGTTCAGTGCCTTCATAGCTGCGTGGCCGCAATCATAATCGTCTGTATATATGGACAATAGAAAATTTTATAGATATAATATGATTTAAGGGATCCTGAATTGGATACCTTTTGACTCTCACATCATTTTACTAAGTAGGACTAAATTGGCATAATGTACAATAGCCATAGGTTGATAGCATAGTAGGCAGGCACTGGGGAGCTGTAATTCCTAAAACTTTTAAAACAGCACCCAAAATTCAGCCCAAAGGCCGGAAAAATAGCGAGAAAAGTAGCTGAAACTGCAGAAATCTCCAAAACAGCTCCTAAAATTCAGCCCAAAAGCCGGAAAAATAGCG
>OIYU01001106.1_pt1 | contig 18379 bp, 17 predicted proteins | sample 1588321 | NCBI WGS metagenome assembly OIYU01 (sample SAMN03283258) | human gut metagenome | biome: human-associated habitat; material: feces | host: Homo sapiens | place: USA | collected 2013 | reverse complement strand
CCTTACAGGGGTGCGGGGGCGAAGCCACCGCCTTCCCATACTCCAAAAAAGGGGGGACGAATGTCCCCCTCTTGGGGTGCCACAGAGCCCGCTCTCGGGGCTACCGCCCGTTGGGCGTATGCGCCTCGTTCGCTGCACTCTTCCACCGGCTGCGCCGGTTTTAAGGCCGTGGAGCTCCGCTCCACACCACGCAAACTTTTGAAAAAGTTTGATCAAAACTTTTACACGCCTTCGGCGCTACGTCTCCGCCCTTGCGGAACGCAAGAAGGCGCTTGTCCCGCGCAGTCACGCGCCTATTTGCCCACACAGAACTCCTCAAACACCCGGTCCACGATCTCCTCGCTGACCTGCTCCCCTGTCAGGGCGGAGAGGGCATGGAGGGCGCCCTCCACACAGACGGTGACAGCGTCCAAGGTCAGCCCCAGGGCCAGGGCCTGCTCCCCTTCCCGCAGGCTGTCCAAGGCGGCCTGGGCGTCCCCCCTCTGGCGCTGGGTGAACAGCACCCCTTCCTCTGGGTGAAAATCTTTTGTGTCCAATATTTCGGACAGTGCTTGTTCCAGGTCCTCCAGCCCCTCCCCGCTGGCGGCGGAGAGGGCCACGGTCTTCTCAAAGTGAGAGCGCACCGCCTCCCCGTCGATGGCGGTGGGCAGGTCCGTCTTGTTGATGATGGCGATAGAGGGCACGTTTTGCAGCGCCTCCATCAGCTCCCAGTCCTCTTTCTCCAGCGCCTGGGAGGAGTCGAACACCGCCAGCACCAGCTGGGCCGTCTCCAAGCGTTTTTTCGCCGCCTGCACGCCAATGCTCTCCACCGGGTCGTCCGTGTCCCGCAGGCCCGCCGTATCCGCCAGCCGCAGGGGCACCCCGGCCAGCAGGACCGTTTCCTCTACCACATCCCGGGTGGTGCCCGCGTACTGGGTGACGATGGACCGCTCGCAGCCAGAGAGCAGGTTCATCAGGGTGGACTTCCCCGCGTTGGGACGCCCGGCGATGACGGTCTCCAGTCCCTCCCGGTAAGCCCGGCCCCGCTCGAACCCCGCCAACAGGGAGGAGAGCTCCTCCTCCCCCCGCCGGATGGCGGCCAGCAGCTCCTGTTCCTCCACCTCGGGCACGTCCTCCTCGGGAAAATCCGCCCAGGCCGCCAGGTGGCTGGCCTGTTCCAGCAGCTCCCCCCTGATGGCGGCAATCCGCCGGGAGAGCACGCCGGTGCTGCCCGCCTCCGCGGCCCTGCGGGCCTGCTCCCCGCTGGCGCCGATCAGCCCCATCACCGCCTCTGCCTGGGCCAGGTCCAGCTTGCCGTTTACAAAGGCCCGGCGGGTGAACTCCCCCGGCCCGGCAGGGGAGGCCCCGGCATCCAGCACCGCCTGCAACAGCCGCTTGGTCACATACAGCCCCCCGTGGCAGGAGAGCTCCACCACGTCCTCCCCGGTGTAGCTTTTCGGTGCCCGGAACACCAGGGCCACCACGTCGTCCAGCCGCTCCCCGGCGGCGTCGAAGGCGGCCCCCAGCTGGGCGGTGTAACCCTTCATCTGGGAGAGGGCCCTCCCGCTGACGCCCCGGAACACCTTCTCCCCAATGGAGAACGCCTCCCGTCCGGAGAGGCGCACAATGCCAATCCCCCCCGGCGCCGGGGCGGTGGAGATGGCCGCAATGGTCTTTTCCATGAGAGAGCCTCCCTTTTTCCACAATTTCACAGGAAAATACGCAAAAAAGGGGCCGCCGCAGGGCCGCCCCAAAGCTGCTTATTTCTTTTCAATCCGCCCATAGATGGGGGTGTTGGGGTCATCCGCCTTGGGCCCCTCTGCCCGGGGAGCCGGATTCGGACGGCTCCGGTCACTGCGGGGGCGGCGGTTCCGGTCGTTATATCCGCCGCGGCCACCGCGGCCACGGTCATTGCGGCCGCCGCCCCGCCGGTCGTTGCGCCGCTGGGGCCGCTCGCCCCCCTCGGGCCCGATGACCACATGGCGGGCCTGGTCCACGCCCTCGCTCCAGCTCTTGGCGCCGGGCACGGTCTGCACCGCGGTGTGGATGATGCGCCGCTCGTAGGGGTTCATGGGCTCCAAAGAGGAGTTCCGGCCGGTCTTTACCGCCCGGGCCGCCATCTTCTTGCCCAGGGCCTCCAGGGTTTCCTTCCGCTTCTCCCGGTAGTTGCCCACGTCCAGGGTGATGCGGAAATAAGAGCCCTCCACATGGTTGGCCACCAAAGAGGCCAGGTACTGCAAGGCGTCCAGGGTTTCGCCCCGGTGGCCGATAATAAAGCCGATGTCCTCGCCAGAGAGGGTCAGGGCGGCGCCGGCCTCTTCCCGGCGAATCTCAACCCCGGCCTCTGGCAGGCCCATCTCCTTAAGCACGCTCTTCAAGTAACCGGCGGCCTCTTGGGCAGGGTCCCGCTCCTCTACAGGGTCGGGCTCTTCAATATAGGCCCGCACCTTGGCGGGGGCGCCTCCAAACAGGCCAAACGTCTTCTTTTGGGGCATCTCCAAAATCTCAAATTCCGCGTCCGTGGTGTCCACGCCCAGCTCCCGGCAGGCGTTGGCAAACGCAATCTCCACGGTCTCGCCCTTGGCAATGGCTTCTTTGATCATGACGTTTTCCTCCCTTTCGGTTCACTTTTTCGTGCCCATATAGGTACTGGAGTTTCCAGAGCCGCCCGAGCCGCCCTTCTTTTTCTTGGCGCCCTGCTTTTTGCCGCCGCCCTTTTCCTGCTTTGCCTGCTGGGGCGCGGCCGCCAGCCTTTCCGCAATTTCCTTTTGGGCCGCGGCGGGCAGCGGGCGCACATTGGCCTCTGCCAGCTCTAGGGTGACGGCCCGCTGGGCCTCTGCCATGGCAGTCATGTGGTTTACGCTGAAATATTTATTGGTGACAAGGCTTTGAATGAAACTGGTCACCGAGGAGATGATCCAGTACAGGCCCACGGCGCTGGGCATAATGAACGCCCAGTAAACGCTGATAAGGGGGAAGACATACATCATCACCTTCATACAGCCGGGCTGGGTCTGGCCGGTGGTCTGCTTTTGCGAATGGGACATATAGAACTGGAAGCCAAAGCTCGTCACCAGGGACAGCACCGGGATCACCCACAAGAAGGAGAAAAAGCCCGCGCCCTGGGGCGTTGCCAGCAGGTCCAGCCCCAAAAAGTGGAAGCCCTGGGTGAAGGAGTCGATCTTGTCCAGGTCCGACTGGGTGAACATGGTCAGGTAATCCTTCAGGGCGTCAAAGTTGCGGATGATATCCATTTCGGCATAAATGCCGCCGGTGGTGGAAGAGGCCACCATGCCCGGAATGCGCCCGATGAAATCCGTGGCCTGGCTGATGCGGTCCGAGGCAATGTGCAGGGTGTTGGAAAGGGGCATGATAACCGAGTAATAGATACCCAGCATAATGGGCAGGGGCAGCAGGGTGGTCAGGCACCCAGAGCTGGGGTTCACGCCCTCCTTCTCATAGAGCTTCATCAGCTCTTCGTTGTACTTCTGCTTGTTGTTGCCATATTTGGCCTGCAACTCTTTCTGCTTGGCAGAGAGCTTTGTCTGAGAGGCCATGCTCCGCTGGGACTTGATGGAGAAGGGGAACAGCACCAGCTTTACGATAATTGTAAAGAAAATGATGGCCACGCCGTAGTTGTGGAAGATGTTGTAAAGAAACCACAGCAGATAACCCAGGATACTTCCAAAGAAACTGAAAATTTGCACCATGGCGAATGTTACGCTCCTCTTTTGCCGAAGTCATTCTTCTTGTCTTTTTTCTCGGGCACCGGGTCGTAACCGCCCCGGCTCCAGGGGTTGCAGCGCAGAATGCGCCACAGGGTCAACAGCCCACCCTTTAGGGCCCCAAACCGCTCGATGGCCTCTAGGCCATATTGAGAGCAGGTGGGGATATACTTGCACATGGCCGGGGTGCGTGGGGAAATGGCGCTGCGGTAAAACCGGATCAGCCACAAAAGCAGGCGCTTCATCTTTCGCGCTCCCCTTCGCCGCCCGCCGCGGGCAGAAGCAGCCCCGCGCCGGAAAGCTGCCGCTCCATGTGGCGGCGCACCTCGGTGCTTTTCACATGGGGGGTTTTCCCCCGGGCCACAAACACCAGGTCCACCCCGGGGCGCACCTGGGGCGCCAGCTGGCGAAAGGCCTCTCGTATCACCCGGCGGGACCGGTTGCGCTGCACCGCGTTGCCAATCTTTTTGCTGGTGGTAATGCCCACCCGCACCAAACCCCGGCGGTTTTTCAGGGAATAGACCACCAGCACCGGGCTGACGCTGCTCTTCCCCCGGGTATAAGCCCGCCGGAACTCGTTGTTCCGGCAGAGGGTCTCCCATTGCTCCATACGAAAAAGCCCCTCCCCGCGCATCTCGCGCTCTTTTCCAAACAGGAAAAAAGAGCGCACAACAAAGAAAGGCCACCGCTAAGGTGACCTTTGAAGCGTCATCAGTAGGTCAGACGCGCTCTGCCTTTTGCCCTGCGGCGTGCCAGTACCTTGCGACCGTTCCTGTCAGACATTCTCTTGCGGAACCCGTGCTCCTTCTTCCTGTGGAGCTTCTTAGGCTGATACGTTCTCAGCATTACAAAAACCCTCCTTTCGAGGTTCTTCCCTTGCGAGTCCATATTATACCTTAAATGCGGCACGGCTGTCAACACCATTTTTGCCGGGAGCGGCGCGCCCTTTCGGGATTTTTTTCTTTTTTTTGGAAAATTTTGTCCTAAAACGGGCAATAAATTGATTTTTTAGAGGGTTAAGTGAAGGGGCACCACAAGGTCTTGTGTAAAAAGCCCTCAATTTTACCAGAGGAAAAAGGGAGGAAAAAAATTTGAAAAGCAACGGGGACTATGGTATAATTTCAACTGAGTATCGGCCTTTTCAGGAAGAACCCCATTTTAACTGGGATTGGGAAATACAGCGGGTGAGGCCGCTGAAGTTTACGATGTGTTGGAGGGGAATCGGTTTGGATTCATTCGATCAGGCTTGGGAGCTTATCTGCCAATATTGCAAAACCCATATTTCAGAGGTGGCCTACAACACCTGGCTGGAGCGCCTGAAGCCTGTCTCGCTGGACTTCGAGCGGGGCGTGGCCATTATTGAGGCGCCCAATAAATTCCACATGAGCACGGTGCACTCCTTTTACAGCAAGCTGCTGCAGGACGCTTTCGACAACGTGTTCGGCGGGGGCGTCTCGTTCCAGATCTGCCTGCCCGACGAGGTGCCCCAGCCCGCCCCCCAGCCCGTGCGGGAGGAAGAGGAGGACTACGAGCTGAACTTCGACACCTTTGTGGTGGGACCCTCCAACCGGTTTGCCCACGCGGCCTGCCAGGCGGTGGCGGCCAAGCCGGCGCTGCTGTACAACCCGTTGTTCATCTACGGCAGCTCGGGCCTGGGAAAGACCCACCTGCTCAACGCCGTGGCCAAGGAGTTTCATAAAAACTTCCCGGACCGCACGGTGATCTACGTCAAGAGCGAGGAGTTCACCAACGAGATCATCGCGGCCATTGCCCAGGGCACCACGCCGGCCTTCCGGGAAAAATACCGCAAGGCGGACCTGTTTTTGATGGACGACATCCAGTTTATCGCGGGGAAGAACTCCACCCAGGAGGAATTCTTCCACACCTTCAATACGCTGTACGAGGCAAAAAAGCAGATTGTCCTCACGTCGGACCGTCCCCCCAAGGACATTGCCACCCTGGACGACCGGCTGAAAACCCGCTTTGAGTGGGGCCTGACCGCCGACGTGCAGCCTCCGGATTTTGAGACCCGCATCGCCATCATCTCCCGCAAGGCGGAGAGCATCGGCCTGGACATCCCGGAATCTGTGTGCGAGTACATCGCCAACCGTTTGAAGAGCAACATCCGCCAGCTGGAGGGCGCGGTGAAAAAGCTGCGGGCCTACCACCTGCTGGAGAACAAGCCTGTCAACGTGGCCACCGCCCAGGCGGCCATCAGCGACATCATCAACAACAGCCAGCCCACCCCGGTGACCGTGGACAAGATCATTGAAGAGGTGGCCCGCACCTACGGGGGCATCACCCCAGAGGACATCCGCTCCCAAAAGCGAAACGCCAACATTTCCAAGGCGCGGCAGGTCTCCATGTACATTGTGCGGGAGATCACCCAGATGTCCATGGTGGAAATCGGCCAAACCTTTGGCGGGCGGGACCACTCCACTGTGGTCTACGCGGTGCGCCAGGTGGAGAAGGACCTGAAAAAGGACCCCCACACCAAAGCCATGGTGGACGACATCATCAAAAACATCCGTGACCGGTAAAAACAGGTCACACGGCCTTTCCCGGCCGCGCTATACTATAAAAAGGATAGGGCTGGGAAAGGACTTTTTTACCCTGAAAAGTTTTCCACACTTTCCTTCACATTCCCTCCACAGGAATCCACAGGCTGTGGACAACTTTCAAAGTCCACAGCCCTCTTCACGGAGGTTCCACAGCGGTTTTGGAAAAACTTTTCAGCCTTGGCGCCTAGAAAAATCTGGCGCTCCTCCAATTTTCCACAAATTCACAGCCCCTACTAAGGCTTCTAAATCTAAGATAGAATAAAAGAACAAGAGAAAAAGGCCAGCTTTTCCCCTCAGATCCAGCTGGCCGGAAAGGGGAACCTATGAAATTTACCGTCAATAAAAGCGATATTACCGAAGCTGTCAGCAATATCCAGCGGGCCGTCTCCACAAAAACCTCCATCCCTGCCCTGGAGGGCATTCTCATCGGTGCCAGCGAAGAGGGCCTGGAGCTGTGCGCCTATGACCTGGAGCTGGGCATCACCACCGTGATCCCCGCCTTTGTGGTGGAACCTGGCAAAGCTGTGCTCAGCGCCAAATTGTTCTCCGACATTGTCCGGCGTACCCCGGCGGAGACTGTCACTGTCACCGTGGATGAAAAGAACATGGCCACCCTAGAGAGCGGCTACAGCCGGTTCTCCATCATCGGCATCCCCGCGGCGGAGTTCCCCGAGCTGCCAAAGCTGACGGACTCCACCCAGATCTCCCTGCCGGGGAACCTGCTCAAGAGCATGATCCGGCAGACCTTGTTCGCCATTGCGGAGAGCGACGCCAAGCCCATTCACCAGGGCAGCCTGTTCAACATTGAGAAAGGCATGCTGGACGTGGTCAGCGTGGATGGCTACCGGCTGGCTGTGCGCCGGGAGGCCATCGACTTCCCGGAGGACCTGTCCTTTGTGGTGCCCGGCAAGACCTTGGGCGAGCTTTTAAAGCTCATCAAGGACAGCGAGGACCCGGTGGAAATCTCCGCAGGCCGCCGGCACATCCTCTTTAAAATTGACAACTACACCGTGATCTCCAGCCTGCTGGAGGGCGAGTTCCTCAACTATAAGGCGGCCATCCCCCCGGAGAGCCAGACGGAAGTGGTGCTGAAAACCCGGGAGGCCATTGACAGCGTGGAGCGCGTGTCCCTACTGATCACCGACCGGCTGAAGAGCCCCATCCGCTGCCTGTTCGACAACAACGAGGTCAAGCTCAACTGCACCACTTCCATGGGAAGGGCCAGCGACCAGCTGGACGTGGAGATGACCGGCCAAAGCGTAGAGATCGGCTTTAACAACCGCTACCTGCTGGAGGCCTTGCGCAACACCGAGTGCGACGAGGTAAAAGTGCAGCTGGGCGGCCCCCTGAGCCCCATGAAAGTGGTGCCCAAAGAGGGGGACAGCTTCCTGTTCCTGGTGCTGCCCGTGCGCCTGAAGAGCGAGTGACCGGGAGGACCACACCATGGAAACCATTGCAATCCACACAGAAACCATCCGGCTGGACGCCTTTTTAAAACTCACCGGCCTGGTGGACACCGGCGGCCAGGCCAAGCTGCTCATCCAAGAGGGCCGGGTGCTGGTCAACGGGGAGGTCTGCCCCCAGCGGGGGAAGAAGCTGCGCCCCGGCGACACCGTAGCCCTGGGGGAGAGCCGGTTTCAGGTGGCGGCCCAGCAGGGCTGACCTCTGGAAAGGAGCATGCCCTTTGTATGTGACCCGCCTTGGCACCCAAGGCTTTCGGAACTTATGCGACCAGGAGCTTTTCCCCTGCCAGGGCGTGAACGTCATCTACGGCGGAAACGCCCAGGGCAAGACCAACCTGCTGGAGGCATTGTGGCTCTTCACCGGGGGGCACTCCTTCCGGGGGGCCAAGGACGGGGAGCTGCCCCGGCTGGACCCCGCCACCGGGGAGAACGCCCCTGCCGCCGCCCTGGCCCTGGATTTTTTCAGCGAGGGCCGGGACCAAAAGGCCCAGCTGCGCATTGAGAGCGGCCGGCGCGCCTCGGTGATCAACGGGGTAAAGAAAAAGACGGGCTCCGCCCTGGTGGGCAAGGTGTGCGCGGTTATCTTCTCCCCAGAGCACCTGCTGCTGGTGAAGGAGGGGCCCGCCCGCCGCCGGGGGTTTTTAGACGGCGCCCTGTGCCAGATCCGGCCGGGCTATGCCGGAACGCTGCACGTGTACCACCGGGCCCTTTCCCAGCGCAACGCCCTTTTGAAGGACATCTCCCGCTTTCCGGAGCTGCGGGACACCCTGGAGGTGTGGGACGCCCGGCTCATCCAGCTGGGGGCCGCCGTTATGGAGGAGCGCCGCCGGTATGTGGAGAAGATCGCCCCCCGTGCCCAAGAGATTTACCACGGCATTTCCCGGGGAAAGGAAGAGCTCTCCCTGGCCTACGCCCCCTCCCCCCCATTGCCGGAAGGGGCCGCCCCAGCGGAGTGGCAGGCCCTCTTCCGGGAGGAGCTGCGCCGCACGGAGCATTCGGACATCCGCTCTGGCTTTACCAGCGCGGGGCCCCACCGGGACGACCTGGAGATCACTTTGGGCGGGCTTTCCGCCCGGATGTACGGCTCCCAGGGGCAGCAGCGCAGCGCCGTGCTGGCCCTGAAGCTGGCAGAGGCCCAGGCTTTGGCGGAGCTTTCCGGCGAGACGCCCCTGGTGCTTTTGGACGATGTGATGAGTGAACTGGACCAAAGCCGCCAAGACTACCTGTTGAACCACCTTCACGGCCGCCAGGTATTCCTCACCTGCTGCAGCCCAGAGACCGTCCGCCTGCAGGAGACGGGCCTGCGGTTCCGGGTGGAGGCCGGCCAGGTATTCCCCGAACAGGTAGGGGAAGCCTGACCCAACAACGGGCAGCCGCCGGCTGCCAAAAGGAGGGGCCGCGCGCCATGTATCTGCATTTGGGGCAGGACACCATTGTGAACCAACGGGACATTGTGGGTGTGTTCGACATGGACAACTCCACCATTTCCCGCCACACCCGTTCGTTTCTCTCCAAAGCCCAAAAGGAGGGCCGGGTGGTAAATGTCTCTATGGAGCTGCCCAAGTCCTTTATCGTCTGTGTCCATAACGGCCGGGAGACCGTCTACATCTCCCAGCTGTCCACGGCCACCCTGCTGCGCCGGGCCTCTGGCAAGCCAGAGGCGGTTTTCAGCGGGCAGTGAGCCCCACCCAACAAACCCAAAGAAAGGCTGGTTTTCTATGCAGTATTTTGGAGTTCCCCGATGCCCGTACTGCAAAAAGCGGGTGAACCTGATCCGCACCTGGTCCTTAAAGCGCCAGGGCGAGTACCGGTGCCCCCGCTGCGGCGGCATCTCCAACATTTTCCTTTCTCCCCTGGTCTATGTGTTCGCCCTGCTGGCCGTGTTCTGCGGCGGCGCGGTGTACTTTTTCCACCGGTTTATCCTGGATGACGTGGATTTGACCACCTGCCTGCAGGTCCTCATCCCCTTTGCGGTCTTTTTCCTGTTGAGCCTTTTCATGGTTTACCTGGCCAAGCCCGTGATTAAAAAGGTGCCCCGGGAGGAAAAAGGCCGGAAAAAGCGTCAGGCTCCCGCCGCCCCGCCGCCGGAGCCCCGGCCCAGCCGTTCCCGCCGCCCCTCCCCCTCGGGAGAGTATGAGAGCCTGCCCCGGGGCCAGCAGGTGGCGGGGCCCCAGCACCAGCCTACCCTTCCCTCCAAGGAGGCTCCCTCACCCCGGGCAGTGCGGGAGAACGTGCAGCGCACCACTGTGCTGCCCCCCAGCCAGCAGCCGCCCCGCCGTCGGCCGGCCCCTGCCCCCCAAAGCCCCGCGGCCCAGCGCCGCCAGGCTGCCCAGCAGACCGCCCAGGGGGCGGCCCGCCGCTCCGCGCCTCCACAGGGAGAGGCCCCTGTGCGCCAGCGGGTAGCCTCTGCCCCTGAGCAGGAACAGAGGGCCCCGGCCCCCGTGCCGGGAAGGCAGCCCGCGCCCGTTTCCCGGCCTCAGGCCCCCGCACCGGCGGCCCAGCCTCCGCAGCCGGTCCGGCGCCCAGCCGCCGCCCCTGCCCAGGAGGCCCCTGTGCGGGAAGCGCCCCGGCGGGCCCCTGTGCAGGAGCCCCGGAAGGCCTCCCGCGTGGTGGGGGATGTGGAGCTGCCCGTCTCGAACGAGGACTTTTTTGCCAAATATAACGACCCGGCGTACATTGAGCGCCGCTTGAAAGAGCTGCAGGAGCAGCAGGACTCTCAATAAAGGGGAATGCCGCCAGCTTTCCGCCCGGAAGGCCCCAGGGGAACGGGGTTTTCCGGGCGGTTTTTCCCGGCGGGTTTTGCGGGAGTCCATGTTTACAAAAAGGAAAAAATCTGTTATACTAATATAGAGTATTTTCGATGCGTAAGATGTGAAACGGAATTCAGAAAGCCCCATTTCCCGCGGGGGGCCGGGTGCTCTGCGCCCTGTCCCCGCGGGAGCCGGCGCGTTCCTTTTAGGAGGGTTCTTGCTTGGATATCAACGAAATGACGGACATGACAAAGGTCGAAAAAGCTTATGACGGCGACCAGATCCAAGTCTTGGAGGGCTTGGAGGCGGTGCGCAAGCGGCCCGGCATGTATATCGGCTCCACCGGCCCGCGGGGCCTGCACCACCTGGTGTACGAGATTGTGGACAACGCCATCGACGAGGCCCTGGCGGGCTTCTGCGATACGATTGACGTGCGCCTGCTGCCGGGGAACATGGTCTATGTCTCGGACAACGGCCGGGGCATCCCTGTGGGGGTGCAGCACAAGACGGGCCTGCCCGCCGTGACCGTGGTGTTCACCATCCTCCACGCGGGCGGCAAGTTCGGCGGGGGCAGCTACAAGGTTTCGGGCGGCCTGCACGGCGTGGGCGCCTCTGTGGTGAACGCCCTGTCCACCTGGCTGGAGGTGGAGGTGGTCTCTGAGGGCACCCTATACTTCCAGCGGTTCGAGCGGGGCAAGGCCGTGACAGAGCTGGAAAACCGCGGCCCCGCCCCAGAGGGCCGCACCCGGGGCACCGTGGTGCGCTTCCAGGCGGACCCGGAGATCTTTAAGGAGACCACGGTTTACGAGTATGACGTGCTGCAAAAGCGCCTGCGGGAGCAGGCTTTCCTCAATGCCGGGGTAAACATCCAGCTCACCGACCAGCGCCCCCCGGAGGACCGGCCCGAAAGCGAGCAGGACCGGGAAATCCCCTATGCCAACACCTACTGCTATGAGGGCGGCGTCAGCTCCTTTGTGGAGTACATCAACACCACCAAGTCTGCGGACGTCATCCACCCGGACGTGATCCACTTCGCCGCAGCGGCGGAGGACGGCAACTCCACGGCGGAGATTGCCATGCAGTACACGGACAGTTACCAGGAGCAGATCCTCAGCTTTGCCAACAACATCCACACCACCGACGGCGGCACCCACGAGGACGGCTTTAAGCGCTCCTTAACCCGGGTGATGAACGATTATGCCCGCAAGTACAACATCCTCAAGGAGAACGATAAGAACCTCTCCGGCGAGGATGTGCGGGAGGGCCTGACCTGCATCATCAGCGTGAAGCTGAAGGAGGCCCAGTTCGAGGGCCAGACCAAGGCCAAGCTGGGCAACACGGAGATGAGCTCCCTGGTCAGCTCTATGGTGTACAAAAATATGATGGCTTACCTGGAGGAGAACCCTGCCACCGCCCGCACCATTTTTGACAAGGCGCTGTCGGCCTCCCGCGCGCGGGAAGCTGCCCGGAAAGCCCGGGACCTGGCCCGCCGCAAGAACGCCCTGGAGAGCACCACCCTGCCCGGCAAGCTGGCCGACTGCCAGAGCCGCGACGTGGAGGAGACCGAAATCTACATTGTGGAGGGCGACTCCGCAGGCGGCTCCGCCAAGGGCGGGCGGGACCGGAAGTTCCAGGCCATCCTGCCCCTGTGGGGCAAGATGCTCAACGTGGAGAAGGCACGGCTGGACAAGGTCTACTCCAACGAGAAGCTGATGCCCGTGGTGATGGCCCTGGGCACCGGCATTGGGGAGGACTTTGACCTCTCCAAGCTGCGCTACGGCAAAATCATCATCATGGCCGATGCCGACGTGGACGGCTCCCACATCCGCACCCTGCTTTTAACCTTCTTCTTCCGCTTTATGCGGCCCCTGGTGGAGGAGGGCCATGTGTACCTGGCCCAGCCCCCCCTGTTCCGCATTACCAAGGGCAAGCGCCACTACTACGCCTTCTCTGACCCCCAGCGGGACCAGATTATGGCCGAGCTGGGCAGCGGGTATGAGATTCAGCGCTACAAGGGCCTGGGCGAGATGGACAGCGAGCAGCTGTGGGAGACCACCATGAACCCGGAGACCCGCACCATGCGCCGGGTGGAGGTGGAGGATGCCATCGAGGCGGACGAGGTCTTCACCGTGCTGATGGGCGATAAGGTAGAGCCCCGCCGGGACTTCATTATGAAGCGGGCCAAAGAGGCCAATTGGGACGTTTAAGCAAGGCCCCGTTTTTGGGGCGCTTGGTTTCCACATCGTTTAAACCGCTTGTGCAATGTAAGCGATAAAGTTCCAGGCGCGGCCTGGAGAAAGGCAGTAAGTACCCATGGATCAAAATACCCCCCCGATTCAGGAAGAACCTGTGGGAAAGATCATCCCCATCAATCTGACCAAGGAGATGGAGCAGTCCTTTCTGGATTACTCCATGTCCGTCATCGTGCAGCGGGCCCTGCCCGACGTGCGGGACGGCTTAAAGCCGGTGCACCGGCGCATCCTCTACACCATGTATGAGAACACCCTGTGGCCGGAGAAGGCCTACCGCAAGTGCGCCGACACGGTGGGTTCTGTGCTGGGGCGCTACCACCCCCACGGGGACGCCTCTGTCTATGACGCCATGGTGCGCCTGGCCCAGGACTTCTCCATGCGCTATATGCTGGTGGACGGCCACGGCAACTTCGGCTCTATCGACGGCGACCCCCCCGCCGCCTACCGGTACACCGAGGCCCGGATGAACAAGCTCTCTGTGGAGATGCTCAAGGACATCGACAAGGAGACGGTGGATTTTCAGCCGAACTACGATGACCGCCTGAAAGAGCCCACGGTGCTGCCCAGCCATTTCCCCAACATCCTGGTCAACGGCTCCACGGGCATTGCCGTGGGCATGGCCACCAACATCCCGCCCCACAACATGGGCGAGGTCATCGACGGCATGTGCTGCCTCATCGACAACCCAGAGGCCACTCTGGAGGAGCTGATGGAGCACATTAAGGGCCCGGACTTCCCCACCGGGGGCATTGTCATGGGCCGCAGCGGCATCCGGGCCGCCTACGCCACCGGCCGGGGGCGCATCACCGTGCGGGCACGGGCGGAGATCGAGGAGAACGAGCGGACCGGCCGCGCGAAGATCATCGTCACCGAGCTGCCCTACCAGGTGAACAAGGCCCACCTGATCGAGAGCATCGCCGACCTGGTGAAGGACAAGCGCATCGAGGGCATTTCCAACATCGACGACCACTCGGACCGCAACGGCATGCACATCGTCATCGACGTGAAGCGGGACGCCTCCCCCCAGATCGTCTTAAACCACCTGTTCACCTTCACCCAGATGCAGACCACCTTTGGCGTCATCATGCTGGCCATTGTGAACGGGGAGCCCAAGCTTTTAAACCTGCGGCAGATTCTGGAGGAGTACATCAAGTTCCAGATGGAGGTCATCACCCGCCGCACCCAGTTCGACCTGAAAAAGGCCCAGGACCGGGCCCATATCCTGGAGGGCCTGAAAAGGGCCATCGACATTGTGGACGAGATTATCGCCACCATCCGGGCCTGCAAAGGCGGCCGGCCCGAGGCCAAGGCCGCGCTGATGGAGCATTTCGGCTTTGACGACCTGCAGGCCGACGCCATCTGCAAGTTCCAGCTGGGGCAGCTGGCAGGGCTGGAAATTTTGAAGATTGAAAACGAGCTGGCCGAGCTGCACGCCCACATTGCCGACTTCAACGAGATCCTGGCCAGCGAGGGCCGGCGGCTGGCCATCGTCAAGGACGAGGCCCAGGAGATGAAGCGGAAGTTCTCTGACGAGCGCCGCACCGAGATCGCCGCCGTCAGCGGCGAGGTGGACATTGAGGACCTGATCCCCGTGGAGGAGTGCGTCCTCACTATGACCAACTTTGGTTATGTAAAGCGCCAGAAGGCCGATGACTACCACCAGCAGAAGCGGGGCGGCCGGGGCGTAAACGGCATGAACCGCCGGGACGAGGACGTGGCCACCGAGATCTTCGTCACCGGCAGCCACGACTATGTGATGTTCTTCTCCACCCTGGGGCGGGTGTATAAGCTCAAGTGCTATGAGATCCCCGAGGGCTCTCGGAACAGCCGGGGCATGAACATCAAAAACCTGTTGCCCCTGCAGCCCGAGGAGAAGATCAGCTCCATGATCCGGGTGACGGAGTTCGACGAGGACCGCTACCTGGTGATGGTGACGAAAAACGGCGTGATCAAGCGCACCAAGCTTTCCGCCTATAACACGGCCCGGAAGGGCGGCCTTATCGCCATTGACCTGGACGAGGGGGACAGCCTCAGCTGGGTGCGCATCACCAGCGGCAGCGACGACCTGATTGTGGCCACCAAGCAGGGCATGGCCATCCGCTTCCACGAGACGGATATCCGAGAGCTCTCCCGCACCGCCCGGGGCGTCCGGGTGATGAAGCTGGAGGAGGGCGACTGCATTGTGGGCATGTCCATCCTGCGGGAGGGCGGCCTGGTGCTCACCGTGACAGAAACAGGCTTTGGCCGCCTCTCCCCGGCGGAAAACTACCGGGTGCAGAAGCGGGGCGGCAAGGGCCTGCTGAATTACCACACCGAGAAGTTCGGCTTTGTTGCCGCCATCAAGGTGGTGGACATGGACGACGACATCATCCTCATCAGCGAGGACGGGGTCATCATCCGCATTGCCGCAAGCAGCGTGCGGGTGTGCGCCCGTCCCAGCAAGGGCGTGCGGGTGATGAAGGTCCAGGAGGGCAGCCGGGTGGCCACCCTGGCCCGGGTCCCCCACGAGGAGGACGAGGTGGACGACGTGGAGATTGAGGACGACGGCACCGCCGACGAAGGCGAGGACCTGCCCGAAGAGCCCGAGACCTTCTCCCAGGAAGAGGGCGAAGACTCCACAGAAGAGTAAAAGCCTGTGGAAAACGGCAGCAAAAAAGCTCCCCCAGCTGGGGGAGCTTTTTTCATCGGTCCGTGACCGGACGGGACAAGTCGCGAACGCCGCTTTAGGGCGGCGGAGTTTGCGGGAGGCGGCGGACAAGCGGCCCGCGCTTTTCCCGGGGTGGGAAATACAGGGATTTAGCCCTGGGGGCCGCCGTCTGTCTCCGGGAAAGCGGGCAGCTGGCCGGTGGCATCGTAGATGGCCTTGCACAGCTCTTGGGCCCGGGTGCGGTAAAACTCTGTAATGGCTTGGGAGGCGGCCAGGGGGTCTTCGCTGTTCTGGGTGCGGAGGGACTGGACGCTGGCCTCCCGGCCCTGCTCCCAGGCCTCCTGCTCCGCCTGCAGGGTGGAGAACCCCTCAGGAGAGAGGTCCTCTTCCGCCTGGGCGTAGGCGGTCTGGATCAGGGTCTCCCAGCGGGCCACCGCGCTGCTGTAGGCCTGCTGGATCAAGACGTTGGAGGAGGCGAAAGAGAGGTCCTCTTCCAGCTGGGCGTCAATGGGGTTGTCCGCAAAGGCGGCTTCAAAGTCCCCCGCGGCCGGGGAGCTTTCCGGCTCTGGCGAAGGCGTGGGCGCCGGGGTGGGTGTGGAAGGTTCCGGAGTGGGAGCTTCTGTGGGCTCCGGCGTAGGCGTGGCTTCGCTTTCCACAGAACTTTCGGAAACGGTGGAAGCCTGAGAAGAGTCCTGCGGGGAACAGGCGCTGGCGGCCAGCAGCAGCCCGGCGCACAGGGCCAGGCAGGCAAGGCGGATAAAGGGTTTCATAGGGGTCTCTCCTTTCTGCCACAGGGTTTTCCCGCCGCCGCAGGTGTCACAGAAGGCCCTTGTGCACCAGAGCGGCGGTCTTCAGCACCCCGACCTGGGTTTTGCTGTCGGGGATTTCGTTATTTAACACCATTTCCACGGCTTTGTCAAGGGGCACCCGCAGGGTTTGGAGGAACTCGTCCGGGTCCAGGTCCAGCTGGCCGGTCTCCTGGTCCACCCGGCAGGCCCACAGGCGGATGATCTCCCCGCAGTAGCCGGGGGTGGGGTACAGGTTCCCCAAAAAGACGTAGTCCTTGCCGGTGGTGCCGGTTTCCTCCCGCTGTTCCCGCTTCATGGCCTCGAAGGGGTCCTCCCCCTTTTCCAGCTTGCCCGCGGGCAGCTCCATCAGCACCTCTTTGTAGGGGCAGCGGAACTGTTTGACAAACAGCAGCTCGTTTTCCGCCGTCAGCACCGCCACGCTCACCCCGCCGGGGTGGTCCACAATCTCCCGCTTGGCGGTCTGGCCGTTGTCCAGCTCCACGTCGTCCACATGGACCCGGATGAGATGGCCGTCGAATACAGTGGTGTCCTTCAGTATTTTCTCGTTCATACAGGCAACGACTCCTTTTTTTCAGCATTGGCGCGGGCTGGGGGGTCAGTCCTCCAGGGAGTTGACGACCAGCCCGGTGATGAGCTTGGGGTAAAAATAGGTGGACTTCTGGGGCATCTTCTCCCCGTTTTGGGCCACCTGGCCAATCTCCTCCACCCGGGTGGGGTTCAAGAGGAAGCAGCACTGGCTCTCCCCCTGGTCCACAGAGCGCTGGGCCTCCTCCGCGGAGCGGGTGTAGGTCAGGTTCTTCTGGCTGGCCATGTTCTCCTTGTCAATGCCCAGCAGGCGCTCCAGCACCAGGCTGTGGAGGATGGAAACGTCCAGGGTGCGGTAGGCGGGGCTGGTGCCCGGCAGCAGGGCCTCCATCACCGCCGGGTCCTTCAGGGTGAGCACCGTCCACTCCCGGCCGCTGTACAGGGCAAAGGCGTGTTGCCCCTCCCGGTAGGCCTCCTCCAGGGCGGCCAGGCTTTCCTGGCGGGTCTTGCAGGGGGCCAGGGAGAAGTCCTCCTGGCAGGCGGAAAGCAGGGCCGCCCCGTCAAAGCCCTCCAGCCCCCGCACCAGCCGGTGGGTGGGGAACACGGTCAATCCCGGGTCCGCCATATCGGTCAGCGTCATCAAGGTGTAGCTGGCGCCGGGAAGGTAGGTCCCCTGTTCCTCTAGGGTGTCCCGATAGCGCAGGCCGGTCTCATAGCGGTGGTGGCCGTCGGCAATGTACAGCTTGCGCCCGGCGAAGTCCTCCCGCAGGGCCTGGATGGCCACCGGGTCGTTGACCACCCACAGCCGGTGGGTCACCAGGCCGTCGGAGAACGCATACCGGGGCGGGCAGGTGTTTTTCAGGTTTAAGAGGCGCTGGCGGGTGAGGCCCCCCTCGTCGCGGTAGAGGGAGTAGATGGAGCTGAAGTTGCACCGGGTGGCGGAAAGCAGCTGGAACCGGTCCTCTTTGGCCTTGGAGAGGGTCTCCTCGTGGGGGAGCACCACCCCGTTGGCAAAGTCCTCCAGCCGCACCCGGCACACCAGGCCCAGCACGCTCCGGCGGTCCCCCCGGTCCACCTGGGAGAGGAACTCCTCCTCGTAGAGGTACATCCCCTCTTCCAAGTCCAGCTGAAGGACCCCCTCTGAGCGCCAGAGGTTCAGGGTGTGGGCGGCCTCCTGGTAGGGGTTCTTCCCCTCTTGGGGGAGCTCCAGGCGGATGAGGTTGTAGCCGCTGCGGGAGAGCAGCTCCCGGCGCTGGTCCGGGCTGATGATGTCATAGGGCGGGCAGGTGAGGTTTTCAATGGGGCCCGCTTTTTCCAGGTTGTAGCGCAGGGCCCGCAGGGGGCGAATTTCTGCCATAGAGTTCCCTTCCTTTCCAGATCGTTTTCTCTATTTTACGGCATTTGGAATCCCTGCGTCAACCGCGGAACGGGGAAAATGGCCCAGAATGGGCCAAAGCGTCACCCCGGCGTCACGCTGTGTTCACAGAAATGGGCTAAAATTACGAAAAAACATGGTGCCGTGCGGAAAAACCCTTGCAAAGTAAGGAATTTTGCGGTACTATGGTAAAGTTAATGGCACGGTTTCCCCTTTTTGGAAAGGGGGCCGGCGAAAAGACGGAAACAGGAGGAATCACGGACATGATAGAGGTCAAGAACCTCACCAAGCGC
>OIYU01001100.1_pt1 | contig 18491 bp, 15 predicted proteins | sample 1588321 | NCBI WGS metagenome assembly OIYU01 (sample SAMN03283258) | human gut metagenome | biome: human-associated habitat; material: feces | host: Homo sapiens | place: USA | collected 2013 | reverse complement strand
CCAGAGGTTTGCCCGTGGGTTAGTAGGTTCCCCACATCCGGCTTCCTTCAGATTCTACCTCACGGTAGACACCCTTGCCTTCGGCTATATCCTTCCCGCTACCGGGCGGATTTGGGACTTGCACCCTTAAGAAACCTGCGCCGCCAGGCGCACCAGAAAAATAAGCGTACCATTATTTCTAATGATACGCTTATAATCATTTTAGATAGAAACTCTAACTGTTTTCACCTATTTTATTTCTGTGCGATTGCTGCCTGTGCTGCTGCCAGACGTGCGATCGGTACACGGAACGGTGAGCAGGATACATAGTCAAGTCCAAGGCTATGGCAGAACTCTACAGAGCTTGGATCTCCACCGTGCTCTCCACAGATACCTACGTGCAGTTTTTCGTTAACTGGCTTTCCTAAGTCGATTGCCATCTTCATCAGCTTGCCAACGCCATCCTGATCCAGTTTTGCAAATGGATCGTTCTCGAAGATCTTAGCATCATAGTAAGCATCCAGGAATTTTCCAGCGTCATCACGTGAGAAGCCGTATGTCATCTGTGTCAGGTCGTTTGTACCGAAGCAGAAGAAGTCAGCTTCTTTTGCGATCTCATCAGCTGTCAGAGCAGCTCTTGGGATCTCGATCATTGTACCAACTTCGTACTTCAGATCGCTTCCTGCTGCTGTGATTTCAGCGTCTGCTGTCTCAACAACGAATTTCTTCACATATTTCAGCTCTTTGATATCTCCAACAAGCGGGATCATGATTTCCGGCTGTACTTTCCATTCCGGATGAGCTTTCTGCACATTGATAGCTGCACGGATAACAGCTTTTGTCTGCATCTTTGCGATTTCCGGATATGTCACTGCCAGACGGCATCCACGATGTCCCATCATTGGGTTGAACTCATGCAGGCTGTCGATAACAGCTTTGATCTGCTCAACTGTCTTGCCCTGTGCATCAGCCAGTTTTTTGATGTCTTCTTCCTCTGTCGGAACGAACTCATGAAGCGGTGGGTCAAGGAAACGGATTGTTACCGGGTTTCCTTCCAGAGCCTCATACAGTTTCTCGAAGTCTCCCTGCTGTTCCGGAAGGATCTTCTCCAGTGCAGCTTCTCTTTCTTCTACTGTCTCAGCGCAGATCATTTCACGGAATGCATCGATTCTGTTACCTTCGAAGAACATATGCTCTGTACGGCAAAGTCCGATACCTTCTGCTCCAAGTTCGCGTGCTTTCTTAGCGTCTGCAGGTGTATCTGCATTTGTACGAACTTTCATTGTTCTGTATTTGTCAGCCCATCCCATGATTCTTCCGAACTCTCCAGCGATTGTTGCATCTACTGTCGGGATGATTCCGTCATAGATATTACCTGTGGATCCGTCAAGTGAGATTGCATCTCCCTCGTGGAACTCTTTTCCTGCAAGTGTAAATTTCTTGTTTGCCTCATCCATTACGATGTCACCGCATCCGGATACACAGCATGTACCCATTCCACGTGCAACAACGGCAGCGTGAGATGTCATACCACCACGAACTGTCAGGATACCCTGTGCAGATTTCATACCTGTGATATCTTCCGGTGATGTCTCAAGACGTACAAGTACAACTTTCTCTCCTCTTGCAGCCCATTCTACAGCGTCATCTGCTGTAAATACGATCTTACCGCATGCAGCTCCCGGAGATGCTCCAAGTGCTTTTGCCATCGGTGTAGCTGCCTTAAGAGCAGCAGCGTCGAACTGCGGATGAAGCAGAGAGTCAAGGTTTCTCGGATCGATCATAGCAACTGCTTCTTCTTCTGATCTCATTCCCTCATCAACAAGGTCACAAGCGATCTTCAGAGCAGCTTTTGCTGTTCTCTTTCCGTTACGTGTCTGAAGCATATACAGTTTACCATGCTCTACAGTAAACTCCATATCCTGCATATCTCTGTAGTGTGTTTCCAGAGTCTTGCACACTTCTTTGAACTGTGCGAAAGCTTCCGGGAATTTCTCTTCCATTTCGGAAATGTGCATAGGAGTACGAACACCAGCAACAACGTCCTCTCCCTGTGCATTTGTAAGGAACTCACCGAAGAGTCCGTTCTCTCCTGTAGCAGGGTCACGTGTAAATGCAACACCTGTACCACAGTCATCACCCATGTTACCGAATGCCATCATCTGTACGTTGACAGCTGTTCCCCATGAGTACGGAATGTCGTTGTCACGACGGTATACGTTTGCTCTCGGGTTGTCCCAGGAACGGAACACGGCTTTTACAGCACCCATCAGCTGCTCTTTTGCATCTGCCGGGAAATCTGAACCGATCTTCTCTTTGTACTCAGCTTTGAACTGTCCTGCAAGAGTCTTCAGATCCTCTGCTGTCAGCTCTACGTCCTGAGTTACGCCTTTTTCTTCTTTCATCTTATCGATGAGCTCTTCAAAATATTTCTTTCCAACTTCCATTACGACGTCAGAATACATCTGGATGAATCTTCTGTAGCAGTCCCAAGCCCAGCGTGGATTGCCGGAAGCTTCTGCCAGAGTCTCAACAACTTCCTCATTAAGACCAAGGTTCAGGATTGTATCCATCATACCTGGCATGGAAGCTCTTGCACCGGAACGCACGGAAACGAGAAGCGGATTCTGCTTGTCCCCGAATTTCTTTCCTGTGATCTCTTCCAGTTTAGCCATGGCGTCCATGATCTGTCCCATGATTTCATCATTGATCTTTCTGCCATCTTCATAGTACTGAGTACAAGCCTCTGTCGTAACCGTAAATCCCTGTGGTACCGGCAGTCCAAGGCCTGTCATCTCTGCCAGGTTTGCACCTTTGCCACCCAGAAGGTTTCTCATAGTTGCGTTACCTTCTGTGAACATATAAACCCATTTTGTTGCCATGTTCCAATGACCTCCTAAAAAATTTTTCTTTCTAGTAATTTGCACATAATATTTTAAAGGTTTTGCTATGGTTCGTCAAGCCCTTCACAGCTAAGATTTCAAAGAATATAGGGCCTATTGAATGAACATAGCATCCCCGAAGGAAAAGAATCTGTATTTTTCCTTCACAGCCTCTTCATATGCCGCCAAAATATGTTCCCGCCCGGCTAACGCTGACACCAGCATCAGCAGAGTAGATTCCGGCAGATGGAAATTTGTGATCAGGCAGTCCAGTATTTTAAACCGGTATCCCGGATAGATGAAAATATCCGTCCATCCGCTTCCTGCCTTCACTCTTCCATTTTCATCTGCCGCCGACTCTACTGTTCTGCAGCTTGTCGTTCCCACGCAGATGATCCTTCCTCCCTTTTCTTTTGCCCGGTTGATCTTCGCAGCCTCTTCTTCTTCAATCCGATAAAATTCGGAATGCATGTGATGATCCAGAATATTTTCCGCTTTTACCGGGCGGAAAGTGCCAAGCCCCACATGGAGAGTGACGCTGGCAACATCCACCCCCTTCTCCTTGATCTGTTCCAGAAGTTCGGGGGTGAAATGAAGCCCCGCTGTAGGCGCTGCTGCTGACCCGCTGTTCTTTGCATATACAGTCTGATAGCGGTTTTTATCTTCCAGCTGATGCGTAATATAAGGCGGCAGAGGCATCTGACCCAGCTGATCCAGAATTTCTTCAAAAATTCCTTCATAACTGAATTTCACCAGGCGATTCCCCTCTTCCACAATATCAATGACTTCCCCTACAAGAAGTCCTTCTCCAAAACTGATCTTAGCTCCCGGCTTTGCCTTTTTCCCAGGCTTCACCAGCGTCTCCCACACCTGATCCGATTTCCGTTTCAGCAGCAGGATCTCTATTTTTGCATCTGTTCCTACCTTGGATCCGATCAGGCGGGCGGGAATGACTTTTGTGTCATTGATCACCAGACAGTCCCCCGGATTCAGATAATCTATAATGTCCCGGAATACATGGTGGGACACTTCCCCCGTCTCCTTGTCAAGGACAAGAAGCCGGGAAGAGGACCGGTCCTTTAAGGGATCCTGGGCGATCAGCTCCTGTGGAAGCTCAAAGCTGAAATCCTGTCGTTTCATTTCCATTTTTCTTTCTCCTTTATTTCCGGAGTTCAATGCCCATACCCTCCAGCTCTTTCAGAATATGGCCCATTGCTTTTGTCACATCAGCATCCTCCAGCGTCTTGTCCTTTGCACGGAACACGATAGAATAAGCAATAGACTTATATCCCGCTTTGATCTGTGCTCCCTCATAAAGGTCAAACAGCTTGTAGCTTTCCAGATAGCTTCCGCCTTTTTGTTCGATCACTTCCTCAATCTGTCCTACCATGATCTCTTTTGGGACAACCATGCTGATGTCTCTTGTAACAGCCGGGAATTTTGCAATTCCTTCATATTTCCGGTCAAAGCCTGCACGGGATACGATCTCCGGCATATCAATGACTGCAATGTAGGCTCTCTCTCCGATTCCGTATGTGTCAGCTACATCCGGATGTACCTCGCCGAGATATCCTACGACCACTCCGTCATACACAATATTTGCCTGGCGTCCCGGATGCAGATACGGTTTCCCGGAATCCGGACGATAGATCTCTTTCTTGTGCAGTCCGGCCTTTTCAAAAAATTCTTCCACAACACCTTTCATATGGAAGAAATCGCCTTTTCCATACATTCCAAGTGTAAACTGCATTCTCTCCTCCGGAAGCTCTGTAAGCGGCAGAGTTTTAGGAAGATAAATATTTCCCAGCTCATAGAGACGCACATTTTTATTTCTGCGGTTGTAATTAGTAGCAAGTGAAGTAAGCATTCCATTTAAGGATGTTGTCCGCATAATGCTGTAGTCCTCGCCAAGGGGATTCATGATCTCCACTGCTTTTCTAAGCTCTGAATCCTCCGGAAGCAGCAGCTTGTCAAATACCTTCGGACTTTCAAAGGAATAAGTCATAGCCTGGCTGAAGCCACAGAACTCTGCAATATTGCGGGCTACTTCTTCAATCCGAAGCTTGAAGGACAGTTTTCCTGTTGTAGCCTCTCCTTTTGGAAGTGTAGTCGGGATATTGTCATATCCGTAAAATCTCGCAACTTCTTCCGCAAGATCTGCAAGTCTCAAAAGATCCTGACGGAACGTAGGAGCGATCACTTCGTTTGTATTCTCGTCATACTCCAGATCGATCATCTTGAAATAGGAAAGCATGTCTTCTTTCGGGATATCTGTCCCAAGCAGTTCATTGATAGCGTCGGCATCAAAAGGAACTCTCACCGGCTCTCTCTTCGTTCCATAGACGTCAACCATGCCGCCCACTACTTCTCCGGCTCCCAGTTCTTCCACCAGCTGGCAGGCGCGGTCGATAGCTGCCTGTGCATTATTGGGATCAAGACCCTTTTCAAATTTTCCGGAAGCATCCGTACGAAGCCCTACTTTTTTGCTTGATTTACGGATATTTGTTCCATCGAAACATGCAGCCTCAAAAAGCATGGTCTGCACATTGTCTGTGATCATGGAATTTTCGCCGCCCATGATTCCGGCAATACCGACGGATTTTTCTCCGTCACAGATCATCAAAATGGAATCATCCAGCTGTCTTTCCTGGCCGTCCAGAGTGGTAAATTTCTCTCCGTTTTCTGCTCTTCTGACAATAATCTCATGACCTGCAATGGTGTCCAGATCATAAGCATGCATGGGCTGACCGTATTCCTCCATCACATAGTTTGTGATATCAACTACATTATTGATAGGACGGATTCCTACAGATGCAAGTCTTCTCTGCATCCATTCCGGTGAAGGACCGATCTTGATATTTTTCACCACTCTTGCACAGTATCTCGGGCAGAGTTCTTCATCCTTAACCGTCACTTTAATATAGTCATTCACATCCTCGCTGTTTCCGGTAGGAGTGACAACCGGCGGATGGAACTCTTTGCGGAAGGTAGCTGCCGCTTCCCGGGCAATGCCCACTACGCTGAAGCAGTCTACTCGGTTTGAAGTGATCTCATATTCAAACACCACATCATCAAGACCCAGTGCTTTCACTGCATCTGCTCCCACTTCGGCATCTTCCGGCATAATATAAATTCCGCTCTCGGGAGCATTCGGATACATATCCTTACTGGAACCAAGCTCTTCGATGGAGCACATCATTCCATCACTTTCCACTCCGCGGAGCTTTCCTTTCTTGATCTTAATTCCTCCTGCTACGCGGCTGCCCGGTTCATGGCCTCCTGCCACGCATCCGCCGGCCAGTACCACCGGAACCTTATCTCCTTCTTTTACATTCGGCGCACCGGTTACGATCTGGATGGTTTCTGTACCGATATTCACCTGACAGATGATCAGTTTGTCTGCATCCGGATGCTTCTCAATCTTATCGATCTGCCCGATCACAATTTTGTCCAGGTCCGCATCCATGATTTCATATCCTTCTACCTTTGTTCCGGAAAGTGTCATCGCATCTGTGTACTCCTGTGCGGTAACGTCAAGATCCGGAACATACGCTTTTATCCATGATAATGATGTATTCATTGTGTTCTCCTTTTCGTTATTTTTTTGACAGGGGACGTAACAAACTTTAAGTTTACTACGTGTCGAATTAATATATACCCTGTGTCAAATTGATATATACCCTGTGTAAAACTGACTAAAACTGTTTCAAAAACCGGATATCATTCTCATACAGCAGCCTCATATCGTCGATCTCGTACTTCAGAAGCGTGATTCGCTCCAATCCTACTCCGAATGCAAATCCTGTATACTCTTCCGGATCAATGCCGCACATTTCCAGTACATGAGGATGTACCATACCGCATCCTAAAATCTCGATCCAGCCGGATCCTTTACAGAAACGGCAGCCTTTTCCGCCGCATTTAAAGCAGGTAACGTCTACCTCAGCGCTGGGTTCTGTGAACGGGAAGTGATGCGGTCTGAATTTTGTTTTTGTCTCAGGTCCGAACAATTCCTTGGCAAACACCTCCAACGTTCCCTTAAGATCAGCAAAAGAAATGTTTTTGTCTACTACGAGACCTTCAATCTGGTGGAAGGATGGAGAATGTGTTGCATCCACCTCATCAGAACGGAATACTCTTCCGGGAGCGATCATACGGATCGGCAGCTTGCCTTCTTCCATGACGCGCGCCTGAACCGGAGACGTCTGCGTACGAAGGACAATGTCCTTATTTATATAGAATGTATCCTGCTCATCTTTTGCCGGATGGTCTGCCGGAATGTTCAGTTTCTCGAAATTGTACAGGTCATACTCTACTTCCGGTCCTTCTACAACTTCATATCCCATTCCGATGAAAATACGTTCTACTTCTTCCAGGACCGTTGTATTTGGATGACGGTGTCCCACCATATTTTTCTTAGCCGGAAGTGTGACGTCAATCACCTCCTGGCTCAACTTTTCTTCCCGGATCTTTCTTTCCATTTTCTGCTTGGTTTCTTCCAAGAGTTCTTCAATAGAAGCTCTTGTCTCATTTACAAGCTGTCCTACTTTTGGTCTTTCTTCCGGAGCAACATCCTTCATACTCTTAAGAACTGCCGTCAACTCTCCTTTTTTTCCAAGGAAACGTACACGCACCTCATTGAGCTTTTCCGGCATGTCGGAAGCTTCAATCTGACGAATGGCTTCTTCTTTGATGCTTTGTAATTTCTCTTTCATCCTTCTTCTCCTTTTCATGATAAAAAATAATAAAATATCAGATTTTATATAGAGGGAGTCCTGTTTTTACAGAGGAAATAAAGCTTTCGCACAACAAAAAAACCTCCTCCCTCAAAAGGGACGAGGCTAACCCGCGGTACCACCCTGATTCCTGCACAGCTTTTGCCGGCAGACTCTCATATATGCGTAACGTGCATGAACGGCACATCCTACTTCTTACAGGCCCCAAAAGCCATCCTGTTCAGACATGCAGCTCGCGTGGGAAATTCATTCGCCGTCTGAACCTGAGGAAACTTTCAGCCCTTTGATTTCCTCTCTCTGCCGGAAAACGGGTCACTACTTACACGGTCAAAGCTTTTATAATTTGAATTACTTTATCCATTGTAACACAAGCTTCCCGGATGTCAAGCCAAAAACCTATGCCTTTTGGAAGATTTTATCTCCCAGAAGCTTATTAAATTCTCCTCCCAGTAAAATACTGTACATACAGAAATACAGCCAGAGCATAATAAGGACAATCGTAGTCAGGCTTCCGTACATACTGGAAAATCCCTGAAAAACATCTACATATACCGAGAAAACCCACGAAATCACCATCCATCCGATTGCTGCAAATACAGCGCCCGGAAGCTGCTTTACAAACCGGTCCTTTCTGTTGGGCAGGAATTTATAGATCAGAAGAGAAAATCCCATCAGAACCACCGGGGTGATCAACGCTCTCTTATCAATCATCCAGTCTGCCAGAGGTTCCAAAAATTCCGCATGAGTAGAAATGAAAATATTAAGCGAATTACCGAAAACCGACACAACCAGAAGCAGCAGAATTACGATAATAAAAAGCACTGTATAAATAGTAGAGCGGATCCGGAGGAAAATATAACTTCTTGTCTCCGGACATTCATAGATACAGTTCAGTCCGGAAGTCATTGCCAGAACGCCTTTCCCCGCCGACCACAGAGCCACAATAATAGTCACAGGAATGATACCCATGGACTGATTATAAACCTGATTGACAATAGATATCATCAGCGAATCCACAGAAGAAGGGAACACCTGCATTACCGCCGTCATCACATCCGCTTTTGTCACAGGCGTATACTGCACCAAAGTCAGTAAAAGAAGGATGATCGGGATCATACAGAGCATGAAAAAATATGCTGACTGCGCTGCATATGCGCCGACATGCGCTTTTGTCACATCTTCGGATACTGTTGCTGCTTTCTGGAAAATCTTTTTTAACATCTCTTTCCCCCGCCGTTTTTCTAGTGCAATCATACCATCAGTCCGTACTTTATTCAAGCTATTCTATTTCTACCCCCTGATAGAAAAGCTTTAATATCTCCTGATAATTCTTCCCCTGTTTCGCCATTTCATTCGCTCCATTCTGGCTCATTCCGATTCCATGTCCGAATCCGCCTCCGCGAATAACAAAGACACCGTCCTGTTTTTCAATAGTAAAAAATGCGCTTGGCAATAATGCACTGCCCTCACTCTGTGAACCATCATTCTTCGTAATCTGATATCCGCCTCCGCCAAGGGCACTGCGGATTTTATTTTCCGTCTGAACTGTCACTGTATTTTTGTCACCGACAGCAGTAAGTTCCACTGCTACATCTCCAGCCCCTCTCTTTGTCACTTCCACCTGACTTAAGGTTCCTACATCTGTCCCTGTATTTTGCGAGATCAGCTGTGACAGCGTATCAATGGGAATGACAGCCTCCCACCGATACCAGGGCAGATTTTTCTCATAATCCTGCCCGCTGTCATCGCAGACCGAGACGCTCTGAAGATAACCGTTCCCCTCGCCTGGCGCATTTCCCCAGGCCTCCATGTTTGTCGTTTGCCCGCTGGAGGTAGAATAGTAATATGTAGTAGCAATTGTCCCTTTATATTTTACAACTTCTCCTTCCGTCTCACGCACCGCCTGGGAAGATCTTTCCTGTGGCTGGCTGTTATTATATACCTGAAAATCCGTACTGTCATTTACATGGGCTTCATATTCCGGATAGCCGTAACTTTCCATCTGTCTTCTTGCATAACTTCTTGCACATACCGCCTGCGCTTTCAGTGCTTCCAGTTCATAGGAAGCCGGCATTTCACTTGGAACAACTCCGCACAGATAGGACTCCATGGAAAGTTCATTGATCACTGCGATTCCTCCGGATACCGCCCGAATTTCCAGTATTCCATCATAGGAGGGCGTACCGTAACCTCTGGATATACTTTCTAAAGTCACTTTTCCCTCCTTGTTCAAAGGTTCAATTCTGATATTTCCCTTCTGAAATCTGGCATCATCCGGCAAAATCTGACAAACTTCCTCTTTGTTCCATTCGATGGATTCTCCGCCGCAGCTGATCCGCAGTCCATATGGAGAAGAAACCCGCACTTCTGAATGGATTTCCGACTGATACCCGTCTGTCATAATAAGGACTCTGATAGTATCGCCCCCTGAAACCGTCTGATTTTTCTCCTCATTTTCCAGAGCAAGTTCACTTTCTGTTTTGCTTCCTCCGGCTCCCCCTTTCTGATCGGAAAGGATTCTTACCATTCCTGTCACTAGCAGTATCCATATAAAAATGGCAATGATGTATCTTCCATAAACTTTTCTTTTCAATCTGTTCCCTCTTGTCCGTTTCTTTTCTCTAAATGTATGAAAAAAGGCAGCCGCATATGCGCTGCTGCCCTTTATCTTTTGTACATCCCCAAAATGCCGGTTCCTGTATTTTGACTCCTAGCCGCAGCCAGGTGGGTGTCCGCATCTGCTTTTCTGCCTTCCCCTCCTAAAATGGGGGCATGACATATTACAGAGATAATAAGAGTCCCGTTTAAAGTTTTGTAGGTTCAAAATTACAGGAATTATCGTGCATCCCAGGTTTCCTAAAAGATATTATACTCTATTATTCCCCGGTTTTCAACCCAAATATACGCCACTCCATTTCTATGATAAACCATTCCTTTTCTTTTTTGGCATGAATGGAAATCCCCATACGCTCGCACAATGTTTTTGCAATGGAAAGACCAAGGCCGGTGGATTCCCGGCCGTTTTCCACCGTATAAAACCGCTCAAACAGCTTGCCCGCCTCCACTTCATCAAGCTTCGAAGCATGATTTGCAAATTGCAGGTTCCCGTCCTTGTGCAGGACGATCCGAAGATCTCCGTCGCTGTATTTTACTGCATTATTAATAATATTCCCGAAAACACGAAGAAGGGCATCCCGGTTGGCTATCTTAACGACCGCTTCTTCCGGCATGCTTATGAAAGGTTCTATCTCTTTTTCCTTTAAGACTGCATAAAATCCCGCCAGGCTTTCAGCCAGCACTTCTCCGATGTCTACTTTCTCCCTCTCCTGATATTTTTCAGCAGAAACGATCACCGAGTACTGAAACAGCTCTTCTGTCAGCTTCGTCATTGCCCTGATCCGATTTTTCATAATATCAAGCGCTTCTCTGACTTCCGGCGATACTTCTTCCCGGTCCAGGAACTGCATATATCCGCTCAAAGCTGTCAGGGGTGTGCGAAGATCGTGGGAAATATTGGTAACGGCAGTTTTCAGTTCCGTATCTCCCAACTCATAGCGCAGCCTCTCCTTTCGTAAATATTTCACCTGGCGGTCAAGATCTTCTGCCAGAGCACGCATTTTTTTATCGCCGCTGCTGATATCTATTCCCACATTTGTGTCTTCTGTCAGCCTTTCTTTCATCTGGCAGCGGATTTCATCCGCCGCCTTACGCATAAGAAAAATTTTGATTCCAAGTGCTGCACAGATACAGATCAGCACAATGCAGATACTGCCAACTAACATCATTTTCTTTCCTCCAAAGCGCCGTCCTGTACCGATACTCCTGTCCACAGTCCGTGCATTTTATTTCAGATCTTTTCTGCGAAAGCCCAGCAATCCTGCCAGATTGGCTCCCGCTATGACGATCAGAGAATACACTCCAAGCAGAGCCGGATGGTCTGTCCCCATTCCCCCTCCTATGGTGTAGCCCTGACCCTGGTGGATAAAATCAAGCCAGAACTGGTACCACTGCCTTGCGCTTCCAGTGAGATACCGCTCATTTCTCACCTGTTCCATCACAATGGTTCCATCAGCCATCTTCTTCGCCGCATCGTAAAATTCCGGCATTGTCAGCATATTGGCAAGATAGCTTCCAAGCATAAGAAGAGCAAAGGTTCCCACCTGGCAGAGCACCGCCACTGCCGCCTTGTTCTGACAGAGCATGGAAACGCAGGTATACATGGCCACCTCACTGCAGATCAGGAGCGCGCCCACACAGGAACCAATCCCCATGATCTTTAAAAATTCCGCCTTAAATCCAAACATTGGGATTGCGATCACACTTACAACAAGGGAATAGCAGGCCTGCATAAAAATCCCCGCCGCCGCACAGGTCACATAGCCGGACAGATAGATATCATTCCTTGTACATCCTGTTACCAGCTTATTTCTTATAGTGCCGTCGCTGTACTCTGTTCCCAGGAACAGGTTGGTGAATGCCGCCAGCGCCATAGGCAGCATCAGGTAGGAGTTTAAAAAGATCCTCGGAAATTCCCCCGACATATCCACATCATAGTTTATCATCGCATTATATTGACTGATACAGACGATCACCCCAAACAGACACACCACCGCTGTCGTGATCCATAACACCCGATCCTTCCAAAGTCTTGCAAAATTTGCACGCAGCAGTCTACGCATGGCTCTCACCTCCCATCAGATTGATGTAATAGCTCTCCAGGCTTTCATCCTTTTCTGCCATCTGCTTTATCTTGCATCCTTCTTTTTCCAGAGCAAGAACCAACTCTGTCACATCCCAGCTTCCAAACACATCTGCTCCGGAAGCGGATGTAACCGCATACTCCATATCTCTGGCCTCCAAAACCCGGACAAGGGCAGACAGATCCGTCACTTCCAGGTGCATCCCCCTCCGGCTTGCCTCTTCCAGTTCTTTCGCACTGACCTCCCGCACGATCCTTCCACTGTCAATAAACCCGTAATGAGTGGCAAGACGGGATAACTCGTCCAGAATATGGCTGGAGATGAGGAAGGTAATTTTCCGTTCCCGGTTCAGCTTTAAGATCAGCTCTCTGATCTCTATAATTCCCTGGGGATCCAGCCCGTTTACCGGCTCGTCCAGCACCAGGAAGTCCGGATCTCCCGCAAGAGCCACCGCAATCCCAAGGCGCTGCTTCATACCAAGAGAAAAATTCTTCGCTTTTTTCTTCCCTGTATTTTCAAGCCCTACCAGTTCCAGAAGTTCTTCTACCCCTTCAAAGGAAGGGCGCCCCAGCACACGGTACTGCTCCTTCAGATTGTCCGTGGCTGTCATATTCAGATAAATAGAGGGCGTTTCCACTACTGCTCCGATGCGCCTTCTTATCTTTTCCATATTTCCTTGAGTATTCTTTTGCCCATACAGAGTATAACTTCCCGACGTAGGGGTCTGCAGCCCGCAGATCAGGCGGATCAACGTCGTTTTTCCCGCTCCGTTTCTTCCCACAAATCCGTAGATTGCTCCTTTCTCCACATGCATGGAAAGACCACTTAATGCCTTAAAATTCCGGTACTGCTTTGTCAGATTCTCTGTTGTCAGTACATATTCCATCTTCATGCCTCCTTGCCCTGCACCGATGTACAAAGAACACAGCATTTTGGAATATCCCGCTCCCTGTACATCAGTGTCATCTGTCATTTCAGAAACTTCCTAACTTCTTTCAAGTTTCTAACATGATAATAGCATACTGTTCTTAAACATCCGGTTAATAAAACAGTTAAGAAGCAGTTAAGAAAAATTTTTCTCAGTTTTTATTTTCCCTGCATCATTCTCTTTTTCCGACTTGCTTTACAACCTGATCGACATAAGTAGACAGTCCGGCCACCAGGATTCCCTGGACAACCGCTGTAAACACCGCCATTGCTATGTCCTGCTTATCTTCTGTCGGACAGGTGCCCAGCACCCAGATAGCGCACAGCACGATCCCGATCACGCCCAGGATCAAAGGGATGTACTTATCTTTAAAGGTCTGCGCTTTCTTTAGTCCTGCGCCGATAAAATACAATACCACCGCTACAATAAGCAGCTCCGGTTTTACATAGTTTAATATCTGGTCCATATTATCCCCCAATTTTCCATTGGCACTTTCAGAACCGGCAGCATTTCACCGGTCTGATGCCTTCTCATAATATTCTATGAACCGCCGCTGCAAAAGAAGCATATCCTCTTCTAAATTTTCCAAAAATCCCTTGCTTATGACGCTGCGTCATAAGATATACTATAGTCAGGAGGTGACAGCACTATGGAAAAACACAGAGCGATACCAAAAGGATATATGACTGTGGGAGAAGTGGCAAAAAAGATGGATGTCACTGTGCGGACACTGCAGCATTACGACCGGGAGGGCCTGCTGCGCCCCTCTGCAGTAAGCGAAGGCGGCCGCCGGCTGTATACTGACAAAGACATTATAAAACTCCATCAGATTTTATCTTTCAAGCATTTGGGATTCTCCCTGGACGATATTAAGAACCGACTTTCTCCCCTCGACACTCCGGCTGAAGTGGCCAGTATCCTTGCAGCACAGGCAGACGCCGTCCGCCAGAAAATCGAAAATCTCTCCCAATCTCTGAAAGAACTGGAAGCCTTGAGGGAAGAGGTCCTTCAGATGCAGACTGTCAATTTCAAAAAATATGCGGACATTATTGTAAATTTGCAGATGAAAAATGATTTTTACTGGCTGATCAAACACTTTGATGACCAGACCCTTGATCATATCCGCGGCCGCTTTGACAAAGAAAGCGGAAAGGCGTTCATGGAGAGATTCCTCAAACTCCAAAACGAAGCAATACAGCTTCAAAATGCAGGCATCCCTGCCGACAGTGAGGAGGGACAGCAATTTGCCAAAACCTACTGGGACATGATAACAGAATTTACCGGTCAGGATATGGGAATGCTTTCCAAACTGGTGGAAATCGGGCAATTCGAGAACGCAGACCCCCAGTGGAAAGAATGGCAGATACAGGCCAACACCTATGTAGAACAGGCCTTAAACGTCTATTTCAGTAATTTGGGCACAGATCCGTTTCAGGAGGAAAACCAATGACACATGCCATAGAAGTAAGCGCTCTGACAAAAACTTATGGAGAACATCAAGTCTTAAAAGGCATTGATCTTCACGTGAGAAAAGGTGAAATTTTTGCCCTGCTTGGCGTAAACGGCGCCGGCAAAACCACTGCTCTTGAATGCATTGAAGGTTTAAAAAAATATGACAGCGGCAGCATAACTGTTATCGGAAGAACAGGGATCCAGCTCCAGTCCTCCTCTTTGCCCGAACACATAAAAACAATGGAGGCCATCCGATTATTCTCCCAATGGAACCGTTCCCCGCTTCCCGAGGAAACCCTCCATGCCCTCGGTATTTATGAATTTTCCCAAAAGCAATACTTCCAATTGTCAACCGGACAAAAAAGACGGCTTCATCTTGCCCTTTCCCTTATCAGAGATCCGGACATTCTCTTTCTTGATGAACCTACCGCCGGTCTTGACGTGGAAGGCAGATTGCTTCTCCACCAACAGATAAGGCAGCTGAACGCTATGGGAAAGACAATCGTTCTGGCAAGCCACGACATGACGGAAGTAGAAACCTTATGCGACCGGATTGCTATTTTATCAGGAGGCAGGATTGCCTTTACAGGCACAGTGGAGCAGCTTCAAAAAAGGATGGGGAAACATTACAACATTACGATCCGGACAAATGCCGGAATAGAAAGATATGAGTCAGATTCCATCGAGAATACCCTGTTTGAACTGCTTATAAAGCATAGAGAAAAAAGCGAGGCCATCTTGGATATTCAAGTGAATCGGGGCTCTTTAGAACAGCATTTTATGAAAATCGCAAAGGAGGGATGATCTATGAAAGCTTTTTTATACGGAATCGCATTACAGTGGAAATTAGACATACGTAGTAAGACTCTTCTCATCACCTGCTACATTGTTCCTCTTTTATTCTTCGGAGTAATGGGCAGTATCTTTACCTCTGTCATGCCGGATTCAAAAGAAACTCTGATCCAGTCCATGACCATATTCGGCGTCACAATGGGCGCACTGATCGGCGTCCCTCCCTCTCTTGCGGAAATTTACAGAAGTGATGTCAAAAAAATTTACAGGGCCAATGGCGTCTCCCTGTATCTTGGCATTGTCTCAATAAATATTTCCGCTTTTCTTCATCTGTGGATCATGAGCGCCATTATCTGCATTGCCGCGCCGCTTGCGTTCGACGCCAGGATTCCGGAAAATTCAGGGCTGTATCTTGCAGGACTGGCTGTTTTCACTGCTGCATCCCTTGCCATTGCAAGCATCATCGGTCTGGCTGTAAAGGATCCGGCAAAAACCTCTATGTTTTCCATCCTTATTTTCCTGCCTTCTATCATGCTTTCCGGGATTATGTTTCCAGTAAATCTCCTTCCCGGCTCTCTTGAAACTGCCGGAAAATTTTTCCCGGCATCATGGGGATATCGCTGCATGACAGAACAGGTCTTTCATTTTGAGTTATTTCTGCCTCTTCTCTTCCTTTTTGCCGCTGCTGTTATCATATGCGCTATTTTACTGCGCCGGGTCAGCAAGTAGCGTCCTGGCGCATTTTAAATCCGATCCCCCAAACAGACTCTATATAATCTTTCCCTGATTCACTTTTCAGTTTCTTTCTAAGATTGCTGATGTGGATTTTCAAAGAGCTTTCCGTGCAGTCCGGCGTGTCTTCACTGATGGCATCCAGTATCCTTGCCTTTGTCACAACCTGAGACGGGTTTTTTATCAGCTGCTTTAAAACTGCAAATTCTGTAGGAGTCAGATGGATCTTAGCTTCCCCCACATATGCTTCGAAAGTATCTAAATCTATAGTAATCTCTTCAAATGTAAGAATGCCTCTTCCCTTGCTTCCGCCAGATCCGCGCAGCTGCACTGCGATCCTTGCCATCAGTTCCCGTATATCGAAAGGCTTTGTCACATAATCTGCCGCTCCGCCCAGCAGCAGATCCACTTTATGATCAATTTCTGCTTTTGCGCTGACAACGATCACCGGTATTCCCTGAATCTTTTCCAGCACCTTCTCTCCCGCAAGACCCGGCAGCATCAGGTCCAAAAGAACCAGATCCGGACTTCTTTTCTCAAAAAGAAGAAGGGCTTCTGTCCCCGAATAGGCACGTATCACCTGATACCCCTCCTCCTTAAGCGCCCGTTCCAGCATGCTGCCGATATATTCGTCATCATCAATTACTGCAATCAAACTCACTGGTTTTCCTCCTGCGTCATTCCAATCTACTCTTCCATCTTTTTACATGTCCAATAATAAGCGATAAACGCTGCAATTACAACAATGATTCCCAGCAAAATTCCCCATGTGGGAATCCTCATATGAAAATGCACCCTCAAAAGAAGCCCGATAGACAAATAGACTCCGCCCAATGTCTGTAGAAAAGCAAGAATCTTTTTCTGCAGTTCCAGGAAGTGCCTTTTGTTTCTAAAAGCTTCAAACCTTTCGGATCCTGCAAAGCGGTCATATTCCCGCATATCCTCCTCCGATATCAAATCATCCATCGTCACGTCAAATTCATCCGCCAGCTTCTTGGCCATGATCAGATCCGGGCAGCGGGAACCATTTTCCCACCGGCATACCGTCTGCCGCGACACATACATTTTATCTGCCAGCTGTTGCTGCGTAAATCCCTTTTCTTCACGAAGCTTTCGTATATTTTCACCCAATCTCATACTTTTGACCTCCCTGATTCAAATTGTTTGCATTTACTATACAACATGATTTATTTCAGGGTCAGTATCTTTTCTGGTTTTACCTGTTTCCATTCTGGTAACAAAAAACTTCCCGGCTGTTTGCCGGGAAGTCCATCTTCTTTATTCTTATATCTGCGGACCAGCAGCAACCAGTGCTTTTCCGATCTCGTTGCCTTCGTATTTTGCGAAGTTCTTGTTGAAGCGCTGTGCAAGATCTTTTGCTTTCTCTTCCCACTCTGCTGCATCTGCATATGTGTCGCGTGGGTCAAGAATTGCAGGATCTACACCTGGAAGCTCTGTCGGAACTTCAAAGTTGAAGTACGGAATCTTCTTAGTTGGCGCTGTCAGGATAGAGCCATCAAGGATCGCATCGATGATACCGCGAGTATCTTTGATGGAGATACGTTTTCCTGTTCCGTTCCATCCTGTATTTACAAGGTAAGCTTTTGCTCCGCTTGCTTTCATTCTCTTAACAAGCTCTTCTGCATATTTTGTAGGATGCAGTTCCAGGAATGCCTGACCGAAGCATGCAGAGAAAGTCGGTGTAGGCTCTGTGATTCCACGCTCTGTTCCTGCAAGTTTTGCTGTAAATCCGGACAGGAAGTAGTACTCTGTCTGCTCTGGTGTCAGAACAGATACCGGAGGAAGCACTCCGAAAGCGTCTGCTGACAGGAAGATTACATTCTTTGCTGCAGGAGCTGCAGAAACCGGACGAACGATTTTTTCAATATGATCGATCGGGTAAGATACACGTGTATTTTCTGTCACGCTCTTATCTGTGAAATCGATCTTTCCGTCTTTGTCCAGTGTAACATTCTCAAGAAGAGCATTGCGTTTGATCGCATTGTAGATATCCGGCTCGGAATCTTTGTCAAGGTCAATAACTTTTGCGTAGCATCCGCCCTCGAAGTTGAAGATACCATTGTCATCCCAGCCGTGCTCGTCATCACCAATAAGGAGTCTCTTCGGATCTGTGGAAAGTGTTGTCTTTCCTGTTCCGGAAAGTCCGAAGAAGATTGCTGTGTTCTCGCCGTTCATATCTGTGTTTGCAGAGCAGTGCATGGAAGCGATTCCCTTCAGAGGCAGGTAGTAGTTCATCATAGAGAACATACCTTTTTTCATCTCTCCGCCG